>JAESGX010000447.1_pt1 | contig 15340 bp, 14 predicted proteins | sample 9269801 | NCBI WGS metagenome assembly JAESGX01 (sample SAMN16773122, study PRJNA677054) | algae metagenome | isolation source: Pleurocapsa minor GSE-CHR-MK-17-07R and co-occurring heterotrophs from wet... | place: USA: Lower Calf Creek Falls, Grand Staircase Escalante National Monument, UT ... | reverse complement strand
GCATCATCGACGTGTTCCCCGCCGGCGAAAAACCGATGGTGCGCTCGATGCTGTCCGAATCGCTGCGCGCGGTGATCTCGCAGGCGCTGCTGAAGAAGATCGGCGGCGGCCGCACCGCCGCGTGGGAAATCATGGTGGGCACGCCGGCCATCCGCAACCTGATCCGCGAGGACAAGGTGGCGCAGATGTACTCGGCCATCCAGACCGGCCAGCAGAGCGGCATGATGACCTTGGACCAGCATCTGCAGGACCTGGTGAAGCGCGCGCTGATCACGCGCCAGCAGGCCAGGGAATACGCCAAGGACAAGCGGCTTTTCGAGTGATGTGGGTTGGGGGAGGCGGGAGGCGGGAAAACGCCGTCCACGCCTCCCGCCTCCCGCTTCCCACCTCCCGGAGAAAAAAATATGAGCACCATCGATTTCACCTCGTTCCTCAAGCTGATGGCGCACCAGAAGGCGTCGGATCTGTTCATCACCTCCGGCATGCCGCCGTCGATCAAGGTGCACGGCAAGATCTCGCCGATCACGCAGACGCCGCTCACCAGCCAGCAGAGCCGCGACCTGGTGCTGAACGTGATGACGCCGATGCAGCGCGAGGAGTTCGAGAAGACCCACGAGTGCAACTTCGCCATCGGCGTGGCCGGCGTGGGCCGGTTCCGCGTCAGCTGCTTCTATCAGCGCAACCAGGTGGGCATGGTCCTGCGCCGTATCGAGGGCCGCATCCCGACCGTGGAAGAGTTGAACCTGCCGCCGATCATCAAGACGCTGGCCATGACCAAGCGCGGCATCATCATCTTCGTCGGCGCCACCGGCACCGGTAAATCCACCTCGCTGGCGGCGATGATCGGCTACCGCAACCAGAATTCCACCGGCCACATCATCACCATCGAAGACCCGATCGAGTTCGTGCACAAGCACGAGGGTTGCATCATCACCCAGCGCGAAGTCGGCATCGACACCGACAGCTGGGACGCCGCGCTGAAGAACACCCTGCGCCAGGCGCCGGACGTGATCATGATCGGCGAGGTGCGCACCCGCGAAGGCATGGACCACGCCATCGCCTTCGCCGAAACCGGACATTTGGTGCTGTGCACGCTGCACGCCAACAACGCCAACCAGGCCATGGACCGGGTCATCAACTTCTTCCCCGAGGACCGTCGCAGCCAGCTGCTGATGGACCTGTCGCTGAACCTGAAAGGCGTGGTCGCGCAGCAGCTGATCCCCACGCCCGACGGCAAGGCCCGGCGCGTGGCCATGGAGATCATGCTGGGCACGCCGCTGATCCAGGACTACATCCGCGAAGGCGAGATCCACAAGCTCAAGGAAGTGATGAAGGAATCCACCAACCTGGGCATGAAGACTTTCGACCAGAGCCTGTTCGAGCTCTACCAGGCCGGCGAAATCAGCTACGAAGACGCCCTGCGCTACGCCGACTCCCAGAACGAAGTCCGCCTGCGCATCAAACTCGCCCAAGGCGGCGACGCGCGCACCCTGTCGCAGGGGATGGACGGGGTGGAGATTGCGGAGGTGCGTTGAGGGCAAGAGCAAGCCGTTGTAGGAGCGGGCCTTGCCCGCGATTCCGTAGTGTCACACGCGTCTCCATTGGCAAGCCTCGCTGTGTAGCCCGGGTAGAGCGCAGCGAAACCCGGGGCTCTGGGCGGGTTACCTGAAAGAACCCGGAGGGCGGGTCTTGACCCGCCATAGCCGCATGCACACACCGAAATCCGCGGTTCGCAATAGTCTGTCGATGCCTACGGCGCTCCGAACGGGAGCCGGCGGGTCAAGTGGTACGAACTGTGTCGATCAACACACCGTAAATAGTTCACAGTGGCGAGCACCGCGTGGCCGGAGAACTTACTTTTCGGCGCTTTGATGCCACCTAGAAGTTTCGATTGACTCCCAGTTACAACATTTGCTCCGGCCGGATCTTGACGTTCCTCCGGAAGCGCCTTAGCGTCAAAGGAACTCTTAGGGGGAGAAATGGCATGGGACGTACACTCTTAAAGTGGATTGCTACTGTCCTATGTCTGGCGGCACAACAGCAGATAAGTTCGCGAGCCGAGCGCCACAGACTGGCCTCGCTCACACTAATCGCACTTTCGATTCTATCGTTTGAGTCGTCTGCTGGTTGCGGAATGGACATTTCGTATCAAATACCGCAGTCCCATATCACATACTTCGGAAGCTGCACGACGTACTCCGAGGCACTCGCAGCCTGCCAGTCGATTGCCGTAGAGCATGGCTACACTACAAATTATTGCGGAATAAGTGGGGGAAACTACACCCAAGGCTCTGCCGGGGGCGGCTGGTTCTGGCAGCAGTACAACGTTACTAAAACCCCATTCCATTTTGTTCGACTTTATTTCGGCTCGTTACTTCCGCCTAAAGAATACGACAATCTCGGTCCTCCGAAATGTAGCGAGCAGTGTTTCGGCGATCCCATCAACGCCGGGAATGGGAACAAGTTTGAGCATGTAGATGAGTTTATTGGCGCGGGACTTTTTCCGCTTCAGCTAAGTTGGGACTACAACTCCAGGCAAGAGGGCTCGTACCAGCATCCCAAAGTCATGATCTTCGGAAAAAGGCGATCCCACTATTACGGAAGAAGCGTAGTCGCCATCTCCTCTAGTCAAGGCTCCGTCGCATTTGTTGCGAGGCCCGACGGAAATGCCATTCGTTTTGAGAACGCAGGGACCGGTTGGGTGGGACCAAACAACCGTATGGAACGGCTAATTGAGCTTCTCGATAATGGAGTTAGAACAGGTTGGCGCCTTGAAAACGCCGAAGGTGGCTACGAGACATACAACGCAACCGGGTTGCTAGTAACACTGACGTCCGTTGCGGGTCAATCACAGAGTCTCATCTACAGTTCATCTGATCTTTTGGAGTCAGTAACGGATCCGCAAGGTCGTAAGCTTTTGTTCTCGTACGATGCAAGCTCCCGAGTGTCTTCTGTGACTTTGCCTAATGGCAACAACCTGCTGTTTCGGTATACCGCAGCCGGGGACCTAGGTGAAGTTGAACACCCAGATGGCACAATCAAAGGATATCGCTACAACGAGGCAAGTTATACAGGTGCAGGAGTTCCCGGACTCCTAACTGGTGTTATTGACGAATCGCTAAATCGATTTTCATCGACCTTCTATGACTCGAGCGGACGAGCAACCAAAACCAAGGAGGGTAACGATCTAGCCGGTGTCAATAATGCAATCTACACCAACAGCGACGGCTATAGTTTCTCTCCGACCACAAACATTTTGCTTCCTTCTGGTGCCACTCGAACCTTGCAATTCACCGTGGTTGGCGGAAAGATCGTTCCGCTGTCGTCAACCACGTCCTGCACCGGATGCGCGTCGAATGTGGTCACTTACGTACACGATGGCAACGGGGACATAGCCACTACAATTACCAATGGCGTTTCCAAAGACGTCTCGCGTGATGGCTCGGGGCGAATCAGCGCCGTCGTTGAGGCGTCTAATGACAATACTGGCAAGAAACGCACTACCCAAACCGATTGGCATGCAGTATTTAACGTGCCCGCTGAACGCCGCACCTTTGATGCAGTCAATACTCTTGTCGGGAAATCCACTTGGACCTACAACACCCGTGGCCAGGCGCTGACCGCATCACAGATCGACCCCGTGAGCAGCGTTACCCGCACAACCACGATGACGTACTGCGAACAAACAGATGTGACGGCGGGGATTTGCCCCTTGGTCGGCCTAGTGCGTTCGGTCAACGGCCCGCGTACCGACATTACCGATGCCACTAGCTATACATACCGCATGGCCGACGAGGCCAGCTGTGCCACCGCACCGACCACCTGCCCGTACCGCAAGGGGGATCTGTGGAAGGTGGCCAATGCCCTCAGCCAAGTTACCGAAACATTGAAGTACGACGGCGCCGGCCGCCCGCTGTCGGTGAAAGACGCCAACGGCGTGATCACCGACATGGAATACCACCCACGCGGTTGGCTGACGGCGCGCAAGACGCGCGGCACCAACGCTACGGTGGAAACGGACGATCAAATCACCCGAATCGAGTATTTCCCCACCGGTCTAGTCAAGAAAGTCACCCAGCCCGATGGCGCCTTTACCGCTTACACCTACGACGCTGCGCATCGCCTGACCGATATCGCGGACAACGCGGGCAATACGATCCACTACACCCTGGACAACGCCGGCAACCGCACCAAGGAAGACACTAAGGATCCGCTCGGCGCGCTCAAACGCACTTTGTCGCGGGTCTACAACCAGCTGGGCCAACTGCAAACCCAGGCCGACGCCAGCGCCAATCCCACCGACTTCACTTACGACGCCAACGGCAACACCAACACGGTGACCGATGCGCTGGGGCGCGTGACCGACAACGACTACGACCCGCTCAACCGCCTGAGCCGCACGCTGCAGGATGTGGGCGGCATCGGCGCCGAAACGAAGTTCGCTTACGACGCGCTGGACAACCTCACCCTGGTCACCGATCCCAAGGGCCTCAACACCGTCTACACCTACAACGGCCTGAGCGATCTGACTCAGCTGCAGAGTCCGGACACCGGCACCACCACCTACACCTACGATAGCGCCGGCAACCGCGCCACCCAGACCGACGCGCGTGGCCAGACCAGCACCTATAGCTACGACGCGCTCAACCGCCTGACCGGCGTCGCCTATGCCACGCCTGCGCTCAACATCGCCTACAGCTATGACGCCAATCAGCCGGCGTGCATCTCGACCGAGCGGTTCTCAAAGGGCCGGCTGACCAAGCTCACCGACAGCAGCGGCACCACGCAATATTGCTACAACCGCTTCGGTCAGCTGACGCGCAAGGTGCAGACCACCAACGGCATCGCCCTGACCGTGCGCTATGCCTACACGCTCGCCGGGCAGCTGAAGACCGTCACCTATCCGGGCGGCGCAGAGGTTATGTACACGCGCGATGCGCAAGGTCGTGTCACCCAGGTCAACGCGAAGCCTGCGGGCAGCACCAACCAGGTGCTGGTGAAAGAGATTGCCTATGCGCCCTTCGGCCCGGCCATCAGCTGGAAGTACGGCAACAACCGCAGCCTGCTGCGGCCGCTCAACCAGAACTATCAGCCCACCGCGGTGCAGGACGCCAGCGTGGGCGGTTTGTCGTTGGGCTTCGCCTTCGATGCGGTAGGCAACCTCACCGAACTCACGCCGCCGGGCAATGCCAGCCCATTGGTGAAGTTCGACTACGACGCGCTCAGCCGCCTTACCCAGACCAAAGACGGCCCCACCCAGGTCGCCATCGAAACCTACGCCTACGACAAAACCGGCAACCGCCAGAGCCTGACCAACGCGGGCGGCACCACGGCGTACACATATCCGGCCACCAGCCACCGCCTGACCAACTTAGGCGCGCTCGCCAGAACCTACGACGCGGCCGGCAACACCACCGCCATCGGCGGCACCGCCAAGGAGTTCGTCTTTGATGCCACGGGCCGCATGAGCCAGGTCAAGCAGGCCAGCGTCGCCACGATGAACTACGCCTACAACGGCAAGGGCGAACAGGTGCGCAAGTATCTGGGCGCCGCCAACACTTACACGCTATATGACGAAGCCGGCCACTGGCTGGGCGACTACAACAGCAGCGGCGCGCCGATCCAGCAAGCCATCTGGCTGGACGACCTTCCGGTCGGCCTGATCGCCAACAACCAGTTGCACTACCTGGAACCTGACCACCTGGGCACCCCGCGCGTGGTCATCGAACCCGCACGCAACGTCCAGGTGTGGAAATGGGACCTGAAAGGCGAAGCCTTCGGCAACAGCCCGCCAGATCAGGACCCGGATGGGGATGCGGTGCCGTTGGTGTTGGATATGCGGTTCCCGGGCCAACGCTACGATCAAGCCACGGGGCTCAATTACAACTACTTCAGGGATTACGATCCGAGCACAGGCAGATACACGCAAAGCGATCCGATTGGGCAAAAAGGTGGAGCAATGACATATGGATATTCCGGTAGTTCGCCTGTCGAAAAAATTGATCCCAAAGGGTTACTTTTCTTTGGGCCGTCTTGTGATTCAAATCAAAGAGCATTCATTATTTCTCAGATAATAAGCTTGGCTGAGGAAGTCAAGCAGAAAGCGAATCAATCAGTCAGTGGATGCTACGAAGGAGATTGTGACTTCCGGCTGGCATCCAAAGTGATGGACTTCATATCTAAGCACGCATATTTTTCATGTAACCTCGGATATCCATGCGCTTCCATGGCAAATCCGCAGTTCATATATTTTTACCCGCCATATATTGATTCTGTTAAATCTAAAGACCTTACTTCGCCTGGGCAATGCGGATGCTTCAAAAGTTCAATTTTTCATGAGAGTTCGCATATATTGTTACCTCCTGAAGTTTCTGAAGATGAAGTTAGAGGAAAAACAAAATCATGCGTAAGTTGCGCTACAAATGTAAAGGAAAATGGAGCGCCTCTATGAAATTTTTAATATTTTCTTTTGTTCTTTTATTTTCCGGAAATTCGTATGCACTTAGGCCTCCGGTCTCGATCGAGGCTATGGTTGAAGATGCGGACGCGATAGTCGTGGCAAGATTTGAGGAGTCTACAAGTAGTAAAATCTACTCGGATAGATTAGGAGATTTATATCTCGCAAACTTTCAAGTCCTTGGAGCATTCAAGGGATTTGATGTCGAGATGTCGCAGTCGAACGAGTTTTCCGTTTTGTGGAGAAAGGGTGTGCCGGAGAATCCAAATTTTGAGCCTGGAGAGACATACATTTTGTATCTTAGGTATTCTGAAATTGGTCCGTATATCGCTTCGGGGTCCCGAGGAGCTGTTAAGATTACTAAGCAGTCTTTACATGAGGCAAAAAAAGTGCAGGAAATTATCAAGAAGACCAACGCGCGTAAGGCGGGTTGACTTACGTCTTAATAGATTCGGTTTTCGGAAGGCGGGTCTTGACCCGCCACGTTCCGTTCGGATAGCTGTGTTGATCGACAGCGATTGCGAACCGCGGGTTTCGTTGTGCGAAGGTGGCCATGGCGGGTCGAGACCCGCCCTCCGGGGCTGGGTACGTCGCCGTGAACGGGATGCAGACACGTTCACTGGAGCATAGAATGCCACCCAGACCCCACCGGAGACCAGCCATGGCCCCTGTGTTCAAACAAGAAGCGCACAAGCTGATCGACAGCCTGCCGGAAACGGCCGGTTGGAATGAGTTGATCTACGAAGCCGCGTTGCATCGTGCCATCGAACGCGGGCTGGCACAGGCCGATGCGGGACAGCTGATCCCGGCCGAAGAGTTGCTGAAAGAGTTCGCGTTGCCCGAATGAAGGTGTTTTGGACGCCTGATGCAAAACTCAGGCTGCGCGAAATCGAAGCCTACATCGCGAAAAACTCGCCGACGGCAGGGCGTGATATGGCGATACGCCTGATCCGCCGCTCGCTCGAACTGGAACATCCGCCGTTGCTGGGCAAACGGCTGACACGGTATGCCCAAGCCGATATTCGGGAACTGCTTGAACGGCCGTACCGGTTGATCTACCGCGTAATGGCCGATCGCATCGAAATCGTGACGGTGATGCATCACCGGCAACTGATGCCGAGTGATCTTGACGGGTTGCGTGGCGGCTGAAGAAAAGCTGCAGCCGACCGGGGAACTGTTACCGCGACCGGCTACTAATGCGTGCAAGGCGAATTGACCTACGCCGCAATAGATTCGGTTTTTGGAAGGCGGTTCTCCACCCGCCACCTATCGTTCGGATGGTTGTGTTGATCGACAGCGATTGCGAATCGCGGATTTCGGTGTGGGTACGTGGCCGTGGCGGGTCAAGACCCGCCCTCCGGAGCTTGGTGCGTCGTCGTCAACAGGATGCGGACACGTTGCGCTGAGGCATGGAACGCGAGTAAGGCGGGTTGACTTACGCCTTAATAGATTCGGTTTTCGGAAGGCGGGTCTTGACCCGCCACGTTCCTTTCGGATAGCTGTGTTGATCGACAGCGATTGCGAACCGCGGGTTTCGTTGTGCGAAGGTGGCCATGGCGGGTCGAGACCCGCCCTCCGGGGCTGGGTACGTCGCCGTGAACGGGATGCAGACACGTTCACTGGAGCATAGAATGCCACCCAGACCCCACCGGAGACCAGCCATGGCCCCTGTGTTCAAACAAGAAGCGCACAAGCTGATCGACAGCCTGCCGGAAACGGCCACCTGGGACGAGTTGGCCGATAAGGCCCGTTATCTGGCGGCGGTGGAACGCGGCATCGACGCGGCCGACCGCAGCGACTTCGCCAGCCCTGAACGCATCCAGGCGATGTTCGCGAAATGGGGCGTGGATGTTACGGCTTGAGTGGACGACACCGGCGGCCGACGAACTGGAAGCGGCGCAAACCTACTACCACGGTCTGAATCCGATGGCGGCGCGCCTGCTGGCACGACGCATCGTCGAGGCCGCGATGCGCTTGCGGGAACAACCGCAGATCGGTCGTCCTGGCTTGCGCGAGGGCACGCGGGAATGGATGGTGGCGCGCACGCCGTATGTGCTGGTGTATCGCCATAGCGCGCAGGCCGTGGAAATCCTGCATGTGTGGCACGCCACGCAGGACTGGACCCAGCGTGCTTAAGACGGGTTGACTTTGCCGCAATAGCTTCGGTTTTCGGAGGGCGGGTCTTGACCCGCCATTTTCCGTTCGGATCGCCGTGTGGATCGGCAGCGATTGCGAACACTGGTTTCGTTGTGGGAACGTGGCCATGGCGGGTCGAGACCCGCCCTCCGGTTTCATGGATAGGCGGTTGTACGTCGCGGGCGAACCGTGCGCCGCTATCATGCGGGCATGGAAATGCCCGTCCGCATCCCCGCCGCCGAGTCCGCCGCATTGCTGCGCGACTGGCTGGCGCCGCTGCGGCGCGTGTTCGTGCTGACCGGGGCCGGGTGCAGCACGGGTTCGGGCATTCCGGATTACCGCGATCTGCAGGGCGAGTGGAAGCGCACGCCGCCGGTGAACTTCCGGCCGTTCGTGGAGGATCCGCTGATGTATGCGCGCTACTGGGCGCGGAGTTTCGTGGGCTGGCCGCGGTTCGGGGCGGCGCAGCCGAATGCGACGCATTGGGCGCTGGCGGGGTGGCAGGCGAGCGGGCGCTTGTGTCAGCTGGTGACGCAGAACGTGGATGGGCTGCACCAGCGAGCGGGTAGCGAAGGCGTGATTGACCTGCATGGCCGCCTGGATGAAGTGGTGTGCCTGCAGTGCGCGGCCCGGCAACCGCGCGCGGTACTGCAGCGATGGCTGCTTGAAGCCAATCCCGAATGGGCCGACCTGACCGCCGCCACCGCGCCCGATGGCGATGCCGACCTGGAAGGCCGCGACTTTTCCCGTTTCCATGCGCCGCGCTGCGAGGCGTGCGGCGGCATGCTGAAACCGGACGTGGTGTTCTTCGGCGAAAGCGTGCCGCGTGCGCGTTACGAAGCGGCGCGCGCGGCGCTGGACGCGTGCGATGCGCTGCTGGTGGTGGGGTCGTCGCTGATGGTCTACTCCGGCTTCCGCTTCGCGCGCATCGCGCACGAAACCGGCAAGCCCATCGCCCTCCTCAACCTGGGCCTTACGCGCGCCGACGGCATCGCCTCGCTCAAGCTGGATGCGGACTGCGCGGAGACGCTGCAGCACGCATTCGCTTCCTGACCCAAACGCTCGAACCTGAGGCCCCGTCATGCCGGGAATCGAACGCACCCTGCTGTTCCTGGCGCTGGCCCTGCTGGCGGAAATCGCCGGAACGGTGGGCGGTTTCGGGTCGTCGGTGTTTTTCGTGCCGCTCGCCAACCTGTTCTTCGATTTCGAATCGGTGCTGGGCATCACCGCGCTGTTCCACCTGGCCAGCAACCTGAGCAAGCTCAGCCTGTTCCGCGGCAGCGTGGACAAGACGCTGCTGCTGAAACTGGGCGTGCCTTCGGTGTTGTTCGCGATCGCGGGCGGGTTGGCGACGCAGTACCTGCCCACGCGCTGGCTGGAGCTGGCGCTTTCGGTGTTCCTGATTTCGCTGAGCGCCTGGATGCTGTGGCGCCCGCAGTGGAGCCTTTCCGCCAGCACCCGCAATGCGGTGCTGGGAGGCGCGGTTTCCGGCGGCATGGCCGGGCTGGTGGGCACCGGAGGCGCCATCCGCGGGTTGACCCTGGCCGCGTTCGATCTGCCCAAGGAGGTGTTCGTTGCGACCTCGGCGGCGATCGACATGGGCATCGATCTCAGCCGTGCGCTGGTCTATTGGCGCAACGGCTTCATCCATGGCCACGACCTGATCTACATCCCGATGCTGCTGCCGGTGGCGTTCGCAGGCACCTGGCTGGGCAAACGCCTGCTGTCGCGAATCTCGCAGCAGGCTTTCCGGCGGGTGGCGCTATTCGCGGTGCTGGCGATCAGCCTGGTGACTTTATACGGCGCACTTCGGCAGCCATAGGCTGAGCCTGTGCCGAACTTAGGCTTGACGCATCCAGGCGGGCTTGTGTTTGGCGGCGCGCGCGAAGGCGGGGCAGTGGGGGCGGTGCGCGCCGGGCAGGTAGCCCAGGCTCATCAGGAATTCGCCGGTGATTTCGCCGCCGGTGAAGCGGAAAGTCTTCTTGAACAATTTCACCCACTCCGGCTTGGCCAGCGGGTGATGCGCTTCCAGCCACGCCAGGAAGCCGCCGTGCGAATCACGCAGGCCGCGGATCACGTTGGCGTTGTGGAGGGCCGCGTCCACTTTTAGCCGGTTGCGGATGATGCCGGGGTCGGCCAGCAGGCGGGCACGGTCGGGTTCGCCGTAGGCGGCCACGGTGTCCACGTCGAAGCCGCCGTACGCGCGGCGGAAGCCTTCGCGCTTCTTCAGGATGGTTTCCCAGCTCAGTCCGGCCTGGTTGATTTCCAGGATCAGGCGCTCGAACAGGGCCGATTCCTCGCGCTGGGGAAAGCCGTATTCGCGGTCGTGGTAAGGCCCGTGGACCGGATGGCCAGGGGCGAAGTCGCAATAGCTGGACATGCTGAAAGGTTAGCGCGTCCAAGGTCGGCTGCGCAGCCGCTGTTGCGCCTCCCCCTTTGCAAAAGGGGGATTGAGGGGGGATTTGCTCTTGCTGCGCTGTTACGAAGCGGCAGCAGGATCGAAAGCAAATCCCCCCGTGCGGCCTGTGGCCGCCCGCCCCCCTTTTGCGAAGGGGGCAAGCGCGTTATTGACTGCGCAAGGTCCATGACTCGCTCTAGAATGGCCGCCATGACCGTCGTGCCCGCCAATTTCTCCAACCAGCTGCTGATCGCGCTGCCGGCGCTGGACGATCCGCATTTCGCGCGCAGCGTGGCGCTGATCTGCCAGCACGACGACGACGGTGCCATGGGCGTGGTGGTCAACCGCGCGTCCGAATACACGCTGGGCGAAGTGCTGGCGCAGATGAATCTGGAAACCGCCGACGAGACGCTGCGCAACCGCATCGTGCTGAACGGCGGGCCGGTGCATCCGGAGCGCGGATTCGTGCTGCATGACGGCGCGCGCGAATGGGATTCCACCCTGGCCATCGGCGGCGGCCTGGCGCTGACCACCTCGCGCGACATCCTGGAAGCGATGGCCGAAGGCGACGGCCCCGAGCACGTGGTCGTGGCCCTGGGCTGCGCCGGCTGGGGCGCGGGCCAGCTGGAACACGAGCTGGGCGAAAACAGTTGGCTGACCGCGCCGGTCGATACAGAGCTGCTGTTTTCCCTACCGCTGGCGCAGCGCTGGCAGGCCGCGGGCGGGCGTATCGGCGTGGACATCACCCGCGTCACCGACTACAGCGGGCGCGCGTGAGGGGCCGGTCTTGAAACTGGACGGCACGGTGCTGGGTTTCGATGTCGGCGCACGGCGCATCGGCGTGGCGGTGGGCAGCGCGTTCGGCAGCGGCGCGCGCGCGCTGGCGGTGATCGATGTGCATGGCCACGGGCCGGATTGGTCGGCGATCGACCGGCTGCGCGAAGAGTGGCGTCCGGACGGCTTGGTGGTGGGCGACCCGATGACGCTGGAAGGCGGCGACCAGCCGATCCGCCAGCGCGCGCACGCGTTCGCGCGCGAACTGCACGCGCGCTACCGGCTGCCGGTGGTGCTGGTGGACGAGCGGCTGAGCTCGGTGGAGGCGGCGCAGCGTTTCGCGCTGGACCGGGCCGAAGGCCGCAAGCGCAAGCGCGACGCGGCGGCGCTGGACGCGGTGGCCGCGGCGGTCATCATCGAGCGCTGGCTGGCGGCGCCGCAGGATGCGGTGCAGGTGGTTTGATATTTCTTCTCGATCTGGCTGCACATCCGAGGGCAGTGGGTAGGGAAGTCGGCTAGCAGGGGTGCGAATATGTCGAAATCTTGAACGGTTGAGTCATCCTCGCTTCTCCGTACCCTTACCCCAGCCCCTCTCCCGAGGGGACAGGGGCTTCAACGCGATGGTTTGAAGATGACCCAACAACTCGATTCCGACGGACGCCTGCTGCATCTGCTGACCCTGGAAGGTTTGCCGAAGGAAACCCTGTGCCGGCTGCTGGACCGCTCCGGGCAAATCCGCGATGCGGCGCTGGGGCGCACGCAGAAACGCAATTCGCTGCTGGGCATCACGGTGTGCACGCTGTTCTTCGAGCCGTCCACGCGCACGCGCAGTTCGTTCCAGATCGCGGCGCAGCGGCTGGGCGCGGACGTGGTGAATTTCGACGCGTCCACGTCCTCCGCGCGCAAGGGCGAGACCGCGCTGGACACGCTTAAGAATCTGGAGGCGATGGGCGTGCGCGGTTTCATCGTGCGCCATCCGGAGGACGGGGCTGCGGAAATGCTGGCGGGCAACGCGGGCGAGGGCACCACGGTGATCAACGCCGGCGACGGACGCAGTGCGCATCCGACGCAGGGCCTGCTGGACGCGATGACCCTGCGCCAGGCCAAGGGCGCGGATTTTTCCAAGCTGAAAGTGCTGATCGTGGGCGACGTGAAGCATTCGCGGGTCGCGCGTTCGGACCTGCACGCGCTGCGCACGCTGGGCACCGGCGAGATCCGCGTGTGCGGGCCCGAAGCGCTGCTGCCGGAGCCCTCCACCCTGGCCGGCTGCATCACCGGCGACGATTTCGACGCGATGCTGCGCGGCGTGGATGCGGTGATGATGCTGCGGCTGCAGCGCGAGCGCATGGAAGAAGGCCTGGTCGCCTCGATCGACGACTACCGCCGCGACTACGGGCTGAACGCCGCGCGCCTGCGCCTGGCCGCGGCCGATGCGGTGGTGCTGCATCCCGGACCGATCAACCGCGGCGTGGAGATCACCGACCAAGTGGCCGACGGCCCGCAGTCGCTGGTGCTGCGCCAGGTCAGCAACGGTGTGGCGGTGCGGATGGCGGTGCTGGAGTCGCTGCTGGCTTAGAACCCACCGCTACCACCTGAGACACGAACGCCCCACCTATTCCGTCAGCGCGTCGAATTGCGTTGCGCGGCCAGCGCTTCTTCCACCAACGCCAGCTGCTGTTGCGCTTCCGCATTGCCGTCGGCGGCGGCCCGCCTCACCTGTTCGATGTCCGGGTGCGACACGATCAGCAGCGTGTTTTCGCAATCCGGGCAGGCATAATCGGTGACTTCTTCATGCAGCTGCATGACCATGCTTCGGGAATCGCCCTGCCAACCGCAGACGCAGGTCACGGCGCGCATGCGCCAGTCTGGCCGGAAGTAGTTCTCTACGATCCCGGCCATACTACCGTTTGCGCTGCGCGAACAGCCACGCCCACATCGCGTCGTCGCGGTAGGTCGCGTCCCACGAGTTGTGGTTGGCGTCCGGAAATTCGGTGTAGCGCACGTCGCCGCCGGCCGCTTTCAGTTCGGCGAACATGCGCCGCGATTGCTCCGGTGGCACCAGATCGTCCTTGCCGCCGTGGAAGATCCAGATCGGCGCGTCTTTCAAGCGTGCCGCCGCGGCGCGGAAAGGATCCTCACTGCCCGCTACCGCTGCGACGCGCAACGGCTGTTCGGTACGTGGAGAGGTGATGCCGCCGCAGACCGGCACCAGCGCGGCGAAGCGGCCGGGATGCCGCAGCGCCAGCTCGTAAGTGCCGTAGCCGCCGCGCGACATGCCGGTGAGATAAGTGCGGGATGCGTCGCCGCCGAACTCGCGCATGGCCGCGTCCAGCGCGGCCATGGCCAGGTCGGCGGTGGCGCCGTCCCAGGATTTTCCTTCGGGCGACTGCGGAAACACGACTATCGCCGGGAAATCGGCTGCGCGCGTGCGCAAATACGGCCCCAGGCCGGCTTGCGTCTGTTTTTGGCCATCGCGGCCGCGCTCGCCGGAGCCGTGCAGGAACAGGATGATGGGCGGGTTGTTTCCGGCCGCCGATTGCGCCGGCACGAACACCTGGTATCGATAGAGCACGCCACCACTGGTGATTTCGCGTTCGACGAATCTACCGGTCGTGGAATGTATCGGTTGGGTGCTGCAACTGGAAAGCAGGGCCGTCATCACGATCAATAGGATGGTGGACAGAAAGCAGCCGGATAACCGGATCGTGCGCATGCCGCGGTTCCTCTCGGTGGGGAAACGGATCGGCTCAGCGGAGTAGCACCGCGGTCGCCAGCCCCAGAAAACTTAAAAAGCCCATCACATCGGTGACCGTGGTCAGGATCACGCCGCCGGCCAGCGCGGGGTCGAAACCCAGGCGCTTGAGCGTCAGCGGCACCAGCACGCCAGCGCTGGCCGCGGACACCAGATTGATGGTCAGCGCGCTGCCGATCACCAGCGACAGCGCGGGATCGCGGAACCAGAGCCAGACGATGACGCCCAGTACCAGTCCCAAAGTCAGTCCGTTCATCAGCGCCACGCGCAGTTCCTTCCACAGCAGCACGCGCACGTTGGACGCGCCCACCTGGCCCAGCGCCAGGCCGCGCACCATCAGCGCCAGCACCTGGGTGCCGGCGTTGCCGCCCATGCCGGCGACGATGGGCATCAGCACCGCCAGCGCGACGATTTTTTCTATGGTGCCCTCGAAGCGGCCGACCACCGACGACGCCAGGAACGCGGTGCCCAGGTTGATGCTCAGCCAGGTGAGGCGGCGCCGGAACGCGCGCGGCACCGGGCTGAACATGTCCTCGTCCTCGTCCAGGCCGGCCGCGCCCAGGGCCTGGTGCTCGGCCTGCTCGCGGATGATGTCGACCACGTCGTCGATGGTGATGCGGCCCAGCAGGATGTTGTTGTCGTCCACCACCGGCGCGGAAATCCAGTCGTGGTCGGTGAACTGCCGCGCGACCGCTTCGGAAGAATCCTCGACCGCGATCGCCGGCTGTTCGTCGTCGATCAGGCGGTTGATCGGAGTGCTGTCTTCGTGCGTGACCAGCGCGGCCAGCGACAGCCGGCCCAGGTACTGGTGACGGCGGCTGAC
>JAESGX010000446.1_pt1 | contig 15376 bp, 9 predicted proteins | sample 9269801 | NCBI WGS metagenome assembly JAESGX01 (sample SAMN16773122, study PRJNA677054) | algae metagenome | isolation source: Pleurocapsa minor GSE-CHR-MK-17-07R and co-occurring heterotrophs from wet... | place: USA: Lower Calf Creek Falls, Grand Staircase Escalante National Monument, UT ... | reverse complement strand
CGGGGCCGTCTCGCCGGCGGCCTCAGCCTCACGGGCGGCCTGGCGAGCCTGGCCGGCGGCGAGGCGGGCGGCGGCCTCGGCCTCTTCGCGCTGGCGGGCCTCTTCCTCGGCGCGGCGGGCCGCTTCCTCGGCGGCGCTGCGCACCATGAGGGCCTGCTGCTCGCGCTGCTCACGCTCACGCGCGGCCTCGATGCGGCGCTGCTCCTCCAGCACGCGCTGGCGGGTGGCCAGCTCGGCGGCGGTCAGCGGGCGGCCCGAGGGGGCGGTTGGCGGACGCGGCACGGCGGGCCGCGGCGCGGTCCCGGAGGACGCGGCCGGGGCCGGCGCCGCGCTGGGCGCGGGGCTCGGAGCGGGGGTGGCCGCCGCCGCGGGGGCGGGGGCTTGCGGCGCGCCGGGGCGGGCCGCGCCGGGGCGGGCCGGCGGGGTCGGCGCGCGCAGCGTCGTTCCCGTGCCGCCAGGGCCCGGGGTGCGCTTCTTCACGACCTCGACCTGCACGACCTTGCTGCGGCCATGGCTGAAGCTCTGGCGAACGCTGCCGGCGTCCACCGTCTTGCCCATCTCGAGCCGGCCGGCCGGTCGGAGGCTCAATCGGCTCTTGGCCGCATCCTGTTCGTTCTGGTCGCTCATTCGTCGTTCCGAACTCAATCCTTCAGCCTCAAACTGCCACGAAACCGGCCAAACGTGCCGCTTCCGCCTGCAGCGAGGAAACCATCCGACCTGGGGAGACCGCGACGTGTACCGCGCGATCCCGCCCAAAAACGCCACCCAACGCCGCGGCCGTGAGCGGTGTCAGGACCGGAAAATCCAGCCCATCGGTTCGCCCACCGACCAATCGGCTCCTCTCGGCGGGGCTGCCATCCGACGCCTGGATGAGCAACGCCACCTTGTCATGACGGAGCCAGTCCAGAACCGCTTCCCGCCCCGCCACCGCCTCCCCGCTGCGCCGCGCGAGGCCCAGGAAATCCAGGACCCGCTGGCGCAAGCCAGAGACGATCAGGGCGTGAAGATCACCCGGAACCCCAACGGAGCCCCGAGCGGCCTTGGCAAAGGCGCCCTGCTTCAGCGCTTTGCGCAGCACATCATCCTGCGCGACCAACCATAGGCCCCTGCCCGGCAGTCGTCCACCCGGATCAGGCACCAGCTCGCGCATGGGGCCGATGACGAAACGGATCATCTGGGCCTTGGGCAGCGTCTGCCGCGTGACGATGCAACGGCGAAGCGGACCCCGCTCCCGCGCGATCGCATCATCCGGCAGGTCTTCGGCGCCGCCCGCCGGGGTGATGGGGTCAGCCTGCGGCAGCTTGGCCGTCCCCTTCGCCATCGAACCAATGGGCGCGGGCGGCCATGATGACGGCATTGGCCGTCTCCTCATCCATCGTGTCCGCGCCGAAGATCTCGACCAGCTCATCGCCCGCCAGGTCGGCCAGGTCGTCCAGCGTCTTCACGCCGGCCTCGCCCAGCTGCACCAGCATGGCCGGGGTGAAGGTGCCGATCTCGGCGATCGCGTCCTCGACCCCCAGCTCGACGCGGCGGGTCTCGAACTCGGCGTCCTTGGCTTCCAGGAAGGCCAGGCCGCGGCGCTTCAGCTCGGTCGCGATGGCCTCGTCGAAGCCCTCGATGTTCGCCAGTTCCTCGTCATCCACCTCGATGATCTCCTCGATGGTGGAGTAGCCCTCGGTCACCAGCAGGCCGGCGATCACGTCATCCACGTCCAGCGCCTCGACGAAGAGGCCGCTGCGCTTGCGGAAGTCTTCCTGGCGGCGCTCGCTCTCGCCGGCCTCGGTCATGATGTCGATGTCGTAGCGCGTGAGCTGCGAAGCCAGGCGCACATTCTGGCCGCGCCGGCCGATGGCGAGCGAAAGCTGCTCATCCGGCACCACGACCTCGACGCGCTTGCTCTCATCGTCCAGCAGCACCTTGGCGACTTCGGCGGGCGCCATCGCGTTCACGATGAAGGTCGCGATGTCCGAGCTCCAGGGGATGATGTCGATCTTCTCGCCCTGCAATTCCGCCACCACGGCCTGCACGCGGCTGCCGCGCATGCCGACGCAGGCGCCGACCGGATCGATGCTGGAATCGCGGCTGATCACCGCCATCTTGGCACGCGAGCCGGGGTCGCGGGCCACCGCCTTGATCTCGATGATGCCGTCATAGATTTCCGGCACTTCCTGGGCGAAGAGCTTCGCGAGGAAACCGGGATGGGTGCGGCTGAGGAAGATCTGCGGGCCGCGCGGCTCCTCGCGCACGTCATAGATATAGGCGCGCACGCGGTCGCCATTCTTGAAGGCCTCGCGCGGGATGGTCTCGTCGCGGCGCAGCAGCGCCTCGGCCTTGCCCAGCTCGACCATGAGGTTGCCGTATTCGGTGCGCTTGACCGTGCCGTTGATGATCTCGCCCACGCGGTCCTTGTATTCGTCGAACTGCTTCTTGCGCTCCACCTCACGCACGCGCTGCACGATCACCTGCTTCGCCGTCTGCGCGGCGATGCGGCCGAAATCGATGGGCGGCAGCGGGTCCACGATGAACTCGCCCACGGTGATGCCGGGCTTGACCTTCACCGCGATCCGCAGCGGGATCTGCGTGTCCTCGTTCTCGACCGGCTCCTGCTCCACCACCTCGGTCCAGCGCGAGAGGCGGACCTCGCCATTCTTGCGGTCGATGGTGGCGCGGATGTCCTTCTCCAGCCCGTATTTCTGCTTGCCCGCCTTGCCCATGGCGAGCTCCATGGCTTCGAGAACCTCTTCCTTCTCGATCATCTTCTCGCGGGCGACGGCCTCGGCCACCTGCAGGAATTCGGGACGGGGGATCGCAACATCCATGGCCATGGTCAGTTCCCTTGTTCCGCCGCGGAAGCGGCCTTGATCTGCGCTGCCGTGGCAGCGATGAGTTCATCGGTGAGGACGAGCTTGGCGCGGCGCATCTGGTCGCGCGGGAGGGCGATCTCGGGCCCCTCATCCAGGCGCAGCCGCCCGACTTCGGCATCGGCGCCGAGGACGATGCCGCGGAAGCGCTTGCGGCCCTCGATGGGGATCAGCATCTCCACCTGCGCCACATGGCCGGCATAGAGGTTCCAGTCCTTGGCGCGGGTCAGCGGGCGGTCGATGCCCGGCGAGGAGACTTCCAGCATCCACTCGGCCTTGATCGGGTCCGCCACGTCCAGCACGGCGCCCACGGCGTGGCTGATCTCGGTGCAGTCCTCGACGGTGAAGGCCGCGCCATCGGCGCGGTCCGCCATGATCTGCACGGTGGGCTTTTCCTTGCCGCTGATCTGCACGCGGACAAGCTCATAGCCCATATGCTCGATCGTCGGCGCCACCAGATCGGCGATGCGGGCGTCGAGCCCTTCGTGGCGTGGTCTCTCGATGGTCAAATGCCGAAAGGGCGGCCCCGGAAGGCCACCCACCTCTGATGAAGTTGGTTTGGAAGACCCCTGTTATGGCGCGGCGGGGCCTCTGATGCAAGACCTCAGAATTCGATGCGGATGCCGCTCTCCCGCAGGAAACCGGTCCAGAACACCCCGCTCTCCCGCACGAATTGGGCGAAATCCGCGGGGCCGAGGGCCAGCAGGTCCACCCCCAGCGCCTCGAAGCGGGGCTTGGCGTCCGCGCTGGTGATGGCGGCCAGGATGGCCTCGCTGAGCTGCGCCACGATGGGCGCCGGCGTGGCCACCGGCGCGCCGATGCCGAACCAGGCGTCGATGACCGTGCCCGGCATGCCGCTCTCGATCAGGGTCGGCACATCCGGCAGGCCGGCGAAGCGCGTGGGCGAGGTCATGGCCAGCGCGCGCAGCTGCCCGCCCCGGATCAAGGGCAGCGTGGCCGCCAGCGAGTCGGAACCGAACAGCACCTGGCCGCCGATGATATCCGCCATCGCCGCCCCGCTGCCGCGATAGGGCACATGCGTGCCGGTGACGCGCGCCTTGTGCAGCACGATCTCGGAGGCGAGGTGGGTGATGGTGCCCGCGCCGGAGGAGGCGAAGGTGCCATGCGCGCCGGGCTGGCGCAGCCGTTCGATCAATTCGCCGAGTGTCTTGGGCGCGGCGGCCGTGTTCGCGGTCACCACCACATAGAAACTGCGGCCGATGCCCACCACGGGGGTGAAATCCCGCTCGAAGGTGTAGCCGGCGCGGGGGTTGAGGGCCGGGTTCACCAGGAAGGTGCTGGTGGTGCCGAGCGTCAGCGTGTGGCCATCGGGGGCGGCCCGCGCGCCCTGCTCGGTGCCCGTGATGCCGCCGCCGCCTGGCCGGTTCTCCACCACCATCGGGTGGGCCCAGCGGTTGCGCGTCTCATGCGCCACGATGCGGGCGATGGCGTCGCTCCCCGTGCCGGGCGCGAAGGGCAGGATCAGGCGGATCTGCTGGCGGGGGAGATCCTGGGCGCGCGCGAGAGCCGGCAGCGCGAGTAGCGCGGCGGCGACGCGCAGCCGGTTGCGGATGGCGGTTCTCATGCGGTCTTCCCCTGTTTCGCGGCGAGTTTGGCTTGGCCATGCGCCAAGGCCTCCGCACGGTTGCCGTAGAGCCCGGCGCGGCTGGTCAGCGGCAGCGCCAGCCGGGCCGCGATCTCCCGCGCAGCCGAAATCACCGCGCCCGAGTCCAAACCGGTCTCGATGCCGCAGAGTTCCAGCATCTGCGCCAGATCCTCCGTCGGCATGTTGCCGATGGCCTCCGGCGTGGCGACCCCGCCACCCAGCCCGCAGATCGAGACCTCGAAGCGCGTCACCCCCGCATCCAGCGCCGCCAGCACATTGGCCGAGGCCAGCCCCGCCTGGTCATGCACATGGTAGCAGAGCGTCATCCCCAGATGCCGGTCCAGGATGCGGGCGAAGCGGGCGCGCACCGTCGGCGGGTCCTCGAAGCCCAGGCTGCCGGCCAGCATCAATTCGCGCAGCCCCGCATCGTAAAGCCGCGCCACGATGGCCATCACCCGCTCCTCCGGGATCAGCCCGTCCAGCGGGCACCAGAACGCCATGCCGAGGCCGAGCGAGAAGCGTTTTCCCGCCCGCTCGGCCACCCGCAGCGCCAGGATGGCCTGCTCCAGCGCGCCCTCGATGGTCGTGTTCTGGTTCAGGCGCGAATAGGCGACGGAGGCCGTGATCAGCCCCACCATCTCATCCACCCGCGTCGTCGCCGCCCGCTCCGCCCCGCGCGCATTGGGCACCAGGCCGCGCAAATTCACGCCAGGCATGGGCGGCAGGCGCTCCAGCACCTCCTCGGCGTCCCTGAGGTCCGGGATGAAGCGCGGATGGGCGAAGGAGACGGCCTCGATCTCGGTGATGCCCGCCGCGGCCAGCCGCTGGATCAGCCAGAGCTTTTCGTCGGTCGGCACCCAGCGGCCCAGGGATTGCAGCCCGTCGCGGGGCCCGACCTCCGTGACGATGGCACGGGCGGGAAACGCGATCATGCCTCGATCCCCGCCGCGCGCAGCTCGCCCTCGGTGAAACCCAGGCGATCCATCAGGATGCTCCGGTTGTGCGCGCCGGCGGGGGGGCCGGCGTGCTGGATCTCGGGCGGCGTGCGGGAGAAGCGGCCGGAGGGCGCCTGCATGCGCATCGTGCCGCCCAACTCCGCATCCTCCACGGAAATGATCGAGCTGCGCGCGGCGATATGCGGATCGGCCATGATGTCCGCCACGCTGTTCACCGGCGCCACCACGGCGTCCGCGGCCTCCAGCAGCGCGATCAGCTCGGCGCGGTCGAAGGCCCCGATCAGGCGCGACAATTCCGCATCCAGCGCCACGACATTCGCAACGCGCCCGGCATTTTCCGCAAAGCGCGGATCGGTGGCGAGGCCGGGCTCGCCCAGCGCCGTGCACAGCCGGACGAAGGTGCCGTTGGAGGAGGCGCTCAGGCTCACCCAGGCGCCGTCCTTGCATTGATAGGTGTTGCGCGGCGAGACCCAGGGCAGGCGCGAGCCCATGCGCTCCTGCACCACGCCCAGCTGGTCATATTCCACGACGAAGGGGCCCAGCATGGCGAACATCGCCTCATACAGCGCCAGATCCACCACCTGGCCCTTCCCCGAGGCATCGCGCTCCCGCAGCGCCGCCAGCGCCAGGAAGGCGCCGCAGAGGCCGGAACTGGCATCCGAAAGCCCAAAGGGCGGCAGCAGCGGCGGCCGCTCCGGCTCGCCATTGATATAGACGAAGCCGCCATAGCCCTCGAGCGCGGTGCCGAAGCCGGGCTTGTGCGCGTTCGGCCCCTCCTGCCCGTATCCCGTGACCCGCAGCATGACGAGGCGCGGGTTGATGGCGGAAAGCACGTCATAGCCGAGGCCCCATTTCTCCATGGTGCCCGGCCGGTAATTCTCCACGATCAGGTCGGCGTCGCGCACCAGGCGCTTCACCGTCTCCACGCCCAGGGGCGTGCGGAAATCCGCGGTGACCGAGAGCTTGTTGCGGTTCACCACCTTGTAATAGAGCGCGATATCGTCCCGCCGGCGGCCCCAGTTGCGGAACTCATCCCCGCCGCCCGGGCGCTCCAGCTTGATCACCTCGGCGCCCATATCGGCCAGATGCATCGAGACGGTGGGGGCGGCCAGGAAATTCGAGGCGTCGATCACACGCAGGCCAGCGAGCGGACCCTTGGCTTGTACCGGCACCATTCCATCCCCCAGTTGTCCGGACAGGCTGATGGGGGAACAAGGCTTGGTCAAGGGTGGCGGGACGGGGGCGGACCCCCATCCCGCCCGGGGATCAGACGAAGACCCAGTCCTGCGCCACGACGGGGCCGGAGATGGTGATCACGTCCATGATCAGGCTGTCGGCCGAGGTGATCCGCCACTCATTGCCACCCAGGCTGGTGAAGCTGGCGCCGGCCGCCGCCGTGCCGTAGCCGGCAAAGATGAGGCGATCGGCGGCCGCGTTCCCGTTGCCGTTGAAGTCGGTGATCACGTCGCCATCGGCCTCGCCGCGCGTGAAGCGGAAGACGTCATTGCCCGCGCCGCCGGTCAGCATGTCCGCACCCGCGCCGCCGTTCAGCTGGTCATTACCCTCGCCGCCCAACAGGATGTCGTCACCCGCGCCGCCGCGGAGAACGTCATGGCCGCCGCCGCCCTCGAGGCGGTTGGCGCCCGCATTGCCATCCAGCCGGTTGTCCAGCCCATTGCCGGTGCCATCGAGGTCCGCCGAGCCGATCAGGCCGAGCCGCTCCACCGCCTCGCCCAGCGTGAAGCTGACCGAGGCGATCACGCGGTCATAGCCCTCGCCCGCGAGTTCCACGACGATGTCGCCGGCATCGTCCACCTCATAGGTGTCGTCGCCCAGGCCGCCCACCATGCTGTCGGCCCCCAGGCCGCTATCCAGCTGGTCGTTGCCTTCGCCGCCGATCAGGGTGTCGTTGCCCGCCGCACCGCGGATCACGTCATGGCCGTTGCCGCCCTCCAGGCGGTTGGCGCCGGCATTGCCATCCAGCCGGTTGGCCAACCCATTGCCGGTGCCATCCAGATTGGCCGCGCCGACCAGGCTCAGCCGCTCCACCGCGCCGCCGAGCGTATAGCTGACCGAGGCGATCACGCGGTCATAACCCTGGCCCGCCAGCTCCACGACGACGTCGCCGGCATGGTCCACGTCATAGGTGTCGTCACCCAGGCCGCCCAGCAGGCTGTCCGCGCCGCGGCCACCATCGAGGCGGTCATTGCCGCCGCGGGCCTCCAGCGTGTCGTCGCCGGAACCGCCGCGGATGAGCTCCGCCGCGTCATGCGTGCGGATCATCTCGGCGGCGGCCGTGCCGGTGAAGCTGAAGGCGAAGGGGGCCAGGCCCGTCGTCATCTGCACGAGGTCCACCCGCTCGCCCAGCGTCACCTGGGCGTAGGGGTTCAGCACCGTGTCGGTCCGCGCCGCGACGTCCTGGATGCGCAGGTCCTGCGCCTTGGTCGTGTCGGCATTGTCGAAGGCCGTGGCCGCCGTGCCGTGCTCCGCCGCGAGGAACTCGGCCAGGGCATCCTGCTCGCTGCCCTTGGCGGCGAAGCCGGCCACGCCATCCGTGAGGGCCGCGTTGTTCAGCAGGTTCACCCGGCTGCCAGGCTCGATATAGGCCGGGAAGGGGTAGCCATCGCCGCCATCGGCCAGGAAGCTCAGCGTCACCACCTTGATCAGGCGGCCCGGGTCGCCCTGCAGCACGCCATCCACCACGATCGTGTCGGCGATGCTGCCATCCTCGTTCAGGATGACGAGGTTGCGCACGCGCTCGCCCGCCGTGGTCACCGCGCCGCTGGTGGCGTTCACCACCTGCGCCGTCTTCGTGAGGTCATAGGAGAAGGAGACGCCGCCCACCTGGGCGAATTGCCCGGGTGTCGCACCCGGCGCCGTCGCCGCCACCGCATGCTCGAAGAGGCGCTCCAGATTCGCAGCCGTCACCGTCACCACGCTCAGCGCGTTGTTGAAGCGCAGCGAGTTCTCGATATCGAGCTGGCTGATGCCGCCGGCGGGCTTGCCGGCCGCGGGATTGGCCAGCGGCGGCAATTCGGCCGGCACGGGCTGGCCGAGGACCGCGCCGATCTCGGCGCGGATGCCGCCGCCATTCTTCAGGCTGACCATGACCCCCGCATCCACCTGCCGGGCCACGAAGAGGTTCGCATCGGCCGAGAGATTGCCGAGATTGGTCTCCTCCGTGCGGACCTCGCTGCGGCGGCCGTCGAGGAAGACCTCGGTGCGGCCGAAGACATTGCCGTCCTTGGCGGCGATGACGGCCTGCACCTGGTCGGTGATCTGCCGCACCTCGCCGCCGCGCGTGCCATCGGCATAGGCGTTGTCGCTGCCCCAGAGCGAGGTGACGGTGGCGTCCGTCGTGACATAGGCGCCGGAGACCACGGGATCCACGCCACCCACGCCGAGCGCGCCCGCGCCGTCGGGGTCGGCGATCAGCTCGCCATTGGCGTCGAAGGTGACGACCAGGCGGCCGACATAGGAGTATTCGCCGGAGGTGCTGACGATCGCGACCGGCTTGCCATCGGCCCCCGTGCGATAGACGGGATAGCCGGCCGAGGCGGTGTCCCCGCCGCGCAGCGCATCCGTGCCATCCGCGAAGATGGCGTGGCTGCCGGCGGAGATGATCACATCCACGCCGCGCAGCAGCGGCGCCAGCGCCAGCTCGTTGCTGAATTGCTGGAGGTGCGACATCAGGATGATCTTGTTGATCCCCTGCGCCGCCATCTGGTCCACATAGGGCTGCAGGATGGCGGCCAGCTCCGCCATGTTGTCCACGCCGCCATCATTGTTCGGGTCGAGCACGGTGACGCCGTTGACGGTCGAGATGGAAGCCAGCACCTGCGTGGTCAGGCCGAGGATGCCGATGGTCTCCCCGCCCTCGACGATGGTGGTCCAGGGCGCGATCTGCGCATCCGCCGCCTCATTCGCGACGCTCTGGTTGTCCGCGAGGTCGGAGAGGCGCGTCGCGTAGCTGGAGGCCTCGCGCAGCGTCGTGGTGTAGAGCGCGCGCAGCGCGGCGTCGCCGGCGAAGTTCAGGTTCGCCGAGAGATAGGGAAATTGCGCGCCGATATTGGTGAGCCGCCCGGCCGGCGTCCCCGCCGTGGTGTTGGCCGTCACGTCGATCGCCGCCGCCAGCGCCGCCGTCCCGAGGTCGAAATCATGATTGCCGAGCACCGAGGCCTGGATGCCGATGGCGTTCAGGATGGCGATGTCGGTCGCGAAGAAGGTGGAGCTGCTGCCGGCGAGGTTGCTCAGCGAGCCCGAGGGCAGGCCCAGCGCCTGCTCCCAATAGGCGCGCAGCACCGGCACCATCGTCGCATCCGTCCCCGCCGCACCGAAGGGGCCGGGGATGAAGTTGTCACCGCCCGAGAGGGTGATGCTGTTGGGAACCGCATCCTCCAGCCGGTCCACGATGGCGGCGAAGCGGTCGGCGCGCTGGGTGGCGAGCAGGCCCGCCTCGAAATCGGAGCCGTGCAGGATCTGCAGCGTGTAGTTCGCGGCCGGCGCGGTGGAGAGGTTGAACACCGTGGTGGTGGTGCTGACCTCATTCGCCACGGCGAGGCGCGGGGGCTGGCCGCCCGAGGCCGGGATGAAGGCCGAGGTCTCGGGCGCCACATCGCCCGCCTGGCGCAGCAGGCCGGCGAAGCTCACCTCGGTCGGGCCATCGATGCGGAAGGCCATGTTCGCATTGGCGCGCTCCAGCCCGACAAAGGCGAAGAGCTGGCCATCCAGGGTGCCGAGGGTGATCTGCTCGGGCTCCGCGCCCTTGTTGTCGGAGCGCGCATCGTCATAGAGCGCGGGCGCCTGGCTCGCGATGATCTGGTCGATCAGCTGGCCGCTGTTCCAGACCTGGGTGATGGTCGGCGCCGTCTCCGTGCCGCCCACCTGCCAGATGGAGAAGCTGCGGCTGCCGAAGGCCTGCAGGCGGTCGAGGTCGCCATCGCCATCGGTGTCGCCGGCCCAGCGGCTGACATCGAGGCGGCCGAGATCGGCATCGCCCCGGCGCGACTGGATCTGCGCCAGCAGCGCCGCATCCAGCGCCGGCATGCCGGCGGGCGGCGTACTGCCGGTGGCGGGCACCAGGGCCGAGATGCGGACCGCCTCGTTGAAGGCGCCGCCATATTCGCGCGCATCGCCCTCATTGGCGGTGACGAGATAGGTCACGCCATCCTGCACGAAGCTCGCGATCGCGTCGGGCTGGTACATGCCGCTGATCGGCACCTGGCGGATGATCGCGCCGCCATCACGGTCGGAGGTGTCGATGCCATTGCCGGCCAGGCTGTGGTTGGACAGGCCGAGCGGGAGGATGCTGACCCAGCCCTCGGCGCCGGGCGTCAGGTCGAAGACGCCGATGGCGTTCGCCTCCTGGATCGTCACATAGGCGCGGTTGCCGCTGATGGTGATGTATTCCGGCTCCAAATCGGTCAGCGCCGTGGCGGTGTTGGCGGCGCCGAAGCCATTGGCGATCTTCACGCCCGCGGCCTGGAGCGCGGCGGTGTCGAAGCCGCCGAAGCCGAAGAAGCTGGAGGTCCAGCTCGCGACATCGATCACGGCGACCCCGCCCGGCGCGTCGCTGGCATAGCCCTGCGTCGGCTCGGCCTCGATCGCGGCCAGCAGGCGGGTGCCGTCGGGCGTGAAGGTGATCATGTCCGGCACCACGCCGACCTCGGCCGTCGCGCGCCAGCTGGCCGACCACGCGCCGGGCGCGCCGCTGACGGTGAAGACGGCGACGACGCCGTTGGCGCCCGCCGGCGCGCCGTCAAAGGCGACGGCGAGGTTGTCGCCGCTGATGGCGACGGAATTGCCCGAGCCGAGCGAGGCGGCCGCGCCGCCGCCGGGAACCTGGATCGCGCTCTTCGCGATGGAGAAGGCGAGCGCCCCGGTCGTGGCGTCCAGCGCATCCACCCCATTGCCGCCGAGCACGTAGATCAGCCCCCGGGCCGCGTCCTGCACGACCACTTCGGCCCCCGCGGCGGACCCACCGGCCAGGCCGGTGTTGTTGAGGTTGAAGCCGGTGGTGGTGGTGATCTGGCCGGACATGCGCATTTCCTTGATGGGAGAATGCCGCCGTGCCTAAGGGGTGCGCCCGGGCGCATCTTTGCGGTTCCCGAGAAGAATTGGTTACCAAATCATTAACGGGGCTGTGGACAACCGGACCCGTCATGTCCGGCGCGGACCCCTCCCCCCCAAGATCCGCGCTTTCCTTTGGGCCCTTGCAGGCTTATCCACAGGCCGCGGCGTCCGAGTTCGCCTCGTTGCGCGCCATGCCCATTCGCGGGCCCAACCTTGTTTTCTCGCAGTCTTGCGATGCCCGGCGGTTTCGCCTGGCGTGAATACGCTTTACCAGGATTTCTCCATGCCCTTCCCCGACCTCGCCGGCCCGCTGGCAATCACCCTGGCCGAACGTGGCTATGCCGAGCCGACCGCCGTGCAGGCCGCCGTGCTGGAGCCCGAGACCGCCGGGCGGGACCTGCTGGTCTCGGCGCAGACCGGCTCCGGCAAGACGGTCGCCTACGGCCTCGCCATCGCCGGCGAAGTGCTGGCCGGGGCCGAGCGCCTCGGCCATTCCGCCACGCCGCTCGCCCTCGTCGTCGCCCCCACCCGCGAATTGGCGCTTCAGGTGCAGGTCGAGCTGACCTGGCTCTACGCCAAGGCCGGCGGCCGCGTCGTCGCCTGCGTGGGCGGCATGGACCCGATGACCGAGCGCCGGCAGCTCGCCCATGGCGCCCACATCGTCGTCGGCACGCCGGGCCGCCTGCGCGACCATCTGGAGCGCGGCAACCTCAAGCCGCAGACCATCCGCGCCGTGGTGCTGGACGAGGCGGATGAGATGCTCGACCTCGGCTTCCGCGAGGATCTCGAAGCCATCCTCGAGACCATGCCGGCCGAGCGCCGGACGCTGCTGTTTTCCGCCACCGTGCCGCGCGGCATCGCGCAGCTGGCCAAGGGCTTCCAGAAGGACGCGCTGCGCATCGCCGCCACGAACGAGGGCAAGCAGCACAGCGACATCGAATACCGCGCCCTCTCGGTGGCGCCCGGCGAGATGGAGCGCGCGGTGGTGAACACGCTGCGCTACCTCGACCCGCGCACCGCCATCGTCTTCTGCACGACGCGCGCCGCGGTTTCCCGCCTGCACGGCAATCTGGTGGAGCGCGGCTTCTCCGCCGTCGCCCTCTCGGGCGAGCTCTCCCAGGCCGAGCGCACCCGCGCCATGCAGGGCCTGCGCGACGGTCGCGCCCGCGTCTGCGTCGCGACCGATGTCGCGGCGCGCGGGCTCGACCTGCCCGATCTGGCGCTGGTCATCCATGCCGACCTGCCGAATGACCCGGAGACGCTGCTGCACCGCTCGGGCCGCACCGGCCGCGCGGGCAAGAAGGGCATCTCGGCCCTCATCGTGCCGCACAACCGCCGCCGCATCGCCGAGCGGCTGCTGCAGGCCGCCAAGCTCCAGGCCGCCTGGTCCGGCGCGCCGACGGCCGAGGACATCCACGCCAAGGATGGCGAGCGCATCCTCGCCACCGGCATCGAGATGCTGGAGGCTGAAGCCGATGAGACGGACATGGCGCTCGGCCGCCGCCTGCTGGAAGGCCGCTCGCCCGAGGCGATCGCCGCCGCACTGGTGAAGCAGCTCCGCGCGCCACTGCCGGCGCCCGAGGAACTCGCCGCCGCCCAGGCGCGCCCCGATCCGCAGCCCCGCGGCATGCCCGCACCGACCGAGGTGGGCGAGGGCGTGTGGTTCCGCATGAATGTGGGCCGCAGCAATGACGCCGACCCCCGCTGGATCCTGCCCTTCCTCTGCCATCGCGGCCATGTGACGCGCGAGGAGATCGGCCGCATCCGCATCCTCGACCGCGAGACCCGCTTCGAAGTGGCGCCCTATGCCGCCGCCCGCTTCGCCCACGCCGCCTCCAAGCCCGGCCGCGACGACGCGCATATCAAGGTGGAAGCCGCCGAAGCGCCCCAGGAAGGCCCGGCCCGTCGCGGCCCGCCCTATGGCGCCCCGAGGGACGCATCGGCGGGGGGGCCGCCGAAGCGGCCCTATGCCGGCAACAAGCGGCCCGCCCCCCGGCGGGGCTGAAGGAGGCGAAGGCGTTGCACCGGTGGCTCTTCCTGTTGCTCGCCTGCCTCGTCTCCAGCCTGCCGGTCTCCGCCGCGCTGTTGCCGGAGCTCGACACCTCCTCCCCACAGGCCACGGTCGCCGCGTTTCGCGTCGAGATCCGGCACGTCGAGGCGCTGTTCCTGGCCTACCGCGCCGCGCCCAGCGCGGCGACGGAAAAGGCGCTCACCACCGCGCTGAACCGCGCGGGCCGTGAATTGCTCGACCTGCGGGACGCGCCGCCGGTCACGCGCCTCAAGCATGGCGCCATGTCCTTCGGCCTGCTGGCCGACATCCTGAACCGCCTGCCCGAGCTGGACCCCGCCGCGCCGCATGTGGACCCGCAGGCGACGCGCTGGGCCATCCCTGGCACGGAGATCCGGCTGATCCGCGTCCCCGAGGGGCCGGACGGGCGCAATTGGATCTTCTCGTCGGAAACCCTCGCCCGGCTGCCGGAGTTCCGGGCCGCCCTGGCCGATCAGCCGCCGCTGAGGCCCGTCGCGATCACGGACTGGGCGGGCGCCCAGCGCAGCTTCACCGGCCCCCTGCTGGCCGGCCTGCCGATGGCCAGCCTGACCGGCCCGCTGCAATGGGACCTGCTTGGCTCGCCGGCCTGGAAGGTGTTGCTGACCTTCCTCACGCTGCTGGCGGCGCTGCTGCTCGGCCTCGCCTGGCTGCGGGTCGTGCTGCGCCTAACCAGGGGCGCGGTGCCGTGGCGGCGCCATCTGGGGATGCTCTCGGCCGCCCTGGTCTTCATGCTGCTGCTCGAACTCGCCTACCGCTTCATCACCTGGCACATCGTGCTGGTGGGCGGGCTGTCCGACACGGGGCTGCTCTTCACCAGCTTCGCCTTCTATCTCTCCGCGGCCTGGGCCGCCTGGACGGCGTGCTGGCTGGTGGCCGAAGCGCTCATCGCCGCACCGAGCTTCCCCGCCCGCGTCTATGACGCGAACCTGCTGCGGCTGCTGGCGCGGGTCTGCTCGCTGGTGGTGGCGGCCACGATCATCATCCTGGGCGCGAATGATGCGGGCGTGCCGGCGCTGGGCCTGCTGGCCGGCGTCAGCATCGGCGGCCTGGCGCTGGCGCTGGCCGCCCAGGCCACGGTCGAGAACCTGCTGGGCGGCATTTCCATCTTCGCCGACCGGCCCTTCCGCGTGGGCGACACCATCGCCTTCGGCACGGCGCGCGGCGTGGTGATCTCGATCGGCCCGCGCTCCAGCCAGATCCGCGCGCCGGACGGCTCCCTGACCAGCATCCCCAATGCCGATCTCGCGAAGGTCCATGTGACCAATCTCTCGGCGCGGGACCGCTGGATCTTCCAGCACAGGCTGCCCGTGCCGCGCGAGATGCCGGCCGCGCGGATCGCGGCCCTGGTCGAGGAGATCCGGCGCCGCGTGGCGGCCGAGCCGCTGGTCGAGAGCGCGCCGGGCTGGCCGCGGGTGCATGTGGCCGAGATCGGCAAGGCCAATATCGGCATCGAGATCTCGGCACAGATCCTGACCGAAGACGAGGCGAGCTTCCTCGCCACCCAGCAGGCGCTGATCCTCGACGCGCTGCGCGCGGTAGAGGACGCTCAGCGCGGCTGAGCGGATCCGTGCGCGGGGCGCGCGGCGAAGCCAAGCCGCCGGAGGCGACGCCCGGCGTCTGACGGCACAACAAACGCTCATCCGCGCGCAAGGCGCGCGGCGCCGCCCAACTTCCCTCATCGCCCAGCGCAACCGTGGCGCGGCGGAGCCAAGCGCGCGGAGCGCGCGCCCGGCGTTTGAGGGCATAAATTCAGTCTGCGAAGTCCGGCTGTTCCTTCATGAGCTGGCGCTTGATGCTCTCCAGGTGCAGCCGCGCGCTCTCCCGGTCGCCC
>JAESGX010000444.1_pt1 | contig 15473 bp, 11 predicted proteins | sample 9269801 | NCBI WGS metagenome assembly JAESGX01 (sample SAMN16773122, study PRJNA677054) | algae metagenome | isolation source: Pleurocapsa minor GSE-CHR-MK-17-07R and co-occurring heterotrophs from wet... | place: USA: Lower Calf Creek Falls, Grand Staircase Escalante National Monument, UT ... | reverse complement strand
GACTCGGTGCTGGTGCTGATGCAGTGCGAGTACTATGCGCTGGAAGGACTGAGCGCGCTGATGGACACCATCGAGGCGCTGAAGGCGCGGCTGAATCCGGCGCTGGAGATCGAGGGCGTGCTGCGCACCATGTTCGACGTGCGCAACAACCTGGCCAACGCGGTGTCGGGCGAACTGACCACGCATTTCGGCGACAAGGTGTTCCGCACCATCGTGCCGCGCAACGTGCGCGTGGCCGAGGCGCCCAGCCACGGCCAGAGCATCGTCGGCTACGACCGCGCGTCGCGCGGCGGTGTCGCCTATCTGGGCCTGGCCGGCGAGATCCTGCGGCGCCAGCACGACCGCAAGAAACTGGAGAACCGATAAATGTCAGCAGCGAAGAAGCGCGGCCTCGGCCGCGGCCTGGAAGCTTTGCTCGGCCCCAAGGCCGCCGCCACGCCGCCGCCGGAAGCGCAGCCGGGCGAAACCCTGCGGCAGATCCCGCTCAAGCAGCTGCAGCCCGGCAAGTACCAGCCGCGCACGGGCATGGACCCGGCCAAGCTGAGCGAGCTGGCCGAATCCATCAAGGCCCAGGGCGTGATCCAGCCGATCGTGGTGCGCGAGCTGTCGCCCGGGAAGTTCGAGATCGTGGCCGGCGAACGCCGCTGGCGCGCCTCGCAGGAAGCCGGCCTGCTGGAGGTGCCGGCGGTGGTGCGCGACCTGGACGACCGCACCGTCATCGCCATGGCGCTGATCGAGAACATCCAGCGCGAAGACCTGAATCCGCTGGAAGAGGCGCAGTCGCTGCAGCGCCTGATCGGCGAATTCGCCCTGACCCACGCCGAGGCCGCCGAGGCCGTGGGCCGCTCGCGCGCCGCGGTGTCCAACCTGCTGCGCCTGCTGGAGCTGCCGCCGGCGATCCGCGCCCTGCTGGAGGCGCGCCGCCTGGAAATGGGCCACGCCCGCGCCCTGCTGACCCTGTCGCCGGAGCTGGCCAGCAAGCTGGCCTCCGAGGCCGCCGAACAGGGCTGGTCGGTGCGCGAGGTGGAGCACCGCGCCCAGCAGTTCGCCGCCGGCAAGCTGCCGGCCAACGGCAAGAAAGCCAAGCCCGGCAAACCCGCGCCCCAGGCCGACATCGCTTCGCTGGAAACCGAGCTGTCCGAATCGCTCGGCACCAAGGTCAGCATCGCCCACAGCCGCGGCGGCAAGGGCAAGCTGGTGATCCACTACACCGACCTGGACACCTTGGACGGGGTGCTGGAAAAGCTGCGAGCCCCTCGCTGAGCCGTAACCAAAGTCTTGTAGGAGCTGCGTAAGCTGCGACCGCAGCAATGGAACCGACGCAAGGCTCTGCGCGAACGGATGGTTTCCGGTCGCAGCTTACGCAGCTCCTACAAAGAAAAACGGGAGCGTCGCCGCTCCCGTTCGTACTTCCGTGTACACGGCTTACCCGGCCGGAGAACCTGCGGGCCTCACCAGCTGAAGCCGGCGCCTGCTGAAACGCTCTTCTCGCTGCCGCTGAACGCGCCGCCCAAGGACACGCTGGCGCGATTGCCCAGCGCGCGCTGGTAGCCGACCGCCAGCGCCTGTTCGCCCCCTTGCGCACCCACGCCCACGCCGATGCGGTTGCGCCCGCCCAGGCCCGAGGTGTTAGTGGCCATGCCGGCATACGCGCCGGCCATTGCGCCCTGCCGGTCGATACGCCGGTCCTGCTGCTGGAAGCGCTGCTCCACACCGCTGAACTGGTCACCCCATGCGGCGAAGCGCGCGTCGGTGTATTCGTTGGCGCTGGTCAGCGTTTCGGTAGCGGTGTTATCGGTGTAAGTGTTGGCGGTGGCCAGTGTGTCCGCGTCGCCTGCCTGCACTTGGCCCAGATTCGCTGCGTCGGTGGCAGCCACGCCGTTGGCCACGTTGGCGAGGCGCGTGCCGATGGCGCCGCCCAGCGTCAGCGCGCCCTGGTCGTCGCTGTCGTAGACCACGCTGCGCGGGCCACCGCCGGCCGGGCCTTCTGGACCACCGGGGCCTGCCGGTCCTTGCGTGCCGCGCAGCGAATCCAGCCACGCGCTTTGGGTGCCGGTGAAGCCGTTGCCCACCGCTACCTCGTAGGCGCTATCGCCCTGTTCGCCCTGCACGCCACCGACCGCGATGATGCGGTTGTTGATATCGGTCAGCGCGGTATCTACGGCGCCGAACGCCGAACCGACGTTATTGAAATTATTGTTCTGGATCACGTAGGTCGGTGCGGTGAACGCACCGCCGGAAAAACTTGCGCCGCCGCCCAGCGCAGTCGCCACGGGATACAACTGGGACAGGTTCACCGCATCGGTGTCTTGCGTGGCACCGGCCACGTTGACGATCTGGCGTTCGGCGCCGACTGCGCCGACCGAGAGCGTGTTCACGCGATCGGCCACCGAGTTGGAACCGATGGCGGTACTGTCATCGGCGCTGGCCACGCTGGAATAGCCGATGGCGGTGCTGTTGATGCCGGAGGCGATGTTCTCCACACCCAGGGCGCTGCTGTTGCCGCCGGTGGCTTGGTTACCCGCGCCCACCGCCGCGCTGCTGAACTTCGGGCTGTCGATGAAAGCGGCAAAGCCGCCGGTGGCGGTGTTGCCGACGCCCAGAGCGGCGTTGTTAGCGCTGAGGCTGAAGAAATCTGTCACACCCGTTGAGTTGTTGCTGCCGACCGCGGCATCGCCATCGCCCAATGTCGTATTGGCGAAGCCAAAAGCACTGCTATCTGAACCAGCCGCGGTGCTGAGGACGCCGACTACAGTGCTTCGGTCGCCGCGTGCCAGCGCACCTGCACCCACCGCTACGGCGCTAAGACCCGAAGCCGTGCTGGCTTCGCTGGTCCCGTCCGTAAAACCGTCTCCGTCGCGGTCATACCAGCCGGACAACGCTATGCTGCCCGCGCCGGAGGCGGTGCCGAAGTGGCCTAGGGCGCTGCTGTAGATGCCTCTGGCTGCACTGTTGTGCCCGAAAGCATTGCTCAAAGCACCGCTAGCATTATTGAAAGTGCCGAAGGCGCTGCTTTGGATACCAGTGGCTTTATTGACGGTGCCGAAAGCGCTGCTGCCATTTTGAGCTGTGTTATTGCCGTACCCGAACGCGCTGCTATAGGTTCCATCGGCCGTGTTTAAAGACCCGAACGCAATGCTGCCCTCGGAACTGGCCGTGTTCCTAAATCCGAACGCTGAGCTGAAATTGCCGCCGGCGGTGTTTTCGTAACCAAAAGCCGTGCTGAAAGTGAAGTTGGCCGTATTCAAGAGGCCGCATGCAAAAGAGCCGTTTCCCGTTGATGTGCTGCTGGGCGCATCCGTTCCGATACAGCGATCTCCAGCCATAGCCGGCAAGTGCCACACTGTGAGCCATATGGCGGCGGCTAGTGCAGTCAAGCGACGGGCGCTCAAGCGAGGCCTACGGGGTATGCATTTCATGAAATCTCTCCTGGTTTTGGGTAAGCCGGAATCGCCCGGCTACAGGAGAGATCGCAATGCGACGCCCGCGGCTGACAAAGAGTACTGCGCGCGATGCAGCTAACTACTGCATCAGGCACGGCGAGACTCAAAAGAAGAGAGCCCTTTCGGGCTCCCCTGTGTCTTGTGCAAACTTTGGAAAATTTCCCTTTCCGCCATCTGTTCGAGGCCGTTTACCCGCCGAGCCGGCTCTGCTGCTGCGGGACAACTCCGATTTTTTCCACCGGTCCCGGCAAGGTCGGCAGTTCGCGCGGAAGGTGTGGCGCGCGCGGATCGGGCAGCAGCCGTGGTGCGGGAATGCGATCGACCATGCAGCCGCTGATCTCGTAGTCGCCGGTGCCGAGCTGGCTGGTGCCCTGGTTGCGATACAGCACCAGATTCACCACACCGCCGGCATTGGTATAGATGGCGCCGTCCACCGACTTGCTGTAATTCGCCACGCCGCCTTCGACGCGCAGGTCGTACCAGCCGTGACGACCGTTGGTCCAGGTGCCCAGATCGGCCGCCCACAGTCCGGGCGAATGCAGGCGCGCCTGCACCCGGCGGATTTCCAGATAGCCGCCGGTGTTGGGCACGGTGATGCTGGGGCCGGCGCCGGAATAGCCGGCGAGTATCTGGAACGTACCGCTCTTCGAAAACGGCCTGAGGCACAGCGGCCGGAGTATGGGCGTACCGATCAACTCGATATCGCTAACCGGCCGCATCGGGGTGTCGCTGCTCACCTGCGCGTGCGCCGGGGCAGTACTCGACACAAGCAGCGCAAAGAACAGGGACGAGGCTGCGGTGGTGACAGTGCAAAGCTTCATGAAGTTTTCCTTATTGAAGTGAAAGTGGGGATTGCTTACAGATCCAGGCCGAAACCCATGCCGGCCGATTTCTCGCTGCCGCTGAACGCACCGCCCAGCGAGAACGAGGCACGCTGGCCCACGCGCTTGGCGTAGCCGACCGACAGCGCGCGTTCGCCGCCCTGGAAACCGAGGCCAGCCGCGATGCGCCCGCGCGGACTTTGCGAACCCGAGGCGTTCATGGCCATGTTCAACATCGCGCTGCTCATGGCGCCCTGCTTGTCGATGCGCCGATCCTGCTGCGAGAAACGGTTGTTCACCTCGCCGCGAAAGTTCTGGAAGCTGTCGGACAGGCCGCTAAACTCGGCGAAGCGCGCATCGGTGTAGGCGTTGGCGCTGGTCAGGGTTTCGGTCGCGGTGTTGTCGGTGTAGGTGTTGGCAGAAGTCAGCGTGTCCGCGTCGCCGGCCTCCATCTGGCCTAGGTTGACTGCATCGGTAGCTGCGACCGCATCGGCAACATTGGAGACGCGTGTGCCGTTGGCACCGCCTAATGTCAGTGCGTCTTTGTCGTCGCTGTCGTAAATCACGCTGCGTGGGCCGCCACCGGCCGGACCTTCCGGGCCGCCCGGGCCTGCCGGTCCTTGCGTGCCGCGCAGAGAATCCAGCCAGGCGTTCTCGGTACCGGCGAAGCCATTGCTGACCGCCACTTCGTACGCGCTCTGGCCCTGTTCGCCCTGCACGCCGCCGGCATCGACGATGCGCTGGTTGATGTCGGTCAGGGCATTGTCGACAGCAGTGAAGGCCGAGCCCGCGTTGTTGTAGTTGTTGCTCTGGATGACATAGGTGGGCGCGGTGAAGAACGCGCCGTTGAAGTTCGCGCCGCCGCCCAGCGCGCTGGCCAGCGGATACAGCTGCGCCAGGTTGACCGCGTCGGTGTCCTGCGTGCCCGCCGCCAGGTTCACCAGCTGGCGTTTTATCACGCTGTTGCCGATGGACACGGTGTAATCGCGATCGGCCACCGCGCTGGTGCCCAACGCGACCGATTGCAATGCGGTGGCTCTGGATAGGCCGCCGATGGCGGTGCTGACAAAGCCGCCGCCGCCGGCCTGCGCGTCGAAGCCCACGGCCACGGAAAGGAAGCTCGACGATTGCGCCATATTGCCGATCGCCACCGCGCCACCGGCGCTGGCGGCGGCGCCGGCGCCGAACACGCTGCTGCCGATGCCGCTGGCATTCGCCCCGCGGCCCACCGCAATGGCATTGGCCGCCGCGCTGGCATCGGTACCCACCGCAGTCGCGTTGTCGCCGGTGGTGCGCGACGCCACGCCCACGGCGGTCGCGCGGCTGAACTCGGCCTGCGCATCGCGGCCGATGGCCGTGGTGTATTCGCCGGTGGCGCGCGCTTGCTGGCCGACGGCGGTAGCCCAGAAGTTGTTGGCCACGGACTGGGTACCGACGGCGGTGGCGAACGCGCTGTCCGCGTAGGCGCCGGAGCCGATGGCGGTGGCGTTGTCGCTGAGTGCGCGCGCGAATTGGCCGACGGCGGTGCTGAACCTGCCCTGCGCCTCGCTGATATAGCCAACCGAGGTGCTGTACTCGCCGTTGGCGATGGCAGCGACGCCTATCGCTGTCGAGTTAAGCGAAGCGCTGGCGTCGGACCCTAAAGCAATGGCACTGTCCGCGGTCGCGGCCGCCTCTCTGCCTACCGCAATCGTATCGTTGCCGTTCGCTGAGCTAGCGAGACCGATGCTAACCGCCGCAATTCCACCTGCGCCATTTCGAGCACCAAGTGCAACCGAACCTGAGCCCGTGGCGCCGTTGCCTCCTCCAACCGCTGTTCCACCACCAATAGCAGTGTTGACGAAACCGTACGCATAACCGCCCGAGGCAAAATTAGTATCCCCGAAGGCAATGTCTCCGAGGTAGCAGGTCTTATTGCCGAAGCCGCCTTCTTCGCCCTCATGGTCGCCCGTACCCGGTGGACAGTCTGCGCTCCAGGCCGTTCCGGCAACGAGCACCAATGTAGTGGCCAACATCAGTCGCGAAAAACCGTGGCGCTTGTTCTTACGGAAACTGGTTTTCATGTGCTCTCTCCTGGATTGGGTAAGCCGGAATCACCCGGCTACAGGAGAGATCGCAATGCGGCGCAGCCGGCTGACATCGGCTTGCCGTGCTCAGGGTTCCCGCAGGCCGCGATCGCTCATTGCAGACAGCCAAATACACGCAGCGGCGGATTGGCCGGGTGGCACGCCATCACCTGCAGCCGCAGGCCGTGAGGCGCAACGCGGCACAGGCAGCAACCCCTCGGCAGCGACCGCAGCCACCACCAGCATTACGAGGATTTTCTGGAAATGACTAAAGACAGGGCGCTTCATGGCGTATCCCGGAACAGACCGGAACGCCCGGCCTTTCCGGTTCAATCGCAGTACGGCGTCGCGGACTGACAGCGCGCAGTCAGATCCAATTGTCATCCGCAGGACGGGTCGCCGCGTCGGTCTGTGCCCAAGTCCATGCATCATCGACAATCGAGCGGAGGTTGGACGACAGGATGAGCAGCGCGGTCTGGCGCAGATAGAGCACGTGCAGCTCCTTGACCAGGTCGGCAACTGACTTATCCGACGGCATCGGCCAAAGCTTCGAACCGACCAGCGCTTCGGCAGCCGATTGCAATGATTCGCGTTGCAACCTTATGAACTGCGAACGCGTCTTGACCTTACCGGCCAACGGGTGCGACTGCAGTTGCTTGGCAACCTGCAGCTTTTCAAACCTGGCATAGATCGTCGCCTGGACCGCGTTGTATTGCTTCAGAGCATCCAGCGTATCGGCCATGGTCAGCCGCGGCGATCTGTCCTTCAGGCGCACACCATCCACCAATCGCCATGTCTTGGCGGCGCGTTCGATGCGCCGGAACAGATCGAACATTACTTCCATGTTGTGCTCCATCTGCGCCATGGCCTGGACCAGATCCGCCACCATCCTGTGGAATCCGGGTATACCCGCGTACTGGTTCGGGTACACGAACATGCGGCGCCAGTAGTCGTCGCGTCGCGTTTTCCTGCCGAATTGCTCGAAAACCGAACCACCCTCGCCCCACAGGTCGGTGGCATAGCCCACGGAAAGCCAGGCTTGCTTGTAGTGCGCGGCGTATATCTGGCTGGCTTTTTTGTTCAGCGCCTGATTGGCAAGAAAGGCGTTGTAACGTTCGCGCCAAGCCCGGGTAGGCGCCAAGGCATCACGCTTCAATCCGGTGATAAAACCCTCGGCGGACAGCGTGAACTGGGCCTGGTCCGACGCGGGCATCTGGTCGAATGCTTCTTTGAACACGTAGCGGTATAAGTGGCACCAGTACATGCCCTTCCCCATCTCCCAGGCGTTGCCCACCCCATAGGCGCTGATTGCCGCCTGCCAGAACAGGCCGTTGCGTGCTGCGTCGCAGTCGTCATTGCGCAGTACTTTCTGCGCAACCCGATCCGGACGGAGCACCCGAAACTGCGCATTGAGGCGGCTAGCCATGGTGCGGTTCGGATTCCACCAGTGTCCCAAACAGTCTGGATCGGTGGGACGGAACTCCGTTGCCGGATTGGGCGATCCGGTCAAGCTAGGCGCGAAGATGCCGACGATGGAAGCCGCTGCATACCGTTGCCCGGTGGCAGCGAGCACGGTTTCCCCGCCATTGCAGCTGCCATCCAGAACCGACACCTCCACACCGCGGTTCGCCGCGGTCTCGAACATCGGCACGATGTCCCGCAGCACGAATATGCCGTAGTTGGTTTCGATAGCATGATTCAGGGACTTACGCGGGTCAGGATCGTTGAGCGATTGCCGGGCCTGGCCGCCGTGGCAGCCGAGGTAAACAAACAACCGGTCACCCGCACGCAGGCGACGGCAGGTCGCGTCAATCCCGGCCACTGCATCCGTAGCCCGATCGGTGCTCGAAACCACGTAGCCACGGGCAGCAAGTTTGTCAGCAATAGGCTGCACGATGCCGGCCCAATCGCTCTGCCAGGCGATGACCGCTTCGCGCGCAAATTTCTCCCTTCTGTTCGCCGAATACGACGCCACGTAGCGCGGCTGGAAACCGGCGCGCGTCAGCTTGTCGAATACGCGCTGGTAATCGTCTGCTGTGAGCGCATGCCGACTGGCCCATTGCCCGGCAGGCGCGTCTTCCCAGAGACTTGCATATACGTCGCGCGCGCCCACGGCGCATCCGTTGCCGCATACCAGGCGCCAGCCGGCGGTGATGCGATCCTCCGAATAGGCCTTGTATTCTTCGGCACCGATGTTATGGCGTACCACCCACGCCTTGCCTACGGATTTTTCCCAGATTCCGGCATAGCGCTCGGTGGGTCCGTCGGCATAGACCGTGATCCAAGTCGGTCGATACCCCTGCTTTGCGTTCTCCTCGAACTGCTGCTGGTACTCGGACGCCGTAAGCCCATGGCGTGCGATCCAGGCTGGCCCGGCGGACTTGTCCCACAGGGCGGCAAAACGGGACTTGCCGCGTACGCTGTAGCCGTTGATGCAGCGCAAACGATAGCCTTGCCCAGCTAGTGCGGTGAATTCTTTTTGGTAGTCCGACGCCGACATGCCGTGGCGTGCGACCCATGCCGGCCCGGTCCGTTTTTCCCAAAGACTGGAATAGCCGGTGTCGTCGCCACCCCCGCTGACGCAGAAAGGTCGGTAGCCTTGACGAGGAAGGTCATTGAAATCCTGCTGGTAACGCGCTTCGTCCAGGTTGTGGCGAGCGACATAGCCAGCGCCAGAACCACGCTCCCAACTCCCTATGTAAAGTTTCATATGCAGTTCTCCTTCCGGATTGATAAGTAGTCACGGCAACCTTTGTTGGCTTGCCTAGAGACCATCGGAGAAAGAGACGCGGGACTGACATCTGCCCTGAATTTTCGGCGCACGCACAAGAATATCGCCGGGAACGCTTTTTAGAGCAGGCGCAACGGGGTCAGCGAGACGCTGTCCAAGTGGTATGGCAGAGCGCGCAGCCATAGCGCCAATTGGATTCTCGTGAAGTTGCGGAAGCCAGGACGCTTCATGGCGTATCCCGCAACGCCCGGTTTTTCCGATTCAACCGCAGCGCAGTCCCTGGGACTGATTCTGCAGACGTCAGCTTGCGCAGCGTGTTCCGGTCAGCGGCGCAGCGCGATCGTCCGGCAGTTCGATCTTGCGTCGTTGCAACTCGGCGATGATCGCCTGCGCTTCCTTGCAGCGGCTCAGCATTGCATACGCCCGGATGAGGGAATGACCCGCCGTGTCCTGGCGGTTGTCGTTGCCGTGACTGTGGCCGTAGGCATGCGCCGCTTCCAGCGCAGGCAGCGCTTCCGCGGCGCGCGCCAGCGACAGCAGGACTTCGGCACGGTTCTGCCCGAACTGCTGAACGTTCTCGTGGTCGGCGCCCAGCTCGCGCTCCAGAATGGGAAGCGCAAGTTCGAATTGAGCCAGCGACTCCTGTTTGCGTCCGGCGCGGTTGAGCGAATTGGCCAGGTAAACGCGCTCCATGTTGGTCGCGAGACTGTCGGCACCCACGCTGCGCGCGCGCAACTCGACGACTTTCCGGTGCACCGACACGGCTTCGTCGTACCGCTTGAGCGCCGCCAGGATCAACGCTTCGTTGGACAGGGCGGTGATCACGTCAACTGAATCCTCTGCCTTGCCGCTGTCCAGCGTCGATTGACGGCCCTCGCGCTGAGTAGCCAATGCGCCTTCGAAATCCTCGTTGAAGTACTGCAAGGACGCCAGTACCGAATAAGCCTCGATCAACCCGGGATCGCCGGCGGGCGGCGCTGCGCTCTTGATCAGCATGAGCGCCTCCTTCGCCCAGGCAAGGCCCTGTTTTTGCTCGTAGTTCATACGCATCCAGGCGAGATTGGACAGCACCCGGCCACGCTCTTCTTTCGAATCCGGCAGCTGCTGTTCCTGGATCTGCAGCGCTAGGCGCGCGGCGGCGAGCGCCTTTTCCTCGTCTCCATAAGCCTGGTAGCTGGAGGACGCCGCCAGCAGGAACTGGACGTAAAGTTGCGGTTGTTTATCGCCATCGCCGTCTTTCAGTTGCTTGAGCGCGCTGTCCAGCGCTTGTTCCAGAGTGATGTTGGTCGAACCCGAGTTCTCCGGGTTTGCCTGGACGAACACGCTGCGAAGGAATTCGTTGGTGGCGCCAAGACGTTCGACCTCCAACTTGGCGCGCGCCGCTTCGCGCTCGGCGCGCTTGGCTTCGGCGTTCGCGCGTGTGGCTTCGCGCTGCGCTTCCTCTGTCTTGACGGCGATGCCGCCCACCCCGCCGGCCAGCAGCACGCCAGACAACACGGCCATCGCTACGCCCCCGCGGTTGCGCGCGATGAACTTGCGCGCGCGGTAGCCGAACGTATCGCCGCCCACCGACACCGTGCGGCCTTCCAGAAAGCGTTTGAGGTCGGTGGAGAACGCCTGCACGCTGGCGTAGCGGCGTTCAGGCTCCTTGGCCAATGCGGTCTGCACGATGCGGGTCAGGTCGCCGCGTACGAAGCGGCGGAAGGTGGGCAGGCTGGTGGCGCGCTGGGCGACGCGTGCGGCCACTTCGGCGGGCGTGCCGGTGGTCAACGCCTTTTCCATGCGCGCGGCGGTACGCGAGGTGATGGCGTCGGCGGCGTCCTGCAGGTTGTCTTGCTCGATCCGGTACGGCAGCTGGCCGGTCAGCAGCTCGTACAGGATCACGCCCAGGGCGTAGACATCGGTGGCGGCGGTGATGGGGCCACCGGAGATCTGCTCCGGCGCGGCGTATTCGGGGGTAAAACCGGCGAAGGCGCCGGTGCGGGTTTTGCCCTGGGCGCTGTCGATGCGCCGGGCCACGCCGAAGTCCAGCACTTTGGGATGGCCTTCGCCATCCACCAGGATGTTGCCGGGCTTGAGATCGCGATGGACCACGAAGCGCTCGTGCGCATGCTGGACCGCCGCGCAGACGCCACGAAACAGCTCCAGACGGTCGCGCAGGTTCAAGGCGCGCGTGTCGGCCCAGTCGATCAGCGTGGCGCCGTCCACATATTCCAGTGCGAACCAGGGGCGGCCTTCGCCATCCACGCCGTGGTCGATCAGGCGCGGCAGGTGGGGATGCGACAGCGCGGCCAGGATTCGTCTTTCCTGCAGGAAGCGCTGCGCCTGCAGGCTGCCGTCCCAGCGCCGGTGCAGACGCTTGACCGCGGCGTGCTGCTGCGAATCGCCGTCATCGCGAAGCGCCGCATACACCGTGCCCATGCCGCCACGGCCCAGCACGCGCTGCAGCTGCCAGTGGCCCAGCCGCTGGCCGATGCTTTCGCGTTCGTCTTCCCGGGTTAGCTCATTTTCGTCGACCAGCATGGCGGGCGCCCTGATGCCCGCATCCAGAGCATGAGGACCGGCATCGGCAGCCAGCATCAGCACCAGTTCCACGCGCATGGCCGGATCGTCGGCGCACTCCCGGTTCAACAGTTCGGTCTGCGCCGCCGGCGACAGATCCAGTGCCTGGTCGAACAGCGCCGAGAGCCGGCGCCAGCGTTCGGGGCTGGTGGGTTCGGTCACGCCGCATCTCCCAAGTGCATCAGCAAAAAAGCGCGCGCCTTGCGCCAGTCGCGGTGCACGGTGCGTTCGGCCAGGCCCAGCTGCTGGGCGATTTCCTGGAATTCCATGCCGGCGTAGAACCGGCATTCCACCACCGTGACCAGCCGGGAGTCCAGCGCTTCCAGGGCGACCAGGCTGTTTTCGATATCCAGCACGTCGACTTCGCCGGCGTGCGCGGCCAGGGGGTGATCGGTGCTGAGAGTGACGCGCACCTGGTCGCCGCCGCGTTTTTCGGCATGCCGGGCGCGCAGGTAATCGACCAGCACGTGGCGCATGGCCTTGGCGGCCAAAGCCAGGAACGCGCCGCGCTGGCTGACGTCCAGCGCAGCGCCGTTAAGCTTCAGGTAGGCCTCGTGGACCAGCACGGTGGTCTGCAGGGAATGGCGCGGGCCTTTGTTCAGCTCGCGCCGGGCGATCCGCTGCAGCACGTCGTAAACCTCGGCGAAACGGCTGCGGTAGGCCAGATCCTTCGTTGAGGCAGCGCGATGCGAGGGCTTCGAGTCTTCTTCCATGGGCTGGCTCCAGGCCCCGGGCAAGGCCGCCGGGAGAGTATGCCCTCAGTTAACGCTCAAACGGAGCGGGTAAGGTCACGCTAAGTGTTTGCGCCACAAGGGAAAGCTGGGCATAATGCGCGGCCCTGCATCCGGCCTGGTCCGGATTTGCGCCCGGATTGCGATTCCGGCGCGCCCCGGCAGTGGACCATTACCCGTATCGCGCGATGGCCGCACCTGCTCCAGGTGCTGTGTCGGGGCCGCCGTTCTCCTGGCTAAGGAGGGCAACCAAACTATCGAGGTGCGTAATGTCCCGCGTATGCCAAGTTTCCGGCAAGCGTGTGCAGACGGGTAACAACGTCTCCCACGCCAACAACCGAACCCGCCGCCGCTTCCTGCCCAACCTGCACGAGCGCCGTTTCTGGGTCGCCAGCGAGAACCGCTGGATCAAGCTGAAGGTTTCCGCGCATTCGCTGCGCACCATCGACAAGAACGGCATCGACTCCGTTCTGGCTGAGCTGCGCGCGCGCGGCGAAAAGGTCTGAGGAGATAAATCATGGCAGGCAAACGCGACAAGATCCGTCTGATTTCCTCGGCCGGTACGGGCCACTTCTACACGACGGACAAGAACAAGAAGAACACCCCGGGCAAGATGGAAATGAGCAAGTACGACCCGGTCGTGCGCAAGCACGTAGCCTACAAGGAAGGCAAGATTAAGTGACGCATTGGCCCGCGCGCTAGCGCGGCTTTGCCAATGCGTCATCCCCGCGAAAGCGGGGATCCAGCGCCTTCAAAGAAAACCCGCCGCAAGGCGGGTTTTTGGTTTGTTCGGATTCGTTCGTGGAACGGATGCAGAACCTGAAACAATTTCGTTCCGTCCTGGGCTGCGTCCACCCGTCGGGCAGCCTTTCCCACAAGGGGAGAAAAACGCATCGCGCATTGACGTGGGAGCGGCGTCCCGCGCGGGCTCATCGTTGAAAGCTCGCGGCGGGACGCCGCGCCCGCGCATTCCGCACACCAGCCGCTCCCGCCCCTTCCCTTACAATGCGGCCGATGACAGGCGCGCGGCCCGGGCAGGATTTCGATATCGCCATCATCGGCGGCGGCGCGGGCGGCGTGCTCAGCGCGATCCATGCGCTGCGTCTGGCCGAAGCCGGCGTCCGCATCGCATTGATCGAACCTTCCGCGCGTCTGGCGCAGGGCGTGGCCTACGCCACCACGCATGCCGAGCACCTGCTCAACGTGCCGGCGCGCCGGATGAGCGCGTTCGAGGACCGGCCGGACGACTTCGTGGATTTCCTGGCGGCCGACGCCGACGCGCACGCGCGCGCGGAACTCGCGGTGTCCTACGCCGAGCGTCGCCGCTACGGCGATTACCTGCGCGACCGGCTCGCGCGCGCGCGGGCCGGAACCCGCGCGGATTTCGAAGTGCGCCAGGACCGCGCCGTCGGCATCGACGCGGGCGACGGCCGGTTCCATCTGCAGCTGCACTCCGGCGCTGCGCTGCGCGCCCGCGGCGTGGTGATAGCGGTGGGCAACACTCCCAAGCCGCTGCCGGCGCGCGGCGCGGCGGACCTAACGCCGGGGTCGGTGCTGGAAGCATGGGACTTCGATGCGCTCAAACGGATCCCGGGCGACGCGGAAATCTGCATCGCCGGCTCCGGACTGAGCATGGTCGACACGGTGCTGAGCCTGGCCGCCAACGGCCATCGCGGCCGCGTGCATGTGCTGTCGCGGCATGCGCTGCTGCCGCTTGCGCACATGCAGCATGCGCTGTCCGGATTCGATGCGCAGGCGCTGCTGGCGATGCCGCTGCGCCGCCGGGTGTGCGCACTGCGCGAGGCGGCGCGCACGGCGGCGCGGCAGGGCCTGCCGTGGCAGGCGGTGATGGAGAACGTGCGCCCGCTGGTGCAGACGCTGTGGTGCACGCTGTCGCACGACGATCAGCGCCGTTTCCTGCGCCATGCGGCGCGCTACTGGGACGTGCACCGGCACCGCATCGCGCCGCAGGTCCACGCGCGGCTACACGCCCTGCTTGCGAACGGACAGCTGCAGCTGCATCGCGGCCGCCTGGAAACCGTGGCGCGCGAAAACGGGCGCATCCGCATCGCGCTGCGCATGCGCGACCGGCGCGTGCAGCAGCTCGACGTGGACCGCATCGTCAACGCCACCGGCGTGGAAATGCGCGCGCAGCTGATGCGTAATCCGCTGCTGTCGGATCTGCTGGGCAAGGGCATGGCGCGGCCGGGTCCGCACGGCATCGGCGTGGATACCGCAAGTGACGGTAACCTGGTCGATGCAGAAGGCAGCGCGCTGCCCGGCCTCATCGTGGTCGGCAGCCTACGCATCGGCCGCCTGTGGGAGAGCATCGCGGTACCCGAACTGCGTGGGCAGGCTGAAAGCGCGGCGCGGCAGCTGCTGGACCACCTGTAGGAGCTGAGTAGCTGTGACCGGAATCCTTCCGGTTGGATATGGTTTTCCGTGAGTTCTCGTTTATCCGGGTCGTAGCTTACGCAGCTCCTACAGGTGGCCAAAAGTTCGCGGCAGCTTATCCACGTAAACTCGGACCCTCACGAGCAGGGAGAGGATAAGCCTTGGTCTCCAGCTGGATCCTGCTGTTGGCGTCGGTCTGCTATGCCGCGCTGCTGTTCGCGGTGGCGTGGTGGGGCGACAGGCATCCGCTGTATCCGGAGCGGCCGTGGCTGCGGCCGGTGGTCTACAGCCTGGCCTTGGCGGTGTACTGCTCGTCGTGGACGTTCTACGGCGCGGTCGGCAGCGCGGTGCGCCACGGCATCGGCTACCTGCCCATCTATCTCGGCCCCCTGCTGCTGCTGCTGTTCGGCTGGCGCATCATCGAGCGTCTGGCGCTGATCGCGCGCAGCCAGAACACGGTGTCCATCGCCGACTTCATTTCCTCGCGCTACGGGCGTTCGCGGCGGCTGGCGGCGCTGGTCACGGTGATCGCGCTGATCGGCGTGGTGCCGTACCTGGCGCTGCAGTACAAGGCGGTGGCGATGAGCCTGGGCGTGCTGACCGGCCAGGGCGCGGACAACACCGGCTTCTTCACCGATCCGGCGCTGTACGTGGCGCTGCTTATGGCGCTGTTCGCGGCGCTGTTCGGCACCCGCCAGGTGGACGCCACCGAACACCACCACGGC
>JAESGX010000442.1_pt1 | contig 15542 bp, 13 predicted proteins | sample 9269801 | NCBI WGS metagenome assembly JAESGX01 (sample SAMN16773122, study PRJNA677054) | algae metagenome | isolation source: Pleurocapsa minor GSE-CHR-MK-17-07R and co-occurring heterotrophs from wet... | place: USA: Lower Calf Creek Falls, Grand Staircase Escalante National Monument, UT ... | reverse complement strand
ACCGCGACCGTCGCGCCGGCGGCGGCGCCGGTAGACGGCAGGCGCACCATCTGCTCCGTCGCCGTCAGGTTGGCGAGCAACAGCGTCACGCCGCCATAGTCGTCGGCCACCGCGAGGACCTCCACCAGCCCCGACCGTGACACCGTCGTCGCGAGCAGCGGCTTACCCGAGACGCCGGCCAGCGCCGCGAGCACGTGGAACACCGGATAGAGTGTGTCCGCCGCACCATCATAGCCCGGCCGTGCCGCCTCGCCTTTCCGGTGCAGCACGCCGAATGGCCCCGTCGGCGCCCCCATTGCCACCGCCTCGACGCCGCCGCGAGCGCAGGCGGCGACGTAGGCGAGCGTCCAGGCGGCGTTGAACAGGCCGCGCTGGCGCGGGTCGTTCTCGGCAAGGCAGACGCGCTCGTCGCGCGGGTTCGCCGTCGTCGCCTTGCCGTAGGGGTTCTGCCGGCAGCCGATGGCGGAGGGGCCGATGCGGTAGGGCGTGTCGCCGATGAAGGCGCGCGTCGAGGCCAGGATCGACGGCATCGCCTCCAGCGTCTCCATCACCGAGCGGTCGTCGGCGGCATGCACGATCGGGCACGTCGTGTGGGTGACGTAGTCGAGCAGCGCCGCCGGCGGCCGCTTGCGGTTGAGCTCGGTGAAATAGGACAGCATGCCGCCGCCGAGCGGCACGCCGGGAAAGGCGGCGCGGGCCGCGGCGGCGATCGCCTCGGCCGCGGCGACAGGCGGCCACGGCGTGCCCGGCAGGATCGAGCGCAGATCCGCCGCCGGCGACACCGTCAGGCCGGCGAGCGGCAGCGCGGCCGACCGCACGGTTTCCGCCAGCGCCGCGAGTTCGGCGTCGGGATCGTCGCCGGCGATCACCGCCTCCAGCACCACGGCCGCTCCGGCGCTCTCGCCGAGCGCGCGATAGGCGGACAGCACGTCGGCGCCGTCGCGGCGGGCGTCGAAGGCGCAAACGAAATGACGAGGGCCGAGCGCCCTGACGAGTCGCGCGACGGCGAGCGCGTTCTCCGCCTCCGCCGCCGGCACGCCGAGGCCGATCGCCGGCATCGTGCCGCCACTTTCGGCGCCGATCTCGACGACGAGGCCCGTCTCACCGGCGACCGTGGCGGCCGGCAGCGCGCCGGAAACCGTCAGCGTCACGGACTGGCGGAGCGCCTCCCCCGCCTTCAGCACATAGGGCCACGGCCGGGCGAGCGGACGGACGTAGGTCTTGTAGGAGGCGTCGCTCCAGTTGCGCTGGTCCTCCATCTCGAAGGCGTCGCCCTCCATCCGGCAGGTCACCCAGACGCCGGGCAACGCCTCGTGGGACAGCGCGCGGATGTCGAGGAAGGGCTGCACCGGGTCGATCAGCGCTGGGAAGGTCGAGACCTCCTCATGGCCGTCGGTGTGCTCGACCTTCACCGGCTGGCCGGCGACGCCGTCGACCGGGTGCAGGACGATGAAGCCGGTGCGGTTGGTCTCGACGTCGGTCACCGGCTCGGCGACCGCCGAGAAGGCGAGCGAGCCGTCGGGCGTGCCGACGATGGTGGCGCTGTAGACGAGCCGCCGCTTCGCGTCGGCGCAGGTGGCGCGGTAGTGGACGCGGAAGCCGGTGTCGTCCTCCTCGATGGCGAGGCCGTCGATCGCCGGCGTGAAGGTGCCCCAGTTCTCGTCGCGCACCAGGAAGGCGATGGCGCGGATCACCGCGACGCCGGCAATCCGGATCGTCCGCAGCGCGCCGTTCTCGAACTCGGCCGAGAGCGGGCCGGCGTGGAGCGTGCGGGTCGGCGGGTCGGTCGTTTCGGTGCCGCAGAGGCGCACCGCGCGGCTCGTGTCCGCCTGCATCGTCGCCTCCCCTAGAGTGCCCGTTCGCTCGCCGCATCGAAGACGGCGGCGCGGTTGAGGTTGATGTCAATGGCGACGTGCTCGCCCGGCCGGCTGACGTCGTGGGCCTGCAGCTCCGCCATCACCGGCTCGCCGCCGAGGCGGAAGGTGGCGTAGCTGCGCGAGCCGGTCGGCTGGATGAGCTCGATGGTGGCGTCGAGGCGGGCGACACCCGGCGCCGGCGCCTCGCCCTGCGCCCGCGTCATGTGCTCCGGCCGGAGACCGAGCAGCACGGCGCTGCCGTCGGCAGCGCCGTAGAGGATGCGTCCGACCGGCAGCGGCAGTGTCGTCACGCCGTCGGCGAGCACCACCCGGTCCCCCTCCCCGCCGCGCGCCAGCCGGCCGGCGAGGAAGCCCATCTTCGGCGAGCCCAGGAACCCCGCCACGAAGCGCGTCGCCGGCCGCTCGAACAAATCGAGCGGCGAGCCCTGCTGCTCGATGACGCCGTCGCGCATCAGCACGATCCGATCGGCGAGCGTCATCGCCTCGATCTGGTCGTGCGTGACGTAGATCATCGTCGTGCCGATCTCCTGGTGGAGCCGCTTGATCTCGCCCCGCATGTCGTCGCGCAGCTGTGCGTCGAGATTGGACAGCGGCTCGTCGAACAGGAAGATCTGCGGGTCGCGGACGATCGCCCGGCCGATCGCCACCCGCTGGCGCTGGCCGCCGGAGAGCTGGCGCGGCAGGCGCTGCAGCAGCGGCACGATGCCGAGCATCTTCGCCGCCGCCGCCACTCGCGTGTCGATCTCCGGCTTCGGCAGCTTGCGGGCCTTGAGGCCGAAGCCGATGTTCTTCTCGACGCTCATGTGCGGGTAGAGAGCGTAATCCTGGAACACCATCGCCACGTCGCGGTCGCGCGGGCGCATGTCGTTGACGACCTCGCCGCCGATCCAGATCTCGCCCTCGCTGATGTCCTCCAGCCCAGCGATGGTGCGCAGCAGGGTGCTCTTGCCGCAGCCGGACGGGCCGACCAGCACGGTGAACTCGCCGTCGGCGATGTCGAGATCGATGCCGCGCACGGCGTGGAAGCCGCCATAGCGCTTGTGGAGTGCGACGATGCGAACGGGGGCCATCGGCGGCGTGTTCCTCCCTTAGCCGCGCACGGCGCCGAGCGTCAGCCCGCGCACGAGGTGGCGCTGTGCCAGCACGCCGAGGATGATCGAGGGCCCGAGCGAGACGATCGACAGCGCCGCCGCCTCGCCATACTGCGCGCCCTGGAAGCCGATGAAGGAGCGGAACACCGTCGGCAGCGTGAAGGCGTGGCGGCTCGTCAACAGCAGCGCGAAGAAGAACTCCGTCCAGCAGGCGATGAAGGCGAACACCGCCGCGGCGACGATGCCGGGGGCGGCGAGCGGCACCGCGACCTTCCAGAACGCCTGCCAGCGCGTGCAGCCGTCGACCAGCGCCGCGTCCTCCATCGACCTCGGCATCTGGCGGAAGTAGGCGAACATCATCCACACCGTCACCGGCAGGGTGAACACCGTATAGGCGAAGATCAGGCCGATGTGGGTGTCGTAGATGCCGATCGAGCGATAGATCAGGAAGATCGGCAGCACGATGGCGATCGGCGGCAGGAAGCGCTGCGACAGCACCCAGAACGACAGATGCGGCCCGCCGGTGTTGAAGCGCGCCAGGCTGTAGGCCATCAGCGTGCCGAGCAGCGCCGACAGCGCCGTCGCCGCGGAGGAGATAATCAGGCTGTTGATGAGCCCCTGGAAGCCCCGGTAGGTGAACAGCGCCGCCGTGTAATGGATGATGGTCGGCTCGTCCGGGAACCATACCGGCGGCATCGCCAGGTAATCGTCGCTCGGCTTGATCGACGTGTTGAACATCCAGTAGATCGGCCACAGCACGAAGATCAGGAAGAAGCCGAGCAGGAGGATGCGGGCGATCGTGCCGACCGGAAACGGGCGGCGACGGCGGCGGCGCGGTCGGGGGGCGGCTGCGACCGCCATCACGCCACCTCCGCCTTCAAGAGCCGGCGGACGAGGAACGTCACCACCACTGCGGTGAAGATCAGAAACAACCAGCTGCCCGCCGTCGCCTGCGACAGGTTAAACTGCGTGAAGCCGACCGTGTAGAGATAGTAGGACGCCGTATAGGTCTGCGTGCCCGGCCCGCCACCGGTCATGATGAAGATGGTATCGAACAGCCGGATCGCGTCGAGCAGGCGGAAGGTGATGGCGAGCAGGATCATCGGCGCGAGGTGGGGCAGCGTGATCGCGGTGAACGCCTGCCAGCCGTCGACCCCGTCGAGCTCAGCCGCCTCGTAGAGGTTCGGCGGGACAGAGGTCAGCCCGGCGAGCAGGATGACGAACATGAACGGCGTCCACTGCCAGACGTCGGCGACGATCAGCGAGATGTAGATCCACGGCCGTTCGGTCAGCCAGCTGATCGTCACCTCCTGGCCGAGGAGCTGGGTCAGGATGTAGTTCGTCGGGCCGAACGGGCGCTGCAGCAACAGCGTCCACGCCTGGCCGACGATCACCGGGCTGATGAACAAAGGCACGATCAGGATCGACATGATGAGGCCGCGGCCGCGGAAGCTCTTCACCATCGTCATGGCGATGGCGAGCCCAAGCAGGAATTCGATCGCCACGCAGGAAAACGACAGCGCAGCGGTCAGCACCAGCGACCAGCGCGCCACCGGGTCGAAGACGACGCGCTCGAAGTTCTTCAGGCCGACGAAGGCATGGCCGGGAACCTGGAAATCATAGTTGATGAACGAGACGACGAGCGAGAACAGCAGCGGATAGATCGACAGTGCCAGGATCATCAGCACCGCCGGCGCGACGAGCAGCCATTTGAAGTGCCGGTCGCACCACGCCGAGACGCCCGCCGTGGGGGGGCGGGTCCGTCGAACGGGCATCTGGCCGAGGGTGGTGGTTCCGCTCATGTCGGTCCCGATTGCGCTGGCGATGATGTCGCCGCGCCCGGGCCGGAGCCCGCGCGCGGCGCATGACGGTACGGTCCCGCCGGGCACCAGGCCCGGCGGGACCGCCCTCCCCCCGTCAATCGATGATGACGGCCTGGCCGAGCTTCTCCACCGTGTTGTCGGCGGTGGAGCCCGGAAGCTTCAGGAACTCGACATAGAACGCCTTCTGGCTGTCGACACCGAGCCGCTCGGTGGTGGCGTCCCACTCCGCCGCCGCTGTCTCGAGCGACTGCTGCGGGTCGGCGCCCGCCCACACCGCCGTCGCCATGCGGTCGAGGCTGAGGAAGTAGTCCTGCGCGCCCGGCATGATCGGGTCGAGCAGGCCGACATTGGCCGAGTTGTTCAGTGTCCGCAGATAGTCCTTGGCGCCGGGGAAGAGCTCGCCATAGAGCTCCGACTTGAAGTGCGACAGCCGGTAGGGATCGCGCAGCGCGTAGGGCAGCATGACGCGGGCGAGCGACACCGGCGGCGACGTCACCCACTGCATGAACAGATAGGCGGCGACGGGGTTGGCACTGTCGGCCGACAGCGCCTTGCTGAAGCCGGTGGCGTGCTCCGGATTGCCCGGCACCACGGCGTAGCCGACCTTGCCGGCGATCTGCGACTGCGGGATGAAGTTGATCGCCGTCGCCGACTGCGAGTAGTTCGCCGCCATGCGCCCCGACGGCGGCCACGAGTAGATCATTGCCACCTTGCCGGTGAGGAAGGCGGCCCACAGCGACACCGCGTCGAGCTCGTTGTTGCCGGGGATCGAGGCGTTGTTCGCCGCGATCATGTTCTGCAGCGTCTTGACGCCGGCAGGCGTGGCGAGCTGCGCCTTCATGTTGTCGTCGAACAGCTGGCCGCCGTTGGCGCGGAACTGCTGCAGGAAGTCGAACTGGTTGCCCGGGCTGCCTGCCTTGCGGAAGTGGCCGGCGCCGTAGACGTTCGGCGCCATCTGGTCGGTGATGAACTGCGCCACCTGGGCGTAGTCCTCCCACGTCGTCGGAACCGCGAGCTTCTTGTCGAACTTCGCCTCGTAGGCCGCCATCAGCTTCGGATCTTCGAAGATGTCCTTGCGGTAATAGAGGGCGAACATATCGCCGTCGTCGAAGAAACCCCAGATCTTGCCCTTGTAGGTCGGCAGGGCGCGGTAGAGCGGGTGGTAGTCTTCGAGGTCGGCCGGGTTCATGTACTCCTTGATATAGTCGTCGAGCGGGGCGATGACGCCGCCGTCGGCGAGCGAAGGGGTCCAGGCCGGCGAGATGTCGAGGACGTCGAAGGCGCCGGAGCCGGCGATGTGCTCGGCCACCGCCTTCGAATACTGGTCCGGGTTGGAGAGCTCGACGACACTCGACTTGATGCCGGTGAGCTGTTCCCACATCGGGCCGGAGAAGTTACGCGGATCGAGCGCCTGCAGGCCGGCCTCGTAGGTCATCGACAGCGTGACGCCGGAGTATTGCTTGGCCGCCTGCACGGCGCGGTAGGCGGAGCCGTCCGTCGGCCCCTCGGTGGAGGCGGCGAGCGCCAGCGCCTGCGCCTTGCCGAGTGGCGTCGACGGGTCGGCGAGCTCGAGGTTCGCCTGGGCGAGCGCCCAGTCGGTCATCGCACCGAGCATCGGCCCGCTCAGCGCCAGCATCCCCGTCATCTGGCCGAAGCGGGTGATGAAGGTGCGCCGCGTCGGTTCCCCGCGCAGCAGTGCGTCGACCTCCTGTGCGAGGCCGGCTTCGAAGTCACGCCTTTCGCGATCGTTCATGGTCCTCACTCCTCCCTAAGGGGCCGCACGGTCGGACGGCGCGGACGGGTCTGTCCGGGCGTTCTCGCCGGCGGTCTCCGGTGGCTCGCGGCGCGGGCGCCCCGGCGAGCCGTCGCTTTGCCGAAAAGGGGGCCGCCGCCCGGCGGCCCTGTCTGAAGGCACTCCTTCGATGACGGGGCGGTTGCCCTCCGCCCTCTCCGTCTAGCTTGCGAACCGGCTGCGGAAATCGTCGAGCCGCCGCGTCCAGGCGGCCGTCTCCAGCACGGCGCGGTTGACGACACCGCGCGGCACGCGGCCGTGCTGCACCTCGAGCACCGCCTTGACGTCGGCGGCGCCGTTGCCGGCGAAGCACTGGTCGGTCCAGCACAGCGCGTGCGGCGCGAGAATGACGTTGTCGAGCTTGAGGATCGGATCGTCCGCGTCCGGCGGCTCCTGCTCCAGCACGTCGAGGCCGGCGCCGGCAATGCCGCGCTCCTGGAGGACCTTGGTCAGCGCCTTCTGGTCGACGATCGGCCCGCGCGCGGTGTTGATGAGGTAGGCCGACGGCTTCATCAGCGCGAGCCGCTCGGCGTTGACGAGGTGGTGCGTCTCCGGCGTCAGCGGGCAGCTCACCGACAACACGTCGGACTGCCGGAACACCTCCTCGAGGCTGACGAGCTCGATGCCGAGCTCCGCCGCCACCGCCTTGTCGGCGAAGGGGTCGTGGGCGATGAAGCGCATGTCCAAGGGCTTCGCGATCCGGAAGAACTCCGCACCGATATTGCCGATGCCGACCGAGCCCAGCGTGCGGCCGACCAGACCGACGCCCATGTGGTCGGAGCGCTGGGCAAAGCCCGTCGGCCCCTCGCGCGTCAGCCGGTCCTTCACCATCATCTTGCCGGTGAGCGCCAGCATCAGCGCCAGGATCGACACCGCCACCGGCCGCCGCACGCCGTCCGGGGTGATGACGAGGGCGATGCCGGCGTCGGTGCAGGCCGGCACGTCGACGGTGTCGTAGCCGACGCCGAAGCGGGCGATGACGGCGAGCCGGCCGCTCTTCGGCACGCTGTCGCGGCCGAAGCGATGGGTGAGCAGGATGAGGGCGTCGAAGTCCTCGAGCTGCTCGGCGCGCAGCGGGTTCGCGACGTCGAGGAACGCGACCTCGACGTTCGGGGCGGCGCGCAGCGGCGCGAGGTCGAAGTCCGGGTAGGTCGGCGAGCCGTCCGGCTTCTTGAAGTCGCCGGACAGCGCGACGCGGAATGGTCCGCTCATGGGCGCGCCTTCCGCGTCGACGGGGCCTTGGCGGGTGCCTTTGCCGCCGGCTCGGCCGGAGCCTTGGCTGCCGCCTTGGCCGGAGCCTTCGCCTTGGCGGGAGCAGCGGCCTTCGCGCCCGCTTTCGTGGCGGCGGCCTTGTGCGCCGCCGCACTCGCCTTCGTGCCCTCGCGCAGCTTGCCGATCGCCTCGGCGAGCGCATTGTGCAGCACCCAGACGTCGCCCGAATAGCAGATGAAGTCGAAGCCGACGTCGTAGAGCTCGATGCCGACCTCCACCGTCGGCACCAGCCGGCCCATCGCCTTGCCGTGTTTGCGGGCGGCCTTCACCGTCCTGTCGATCGCCGCCTTGAAGTCCGGGTGCTCGAACTCGCCGGGGATGCCGAGGCCGACCGACAGGTCGAAGTGGCCGACCCACAGGCAGTCGACGCCCTCGACCGCCGCGATCTCCTCGCAGTTCTTCACGCCGTCCGCCGTCTCGATCTGGCAGAACAGCGTGGTGCGGGCATTGGTGGCGGTGAACTTGTCGGCGACCGCGCCGGGCCGGTAGCGGTCGTGCGCCACCTGCAGGGCGACGCCGCGGCCTCCCTGCGGGTGGTACTTCATCGAGTGGACGATCTGGCGGGCCTCCTCGGCGGAGCCGACCATCGGCACCATCAGCCCCTCGGCGCCCATGTCCATGGCGCGGGCGATGTGGTGGTACTCCTTCGACGGCACCCGCACGATCACCGGCACCTGCGCCGCCTCGAAGTATCGGATGGCGCTTTTGACCGTCTCGAAGCCGAAGCCGGAGTGCTCGAGGTCGAACAGCACGAAGTCGCAGCCGGCCGACTTCAGGATGTGGCCGATCCCCGGCGTCGCGAACTCGACGATGAAGTGCCCGAACTTCGGCGCCCGGGTGCCGGCCATCGCCTTCAGACCCGAACCCACCGCACTCTCGTCCACCATGCGTTTCTCCCTGTCGTCTTCCGCCCGGACTCTCTGGCCGGGTCGAAGCAATCTGTTCGGCTATGCGCCGCCCTCGCAGACGAGGGCGTATTCGGTGACGGCCTTGGCCGTGACCAGCGCCGCGCTCGCCGCGTCGAAGCGGGCGAAGTGAGCGGTGCGCGTGTGCGCCTCGAAGGCCAACCGGTCGTCGTAGATCTCGTAAAGGAGCACCCGGTCGGGCTCGCCGGCCGGCTCCAGCACGTCGAAGCGCCGGCAGCCGGGCTCGGTGCGGCAGGATTCGCGAGCGTTCTCGTCGATGAGGCGGCGGAAGGCGGCGCGCTCGCCGGGTACCACCTGGAAGTCGACGAGGATGACGTAGCCGCTCATCGCCGCTTCTCCACCACCGCGTTGTAGCGCCGGGTGACGTAGTCGAGGTGCTCGCGCATCGCCGCCTCGGCGCGGTCGGCGTCGTGCGCCGCCACGGCCTCGAAGATTGCCCGGTGCGCCTCGTAGGCGACCTTGTCCTCGCCGGGCGCGAGCGTCGTCTGGCGCTGCTCGAGCAGCCACTCGGCCAAGGCGGCGTGGATCGCCGTGAACATCGGATTGCGCGGGATCACCGCCAGCACATAGTGGAAGTCGACATCGGTGCGCTCGAAGCGCTTGAGGTCGCCGAGCGAGGCGCGGTTCTCGTCGAGCGCGGCGCGGAAGCGGGCGAGATCGTCCGCCGTGGCGTGTTCCGCAGCGTGGCGGGCGAGGCCGACCTCGAAGAAAACGCGCAGGCTCTGGAAGTTCTGCACCCCGCCGGGGGCCGCCAGCATGTGGCGGGCGGTCACCGCCAGCGCGTCCACCACGAACGCGGGCGTCGGCAGCGTCACGATCGCCCGGGTGCCGGAGCGGATGTCGATCAGCCCCATCTTCTGCAGATGGAACAGCGCCTCGCGGATCGCCGGGCGCCCGACGGCGAAGGTCTCCATCAGCGTCCGTTGCGAGGGCAGCGCGTCGCCGGCGGCGTAATGCCCCTCGGCGATCATCCGCTCCAGCCGGGCGGCGACCTCCTCATAGAGCTTGCGCTGGCGAACCGCCGTGTCGAGCATTGGTGTACCTATCATACCAGTTCGCGGACGCTACGCCCGGGCGGGGCGCTCGTAAAGGGTGATTCGGTGCTGCAGGAGCGAAGGACGGTGGGCGGTTTCGAGGCCCTTCCAGCATGGCGAACGGGACGCTGCTGGCTCCGGCCTGCGCCGGCGTTCACGTGCCCCGGTCTGGACCCCGGCGCCGCGCGGACATATGACTGTCAGACAATATGACGGGAGGCGCCCGATGCTCGAGCTCTACAACTTCGCGCAGTCCACCTGCAGCCTGAAGGTCCGTCTCGCCTTGCACGAGAAGGGCATCGACTGGGTCGACCGGGTGCTCGTCTCGAAGAACCAGGACCACCTGTCGGACTGGTACCTGAAGCTCAATCCGAACGGCGTCGTGCCGACGCTGATCCACAACGGCACGCCGGTGATCGAGTCCTCGGTGATCGTGCAATATCTCGACGAGATCTTCGCGCCCGTGCCGTTGACGCCACCGACGCCGCTCGCCCGCGCCGAGATGCGCGCCTTCCTCGCCTTCGTCGACGCGGTGCCGACGCCGGCGGTGCGCTATCCGTCGTTCCAGTATGGCGGCCTGATCCGCAAGTTCCTGGCGATGAGCGATGCCGAGTTCGCCGACAGCGTCGCGCTCCGGCCGCTGAAGGGCGAGTTCTACAAGCGCATGGGCCGCACCGGCTTCCCGCGCGAGGACATCGACAAGGCGCTCGCCGACATCGTCAAGACCGCCGGCCGCATGGACCTTTTGCTCGAGAAGAACGGCGGGCCCTTTCTGATGGGCGAGCAGCTGACGCTCGCCGACGTCGCGGTGGCGCCGCTGATCGACCGCATGGAGGACCTCGGCTTCGCCTATTTGTGGGAAGGCCGCAATCCGCGCGTGGCGACGTGGCTCGCCGCCCTGCAGGCGCGCCCGGCCTATGCCCAGGCCTACTATCCCGGCAGCCGCCTCTCCGACCAGTTCCCGGACCTCGGCCTCGGCCGCGGCACCGACGCGCGCCGCCGCGAGCCGGCGCTCGCAGCGGCTGAGTAGCCCGCCTCAGAGCGGCGGCCGGAGGTGCTCCCACGGGCGCGCCGCCTCGAAGGCGGCGGCGGCCTTGAGCACGCCGAGGTCGTCGAAGCGGCGGCCGACGATCTGCAGCCCGACCGGCCGGCCGTCCGCCGTCATTCCGCACGGCACGGACGCCGCCGGCGCGCCGGTGAAGTTGAACGGGTAGGAGAATTCCGCCCACTCCATCCAGTCCCAGCGATGCTGCGCCCAGCCGTCGGGTGCGAGCTGCCCGACCGGGAACGCCGCCACCGAGGCGGTGGGGGTGACGAGGTAGTCCCAGTCCTCGAACCAGCGGCCGATCTGCGAGCACCACGCGTACTTGCGCTCGCGCTGCATCTGGTAGTCCGACGCCGTCACCGCCTGGCCGTCCTCGATGCAGGCTACGAGGTGCGGGTCCATGCGGTCGCGCCAGTCGGGCAGGAAGCGGCCGAAGCTCGAGAAGTGCGCCTTCCAGAAGTAGCGGGCGAGGTCGACGCCGCCGGCACCCCACGGCGTTCCCGGCTCCTCGACGATGGCGCCGGCCTCATTGAAGGCCGAAAGCCCCGCCCGCACCAGCGCCGCCACCTCGGGATCGACGCGGACGTGGCCGAGGTCGGGGCTGAAGGCGATGCGCTTGCCGGCGATCCCCTCACCGAGGCGCCCGACATAGTCGGCCGGCGGGGCATCGAGGCAGGTGTGGTCCTCCGGGTGCGGCCCGGACATGACCGACAGCATCATCGCAACATCGCGCACCTCGCGCGCCATCGGCCCGCCGTGCGAGGCGAGGTCGTGCAGGCCGACCGGCACCATCGGGATGCGGCCATAGCTCGGCTTCAGCCCGGCGAGCCCGCAGAAGTGTGCCGGGATGCGGATCGAGCCGGCGGCGTCGGTGCCCTGGTGCAGCGGCCCGCATCCGGCGGCGGCGGCGGCCGCTGCACCCGCCGATGAGCCGCCGGGGGTAAAACCGTGCTTCCACGGGTTGTGGGTGTCGCCGGTGAGCGGGCTGCGGCCGAGGCCGATCCAACCGCACTCGGGCGTCGTCGTCTTGCCGACGACGATGGCACCGGCCGCCTTTAGCCGCTGCACGAAGGGGGCGGTCGTCTTGGCGATCTCGCCGACGAAGATGTGCGAGCCGCGCGCCGTCGGCAGGCCCTCGATGAAGGCGAGGTCCTTGATCGTCACGGTGACGCCGTGCAGGGACCCGAGCGGTTCGCCAGCCTTGACCGCCGCCTCCGCCCGCTTCGCCTCCGCCCGGGCTGCCTCCGGCGTGACGATGGCGAAGGCGTTGATGGTGGGCTCCACCGCCTCGATGCGCGCCAGCACCGCCTCGACGCTCTCCACCGGCGAGACCGCCCCGGCGCGGATCAGCGGCGCCAGCCGGTGCGCCGGCATGTGGGCGAGATCATCCATCGTACCACCGTCAGCCATCACCGATCCTCTTGTCTCCGCCGCCGCCAGCCTCTAAACATCCGCCCCGTTGGCGACGTGGCGGAATGGTTACGCAGCGGACTGCAAATCCGTGTATGCCGGTTCGATTCCGGCCGTCGCCTCCAAACTCTGCGCCACGCGCCCTCCCGTCATCCCCTCCCGCCACCCGGCCGCTGTGCGATATCGCCGCGCCGGGAACTTGTGCGGGCATTGCGCATTGCCAGATCAGACCGCTGAGCCGGCTTGCATGACATTCTGTTCGGGCCGATGATCCGGCCTCTGCAGACGCTAGGGACTGCGGCACCCGCACCCGCGTGACGGCCCAACCCTCACCGAACGACCCCGCCCGAAACCCTTCCCCCGCAATCGAACTTCCCCGTGATCGCCCTTCACCTGCGATCGAGCAGCCCCGCCGAAGCCCGGTGACAGCCGGCGACGACGTGGTGTGGCCAGGAGCTCCGCCATGCAACGACCCTCCACCCATCCCGCCGCGACGATGCTGCAGGCGATGCAGTTCGCCTTCGAGGTGCAGTCGGTCGTGGCGCTGCGGCTGCTGCGGATCTCGGCGGGCGGCAGCGAGGCGGCGGTCGAAACGCAGCGGATGATTTCCGAGAAGGCCGAAGCCGTCTGGCGTTCGCAGCTCGCCGCCAGCGTCGCCATCGTCAGTGGGCGCGGGTCGGAGGCGGTCGCAGCGGCCGCGTTCCGGCCCTACCGCCGCGCCGTCAAGGCGAATCGCCGCCGTCTCACCTCGTCCTGAGCCGACACGTCGTCGCCGACCTCCGCGCCACCCTGGCAGCGCCGGCGGCGATCCGGTCGCACGGTGACGGGGCGCGTTACCGACAAAGCCGATGAGGCCTTCTGCGGCGGCGACGGCGGAGCGATGTCGCCCGCCGTCGCCGCTCGCGAAAGTGCGGCCGGCTGCAGGCTTGCGCCGCGCCAGGCCGGGCTCGAGACGCCTTGGGAGGGGCGTCGATAGCCAATTCCCATCAAACCATAGAATTACCCGATCGCAACAGATTTGATTGTCAAATCGGAGTGACTTTCCGGCGGCCGCGAATCGCACACCGGCGCGGAACGCTCAACCGGCCGCAGCGTTGTCTCTCGGCGGCAAGGCTCACAGCCGATCGAGGTGCCCGAGCGGCCGCGCGGGAGAACGCCGATGAACCCGACCAGCACACCGCCCCGCCCCGATCCCGCCGATGATCGCCCGCAGCCCGATGACGCCGGCACGCCGCAGCGGCCGACGCCGCGCGGCGGCTCCGCGGCCGCCGAGAGCGACGGCCGCGACAGCGCCCTCCTCGCCGATGTGCCGCCGGCGCACCTCCACAGCGGCGACGACGCCCGTCTCGAGGACGAGGCGAAGCCCGCCGACGTCGCCCGCGACGCCGACGAAATCAAGCACCGCGCCGCCGACCGCGGCATCTCGGCCGCCATTTCCGGTGTCGACATCACACCGAGCGAGGACCGCTGAGAATCGAAAGACACTGAGAACCGAAAGACGTTGAGGACGACGCGACGGCCGCCGGCGCGCAAGGGACGGCCGGGTCGTCCTCGCCGCGCCCCTTCCATGTCCTCCCGTGAAGACAATCGGACCCGGCGGTGCCGCGCGAATTCGATCGCAAGGCCCGGGGTGCCAGCGGGCCGTCGTCGCGGCATGGTGCAACGATGCGGCGCCGGATCGGGCGCCGCCGATGCCGGGAGACGCGCCGTGAGCCTTTCATCCGCCACCGACCAGATCGCCAGCTTTTCCCCGGATACGTCCACAGCGGCGTCGGTCGAAGGGTGCGGGACGGGCGATGACGCGCAGCTCGCCGCTGTTCGCGCCCGGGACACCACGGCCGACGGCCGGTTCGTCTATTCCGTCGCCACCACCGGCGTCTATTGCCGCCCGTCGTGCGCCGCGAGGCCGGCACGGCGCGAGAACATCGCCTTCCACGCCGACGGAGCCGCGGCCCGCGCCGCCGGCTTCCGCCCCTGCAAGCGCTGCCGCCCCGACGAGCCGCCTCTGGCCGCTCGTCACGCCGCGGCGGTCGCCGCCGCCTGCCGTGCGATCGACGCCGCCGAGGAGCCGCCGCCCCTCGCGGTACTCGCCGAGACGGCTTCGATGTCGCCCCATCATTTCCACCGCGTCTTCAAGGCCGTGACGGGCGTGACGCCGAAGGCCTATGCGAGCGCCCGCCGCGCCGCCCGCCTGCGCACCGGGCTCGAGAACGGCGAGAGCGTCACCGCGGCGATCTTCGACGCCGGCTACGGCTCCAGCAGCCGCTTCTACGAACACGCCGGCGAGCGCCTCGGCATGACGCCGGCGGCCTTCCGCGACGGCGGCCGCGACGCCCTGCTGCACTTCGCCGTCGGCCGCTGCTCGCTCGGCGCCATCATCGTCGCGGCGAGCGAGCGCGGCATCGCTGCGATCGAGCTCGGCGACGATCCGCAACGGCTCGTCGAGGGTCTGCAGGATCGCTTCCCGAAGGCGACGCTGATCGGCGGCGACGCCGGCTTCGAGACGTTGGTGGCGCAGGTCGTCGGCTTCGTCGAGGTGCCGGCGAGCGGTCTCGGCCTGCCGCTCGACGTGCGCGGCACCGCCTTCCAGGAGCGGGTGTGGCAGGCGCTCAGGGCGATCCCCGCCGGCCGCACCGCCACCTATACGGAGGTCGCGGCGGCGATCGGCCTGCCGAAGGCGGTGCGGGCGGTGGCGCAGGCCTGTGCCGCCAACCCGACGGCCGTCGCCATCCCCTGCCACCGGGTCGTGCGCACCGATGGCAGCCTCAGCGGCTATCGCTGGGGCATCGAGCGCAAGCGCGCCCTGCTCGAGCGCGAGGGCGCCCGGTGAACGCCCTCACCGCCCGCGAGGTCGGGACCTCGGCGCGGCCGGATCTTGCGGAGCGCGTCGCCGCCCTCGACTGGACGGCGATCACCGCCGATCTCGACGCCTTCGGCACCGCGCCCACCGGCCCGCTGCTGATGCCGGACGAGTGCGCGGCGCTGTCCACCCTCTATGACGACGAGAGCCGCTTCCGCAGCAAGGTCGTCATGGCCCGCCACGGCTTCGGCAGCGGCGAGTACCAATATTTCCGCGATCCGCTGCCGACGGCGGTGGCGACCTTGCGGGAGACGCTCTACCAGCGCCTCGTGGCGACCGCGAACGGCTGGAACGCACGGCTCGGCCACGGCGGGCGCTACCCGGACACCCACGCCGACTTCCTCGCCCGCTGCCACGAAGCCGGCCAGACGCGGCCGACGCCGCTGCTCCTCACATATGGCCCGGGCGACTA
>JAESGX010000267.1_pt1 | contig 15566 bp, 16 predicted proteins | sample 9269801 | NCBI WGS metagenome assembly JAESGX01 (sample SAMN16773122, study PRJNA677054) | algae metagenome | isolation source: Pleurocapsa minor GSE-CHR-MK-17-07R and co-occurring heterotrophs from wet... | place: USA: Lower Calf Creek Falls, Grand Staircase Escalante National Monument, UT ... | reverse complement strand
TTGCCGCCGATGGAACAGGATCCGCGCGCGGCGAAATCCACCGGATACATGAGGCCGTGTTCGCGCGCGGCGTTGTGCACCGCTTCCAGGGCGATGCCCGGCTGCACGGTCAACGTGCGGTCCACGGCGTCGAATTCCAGCACCCGGTTCATGCGTTCCAGGCTGAGCACCAGCTCGCCGTTGGCCGCCACCGCGCCGCCGGACAGCCCGGTGCGCCCGCCGGAGGGCACCACCGCGACGCGATGTTCGTTGGCCCAGCGCACCACGGCCTGCACTTCCTCGATCGAACCCGGCAGCGCGATCGCCAGCGGCGCGGGCGTCCAGCGCCGGGTCCAGTCGCGGCCGTAGTGCTCCAGGTCGGCCGGATCCGTCTTCAGGCGCAGCGCCGGCACGGCTTGCAGCAGGTCGGTCAGGCGCGGATCGGTCATGGGCAACAAGGATACGTGGGGGCTGTCAGGGTGCCAGCGATGCTGCGGTGCGTCTAGGACAGTCGCAGGCAAGGCCGGGGGCTGGAGCTTGGGGCTTTTTGCTCGGCGCTCGGACCGTTTAGCCCGATACGTGAGCCGTTTGGGTCGGCGTTGGGATTCATTTTGCTCGAAGCGCGAGCCGATTTGCTCGGCGCTCAAGGCTTTTTGCTTCGTACACGAGGCTTTCAACGGCAGATCTTTTGTTCCTTATCTCGCTAACCATGCCCGCCGTCTCTCGCCTGCCGCACCGCAGCAAACCCAAGCCCCATCTGGCATAGTGGCCGCCCCGCCGCCGCACGATCCGCCTGCCCGCATGTCGAAGAAGAAAACCTCGTACCCCAAGCAGGACATCCGCATCCTGCTGCTGGAGGGGGTCAGCCAGACCGCCATCGACACCTTCCACGCGGCCGGTTATTCGCAGATCGAAGTGCACGCCAAGTCGCTGCCCGAGGACGAGCTGAAGCGACGCATCGCCGACGCGCACATCGTCGGCATCCGTTCGCGCACCCAGCTCAGTGCCGAGGTGCTGACGCAGGCGCGGCGGCTGATGGCGGTGGGCTGTTTCTGCATCGGCACCAACCAGGTGGACGTGGACGCGGCGGAACTGGCCGGCATTCCGGTGTTCAACGCGCCGTATTCCAACACCCGCAGCGTAGCCGAGCTGGTCATCGCCGAGGCGATCATGCTGATGCGCGGCATTCCGCAGAAGAGCGCCGAATGCCACCGCGGCGGCTGGTCCAAGTCCGCCGCCGGCAGCCACGAGGCGCGCGGCAAGACCCTGGGCATCGTCGGCTATGGCCACATCGGCACGCAGGTGGGCGTGCTGGCCGAGGCCATCGGCATGAACGTGGTCTTCCACGACATCGAAACCAAGCTTTCGCTCGGCAACGCGCGCGCCGCGGTGAGCCTGGACGAACTGTTGCAGCGCTCGGACGTGGTGACCCTGCACGTGCCGGAAACGCCGGCCACCAGGGACATGTTCGGCGCGGCGCAGATCGCGAAGATGAAGGGCGGCGCGCACCTGATCAACGCCTCGCGCGGCACGGTAGTCGATATCGACGCGCTGAGCGCAGCGCTGGAATCCGGACATGTCGGCGGCGCGGCCGTGGACGTGTTCCCGGTGGAGCCCAAGGGCAACGACGACGCCTTCGTATCGCCGCTGGCCGGCAAGGACAACGTGATCCTGACCCCGCACGTGGGCGGCAGCACGCTGGAGGCGCAGGACAACATCGGCATCGAAGTCGCGGCCAAACTGGTGCGCTACAGCGACAACGGCTCCACCCTGTCGGCGGTCAATTTCCCGGAAGTGACCCTGCCCGAACACGAAGCCAGCCACCGCCTGCTGCACATCCACCGCAACGTGCCCGGCGTGCTGTCGCAGATCAACGACATCTTCGGCAAGCACGGCATCAACATCGACGGCCAGTTCCTGCGCACCGACGCCAAGGTCGGCTATGTGGTGATCGACGTGTCGGCCACGGACCTGCAGGCGGTGGACCTGAAGGAAGCGCTGATGGCGGTGCCGGGGACGTTACGGACGCGGGTGCTGTATTGAAACAGGTGCGGCGCTAAAACTGTTGTGGGAGCGACGCAAGTCGCGACGCTCTTGGGGATTACCCCGCTTCAAGCGTCGCGACTTGCGTCGCTCCCACAGATTTCTATCGAATTGCCAGCCACTTCCGCGCCATCCGGCTCAACGATTCATCCGCATCGTTCGCCAGCGCCGCGATAGGCCGCCACGCCAGGTCGTGCGATTCCTCGCTGACCCGATAGTTTTCGTCGACGCCCGCCCGCACCACGTAGCGCACGTCGTAATGCCAGTGGCCAGGCACGTCATGGCGTTCGGGAATCCAGTGCCGGTCCAGGTCGAAGATCGCCCCGGCTTCGAGGCTGAGCGAAGCTAATCCGGATTCTTCTTCGGCCTCCTTCAACGCCACCCGCGCCATGTCGCGGTCGCCATCGGCATGCCCGCCCAGCTGCAGCCAGCGCCCCAGCTTGCGGTGGTGGGTCATCAGGATGCGGGCACCATCGGCGCTGACCAGCCAGGCGCCGCTGGTGAAATGGCCGGCCAGGCGTCCGCGCACGAACGGGTCGTGCGGATCCTCCAGCAGCGCGAGGAACTGCGCCACGACGGCGGCTTCGCCCGGCCAGCGGCGCAGATAGTCGACCAGCCGCGCGGCCAGCGAATCCTCGGATTGGGTCGTGATGGGCATTCGGTTGCGATCAGTGCTTGTGCCTGTTCAGGCTCGCATTATCCTGTTTCGCCCGCCCACGGCGCTTGTGCGACCAAAGTGTGACGGGTAAGGTTCCGCAGTCCCGTCCCGGCCAACCGCAGCCGGCACGACTGGTATCTCACGGCACTGGGGAACACTGAATGTCATCTTGGCGCATTAAACCGCTTGACCAAATCCTGGCCACCGCCGAAAAGAAGTCGCTGAAGCGACAGCTCGGCGCCTTCCAACTGACCATGCTCGGCATCGGCGCCATCATCGGCACCGGCATCTTCGTACTGACCGCCGAGGCCGGTCAGAAAGCCGGCCCGGCGATGATGATCGCATTCGTGATCGCTGCCGTGGTTTGCGGCCTGGCCGCGCTGGCCTATTCCGAACTGGCGGCGATGGTCCCGGTCTCCGGTTCCGCCTATACCTACACCTACGCCGTGATGGGCGAGGCGCTGGCCTGGACCGTGGGCTGGGCGCTGGTGCTGGAATACGCGATCGCCGCCGGCGCGGTGGCGGTGGGCTGGTCCGGTTACATGAACGGATTGCTGATGAGCGCGGGGTATCCGATTCCCGAAGCCTTTCGTACCGGTCCCTACGCCGGCGGCACCTTCAACGTGCTGGCGTTCCTGATCGCTCTGGTGGTGACCGTCCTGCTGGTCATCGGCACCTCCAAATCGGCCAAGGTCAACGCGATTCTGGTGAGTATCAAAGTGGTCGCGCTTACCGCGTTCATCATCATCGCCGTGCCTGCGGCGCAGGACAGCAACTTCCAGCCGTTCTTCCCCACCGGCTGGGGCAGTCCCTTGGGCGGTATCGGCGTGCTGGGCGCGGCGGCGTCGATCTTCTTCGCCTACGTCGGCTTCGACGCGGTCTCCACCGCGGCCGAGGAAACCAAGAATCCCAACCGCAACATCCCGATCGGCCTGATCGCCTCGCTGGGCGTGTGCACCGTGTTCTACATGCTGGTCAGCTACGGCGCCGTCGGCGCTAGCGGCGCGCAGCCGATGCTGGGCCCTGATGGCGTGGCGCTGCTGCCCGGCACACCCGAGCTGGCCGCCGCCTGCAAGGGCAGCACCGAACTGGTCTGCAGCAGCGAGCCTCTGGCGCACGTGCTGCGCATGCTGGGCTTCGCCGGCTGGGGCAACGCGATCGGCATTGCCGCGGCGCTGGCCCTGCCCTCGGTGATCCTGATGATGATCTACGGCCAGACCCGTATTTTCTTCACCATGTCCCGCGACGGCCTGCTGCCCCAGATCTTGTCGAAGGTGCATCCGCGCTTCCACACGCCGCACATCGTCACCATCATCACCGGTTTGTTCGTGTCGCTGTTCGCGGCGCTGTTCCCGGTCGGTATCCTGGCCGACATCTCCAATTCGGGCACGCTATTCGCTTTCATGATGGTTTCCCTCGGCGTTCTGGTGCTGCGCAAGACCCAGCCGGACCGTCCGCGTCCGTTCCGCACGCCGCTGGTGTGGCTGGTGTGTCCGCTGGCGATCTTCGGCTGCATTCTGCTGTTCCTCAACCTGTCGCTGTACACCATCAGCCTGTTCTTCGGCTGGGCGGTGATCGGCGCGCTGGTGTACGTGTTCTACGGCTACCGCAAGAGCGAGCTGGCCCCGGGCAGCGTGGCCCATCAGGCCGCCGCCGCGGAAAGGCTGGAGCCGGAACCCTCGTTCCATGAGGGTCCACAAGCCTGACCGGACCCGCAGACGACGGCGAAACGGCGCGGATATCCGCGCCGTTTTCGTTTGCGCGCCTTGTCCGTGGAAACGCCGGCTCGGCGCGAGCTCCTGGGGTTTTTTGCCGCTTAACCTCCAGCCAATGCAAACCAGAGCAGAGCCCGCGACGGGAAGCCGCCCGGACGCGGTCCGAGCGCGTTTTTCGTTTCGTCACCGGGATTTTGTAAACTCCCCGCATGAGCGCACTGCCTTACAACCACGCCCGCCTGCAGGAATTGGCGCAGGAAATCATCGGCAACGTGCGCGAATTGGCGCTGGCCGGGTGGACGCCTGCGACCAGCAGCAATTTCTCGCGCCGGCTGGATGAAAACCACGCCGCGATCACCGTGTCCGGACGCGACAAGGGCAAGCTGACCCACGACGACATCATGGTCGTCGACTTCGATGGCCACGGCGTCGCCACCGCGCACCGGCCTTCCGCCGAAACCCTGCTGCACACCCAGCTCTACAGGCGCTTTCCGGAGATCGGCTGCGTGCTGCACACGCATTCGCCGGTACAGACCATCGCCTCGCGGCTGTACGCCGGCGCCGGGCACATCCGCCTGGAAGGCTACGAACTGCAGAAGGCTTTCCACGGCAACAGCACCCACGACGAGCGCATGGACGTGCCGGTATTCGCCAACACCCAGGACATGCCTACCCTCGCCGCGCAGGTCGACGCCCTGCTGGACCAGCAGCCGCTGTGGGGGTATCTGATCGATGGCCATGGCCTGTACGCGTGGGGCCGCGACATGGCCGAAGCGCGGCGGCATCTGGAGGCGTTCGAGTTCCTGTTCCACTGCGAACTGGAGCTGCGCAAGCTGGGCTGCCGCGGCTGAGCGGCCGCACCACCGCGTTTCACGCCCGTTGCGGGTTGCGCGCCGCGCGTTTGCTACGCTTCTAACACCCCACTTCCCTTAGAGTCACGTCGCCATGAGCCGACTCCGCATTTTTTCCATCGACGACCCCGCCACGCCGGAGTTCGCCAGCTACGACCCCGATTTCATCGCCACCGAACTGCACAAGATCGGCGTGACTTTCGAGCGCTGGAAGGCCAGTCACCCGATTGCGCCCGGCGCCGCGCCGGAGGAAGTGATGAAGGCCTACCAGACCGATATCGACCGCTTGGTCGCCGAGCGCGGGTTCAAGACCGTGGATGTGGTCAGCATCGCCCCGGACCACCCGCAGCGCGAGGCGATGCGCGCCAAGTTCCTGGACGAGCACTACCACAAGGAAGACGAAGTGCGTTTCTTCGTCGCCGGCTCGGGCCTGTTCACTCTGCACGTGGACGATAAGGTCTACGAAATCGAATGCGTGCAGGACGACCTGATCGCGGTACCGGACAGCACCCGGCACTGGTTCGACATGGGCCCGGAACCGAGCTTCATCGCGATCCGTTTCTTCACCGAGCCGGACGGCTGGGTAGGCCATTTCACCGGCACCACGCTGGCGCAGGAATTTCCACGCTACTCGCGGGATAAAGACGGCTGAGCCCGGGCAGAGCAAATCCCCCTCAATCCCCTTTTTCACAGGGGAAGGCTGGAAGCAACCGCCTCCCACCTCCCGATTCTCGCCGCCGATTCCCAGAGCCTATGCCTACCCCTGCCCGCGCCATCCTGACCGACATCGAAGGCACCACCAGCAGCATTTCCTTCGTCAAGGACGTGCTGTTTCCGTATGCGCGGCGCGCGCTGCCGGGTTTCGTGGCCGCGCACCGCGACGATGCGGACGTACGGCGCTGGCTGGACGCCGTGGCCACCGAGCACGGCAGCATCTGCAGCGATGCGGTGATCGTGGAAACGCTGCAGGGCTGGATCGACCAAGACCGCAAGCACACCGCGCTGAAGGCGCTGCAGGGCATGATCTGGCAGGCCGGCTACCGCGACGCCGACTTCACCGCGCATATCTATCCGGATGCAGCGCCCGCACTGCGGCGCTGGCACGCGCAGGGGTTGCCGCTGTACGTCTATTCGTCGGGTTCGATACCGGCGCAACGACTCTTTTTCGGACACAGCGACGCCGGTGATCTGACGCCGCTGTTTTCCGGCTGGTTCGACACCGAAATCGGCGGCAAGCGCGAGGCCGGCAGCTATCGCCGCATCGCCGGACAGGTGGGCGTGGCAGCGAACGAAATCCTGTTCCTGTCCGACGTGGTGGAAGAGCTGGACGCCGCGCGCGACGCCGGCATGCAAACCGCGCTGATCGACCGACCGCAGGACTATCCCGTGCCGCGCACGGATGAAGCCGCGCACGGCCATCCGCGCGCGCGCAGCTTCGCCGATCTGACGTTGCCGCTCTGAGCCTTGGCGCAGGGGCGTCCCGCCGCTCCCGCGTTCAACCAGGCATCAGTGGATCTTTTCCCGCTTGACCAGCATCTCCACCAGCTTCTTCACCCGCGCGGCGCGGGTTTCAGGCTTCTTGGCGGTCTGCACGCGCCAGCACACGGCGTAGCGGTTGGTCTTGTCCAGGGTTTCGAAGAACGCCTTGGCTTTTTTGTTCTTGGCCAAGGCCGCCGCCAGTTCTTCCGGCACCGGCATGGTGCTGGCCGAATCGTAGGCCGCCTGCCAGCGACCCTCGGCCTTGGCCGCTTCCACCTCGCGCAGTCCGCCGGCCTGCATGCGTCCGGCCGCGATCAGCTTTTCCGCTTTTTCCACATTGATCTTCGACCACAGGCTTTTCGGCTTGCGCGGAGTGAATTTCTGCAGGTAGTACTGCGCATCCATTGTCTTGAGCTGGCTGTCGATCCAGCCGTGGCACAGGGCCACGTCCAGCGCCTCGGCATAGGTGACCGTGACCATGCCCTGCCCCTTCTTGGCGAACTGCAGCCACACGCCGCTGGCGCTCGCGTGCGCGGTCAGCCATTTTTCCCAGGCGGCGGGCGTCTTGAACAACTTGACCGGCAATTCTTCGCGCTGCGGCATGAGCGGCTCCTCCGGGACCGATTCTGAACCAGGCTGCGCGTTGAGGACAGGGGCGGCCGCCGGCGGCCGGCTTCCGCGTTGTTGGAGTCGTCACCGGGGCATTACCAGGGGAACGGAACGGATATGCAACTGCACTGCTTCGACGCGGACTTCGCGCCCGACCGGCTGGACCGCGAAGCTTTTCTCTTTCCGCACAAGCTGCTGGGCCACCCGGCGCTTTCGCTGGAGAACCTGGCGCGCGCGATCCCGCGCCTGCCGGCCGATCAGGTCTACCACTCCAACGGCAAGCTGACCAACACCGACAACTTCGACCGCGCGCACCTGGAGCACAAGCCCGAGCAGGGTCTGGAAGCCACCTTGGACCAGCTGCGCACCGCCGACGCCTACATCATGGTGCGTCAGCCCGAAACCGACCCCAGCTTCAAGCCGCTGCTCGACGAACTGCGCGGCGACGTGGCGCGCATGGTGGCCGCGGCGGGCGTGGGCGGCAGCATCGACGATGCGATGCTGTACCTGTTCATCGCCTCGCCCAACAGCGTCACCCCGTTCCACATCGACCGCTACTCCACCTTCCTGATGCAGTTCCGGGGCAACAAGGAGGTCACCGTGTATCCGCCCTGGGACCAGCGCGTGGTGGACGACGAGGACGCCGAGCATTTCTTCGCCAACACCGGGCGGCGGCCGGTGTGGCGCCCCGAATCGGAAAGCCTGGGGCACCGTTTCGGTTTCAGTCCCGGGCAAACGCTGCATATTCCGTTCGCCGCGGGCCACCATGTGCGCAACGGCGGCGACGACGTGTCGATCTCGCTGTCGATCATCTTCAACACCGCGCAGACCCGGCAGCTGAAGCGCGCACTGGTGCTCAACTATCACCTGCGGCGGCAGCTGGGACGTTTCGGCCTGCGCCCCGGGCGGGTGGCCATGGCTCCTCGAGGAGGGAACGCCATTTCGCCGCTGTTGCGCGCCGCCGACTGGACCCTCAAAGGCCTGAAAAAAATCTCAGGGTGAAGCCGCTTCCAGCCGGTATGCCGTCTGCGCGCGCTGTTCGCCGCGCCAGCGGTCCCAGGCGCGCACTTCGATGCGATGTTCGCCCAGCGCCAGATCGGTGGGCAAGGCGCCGCGCCACAGGTGCAGCGACGGCGTGGCCTCGGGCGAACGGTCGTAGCCGCGCAGGCGTTCGGCCAGATCGTCCTTGATGTTCTCCACCAGCAGTCGCGGGTCGGGCTGGCTCACGCGCTTCATCGGCTTCCACTCGCCGCCGCCGATGCGGTATTCCACGCGCGTATCGTCATCGCCCATGTACACGTTGGCGTACACGCCCCAGGCCGGATAGGCGCCTTGGCGCAGGGTCTTGGGCGCATGCCAGGCCAGCGCGTAGTCGCCACTTCGCTTGACCGTGAGCAGCGCGTAGCCGTTGGGCGTGCCGTCGCTCATGGTCGTATCGGGAATGCCGGCCGCGTCTTTAACGCCGGACCAGAACGCGCCGCAGGCCGCGCCCACGTTGTATTCGTGCAGCGGTCTGGCGCCGTGCCAGTCGTTCGCCGCGCCGTGGTAGACGTGGCGCTGGGTGTGGTCGTGGCCGCTCAGCAGCAGCACGTGCGGGAACTGCCCGAGCAGCGCGAACAGGCGCGCGCGATCTGCGCGGCGAAACGTTTCCACGCCCGGCTTGGCGTCGAACAGCGGAATATGCATTCCGAGCACCAGCAGCTTGTCCTTGGGAACGGTGGCTAGGTATTTTTCCAGGAATACGAACTGGTCTTCGCGGAAACCGCCGATGTACGCCGTTTTTTGGCCGGGCAGATAGATCACATTGTCCACACCGATGAATACGGCATGCGCCTCTTCCCAGGCGAAGGTGTCGGGGCCGAAGGTGTTGCGGTAACTCAGCAGCGAATCCTCATCGCGCGCCGCGTCGAAATCCAGATCGTGATTGCCGGCGATATGCAGCCACGGCACCCGCAGCCGCGCGGTCTGCGCGTTCAATGCGGGGTACAGCGACAGGTCGTCGTTCACCACGTCGCCCATCGTCAGCCCCAGACGCGCATGGTGCTTGCCGATCAGCGGTTCGATGATGTCGCGCTGGTAGTAGCCGATATCGGTGTGGCTTTTGGTCTGGGTGTCGGCGAACAGCAGCACTTCCAGTTCACCCCTATCGACCGAGGCCTGGCGCGGCAGCAGGCCGAACTGCCCGCAGCCCATGGGCTGTGGCGCGATGCCGCCGAATTTCAGCGCGGGACCGGCGACCACGACGCGGTGCTTCCAGAAGTCGGGCAAACCGTCGGCGCGCTGGGGAAGATCGTAGCCAGCGGGCTTGATCACGAAAAGCGTGCGCCCCTCCACGAACGGCAGCCGATACTCGCCGCGCGCATCGGTAATGGCGATTTCCACGCCATCGGACACTTTCACGCCCGCCAGCGGCTTCTCGCCCGCATCGCGCGCGCCGTTGCCGTTGCGGTCTTCCCACACGGCGCCGGTGTCGCAGGACGGCGCGGCTGCGAACGCGGGCCCGGCCAGCGACAGCAGCGCGGTGGCGAAAAAAAAGCGGCGCATGGGTCGGCTCCAGGCGGGGACGGCGCAGTTTATCGGTTGATGAAGGGCGGGTCTTGACCCGCCATATGGACGTCGCGAGATTCCAGAAGGCGGGTCAAGACCCGCCCTCCGTGTGGCGCTCGCGCAACACGGCCACCGCGTCCGTAAGCGACAGCCCGCGCGAACGCAGCAGGACCAGCAGATGGAAAATCAGATCGGCGCTTTCGCCCAGTAAAGCGGCGTCATCCTGCGCCACCGCGGCCAGCGCGGTTTCCACGCCTTCTTCGCCGACTTTCTGCGCAATGCGGCGCACGCCTGCGTCGAACAGGCGCGTGGTGTAGCTGCCCGGCGGGCGCTCGCGTTCGCGCTGCGCCACCAGCGCATCGAGTTCGGACAGAAAATCCGCCGGCGCATCGGGGAAACAGCTGGGCCGCTGCAAATGACAGGTCGGACCCTGCGGGCGCGCCCGCACCAGCAGCGTGTCGTTGTCGCAGTCTGCTTGCGTCGAAACCAGCACGAGCGTGTGGCCCGACGTCTCGCCCTTGGTCCACAGGCGCTGTTTGCTGCGGCTGAAAAAAGTCACCCGGCCGCTGGCCTGCGTGACCGCCAGGGCTTCGGCGTTCATATAGCCCAGCATCAGGACGCGCAGATTATCCGCGTCCTGCACCACCGCGGGCAGCAATCCATCGCCTTTGTCCCAGTCCAGCGACAGCGGATCAAACGCCACGGCGCACCTCGATCTGTTGCGAATGCAGGTAGGACTTCAGTTCGGGAATGGCGATCGCGCCGCTGTGGAACACGCTGGCCGCTAGCGCGCCATCGACGTCCGCCACACGGAACGCATCGCGGAAATGCTCCGGCGCGCCGGCGCCGCCCGAGGCGACCAGCGGCACGCCGCACACCGCGCGCGCGGCCTGCAGCTGCGGAATATCGTAGCCCTTGCGCACGCCGTCGCTGTCCATGCAGTTCAGCACGATTTCGCCTGCGCCAAGCCGCTGCGCCTGTTCGATCCAGTCCAGCGTGCGGACGGGCAGCGCGCGCGTCTTGGAAGGGTCGCCGGTGTATTGGCGCACGCGCCATTCGCCGTCGGCTTCGCGCACCGAATCGATGCCCACCACCACGCACTGCACGCCGAACGCCTCGGCCAGCTCCGCGATCAGCGCCGGCCGTTCCAGCGCCGGCGTATTGACCGAAATCTTGTCCGCGCCGGCGTGCAGCACGGCGCGTGCGGTGGCCACGTCGCGAATGCCGCCCGCCACGCAGAACGGAATATCCAGAAGACTGGACACGCGCTCCACCCAGGCGTAATCCACCGAGCGCCCTTCCGGACTGGCGCCGATATCGTAGAAGACGAGCTCGTCCGCGCCGGCGTTGCGATAGCGCAGGGACAGATCGACGATATCGCCCATGTCCACGTGATCGCGGAAGCGCACGCCCTTGACCACCCGGCCATCGCGCACGTCCAGGCAGGGAATCACGCGGCGGCTCAGCATGTCAGCGCCTCGGTCAGCGACACGCGGCCTTCCAGCAGCGCGCGGCCCAGCACGATGCCTGCGCATCCGTTGGCCTTGGCGGTGTCCACATCGGCGTCCTCGCGCACGCCGCCGGAGGCCTGTACCTGCAGCGCAGGAGTGAGTTGCCGCAGATGCCGGTACAGATCGAAGTTCGGCCCGGACAGCATCCCGTCGCGGGCGATATCGGTGCACAGCAGATGCCGCAAGCCGTGTTCGGCGTAACGCACGGCGAGTTCGTCCAGCGTGGCGGCCGCGGTTTCGGTCCAGCCGTGCACCGGCAATCGCCACGCGCCTGTATCGTCCTGGCGCGTATCCAAGGCCACGGTGATGCGTTCGGATCCGAACTCGGCTATCCAGGCCAGTACTGCGTCCGGATCGCGCACCGCCAGGGAACCAACCACCACGCGCGCCGCGCCTGCGTCCAGGATCTTCGCCACGTCATCGCGCGTGCGCACGCCGCCGCCGGTCTGCACGCTCAGGCTGGTGGCGCTTACGATGTCGCGCAGCAGCGGTGCCAGCGTATAGCCGCCCGCGCGCGCGGCATCCAGGTCGACCAGGTGCAGCCACCGCGCGCCCTGTTCGGCGTAGCGCTGCGCGACCGCCAGCGGTTCGCCGGCGTAGCGCGTTTCGCGCGCATAGTCGCCCTGCGCCAGGCGCACCACGCGGCCTTCGCGCACGTCGATGGCGGGGTACACGGTGAATCCGGTCATGCGAGTCCCGCTTCCAGGAAATTCTTCAGCAGCAGCGCGCCGGTCTTGGCCGACCGCTCGGGATGGAACTGCGCGCCGGCGACGTTGCCGCGCTGCACGATGGCTGCGAAGGACGCGCCGTGCGTGGTGGATGCTACGCAGTCGTCGGTCACCGGCGCAGCATAGCTGTGCACAAAATAGGCGTGGTCGTCCGCGGCGAAGTCTTGCGTCAGCGACGTGACGCGCCTGGATTGCAAGGTGTTCCAGCCCATGTGCGGCACGCGCAGCGCGGCGCTGGCGGGCAGCTTGCCTACGTTGCCGGGCAACAGGCCCAGGCACGGCGTGTCGTCTTCTTCGGAATGCTCGAACAAAACCTGCATGCCCACGCAAACGCCGAGCAGGGGGGTACCCAGTGCACGCAAGACGTCGACGAGCCCTTGCTCCCGCAGCCGCCGCATCACCATGGCGGCGGTGCCCACGCCCGGCAGAATCACACGATCGGCGTCGCGGATGACCTGCGCATCGCCGGTCAACTCCGCTTCCACGCCCAAACGCCGCAGCGCGTAGCGCACCGAGCCGATATTGGCGCCGCCGGCGTCGATCAGCGCCACCCGCATCACAGCGCGCCCTTGGTGGAAGGCAGCTCCACGCCTTCGCGCCGGATCGCCTGACGCAGCGCGCGCGCGAAGGACTTGAAGCAGGCTTCGACCTTGTGGTGGTCGTTGTCGCCCCGCACGCTCAGGTTGAGGTTGAGCGCGGCGGCGTCGCAGACCGAGCGGAAGAAATGCGGCACCAGTTCGGTCGGCAGGTCGCCGACGCGTTCGCGCTTGAACTCGCCGTCGAACACCAGGTACGGTCGCCCGCTGAAATCCAGCGCCGCCGAGGCCAGGGCTTCGTCCATGGGCAGAGTGAAGCCGTAGCGGCCGATGCCGCGCTTGTCGCCCAACGCCTCTTTCAACGCTTGGCCCAAAGCCAGCGCGGTGTCTTCGACGGTATGGTGTTCGTCGATATGCAGATCGCCCTCGGTGCGCACGTCCAGGGCGAAACCGCCGTGCTTTCCGATCTGTTCCAGCATGTGATCGAAGAACGGCAGGCCGGTGCGGATCGCGGGCTCGGCGGTGCGATCCAGATCGACTTCCACCCTGATCCTCGTTTCCTTGGTGTTGCGCTGGACCACAGCGCGACGCGGCGCGTCGGCCAGCTCGTGGGCGATGCCGGCCCAGTCCCATTCGCCGCCGAACTGCGCCGATTTCAGCTTGAAGCCGCGGATGCGCAGGTTATCGGCGAAGGCGATGTCGGTATCGCGATCGCCCACCATCGCCGAACGCACCCAGTCTATGCCGCGGTCCTGCAGATAGTGCATCACCAGACCCAGGCCGGGTTTGCGCGTGGGCTGATTGTCCTGCGGCCAGCTTTTGTCGACCAGCACTTCGCGAAACGCGATGCCTTGGCTTTCGAAGATCCGCAGCATCAAATCGTTGGGGCCATCGAACGAGGCTTGCGGGTACTGCTCGGAACCCAGACCGTCCTGGTTACTGACGATCACGAACTGGTAGCCGGCGTCGCGCAGTTTCAACAGCGCGGGCACCACGTCCTTGACGAAGCGGATTTTCTCGTAGGCGTCGATCTGGAAATCGGCGGGTTCCTCGATCAGGGTGCCGTCGCGGTCGATGAACAGGATAGGGGTCATCGCTGGCCACCTTCTACAGCAAGAGCAAATCCCCCCTGCCCCCCTTTTTCAAAGGGGGTATTCCCGTCGATAAAGGTTGAATGGAAGCCATTGCCGCTTGCCCTCCCCCTTTGAAAAAGGGGGATTGAGGGGGATTTGCTCTTGCTCAGCCCGTCAAATAAAAAACTCATGCCAACTCCCTGACCGCCAGCGCCGCCAATACCCGATCGTTCTCTTCCGGCGAGCCGATGCTGATCCGCAGCGCATCGCCCAGCTGCGGCGCGGCGCGCTGGTCGCGCACCACCACGCCGGTCGCCAGCAACGTCTGGAAAGCGGCCTCGGCGTTGCGGAACCGGACCAGCAGATAGTTGCCCTGCGAGGGATACACGCGGATTACTTCCGGCAGCGCCGCCAGCGCGCTACGCATGCGCTCGCGCTCGCGCTTCACCAGGGTTACGCGGTCGCGCGTGGCGGCCAGCGCCGCGGGCGACAGGCCTGAAAGGGCGAGTTCGCCGCACGGCGCGGGCACCGGATACGGCGCCTGGCAGCTGCGCAACACGGCGATCAGATCCGCATCGGCAATCACCGCGCCGATGCGCGCCGCCGCCAGCGCATGCGCCTTCGACAGGGTGCGCAGCACGGCGAGGTTGTCGTACTGCGCCAGCAGCGACACCGCGGACGGCGTATCGCTGAACTCGCCATAGGCCTCGTCCACCACCAGCAGCGCGCGACCTCGCAGGCGTTGAGCGAGGCGTGCGATCTCTGGCAACGTGCAGGCCGCACCGGTGGGATTGGACGGCGAACACAGGAACACCAGTTTGGCGTTGCCGCTCGATGCCGCTTCGGCGATCGCGTCGAGATCCGGGCGGAAGCCATCTTCGCCGTCGCGCAGCGGCACTTCGATCAGCGGCGCGCCCTGCAGCCGCGCGGAGACCGCGTACATGCCGAATACCGGTGGCGCGATGAGCACCGCATCTTGCCCGGGCACGCACAGCGCGCGCACCAGCAGATCGATGGCCTCGTCGCTGCCGCGGCCGATCAACAGCTGCGCCGCGTCGCATCCATAAAGCGCGGCCAGAGCTTCGCGCAGCGCCTGCGGCTGCGGATCCGGATAGCGGCGGCTCGACGCCGAAACATCGGCAGGATTGGCCCATGCGCTCTCGTTCGCATTGAGCCACACGTCGCCGCGCAGGCTTTCGCTGCGTGCGGATTTGTAGCCGGCAAAACCGCGCAGGTCCGGACGCACCAGGCCGACGACGCCGCTCATGCCGCCACCTCGCGCAGGCGCAAGGTCACCGCATGCGCATGCGCGCCCAGGCCTTCGGCTTCGGCCAAAGTGACCGCGCACGGACCGATCGCGGCGATGCCGGCGCGGCTGGCCGACTGCACGCTGACGAAATTCTGGAAGCTGGCCACGCTGACGCCGCTGTACGCCCGCGCCGCGCCGCTGGTGGGCAGCACGTGATTGGTACCGCTGCAATAGTCGCCCAGCGCTTCCGGAGTGAAATCGCCTAGGAACACCGAGCCGGCAGCTTGCACCTTGTCCAGCCAGACGCGCGGTTCGCGCAGGGCAAGAATCAGGTGCTCCGGCGCGTAGGCGTTGCTGATGGCGAAAGCTTCGTCCAGCGAGTCGACCTGGATCAGGCGCGAGGCGGACAACGCGGCGCGCGCGATCGCGGCGCGCGGCAGCGCGGCCAGCTGCGCTTCGATCTGCGCTTCGACCTGGGCGAGGAGACCGGCATCGTCGGAAATCAGCAGCACCTGCGAATCCGGGCCGTGTTCGGCCTGCGACAGCAGATCTGCGGCCACGAACGCGGCACTGGCGCCGGCATCGGCG
>JAESGX010000440.1_pt1 | contig 15579 bp, 16 predicted proteins | sample 9269801 | NCBI WGS metagenome assembly JAESGX01 (sample SAMN16773122, study PRJNA677054) | algae metagenome | isolation source: Pleurocapsa minor GSE-CHR-MK-17-07R and co-occurring heterotrophs from wet... | place: USA: Lower Calf Creek Falls, Grand Staircase Escalante National Monument, UT ... | reverse complement strand
CGTACGGCATCAGCTACAGCGACACCCTCACGGGCTTCAAGTACATCTCGCGCGTCGGCGGCCTCGGCTACGGCTACGAAGAGGCGCTCGGCTACCTCGTCGACCCCGAGAAGGTGCGCGATAAAGACGGCATCTCGGCCGCCGTCGACTTTCTCGCGCTCGCGGGCGAGCTGAAGGCCGCGGGCCGCACGCTCGAGCAGCACCAGCGCGACTTCGACGAGCGCTTCGGCGCCTTCGCGAGCGCGCAGGTCTCGCTGCGCGTCACCGACCTCAGCCGCATCACCGCCGTCATGGCGGCGCTGCGCGACAACCCGCCGAACGAGGTCGGGGGCGTGCGCGTCGAGCAGGTCGACGACTTCAGCGGCGGCTTCGGGGTGTTCCCCCCGAGCGACATCCTGCGGTTCTGGATGCGCGGCGGCGCCCGCGTCATCGTGCGGCCGAGCGGCACCGAGCCCAAGGTCAAGGTCTACATCGACGCCTCGTCGCAGCAGGGCTCGGTCGACGAGCGCCGGGCGGCCGCCGAGGCCGAGGTCGCAGCGCTCGAGGCGGGCATGCGCGCCCTCATTGTCTGACGTTCCCCCGACGCGAGCGCCCGCGAACGGTGGTGTTCGTGGCATGAGTCGCCGAACGTTCTGGCACTCATGCAACAAAAGACGACTCGTGCGGGCGCGCATAGGGTGGAGGGCGTGACACCCCCGACGCCCGAGCGCCCGCCGCTGCTGCCGACCCCGGTCGTCGTGGTGTGGTTTGCGGCGCTCGTGAGCTGGGCATCCGGTCGGGCGCTGGGCGCGCTGGGCGCGTTCCAGATTCCCGACCCGTACGCGGCGCCCGGCGACGGCACGACGCCGGTCGTCGACGAGCAGCTGCTCGCCCTGGCGCAGCAGGTCGCCGCGCTGCAGTCGCTGCCGACGACACTCGCGATCGTGCTGGGCGCGATCGGCCTCGGGATGCTCTACAACCGCCGCGGATTCGACCGACTCACCCGAACCCCCGCCGTCTCGGCCGTCGTCATGGCGATCGCGAGCGCGATCGCCGCGGTCGGCGTGCTCGCCCTGCTCACGATCGGGCCGGAGCGCCCCCTCGGCATCGTCGATGCGCAGGTCGGTGCGGTCGTCGCGATCACGACGGCGGCCGCCTCCGCCTCGGCGGTCGTGCTTATTCGGCCCTACGTCGACCCGATGGTCGCGCACGTGTGGGCGGGCATCGCCGGGGCGGGGCTCGCACTGCCGTTCATGATCGCCGGCATCAGCCCCGCGCTCGTCATGGCCGGCGCGATCGGCCTCGGCATCGTCGACCGCGTGCGCGGGGCGCGTATCGAGCGCGAGGTCGCGTTTCGCAAGCAGCTCGAGGCCGAGTACGCCGCCGAGCATGGCGACGGCGGGCGCGGCATCGGGGTCTCGGGCCTGCCCGGCATGCCGCCCCTGCCGCGCGCACCGCGGCCCCAGCGGCCCTGGTCGCACGGTGAGCGCCGCCTCAGCATCTGGCTCGGCGTCGTCGCGGTGATCGTGGTCGCGCTCGCCTGGACAGCCGGATCGGCCGCCGCCGAGGCCGGCCTGCTCGTGGCCGGGCAGGGCTTCGCGCTCGCCTCGCTCGGGGCGGTGCCGCTTCTCGTGCAGGTCGCCGTGCTGGCGCGTGTCGCGACGCCGCTGCGTGAGGCGCTCGCCGTGGCGAGCGGCCTGCTCATCGCCGCATCGGTCGCGATGACGACGGCACCCGTTCCCGTCGTCGTCACGAGCGCGATCGCGCTGCAGTCGCTCGCGATCGCCATCATCACGGGGCTCGTGGCGCGGCAAGCGGCGGGCCTGCGCCTCGGCCCGCTCGTCATGCTCTCGATCACCGCCGTGATCGTCTGGTGGCTCGTCGTGCTGCCGAGCGGAGCGCTCGTGCTCGCCTTCGTCGCCGTCGCGACGACCGTCCTCGCCCTCCGTCGAAAGGCCCGATCATGACCGGCTCCTCCCCCTCCCTCGACGGGCTCGCGGGGCCGCCGAGCCGCGTCACGGGCCTCGTCGCGGCGCTCACGGCAACGGCGATGATGCTCATCGGCGTCGTGCTCGTGCCGACGCTCCTCGACGTGCCGATCGTTGACGGCGTGCCCGCGCCGAGCGTCGACGACACGCGCGTGCTGCTGCTCGGCAACGTGCTCGCCTTCGTCGCTTTCCTGCCGCTGCTCACCGCGGTGCACGCCCTCATCGGCCGCCGCGCGCAGCCGGTCGGCCTGCTGCTCGGCGCTTACCTCGTGCTGCTCATCCGCCCGCTCGCGCTGCTCGCCGAGACGATCGCGCTGCCCGGCTCGGCGCTGCTGCCGCTCGGAGCCGCCGTGCCCTGGGTGTTGCTCGCCACGACGGGTCTGGCCGCTGCGCTCGCGGCCGCGGCCGTGCTGCCGCTCGCCCAGAACGCCGTGAGCCCCGGGCGCCGCGCGATCGTGGCCGCCGGCGTGGGCCTGCTCGTGGCGCTCGCCCTGTTCTCGTTCGCGCCGTACACCGCGCCGCTCAGCGCCCTCGGCGTGGCCGTGGCCCTGTGGATGCGCGCGGGCGGCAGTGGTGCCGATCGTGCGAACGGGCCGGCCGGGCAGAGCTGACGCCGAGCGCCGATATCGGCTCTTCCTCTTCGGCCCCGCCTGGTGCCATGCTGACGGCATGGCGACGTTGCTCGATCGGATGGCGGGTCCTCCCACCCTGGCCCAGGGCCTCCGGCTCGCCTTCGTCGCCGCGGCGATGACCGCCGCACCGCTGCTCGCGACCGCGTGGTTCTGGTTCGCCGCGCAGGACGGCGATCACGATTACGCGGCATCGAACGTCGTCCTCCTCGTGACGTGGACGCTCGCCTACCTCGGCATCATCCCCCTCATGTTCGCGATCATCGCGCTGCTCGGCCGCGCGGTACGGCCGTCGTGGCTGGTGCCGACGGCAGTGGCGCTCGCGCTCTGCCAGCCGATCGCTACGGTGCTCGCGGCCGCCGGCGCGCTCACGATCGACTACGGCCTGGCGTTCCTGCTGGCCATCACGACCGGCAGTGCTGTCGGCGTCCTCGCCGCAGGCCTCGGCCGAGCCGGGCGCCCGACACCGGTCGGCATGACCGTGCTCGTCGCGATCGGGGTATCGATCGCCGCGACCGCGGTGACCCTCGTCATCCCGACCGTGGTCCTCGCGATCGCCGTCGCGATCCTGATCGGCGTCGTCCGGTCCCGCGGTCGCGCTCCCGCTCCCCCGGTCGCCCGTGAGACGACCGACGGTCACGACTGACGGTTCGACCCGTCCCGCGCTCAGCCGATCGCGGCCTCGAGCTTGGCGCTCAGCTCGTCGCTGTCGAAGTAGTTGTCGATGACGATGACGTCGGCGCGCGTCGGACCGATGGCCTCGACGAACTCGCCGCTCGTCAGGATCACCTGGGCGTCGGCGGCGACGCGATCGACCGAGGCGAGGTCGGCCGCGACGACCGTGGCCGTCAGGCCGAGCCGCTGCAGCACCCGCTCGGCGTTGACCTTGAGGATTCCGCTCGAGCCGATGCCCGCGCCGCAGATCGTGACGATCTTCACGCGATGCCGCCGCCCGCGAGGATCGTGCGCACGGCATCCCGTGTCGTCGCCGCGGCGAGCGCCGGGATGGCCGCCGCATCATTGAAGGCGTTGGCGAGTTGCGCGACGGCCTCGAGGTGGCCGTCGGCCGCGACGCCCGCGAGGCCGATGACGACGCGCACGGGGTCGTTGTGCGCGTGCCCGAACTCGACCGGCTCGGCGAGCGTCACGACCGAGAGGCCGTCGCAGCGCACCTCGGGGCCGGGGCGCGCGTGCGCGAGCGCGAGGCCCGGAGCGATGACGATGTATGGCCCGTGGTCGTCGACCATGCGGATCATCGCTTCGGTGTACTCGGCGGTCGTGCACCCGCTGTCGACGAGCGCGTCGCCCGCGAGCCGCACGGCATCGCGCCAGTCGGCCGCGCGGGCCTGCAGCACGATCGCGCGATCGGCGAGGGCGGGCAGCGTCATTGCGCGGCCTCGAAGCCGTCGATGATCGTGTCCATGAGCGCCTCGCGGTCTTCGACGGGCAGGAAGGCGGCCTGCGCGGCGTTGAGCTGCAGAGCCAGCAGGTCGTCGAGGTCGTAGCCGAAGGCCTCGGCGACGAGGCGCAGTTCGCGGCTGAGCGTCGTCGCGCTCATCAGGCGGTTGTCGGTGTTGACGGTGACGCGGAACCCCAGCTGGTAGAAGAGGTCGAGCGGGTGGTCGACCATCTGGTCGCCCCACGCGGCGATCGCGCCCGTCTGCAGGTTCGAACTAGGGCTCGTCTCGAGCGCGATCTGGCGGTCTTTCACCCATTCGGCGAGCAGGCCGAGCTCGGCGATCGTGGCGCCGCCCTCGTCGCGCAGCGTGATGTCTTCGGCCAGGCGCACGCCGTGGCCCAGGCGCAGGGCGCGGCCGTCGAGCAGGGCGCCACGGATCGACTCGAGGCCGTCGGCCTCGCCCGCGTGGATCGTCGCGGGGAAGAAGCTCGCCGACAGCAGGTCGAAGGCGTCCTGCATGCGGCTGGGCGGAAAGCCCGCCTCGGCGCCGGCGATGTCGAAGCCCACCACGCCGCGGTCGCGGTGGCGCAGGGCGAGCTCGGCGATCTCGCGTCCGCGATCGGCGTGGCGCATGGCGCTGACGAGCTGACCGACGCGGATGCTGTGACCGGCCCCGCGCGCCTCGTCGACCCCCGCATCCAGACCCGACTGCACGGCCTCGACCGTCTCGTCGAGGCTCAGCCCGCGCGTCAGGTGCTGCTCGGGAGCCCAGCGGATCTCGCCCCACACGACACCGTCGGCCGCGAGGTCGAGCACGAACTCGCGCGCGACCCGCTCGAGGCCCTCGCGCGTCTGCATGACGGCGGTCGTGACATCGAAGGTCTTCAGGTACTCGACGAGCGAGCCCGAGTCGCTCTTCTCGGCGAACCACGCCCCGAGCGCGGCAGCGTCGGTCGCCGGCAGCTCGAGGCCGATCGCTTCGGCGAGCTCGATGATCGTCTGCGGCCGCAGCCCGCCGTCGAGGTGGTCGTGCAACGACACCTTCGGCAGCGACTCGATCGCCAGGTCGGTGCCGGGAAGGAGGTTCGCAGTCGCCGTCGTCATACCCTCAAACCTACCGGTTCGTTACCGAGTCGTGACCCCGGAAAGCGTGATGCCGGGCTCGCCGAGACGCAGGCCGATCGCCGCCGCCGCGGCGCGCGCCCGCACCACCACGGCCTCGTGGGCGACCGTGCTGAAGCTCGTGCTCACATACGGCACCGTGAGGGCCGCGGCCGTCGCACCATCGGGTGCTCGCACGGCGACGACGACGTCGGTGATGCCGTGCTGCAGGGCATCCGCCCGGACGACCTCGGCGGCCCCGCGCAGCACCTCGCCCGTCGCAGTAGACGCGGCGTCGAAGAGCGCCCCCACGCGCACCCGGTAGCCGAAGTCGGCGGGCGACTCGACCTGCGCCACGACGCGCACGCGGTCGCCGTCGAGCACCGCGAGGTTGCAGCTCTGACGCACATCGTCGGCCAGCTCGTGCATGACCGGCAACGCGGCCGCGCGCAGGCCCCGCAGGGGCTCGTGCCGGTGTGCCAGGTCGAAGAGCCGGGTGCCGAGCACGTATCCGCCGCCACGCTCGCGCACGAGGAAACCCCGCCGCTCGAGCGTCACGAGCACCCGGAAGAGCTGCCCCACGCTGCGGCCGGTCGCCTCGGCGATCTCGGTCTGCGTGAGAGGCTCCGGCGCCTCGGCGAGCAGTTCGAGAACGTCGAGGGCCTTGTCGAGCGCGGGGACGCTGTATTCCGGAGCAGGCATGCTCATCGGTGCGCGCCCATCGCCGCGAGCATCCCGCGGGCGATCTCGCGCTCGATCGCATCGGGAACCGGCTGCGCGCCCGCGACGAGCGAGGCCGGGTCGCGCGCGACGCGCTCGAGCGAGAGCGCCTGCAGCAGGAACCCGAGGTCCATCGCCTCGATCGAGTTGCCCTTGGGCTCGCGGCCCGCGAGGTTCATCATGCGCCCCTCGGCGAGCAGCACGACGTGGCGGCCGGCGGGCAGGTCGACGCGCTCGATGGCGTCATCGAGGGTCGTGCGGCGGGTCGCCGCGGCATACAGCCCCGGCACGTCGATCTCCCACGGGAAGTGGCCAGCGTTCGCGAGCACCGTTCCGTCGGCGAGCGCTTCGACGACCTCGGCGGTGACCACGTCGGGGTGGCCGGTCGCCGTGATGACCACCTCGGCCCAGCCGGCGAGGTCGACGATGCCGCCGACGCGGTAGCCGTCCCACGCGGCCTCGAAGGCCTTGAGGTCGTCGATCTCGGCGACCGCGACCTTGCCCCCCATCGCCCGCAGGTACTGCGCGATGCCCCGCCCGCACCAGCCGTAGCCCGCGACGAGGAAGCGACGGCCCGCGATGCGCAGGTTGGTGATGCGCATGATGCTCTCGACGACCGACTGGCCGACCGAGTGCTTGTTCTCGCCGATGGCCTTGAGCAGCGAGTCGTTGATGACGATGAGGGGAAAGGGCACGCGCCCGGCGAGCTCGGTGCGCAGCCGCATGCCGCCGCTCGTCGTCTCCTCCGTGCCGCCGATGATGCCCGTGCCCCCCGTCGCGTCGCCAGCCGCGACGGCCGCCGCGTCGACGCGGGCGGCGGCGAGCGCCGCGAGGTCGGCCCCGTTGTCGAGCAGGATGCTCGGCCGGGCCGCATCCACCGCGGCGACGTTCGCGTGGTGCTGCGCGAGGGTGTCGGCCCGTGCACCGTGCACGACCATGCCCGTCGCGCGCAGGTGGGCCACGATGTCGTCTTGCGTCGAGCCGTGGTTGCCCGTCGCGACGATCTCGGCGCCGCCCGCCTGCAGCGTCTCGAGCAGCACCGCGGTCTTGGGCTCGAGGTGCAGCGACATGCCGATGAGGTGACCGGCGAAGGGCTGCTCGTCCGCGAAGCGCGCGCGCACCCCGGCGAGCAGGCTCATGCGGGAACGGATCCAGTCGATGCGCGCGGCACCGCGGGCGGCGAGGTCGGAGTCGGGGATGCTCATGAGCGAACTTTACACAAGTGCAAGGCACTTTCATATATGCAGTTCTGCGCTAGGCTCGGCGCATGGCGCTCTCCACCCCCGACCTCGCTCCGCACAAGATCATCCTCGACTGCGACCCCGGCCACGATGACGCGGTGGCGATGCTGCTCGCTCACGGCTCTCCCGCGATCGAGCTGCTCGCCGTGACGACCGTCATGGGCAACCAGACCATCGAGAAGGTCACGCGCAACGCGCTGTCGGTCGCGCGCGTCATCGGCATGGATGCGGTGCCGATCGCCCGCGGAGCCCACCGCCCCCTCGTGCGCACGGTCGAGACGGCCCCCGACATCCATGGCGAGTCGGGGCTCGACGGCCCCGTGCTGCCCGAGCCGGTCATCGAGCTCGACCCACGCCACGCCGTCGACCTCATCATCGACACCGTCATGAGCCACCCGCCGAAGACCGTGTCGCTCGTGCCGACCGGGGCGCTCACGAACATCGCGCTCGCGGTGCGCAAAGAGCCGCGCCTCGCCGAGCGCGTCAAGCAGGTCGTGCTCATGGGCGGCGGCGTGCACGTCGGCAACTGGAGCGCGGTCGCCGAGTTCAACATCATCATCGACCCCGAGGCCGCGCACATCGTGTTCAACGAGTCGTGGCCGCTCACGATGATCGGGCTCGACGCGACCCACCAGGCGCTCGCGACCGACGAGGTCGCCGCGCGCATCGCCGCGGTGGGCACGGCGCCCGCGCGCTTCGTCGGCGAACTGCTCGAGTTCTTCGCGCACTCGTACAAAGACGCTCAGGGCTTCGACCACCCGCCCGTGCACGACCCGTGCGCCGTGGCCTTCCTCATCGACCCCACGCTGCTGCGCGTCGTGACAGCGCCGCTCGACGTCGAGCTGACGGGCGGGCTCACCCTTGGCATGACCGTCGCCGATCTGCGCGGCCCCGCCCCCGAGGGTTGCACGACGCAGGTCGCCCTCGACATCGACAACGACCGCTTCTGGGATCTCGTCGTCGACGCCCTCGTCAGGATCGGCGATCCCGCGATCTAGTCGACGATGCCCGCGATGAGCGGCCCGCCCGTGACGACCTCGTCGCCCGCGTCGCCGATGCGGTAGCCGCCCTCGAGCGCCTCGAGCGCGCGATCGAACCGCGCCGCCTCGTTGGTGTGCATCGTGAAGAGCGGCTGGCCCTTGGTGACGGTGTCGCCCGGCTTCGCGTGCAGGTCGATGCCCGCGGCGTGGTCGACCGGGTCCTCCTTGCGGGCGCGGCCCGCGCCGAGGCGCCAGGCGGCGATGCCGAAGGGCAGAGCCAGTTGCTCGACGAGCACGCCATCGCGGTCGGCCGTGACGACGTGGTGCTCGGCGGCCTCGGCCATCGGCGCCTCGGGGTCGCCGCCCTGGGCGCGGATCATGGCGTTCCAGGTGTCCATGGCCTGCCCGTTCTGCAGGGCGCCCTCGACATCGGCGTCGGTGATGCCGGCGAGCTCGAGCATGTGGCGCGCGAGGGTCACCGTGAGCTCGACGACATCGGCGGGTCCGCCGCCGGCGAGCACCTCGACCGACTCGCGCACCTCGTTGGCATTGCCGATCGCGAGGCCCAGCGGCACGTTCATGTTCGTGAGCACCGCGCGCGTGGCGACCCCGGCATCCTCACCCAGGCGCACCATGACCTTCGCGAGCTCGCGCGACTGCTCGATGTCTTTGAGGAACGCGCCCGAGCCGAACTTCACGTCGAGCACGAGCGCGGCGGTGCCCTCGGCGATCTTCTTCGACATGATCGACGAGGCGATGAGCGGGATGCACTCGACCGTGCCGGTGATGTCGCGCAGGGCGTAGAGCTTGCCATCGGCGGGAGCCAGGCCCGAGCCCGCGGCGCACACGACCGCGCCCGCGCTCTCGAGCTGCGCCATCATCTCGTCGACGCTCACGTTCGCGCGCCAGCCCGGGATGCTCTCGAGCTTGTCGAGCGTTCCCCCCGTGTGGCCCAGCCCGCGGCCGCTGAGCTGCGGCACCGCGACGCCGAACGAGGCGACGAGGGGCGCGAGCGGCAGCGTGATCTTGTCGCCGACCCCGCCGGTCGAGTGCTTATCGGTCGTCTTCTTCGACAGGCCCGAGAAGTCGAGGCGCGTGCCCGTGGCGACCATGGCCAGGGTCATGTCGCGCACCTCTTCGCGGGTCATGCCGTTGAGGAAGATCGCCATCGTCATGGCCGACATCTGCTCGTCGGCGACGTAGCCGCGCGTGTAGGCGTCGATCATCCACCCGATCTGCTCGGTGGTGAGCGCGCCCTTGTCGCGCTTCGTGCGGATGAGGTCGACGACGTCGAACGGCTCAATGCTCATGAACGGAACTCCTCCAAGGTGCGCGGCCCGAACGCGTCGGGCAGCACCTCATCGATGGTCTTGATGCCGGAGACGGTCTCGAGAAGCATGCCCGCGGCCGAGTGCTCGAACAGCAGCTGCCGGCAGCGGCCGCACGGCATGAGCGCGCCGCCGTTGCCGTCGACGCAGGTGAAGGCCACGAGCTTGCCGCCGCCCGTCATGTGCAGGCTCGACACGAGCGCGCACTCGGCGCACAGCGTGAGGCCGTACGAGGCGTTCTCGACGTTGCAGCCCGAGATCACGCGCCCGTCGTCGACGATCGCGGCCACTCCGACCGGAAAGTTCGAGTACGGCACATAGGCGTGCGACATGGCCTCGAGGGCGACCGCGCGCAGAGCATCCCAGTCGATATCGGTCATGGATGCTGCGCTCACGACTTGACGTACGGCTTGCCCGAGGCCGCTGGCGGCCGCGAGAACCCGACGAGCCCGGCCACGGCGAAGATCGTGACGAGGTACGGCAGCATGAGCATGAACTCGCTCGGCACGGGCGAGCCGACGATCGACAGCGTCGACTGCAGGTTCGTCGCGAAGCCGAACAGCAGGGCCGCGAGCGTCGCGCGGATCGGGTTCCACTGGCCGAAGATCACCGCGGCGAGCGCGATGAAGCCCGCGCCGTTCGTCATCTCTTTCGTGAACGAGCCGATGGCCGCGAGCGTGAAGAACGCGCCGCCGCCGCCGACGATGAGGCCCGCGAGCAGCACGTTCCAGAACCGCGTGGCGCGCACGTTGATGCCGACCGTGTCGGCCGCCTTCGGGTGCTCGCCGACCGAGCGCAGGCGCAGGCCCCAGCGGGTCTTGAAGAGCGCGAACCAGACCGTGGGCACGAGCGCGAACATCAGGTAGACGATGATCGTCTGGTTGAAGAGGATCGGCCCCAGCACGGGGATATCGCTCAGCAGCGGGATGGCGATGCGCTCGAAGCGCTCGGGCTTGTTGAACAGTTCGGGGTCGCCCGTCATGACCGTCGAGTACAAGAAGCTCGTGAGCCCGACGACGAGCACGTTGAGCACGACACCGACGATGACCTGGTCGACGAGGTACTTGATGGCGAACACCGCGAGGATCGTCGAGACGAGCGCGCCCGCGAGCATCGCGGCGAGCAGGCCGACGATGGCCGAACCCGTGAAGGTCGCCACGAGAGCGGCCACGAAGGCCCCCGCGAGCAGCTGGCCCTCGATCGCGATGTTGACGACGCCCACGCGCTCGCTGATGACGCCGCCGAGCGAGCCGAAGATGAGCGGCGTGCTCACCGTGAGGGCGCCCGCGAGCAGGCCCACGAGCGGCACCGTCGAACCGGCGGCCGCCCACGTGAGGAACCCGAGCAGGAACAGCACCGCGAAGAGCGAGGTGAGCCAGAGCGGGATGCGCCGCCCTCCCCGCACGGTCAAGAACCCGTACACCGCGACCGCCGCCATGAGCACGACCGTCACGAGCCCCGTCGCGTCGGCGGGCAGCACGATCGAGGGCAGCACGATCGCGTCGGAGTCGTTGCTCAGGCGGTAGGTCGTGTCGCCGCCGCGCGCGAGGGCGATGAAGAGCACGGCCCCCAGCACGGTGAAGATCGCGAAGGCGATGGGAGCCTTCCAGCTGCGCACGATGAGCTGGGTGGGGACGAGCCCCGACCCGGCATCGCGGGTGGTCGTCACGACGCTCACTTGGTCACCTCCGCCTTGCGGGCGAGCTTCGGGGTCCGCCATTGGAACAGCGGATCAGGGGTGGGAAGTCGGAAGATCGACCGCACGAGCGGCGGCGCCGCGATGAAGAGCACGATGAACGACTGCACGACGAGCACGATGTCGACCGGGATGCCCTCGGCCGCCTGCATCGTGTAGCTGCCGGCCTTGAGGGCGCCGAACAGGATGCCCGCGAAGAAGACTCCCCAGGGCTTCGAGCGCCCCAGCAGGGCCACGGTGATCGCGTCGAAACCGATGCTCGCATCCAGACCCGAGGCGAAGCCGCCCGTGAAGTTGCCGAGCACCTGGTACACGCCGGCGAGACCCACGAGGGCGCCGGCGATGAGCATGACCTGCACGTAGACGCGCTCGACCTTGATGCCCGCGACGCGCGCCGCGTTCGGGTTCTCGCCGACCGCGCGGAACCGGAAGCCCATGGCCGAGCGGTTGAGCAGGTACCAGACGTAGATCGTCGCGACGATCACGAGGATGAAGCCGAGGTTGAGGTTGTACTGATCGCCCAGCAGCGCCGGGAACTGGGCGGTCTCGAGGATCGGGCCGCTCTTCGGGTTGTTCTGCCCCGGCGCCTGCAGCGCGCCCGGGGTGCGCAGCAGGAACGAGACCAGGTAGAACGCGATGTAGTTGAGCATGATCGTGACGATCACCTCGTGCGCGCCCGTGCGCGCCTTCAGCAGACCGACGATGCCGCCCCACAGGGCACCGCCGATGAGGCCGACGACGAGCGCCACCACCAGGTGGATGACGGGCGGCATGGGGATGTAGGCCCCGACGTACCCGGCCGCGGCGGCGGCGATGAGCATCTGCCCGCGACCACCGATGTTGAACAGGCCCACCCGGAACGCGAGGGCCACGCCGAGGCCGGCCGCGATGAGCGGCGTCGCGTTGGCGAGCGTCTCGGTGAGCGGGCGGAACGCCACCGCGAGGTCGTCGGCGCGCAGGTAGTTGAACACCGAGCCGCGGAACAGCGCCGAGTAGGCTCCCGCGACCGCGTCCCACATCGCGGCGAGCATGTCGGTCGGGCGCGAGAAGAAGTAGGCGCTCGTCTGCGCGACGGCCTCATCGGTGAGCACGATGAGGATGCCGCCGAAGACGAGGGCCAACACGACGGCGAGCACCGAGATGGCCGCGCTGCCGCCGAAGATCTCTTTGACGATCTGGTTGCTGCGGGGAACCTCGGGGGTCTCCGTCTTCAGGGTCGTGTCGCTCATGCGGCCACCTCCGTGGGGGTCTCTCCGGCCATCATGAGGCCCAGAACGTCGCGCGGGGTATCGCCCGGAACGATGCCGACGATCCGGCCCCTGTACATGACGGCGATGCGGTCGGCGAGCGCCGCGACCTCGTCGAGCTCGGTCGAGACGACGATGACGGGGATTCCGGCGTCGCGCGTCGCGACGATGCGCTTGTGCACGAACTCGATCGAGCCGACGTCGAGCCCGCGCGTGGGCTGTGCGGCGACGAAGAGGGCGAGCTCGCGACTGAGCTCGCGCGCGAGCACGACCTTCTGCTGGTTGCCACCCGAGAGCCGGCCGGCCGCCTGCGTGATGCCCTGCGTGCGCACGTCGAACTCGGCGACCCGCTCGACCGCGAAGCGCGCGAGCTCGTCGAGCTGCAGCGTGCCCCACTTCACGAAGGGCTCACCGGTCGAGCGATCGAGAAGGTGCCGACGAGACCGTCTTCGGTGCGGTCTTCGGGCACGAAGCCGACCCCCGCATCCAGAACCTCGCGGGTGGAGTCGCCGACGAGCTCGTTGCCCTCGAGCGCGATGGAGCCGTGAACCTTGGGCTGCAGGCCCATGATCGCCTCGGTGAGCTCGGTCTGGCCGTTGCCCTGCACGCCCGCGATGGCGAGGATCTCGCCGCGGTGCAGGGTGAACGAGACGTGGTCGACGAGCACCTGGCCGCGGGGGTCGGTGACGACGAGGTCGGTGACGACGAGCGAGGGCTCCCCCGGCTGAGCGGGGGCCTTGTCGACCGTGAGCTCGACGGCGCGGCCGACCATGAGCGAGGCCATCTCGGCGTTCGTCGCGGTGGGTTCGGCCTCGCCCACGACCTTGCCGAGGCGGATGACCGTGATGCGGTCGGCGACCTCGCGCACCTCACGCAGCTTGTGGGTGATGAAGACGATCGAGGTGCCCTCGTCACGCAGCTGCCGCATGATGCCCATGAGCTCGTCGGTCTCTTGCGGGGTCAGCACGGCGGTCGGCTCATCGAAGACGAGCACATTGGCGTTGCGCGAGAGCGCCTTGATGATCTCGACCCGCTGCTGAACGCCCACCGGCAGGTCTTCGATCTTGGCGTCGGGGTCGATGTCGAAGCCGAACCGGCTCGAGATCTCGCGCACCATCGCGCGCGCGGCGTCGAGGTCGAGCAGCCCGCCGGCCTTCGTCTGCTCGTGGCCGAGCATGACGTTCTCGGCCACCGTGAAGACGGGGATGAGCATGAAGTGCTGGTGCACCATGCCGATGCCCGCGTTCATGGCGTCGCCGGGGCCAGCGAACTTCTGCACGACGTCGTCGAGCAGGATCTCGCCCTCGTCGGCCTGGTAGAGGCCGTAGAGCACGTTCATGAGCGTGCTCTTGCCGGCGCCGTTCTCGCCGAGCAGGCAGTGGATCTCGCCCGGTTCGACGACGAGGTCGATGTGGTCGTTGGCGGTCAGCGCACCGAAGCGCTTGGTGATGCCGCGAAGCTCGAGCTTCATGCTCCTTGGCCTTCCTGCGCCGGCGACGAGGGCGACGCTGTTACGGGTGCGGGGTGCGCGCGCACGCGGGCCGAAGCGACCGCGGTGTGCTCGTGACACCACTGTAGGGGAGAGCGCAGAGCGGAATATGAGCGCATCCCTGCGCATCTGAGCATCCGGCCCCGTGGGCGCGCCGTGGGCGAAACGGACCGGGGGAGGTCAGCATCGCTGACCTCCCCCGGGTGGAACGATTCCGGACTACTGACCGGGCGACGCCGGCGAGGTGACCTCGATCGAGCCGTCGATGATGCCGGCGATGAGCGCCTCGACCTCGCCCGCGAGCTCGGCGTCGACCGCCGACTCGAAGTCGTGGAACTCGGCGATGCCCACGCCGCCGTTGTCGAGCGTGCCCACATACGGGCTCGAGTCGAACTCAGCGGTGGCCGCACCGGTCACGACGTCGTAGACGGCCGTGGCGATGTTCTTCAGCACCGAGGTGAGCACCAGGTCGGCGATGTCGGGGTCAGACACGAAGATGTCCTTGTCGACGCCCATGAGGGCGATCGAGCGACCCGAGTCGCGGATGGCCTCAGCAGCGCTGAAGTAGATCGGGCCACCGACGGGCAGCAGCACGTCGGCGTTCTGGTCGATGAGGCCCTGCGCCGTGGTCAGCGCCTCGGTGCCGGGGGCGAAGCCACCGGTGAACGCGCCGGTCTGGCCCTCGAGGTCCCACCCGAGCGCCTGCACCGAGGTGCCCTTGGTCTCGTTGTAGTAGTCGACGCCCTGCACGAAGCCGTCCATGAAGATGGTGACGGGCGGGATCGGGATGCCGCCGAAGGTGCCGACGACGCCGGTCTCCGAGTAGCTCGCCGCGACGTAGCCGGCGAGGAACGCCGCCTCGACCGTGTTGAACTGGATCGGCTTGACGTTCGGAGCGTCGATGAACTCATCGATGATCGCGAAGTTGATGTCGGGGTTGGCCGCGGCCGCGTTGGTGGTCGCCTCGGCGAGCAGGAAGCCCACGGTGACGATCAGGTCGCAGCCCTGGTCGACGAGCTGCTGCACGTTGGGCTCGTACGCGTTCTCGTCAGCCGACTCGACGGCGACGAACTCGACACCGAGCTCGGCAGCGGCCTCCTCGATGCCCTCGTACGCGGCCTCGTTGAACGACTTGTCGTCCCATCCACCGGCGTCCGAGACGATGCAGGGAAGGAAGTCGAGCGCCTCGGTCTCTTCGGGCGCCTCCTCGGGGGCTGCGGCGCAGCCGGCGAGCACGAGCGCGCTCGCGCCGAGCAGGGCAAGCCCGCCGAGGGCGCGCTTACGGGTAGTGATGATCACTGTGTCCTCCAAAATTGCTGCCCAGCAGGACGCTGGAGCGAATTGGCTCCACGTTAGCGAACGCACGGGTCTTGCAGGAGTGCCGAAGGCCCCTGGTGATGCAAGCGTTACGAATCCGGGACGCGGCCGTAATCCCGCGGAAATGCTGGGCGGCACGCACGAGATGCGCACGCGCGTGCGCGAATGAGCAGAACGGATGCGCGGCGCGAGCCGCTCCGAGGTCGCGCCGGGCGGTTAGAGCAGGTCGTCGCGACCGGCCTGCTTGATGGCGTCGACGACGCTCTTGACGCGCTGCGCGTGCTCGCGCGTGGTCACGAGCAGGGCATCCGGAGTATCGACGACGACGATGTCGGTGACCCCGATGAGCGAGATGAGCCGCTTGCTCTGGCTGACCACGACGCCGCTCGACGAGTCGGCGAGCACGCGGGCGCCCTCGCCGAGGATCGCCAGGTCGCCCGGGCGGCCGCCCGAGAGCAGCTTGGC
>JAESGX010000436.1_pt1 | contig 15641 bp, 14 predicted proteins | sample 9269801 | NCBI WGS metagenome assembly JAESGX01 (sample SAMN16773122, study PRJNA677054) | algae metagenome | isolation source: Pleurocapsa minor GSE-CHR-MK-17-07R and co-occurring heterotrophs from wet... | place: USA: Lower Calf Creek Falls, Grand Staircase Escalante National Monument, UT ... | reverse complement strand
GTTCGCGGTGCTGTACGTGCTGGGCTTCTCGATCAACACGCTGACCCTGTTCGGGCTGGTGCTGGCGATCGGCATCGTGGTCGACGACGCCATCGTGGTGGTGGAAAACGTCGAACGCAATATCGCCGAAGGGCTCACCCCGCTGGCCGCGGCGCACCAGGCGATGAAGGAAGTCTCCGGGCCGATCATCGCCATCGCGCTGGTGCTGTGCGCGGTGTTCGTGCCGATGGCGTTCCTGTCGGGCGTGACCGGTCAGTTCTACAAGCAGTTCGCGGTGACCATCGCCATTTCCACGGTGATATCGGCGATCAATTCGCTGACCCTGTCGCCGGCGTTGGCGGCGCTGCTGCTGAAGCCGCACGACGCGGCCAAGGACGCGCCGTCGCGGCTGATCGACCGCTTGTTCGGCTGGCTGTTCCGCCCGTTCAACCGCTTCTTCAAGCGCGGTTCCGAGCGCTACGAAAGCGCGGTGTCGCGCGCGCTCGGCCGGCGCGGCGCGGTGTTCGCGGTGTACGCAGTGCTGCTGATCGCGGCGGGCGTGATGTTCAAGGCCGTGCCTACGGGCTTCATTCCGCTGCAGGACAAGCTGTACCTGATCGCGGGCGTGAAGATGCCGGAAGGCGCGTCCATCGAGCGCACCGACGCGGCGCTGAAGAAGATCGCGCAGATCGCCAAGGGCATCGAGGGCGTGGAAAGCGAGGTCGCGTTCCCGGGCCTGAACCCGCTGCAGTTCACCAACACGCCCAACAGCGGCGTGGTGTTCTTCACCCTGAAACCGTTCGACCAGCGCAAGAACAGCGCGGCGCAGATCAATGCCGAACTCAACCAGAAGATCGCCGGCATCCAGGAAGGCTTCGCCTTCGCGCTGATGCCGCCGCCGATCCAGGGACTGGGCAACGGTTCGGGCTATTCGCTGTTCATCGAGGATCGCACCAACCAGGGCTACGGCGCGCTGCAGAATGCGGTGAGCGCGTTCCAGGGCGCCGCTTCGCAGACTCCGGGCATGGGCTTTCCGATCAGCAGCTACCAGGCCAACGTGCCGCAGCTGGATGCGGAAGTGGACCGGGTCAAAGCGAAAGCCCAAGGCGTGCCGCTGACCGAACTGTTCGACACGCTGCAGACCTACCTGGGCTCGGCCTACGTCAACGACTTCAACATGTTCGGCCGCACCTGGCAGGTGATCGCGCAGGCCGACGGTTCGTTCCGCGACAACGTCGAGGACATCGGCAACCTGCGCACGCGCAACGCCAACGGCGAGATGGTGCCGATCGGCAGCATGGTGAAGATCACCGAAACCTACGGCCCCGACCCGGTGATCCGCTTCAACGGCTATCCGGCCGCCGACATCCTGGGCGAAGCCGATCCGCGCATGCTGTCCTCGGCCGAGGCGATGGCCAAAGTCACCGAGCTGGCCGGCACGGTGCTGCCGCCCGGCATGGGCATCGACTGGAGCGACCTGAGCTATCAGGAAGCGACCCAGGGCAACGCGGCGCTGGTGGTGTTTCCGCTGGCGGTGCTGCTGGCGTTCCTGGTGCTGGCCGCGCTGTACGAAAGCTGGACCCTGCCGTTGGCGGTGATCCTGATCGTGCCGATGACCCTGCTGTCGGCGCTGGCCGGCGTGTGGCTGACCGGCGGCGACAACAACGTGTTCGTGCAGGTGGGCCTGGTGGTGCTGATGGGCCTGGCGTGCAAGAACGCGATCCTGATCGTGGAATTCGCGCGCGAGCTGGAAATGCAGGGCAAGGGCATCGTGGAATCCGCCCTGGAAGCCTGCCGCCTGCGCCTGCGGCCCATCGTCATGACCTCGGTCGCGTTCATCGCCGGCACCGTGCCGCTGGTGCTGTCCACCGGCGCGGGCGCGGAGGTCCGCTCCGTCACCGGCATCACCGTGTTCGCGGGTATGTTGGGCGTGACCCTGTTCGGTCTGTTCCTGACCCCGGTGTTTTATGTCGCTTTGCGCAAACTGACGAAACAGCCTTTGGTCCGGCACGATGATTCCGCTCTGGCTCCACACGGTGCGCAGGCGTGACGATGACGACTGAAAACAAGAACCGGATAGTGTCGATCCGCGTTGCAGCGGACCATCCTTTGTCTTCAACTCATTCAACCACGGGAAAAGATCATGAATAACGCGACAAAAATTGCACTGGTCACCGGCGCCACCCGCGGCATCGGCCTGGAAACCGTGCGCCAGCTGGCCGCCGCCGGCGTGCACACGCTGCTGGCCGGGCGTGACCGCGCCAAAGCCGTGGAAGCCGCACTGAAACTGCAGAACGAAGGACTGCCGGTGGAAGCCATTGCGCTGGACGTCGATGACGACGCCGGCGTCGCTTTCGCGGCGAAAGAAGTCGAGGCCAAGCATGGCCGTCTCGACATCCTGGTCAACAATGCCGGCATCGCGCGCGACGACTGGGACCGCGCGCCATCGCAACAGTCGCTCGCGGCCTGGCGCGAGACCTTCGCGACCAATCTGTTCGGCGTGGTCTCGGTCACGCAGGCGTTCTTGCCGCTGTTGAAGCGGGCGCCGGCCGCGCGCATCGTCAACGTATCGAGCATTCTCGGCTCTATCGCGGAGCAGAGCGATCCGGCTTCGCCGTATTACGCCGTCAAGATTCCCGCCTATACCGTGTCCAAGAGCGCGGTCAACGCGTGGACGGTGCAGCTTGCCTACGAGCTGCGCGACAGCCCGATCAAAGTCAATGCGATCCATCCCGGCAACGTCAATACCGACATGAATCCCGGCGCCGACCTCGACGTGACCATCGGTGCGAAGAGCAGCGTGCAGATGGCGCTGCTGGGCGAAGACGGCCCGACCGGCACGTTCACCCATCTGGGCGAGACCTTGCCATGGTGATCCGGATCCTGACGATAGGAATCGCCGCCGCGCTGCTGTCGGCATGCACCGTCGGTCCGGACTACGTGCGCCCGGCGCTGCCGCCGGTGGAGCGCTTCGCGAACGAAACGCCATCTGCGCAGGGCACCGACACCGAAGCGGCGCCCGCGGTCGATATGGAATTCTGGCGCAGCTTCGGCGATCCGGTGCTGGAGCGGCTGGTCGACGAGGCGCTGCTGTCCAACCACGATCTGCGCATCGCGCTGGCCAACTACGAGCAAGCCAACGCGCTGCTGCGCGATGCCCGGTTCGACCGTATCCCCACGCTCAGCGCAGGCGCCGAAGCCAGCGACACGCGCAGCAGCGCTGACCAGCTGCCCGGCATAGACCGGGCGGGACGCGACGGCGAGCAATACAGCGCCAGCGTCGGCGCGCTGTGGGAACTGGATTTCTTCGGCCGCATCCGCCGCGGCGTGGAAGCGCAGCGCGCGGAAACCGAAGCCAGCGCCGCCGATCTGGCGGCCGTGCAGGTGGCGCTGGTGGGCGATCTGGCCGACACGTATTTCCGTCTGCGCGGATTGCAGGAACAGCTGCGCATCGCCCGCCAGAACACCGCGAACCAGGGCGAAACCCTGCGCGTGATCGAGCTGCGCAGCGAAGCCGGCCTGGGCAGCAGCTTCGAAGTGGATCGCGCGCGCACCCAGCTGGAGAGCACCCGTTCGCGCGTGCCCGCGCTGGAGTCGTCGATCGCCGTGGCCACGCACCGCATCGCCGTGCTGATGGGCCGTACGCCGGAGACCGCGCTCGCCGGTCTGGATACGCTGACGCCGCTGCCATCGCTGCCGGAAGTCGTGGCCACCGGCACGCCCGCCGAGCTGCTGCGTAGGCGTCCCGACGTGACCGCCGCCGAGCGTCGCCTGGGCGCGGCCACCGCGCGCGTCGGCGTGGCCACGGCGGATCTGTTTCCGCGCTTCACCCTGGGCGGCCTGATCGGCAGCCAGGCGCTGGATGCGGGCGCGCTGTTCGAACGCGACAGCGAAACGCGGCTGATCGCATTCGGCATCGACGGCTCGTTCCTCAACGTGGGCCGCGTGCGCGCGCACATCGCCGCCGCCAACGCGGCCAGCGCCGCCGACCTGGCCGCCTACGAACGCACCGTGCTGCTGGCGCTGGAGGAAACCGAGAACGCGCTGGTGCGCGTGTCGCGCAGCGCGCAGGAGAACGCGCATCTGGAGCGCGCCGCCGCGGCCAGCGAGCGCGCCTCGGCGGTGGCGCGCCTGCGCTTCGACAACGGCGCCATCGACGTGCTGGACGTGCTGGAAACCGAACGCGTGCGCCTGCAGGCCGAGGACGAGTTCGCCCAGGGCCGCGTGCGCAATACGGTCGCGGTGGTGTCGCTGTACAAGGCGCTGGCCGGCGGTTGGCCGCAGTACGTGCCGAAGGAAAGCGTTGTGCATCGGGATGAGTGAACCAGGCGCCTTTGTAGGAGCTGCGTAAGCTGCGACCGAAAAAAAAGTGTTCGCGGATAGCTCCCATGCGCGGAGGATTTCCAGTCGCAGCTTACGCAGCTCCTACAAGCGCTTGGCGTCACAAGAAACAGTTCGTGGATCAAACGGCCCTTAGCATTGGCTGCTTCCGGCCCCATCCTTCGAGTTCCCGAACCTGTAGGAGCACGCCGTGATCACTCTGAGACCCGCGGGACGCCTGGGCCATGTGCACCTCGCGCGGCGCGGCGACGGTGAACGGTCGCGATCTGGTCGCCGGCGACGCGCTGCTATATCGGGACGAAGCGTCGGTGGCGATCGGCAAAGGGCACGATGCGGAAGTGCTGGTGTTCGATCTTCCGCGGGAGTAGATATTCATCCTTCTTCCGCTGGGAGAGAGTGTGCTTGCGACAGCTTTCGATCCTTGTAGCCGAGCACGCTTGGCCGCCCTTGATCCTGGCGAAAAGCAGCCCAGCAATCTCGCCTCTAAGCCCCGGAGGAAGTCCCCTTGGGGGACGCCCCGGAGGAAGTCCCCTTGGACGAGGATCTAAGCAGTTGCAGTCGAGAACGCGCCGCTGCGAGCAGGATCCGCGAGTAAAGCCTGTGGAATCCCAATAACGCATTGAAACCCGCTCCCATGCGGCGGGTTCCGGTTTTGCGATCGCGGAGTGGCACGACCGCCGAACCGAAACAAAGCCGGGTGCCGGCTTCATTGGCATGTGCGGCGGTCATCAGCCAGGAACGCGTGCGGCCGTGCAGGTCGCAGAGCAGCAGTTCGTTTTCGCGCCTGCCCTCGACCGTCCACGCAGCGAAGGAGTCGACGTCGCCCTGCGCCAGCTGCCTGGCCTGCGCGTCGGTCGAAGGCCGCGAGACCGCGAATTTCAGTATCAGTCGTTCGAGTTTGAACGCGCGCGTGGTGTAGAACGCGGCGACGTAATCCGCCTGCGTGACGGCGAAGCCGAGGTCGGCGGCGTAGCAATCGGCATAGCCGCCGTCGCCTGCGTAAGCGGCCAGCAGCGACTCGGGCGGGACCGCACAGGGCTGGACGGCGGACATTCAGGGGTTTCCCGGTACCGGCACCGTAGGCGCAGCGCGCAGCTTGCGGCGCCACGCGTCTTCAGGCTCGTCGAGCAGCGACACATCCGGGATCCGGTATTCGCAGCCCAGCAGCACCATGCCTTCCAGACCCGGCTGCGCGGCGTCGAAAATCACCAGCGCATGCAGGTCGTTCAACGCGCCGGACAGCGGTGTCTCGCGCGATTGCTCCAACGCCTGGTCCACGCGTGCGGTCACTTCCTCCAGCGAACCCTCCACGGCCATCATCACCCGGCTGGAGGCGATCAGGACGGTGTCGCTGTCCTGACCCCACGCGCGCACCGGCGATTCCAGCTGGTACAGATCCATGGCCGGCGCGCTGTACTGCCGGTAGGTTTGACGGAAATCGTCCGGACGCTCCCGGCGCAGCAGCTCCATCAGCCGCGGATAGCGCTCGTAGCCGATCCGGCAGGTCAGGGCATCGGCCAGCGCATCGCCCTGACTGCCGCGCGCCGCATTCGCCGCGGCAGGCAGAGGCGGGGCGGGCGTTTGCGCGAGAACCGTCGCGGCGACGGCGTACAGCGCCGCGCCGAGTGCGGCCTTATTCCAGCTGCGATTTCGCATACGCGGCGTCCAGTGCTTCCATCGCGTCCCTGGGTTTGAGCTTGCCGGCCTTCTCGAATGCGCCCGCCGCGTCGTCCTCCTTCTTGTCGCCATACATCAGCATCAGCACGTTGCCGTGCTCCACGTGCGCGATCGGCGAATCCGGGGTGAGCTTGAGCGCGGTCTTGATGTGCGATTCCGCCTCGGCGGCCTTGGCGCCGTAGGTCAGCCCGCCGATCATCGCGCCGATCTTGCCGATGATTTCGGCGTGGTAGAGCGCCAGCGCGGTGTGCGCCTCGGCGTGCTTGGGCGCCAGCGCCAGCGTGGCGTTGAGCGACTCGCGCACCTTGCCGGCGATACCCTGCTTGAGCGCCTTGGCGATGCTCAGGCCCTGGCTGTAGCGGCCCAGCGCGAAGGCGTGGCGGTAGTGGCTGTTGGCTTCTTCGGGCAGCGCCTTGACCGCGTCTTCGGCCAGCTTGGCGGCCTGTTCGAAGCGCTTGAGTTTTTCCGCGTCGTCGTTGACCAGGTAAGTGGCGTGAATGCCCAGTGCCTTGACCGCCACCGACGCGCCAAGCGGGCCCAGCGCTTCGCCGGCTTCGAATGCCGTCTGGAAATCGCCGCGATGGAACGCGCGCCACGCGTCCTGCAGTTTCGCCGACAGCGCCGCCGCGTCCAGCCCCTTGGCCGCCTTGCTGGCGGCATCCAGCAGCGCCTGCGCGCGTTTGGCATCGGGGTAGGGCTCGGTGTCGCCGGCGTGCAGCGCCGGCCAGGCTTTTTTCAGCGCGTCTCCCGCATAGGCATAAGCCTTGGCATCGTGAGGAAACGCGGCCCATTTCGATGATTTGCCTGCCATGCGGATCTCCCCTTCAAGGAATGGTGGCGAGCATGGCCGGGCGCGCTGCGGCTGGCAAGCCCTGGTGTGTCGGGATTCTCGCGGCGGCGTAGGAGCGGGCCTTGCCCGCGATGTTTTTTAGCGCGACGGATTGGAAAGCATGGCGGGCGAGGCTCGCTCCTACAAATGCGGTGCAGCTCGCGGCGGGACGCCGCTCCTACGAATGCGTCGGCCTGCGCGGGAACGGCGCTGCGACGATAGCCAATAGTGTGTTTGCTCCATGCCCGCTGGGCAGACTCCATACCCGTAAGCCGGCCATCGGGGTCGGCATCCCGGAGTCTCCATGGCCGTCAAGAAAAAATCCACCGCCAAGGTGCAGGAAACCACCCTGCGTCATCTCTGGCTGGCCGGCTTGGGCGCGTTGTCCGTCGCCCGCCGCGAAGCCCTGAATACCGCCACCGACGCCGCCGCCAAGATCGAATCGCTGAAGCAGCAGGCCGGCAAGTTGGCCAATGAAGCGCAAGCCAATGTGCGCGACGGCATCGCCAACGTGCGCGAACAGGGCGAAGCGAAGGTCGGCCAGTTCAGCACCGAAGTCGAAGCCCGTCTGGCGCCGGTGCTGGTCAAGCTGGGCCTCAAGCCCCAGGCGAAAAAAACCGCGCGTCCGCGCAAGGCCACCAAGAAAACCGCCGCCACGCGCACTCGGGCCACTGCGGCGCGCAAGCCGGCCGCCAAGCGCAAGGCGCGCAGCTGATTCCGAGCTAGCCCTGGTTGCAAATCGAACGCCCCGCAATGCGGGGCGTTTTAGCGTGCGAGTCCGGAAAAGCACCGAGTCGCGAGCGGACTCCGCTCTTATAGCTTCTCTGGTTCTTCGACCGTCAACGGAAGCGTCACTACGAACCTGCTGCCTTGCCCGCTGCCGGCGCTGCTGGCGACGACGCTTCCGCCGTGCGCGGTCACCAGTTCGCGCACCACGGTCAGGCCGATGCCCAGGCCGTCGCGGTTGAACCCTGCGGCGTGTGCGTCCTGCACGAACGGCTCGAACACATTGGGTAACGCCTCGGCGGTGACGCCGATGCCGCTGTCTTTGACGCTGACCATCAGCGCAGTGTCTTCCACCCAGGCGGACAGCTCGATTTCTCCGCCCTGTGGCGTGTACTTGGACGCGTTGTCGAGCAGGTTGATGAGAATTTGCGCCAGCCGCACCGGATCGCCATTCACTAACAGCGAGCGCGCTGGCACGCAGATACCGAGATGCTGCAAGCGCGTGTCCATCGCGGGTCGGCAAGCGCCGATGGCGCGGTCGATAACGCCGGACATGTCGACCATCTCGCGCTCCAGCCTAAATTTGCCGGTGTTGACGCGCGATACGTCCAGCAGGTCGCTGACCAGGCGCGACATATGGATCACCTGTTGCTCGATGATGGCCTGCATCCGCGGCAGCGTGCTCTTGTCCTTGTTCTTATGATCCATCATCGTCGCGGCGATGCGGATCGGAGTCAAAGGCGTGCGCAGTTCATGAGCCACTACGGCCAGGAATTCGGTCTGACGCCGCTGCGCCCGCTCCGATGCGGCCTGCAGTTCCTGGGCGTTGAGCGCGGCCAGTACCAGGTGCTGGTTCGCGTCGCGCAGCTGCGCGTACTGTTGTTCGTGCTCCGCCAGCGAAGCCTCGTATAGCGTCAAGGGGCGTTGCAGCGCCCCCGGTCCCGAGGATTGCGCGCTTGTTTCGTCATTGGGTGATTGGTGATGGAACACGAATCGGCCCAGGCCATGTCGTTTGGCGCGGTACATGGCGGCGTCGGCCCGGTCGATCAGCAGCTGCGCCTCTTCGCCGTCGTCGGGGTAGATGCTGATGCCGATGCTGGCGCGCAGGCGCAGCACATGGTTGCCCAAACGGCAGGGCGCGGCCAGCGTGGCGATCACCGAGTCGGCGATGCGCACCGCATCCGACACATCGGTCAGTTCGTTCAGCAGGATCAGGAACTCGTCGCCGCCGTGCCTGCTTACCGTGTCCGTTTCGCGCACCGACGACGCGATGCGCTGCGCGGCCAGCTTCAGCACCGCGTCGCCGACCGTGTGCCCCAACGTGTCGTTGATGTCCTTGAAATTGTCCATGTCCAGGAACAACAGCGCCAAGCGGGTGTCGTGACGCTTGGCGCTGGCGATGGCGGCAGCGAAGCGGTCCAGCAGCAGCACCCGATTGGGAAGTTCGGTCAGCGCGTCGAGTACGCCCGACCGCGCGGCCAGATTCAAGCCCGCTTCGTACTCGCTGATCCGGGTCTGGGCTTTCAACGCCGCGAGCACCAGCTGTTCGTTCGCCTCCACCAGCTGCTTCGCGCGGCTTTTGCCCAGCAGGTGCTCCGCCAGCACTACCTCCTCGCGCAAGCGACTCAACTCGGCGCGCACCTCCTGGGTTTGCGCCTGCAGCCGGGTCAAGTTGTGCGCAGCCTTTGCCTGTTCGTCTTCCGCCGCGCCTGGTTCGGAATCGGGGATTTCGTTCACCGCCGCGCCCTCAGCTGTCGTCGTGTTCGGATTCAGCGGGTAGAGCGGGATGCTTCCTGCGCGGCCTGCCGCCCAGCAAACCTTCCAGGTCGGTCAGCATCTCGCCCATGCGGATGCCTTCGGAGTCGATATGGTACTGGCGCAATTTGTTGGAATGCGCGCTTGCCCGCACCTTCACCACCGCCAGCATGCGCAGCAATTGGCTGTCGACTTCCATGTAACGCTGCACGATGATCGCGTCGGTCATGAACGCGGTGCCGTAGGGGCTGAAGCGCAGGTCGGTGTAGCGGTCTTCCAACTCGGAAGTCATCAATACCGTGACTCCCGCCGTCGCCAGGGTCGTCACCAGCTGCGCGAGGCTTTCGCGGAAATCCTCGCGAAAAGTGGGCGCCAGGGCCAACTCGAAGCCGGAGAGCGAATCGATGACCACGCGGCTCGCGCCCAGCCGCTGGATCTCACTGAGCAGTTGTCCCACTACTTCATCAATCGAAAGATCCGAGGCGCGGCTATCCACCAGGCCTACCAGGTCCTTATCGATCAGGTCGGAAACAAGACGATTGCGCGATTGATTGGGAAGCTGCTCGAAGGCGGCCAGCACGCCCGTTTCCCCGCAGCGCGCGCCTTCCGCCAGAAAGCTGGCCGCCATCACGCTCTTGCCCGATCCGGACGGACCAGCCACCAGCAGCGAATAGCCGCGCGGCAGGCCGCCGCCCAGCATCTGGTCCAGTCCCGGCACGCCCATCGACATCCGCGCGGTGAGCGGCGCGGTGATTTCTTTTCCGGAATTCCTGAGCACGATGTGCGCCGGCGCGAATACGTTGATGCCGCCCGCGCCGATGCGGAACGTATGCAGCCCCGGCAAGGTGGGCTGGCCGCGCATCTTCATGACTTCCATCTTGCGCACCATGGAATTGCGCTGCACGCTTTGGCGCAGGCAGATCATGCCATCGGCCACCGTGAACACGGGATTGGCGTCGGTATCGGAATACTCGCCGATCAGGAAGGTCGTGGCCTGCCAGCTGGTCATCAGCATGCCGAGCTGCTGCACGAACTGCTGCAGGTCGTTGTGCGGGTTGTCCTGCCCGGCGCCTGCGTGCGCCAAGGAGCGGAACGAATCGACGAACACCAGCGAGGGATCGTATTTTTTCACTTCGGCCACGATGCGGCTCAACACGTGGTCCAGGTCCCCCGCCAGGGATTCATCCGACAGGTTGATGAAATGGATCGAGCGGTTGATCGCCTCGCTGTCGAAGAAATCGAACTGCTGCTGATAGCGCAGCATCTTCAGCGGCGGCTCGCCGAGCACCGTGAAGTAAAGCGCGGGACGCTCCGGAGTGGCCAGCGCGAACATCATCTGATGCGCCAGCGTGGTCTTGCCGCAGCCCGGCGCGCCCGCGATCAGGTTGAACGACAGCTCGGGCAATCCGCCGCCCAATATTTCATCCAGCCCCGGGACGCCGGTGCGCAGGCGATTGATTTTCACTTTACTGGTCATGGAGTCTTGTCCTGTGCGGGCCGGCCGCCGAGAAGATTCTCCCAGGCGGAACGCAGCAGCCGCTCGGTGAGCGTGGGTCCGACCATGCTGGTCAGCAGGGCGTGGAAGTTCTGCAGCAGCGCGCCGCCCGCAGCGGCGGCATCGGCGCTGCTTTGCTGCGCCAGCACCGATTTCAGATTCTCCAGGTCCATCGCCTTGTCTAGGCCCGTATCCATGGCGCTAAGGCAGGGATGGCCGGGGTTGGTGAGGTAGAGACTGCGCCCGTAAAGCGCAACCACACCGCCGTGCCCCAGGACAGGAGAGAGGGAGTGATCTATTTGCTGCCAAGCGGACGCCACCGCGCCAGCGATCTGTTCCGCGCTGGCGCCCTGTCCGGCGCGCAGCGCCAGATGGGCGGTTATGGGACTGTTCTCTTGGTTTTCCACAGGGATCAGTCGTTGGCCCTCGTTTCGGGCCAAATTACACTACCCCGTCCGGCGTGAAGATGCCCGAACATCTTCACTGCCCCGCTTTGGGGCAATCTTCGCACCCTCGGCACTCGCTGATTGTAGGAGCGGGCCTTGCCCGCGATGCTTTTCGCCACGTCCAACAAAGAGCATCGCGGGCAAGGCCCGCTCCTACAGCGCGATGGCGATCAATCCAGATAGGCCTGGGTCAAGGTATTCAGATGCACCCGCTCCGCGTCGCGCAGGAACGGTGCCAGCAGCATCATTACCTGCACGATGCCGTGGCGTATCGCCACCTGTTCGTCTTTCTCGCCGCGCGCGGCGGCGTAGTTGAGCCAGAAGGTGGCGATGACCAACACGTTGGTGGCGGTGCCGGCCAACTCGGCGGCCGAAGCGCGCATCACACCGGCCTGCGACATGCCGCGCATCACGGTATGCGCGCTTTCGTCGGCGCGTTTGAGGATGCGCGCGAAGCGCATGCGGATGCGCCGGTTGCGGCTGAGGATTTCCACCAGATCGCGGTACAGGAACCGGTAGTCCCAGATGCATTCGAACACCAGGTGCAGCTGCAGCCAGATGTCCTCGAGCCCCGGCAGGCGTCCCGACGGCGTGGCCAACGCAGCGTCCATGCGCTCCTCGTAGCGCGCGAACAGCTGCTCGATGATGTCGTCCTTGTTGCGGAAGTGGTAGTACAGATTGCCTGGGCTGATTTCCAGCTCGTCGGCGATGTGGTTGGTGGTGACATGCGGCTCGCCCTGCGTGTTGAACATCGCAAGCGAGGCATCGAGGATGCGTTGGTGCGTGTCGCGGGCCACAGGGTCGGCTTCGGCGAAGCGCGGTCAGGCGGTCAGCTTCTTCACCAGGTCCACGTATTTCTTCTGCGCGTCTTCCTGCGTGGTGCCCTTGAGCTTGGCCCAGGCCTCGTACTTGGCGGTGCCGACGAAATCGAAGAAACCGGGCTTGTCGCCGCTGATGTCGCCTTCCGAACCCTGTTTGTACAGCGCGTACAGGCGCAGCAAGGTGTCGTTGTCGGGACGTTCGGCCAGGCCCTGGATCGCCTTGGACGCCTGCTCGAAGCTGCTTTTCAGATCTGCCATGCGTGATTCCTCCAGGTAATCGCGCGCATCACACCATGGGCGACAGGACGGGTCAATCGCTTTTGGGGCCTGGCGTGGCTTGTGCGCGTGTTTTTTTAGACGCGGATTTACGTGGATAAAGCGGCAGGATCCGGAGTACGTCATCCCAGCGCAGACTAGGATCCATTTGGCTCTTGTGCGTCACCAAAAGCCAAGATCGACGTGGGTCCCGGCGTGCGCCGGGATGACGAGCAAAAAAATCCGCCGTGATTCTTTATCCGCGTAAATCCGTATCCAACCGCTTTAGCCTAGCAAAGCGACCAAAGTTGGCGCCGGCATTGTCGAATGCGCGTATCTCTGGCAATTTAGGCCGCAGGGGTAAGGCGGAGGGGCCTTGCCCACTTATCAGGGAAGTCGTCCATGAGCTACTTCGTCACCGGCGCCACCGGCTTCATCGGCCGCTATCTGGTCAGCAATCTGCTCAAGCGCAGCGGCATGGTTTACGTGCTGGTGCGCAAGGACTCGCAGAAGAAATTCGACGCGATCGCCAAGAAAGCCGGCTGGGACAGCAAGCGCATCGGCGTGGTCTACGGCGACATGACCAAGCCCAAATGCGGACTGACCCCGGCCCAGGTGCGCACACTGTCGGCCAAGGTCAAGCACTTCTTCCATCTGGCCGCTATTTACGATCTCTCCGCCAGCGCCGAAGCGCAGCGCGCGGCCAATATCGACGGCACCCAGCATGCGCTGGATCTTGCCGCCGCGATCAAGGCGGGCACGTTCCATCACACCAGCTCCATCGCCGCCGCCGGCCTGTACCCCGGGATTTTCCGCGAGGACATGTTCGACGAAGCCGAGGGTCTGGACGACCCCTATCTGCGCACCAAGCACGATTCCGAAGGCCTGGTCCGCAGCGAAAAACGCCTGCCGTGGCGCATCTACCGCCCGGGCATGGTGGTGGGCCATTCGCAGACCGGCGAGATCGACAAGATCGACGGCCCGTATTATTTCTTCACTCTGATCAAAAAGCTGCGCGAGATGCTGCCGCCATGGATGCCGGTGTTGGGCATAGAGGGCGGGCGCATCAATATCGTGCCGGTGGATTTCGTGGCCGACGCGATGGACCACATCGCGCACAAGCCGAAGCTCGACGGCCACACCTTCCATCTGACCGATCCCGAGCCGCTGCGCGTGGGCGAGGTGCTGAACACCTTCTGCCGCGCTGGTCACGCGCCGGAAATGACCATGCGCGTGGATGCGCGCATGTTCGCGTTCGTGCCCAGCGGCATCCGCGGCGCGGTCGGCAACCTGCCGCCGGTGAAGCGCTTCGTCGGCATGCTGCTGCGCGATTTCAAGATCCCAAAGGAAGTGCTGAAATTCATCACTTATCCCACCCGTTTCGACAGCCGCGAAACCGAGCGCGCGCTGAAAGGCAGCGGCATCGCCGTGCCCAAGCTCGACGATTACGCCTGGCGGCTGTGGGACTACTGGGAGCGGCATCTGGACCCTGACCTGTTCATCGACCGCACCCTGAAGGGCAAGGTGCGCAACAAGGTCGTGGTGATCACCGGCGGCTCCTCGGGCATCGGCCTGTCCACCGCGCAGCGCGTGGCCGAGGCGGGCGCGGTCACGGTGATCGTGGCGCGCGGCGAGGAGGAATTGTTCAAGGCGCGCGATGAAATGAAAAAGGCGGGCGGCAAGGTGTTCGCCTACACCGCGGATCTGGCCGACATGGCCGACTGCGACCGGCTGGTGAAGCTGGTGCTGGAGGAACACGGCCATGTCGACATCCTCATCAACAACGCCGGCCGCTCGATCCGACGCTCCATCGAAGCCAGCTACGACCGCTTCCACGATTTCGAGCGCACCATGCAGCTGAATTATTTCGGCAGCATCCGCCTGATCATGGGCTTCATGCCCGTCATGACCCATCGCCGCAAGGGCCACATCATCAACATCAGCTCGATCGGCGTGCTGGCCAGCTCGCCGCGTTTTTCCGCGTACGTGGCATCGAAAGCCGCGCTGGATGCGTTCAGCCGCTGCGCGCAGGGCGAGCTGTCGGGCAAGGGCATCTGCTTCACCACCATCAACATGCCGCTGGTGAAGACGCCGATGATCGCGCCCACCAAGATGTACGACAGCGTGCCCACGCTGACTCCCGAAGAGGCCGCGCAGCTGCTGGTCAAGTCGATCATCGAGAAGCCCAGCCGCATCGCCACGCGCCTGGGCATCTTCTCGGCCCTGGTCAACGCGGTCGCACCCAAGGCCTACGAGGTCATCATGAGCACCGCGTTCGAATTGTTCCCCGACTCGGCCGCCGCCAAGGGCGACCGCAAGGCGCTGAAGGAAGAAGCGCCCAGCCAGGAACAGATCGCGTTCGCCGCGGTGATGCGCGGGGTGCATTGGTAGAAGCCGGGAATGGGGAGACGGGAATCGGGAATCGGGAATCGGAAAAGCTACGCCCATGCTCGTCATCCCGGCGCAAGCCGGGATCCATCTTGATCTTGTTCCTGGTCTTATTTGGATCAGAACAGGGCAGGAGCAACAGCAAATGGATCCCGGCTTGACCAGCTTCGCTGTTGAAGGCCGCTGGGATGACGGCCAAAAGCAAATCGAAGCAACTGCAGCAAGTCGGTTGGGCTGGCTTAAATCAACAGCCCATCCGACGACATAAAGAAGCGCATCAGCAGATAAACCAATAATCCAGCCGGCCCGAACATCAAGGTCAGCAACAGCGCCGGAATCAGCAGCCAGTGGTTGATGCCGTGGCGCGCGGCGTCGGTGACGATGTAGAGCCCGACCATCAGATCGAACGCCAGGAAATGGACCCAGCCGACCAGCACGATGCGCGGCGATTGGAACAGGCGGATGACGCCGCCCAACGAGAAGAAATGGCCACGGACGCGCACGCCTTCCTGGTCGTGCCGCTTGCCCAGAAACAGCAGATAAACGTAAAGCGCGCATAGCAAGCCGACGGCCAGGCTGAAGGCGATACCACCGGCGTAGCGCGGCCAGAACGGAAAACCCAGCAGTGCCGCCCAGCCTGCGAGCGACAGGGCGGTGGCTGCTTTGAACGCGAGCGACAAAGCTTTCATCGGGACCGCCTGTGCTTGGAGCTAGGGCCTGTTAATGCTATCGGGATAGGCCACGCCGCGTCTGAGTGCGTATGCGGCAAGGAAGAATGAGGAAGCGTATGTCGATACGCGATCGAATGATGACGCGGCCGCGTGCGCACTCAGACGCGGCCCTTCGGGTTGCTCCGCCCAGGCCACCAGACGTCCGCGCGCGGCTTGGACAGGCGGCCAGCCTGTCGCTGCGCCACGCACGAACGCCTG
>JAESGX010000435.1_pt1 | contig 15730 bp, 9 predicted proteins | sample 9269801 | NCBI WGS metagenome assembly JAESGX01 (sample SAMN16773122, study PRJNA677054) | algae metagenome | isolation source: Pleurocapsa minor GSE-CHR-MK-17-07R and co-occurring heterotrophs from wet... | place: USA: Lower Calf Creek Falls, Grand Staircase Escalante National Monument, UT ... | reverse complement strand
CTCCTACGGCTCGCCCGGTGTCGGCACGACCGCGCAGCTTTGCGGCGCGCTGTTCTGCGACCGCCAGGGCATCGACGGCGTGCACGTGCCCTTCCGGGGTGCCGCGCAGATCGCGCCCGCCATGCTCTCGGGCGACCTGACCTTCGCGATCGACAACCTCGCGAGCTATGTCCCGATCGTCCAGGAAGGCCGGATGCGCGCGCTGGCCGTGACGAGCGCCGAGCGGCACCCGGCCCTGCCGGACGTGCCCACCATGGCCGAGGCCGGCATCGCCAATTTCGAGGTCACCTCCTGGTGCGCCTTCGGCATGCCGGCGGGCGTGCCCGCGCCCATCGTCGCGCGCGCCAGCCAGCTCATGCAGCAGATCGCGGCCGAGCCCGCCATGCAGGAGCGTTTCCTGCGGACCGGCGCCCATGCGCGCGGCTCCTCGCCGGATGCCGTCTGGGAGCGTGCCCGCCGTGAGCGCCCCCTCTGGCAGGAGATGGTGCGGATTTCCGGCGCGCGGCTGGACTAGGCCGCGCCGGCTGCGCCGCGCCACATCTGGCGCGGCGCGGCATCTCCAGGCAAACTCGCGCCCACGCCGAATCCGCGGCGAATAGCCGCGGCGCGCGGCGACCGAGCGTTTCGCCAGCACGCCATCTCTGCGGCGCGCAAGCCAAGCGAGCGGAGCGAGCGCCCGGCGTCTGAGGGCGTAGATCATGAAATCACGAGCGGCGGTCGCCTGGGCCGCGGGCAAGCCCCTGACCATCGAGACAGTGGAGATCGGCGGGCCCAAGCCCGGCGAAGTCCTGGTCGAGGTCATGGCGACCGGCATCTGCCACACCGACGCCTATACGCTGAGCGGCGCGGACCCGGAGGGGCTTTTCCCCGCCATCCTCGGCCATGAGGGAGCCGGCATCGTGCGCGAGATCGGCGCGGGCGTGACCTCGCTGAAGGTTGGCGACCACGTGATCCCGCTCTACACGCCCGAATGCCGGCAGTGCAAAACCTGCCTCTCGCAGCGCAGCAACCTCTGCACCGCCATCCGCGGGACTCAAGGGAAGGGCGTGATGCCGGACGGCACGAGCCGCTTCAGCTGCGAGGGCGGGCCGGTCATGCACTATATGGGCTGCAGCACCTTCGCGAACTTCACCGTCCTGCCGGAGATCGCGCTGGCCAAGGTGCGCGAGGACGCGCCCTTCGAGAAGATCTGCTACATCGGCTGCGGCGTGACGACCGGCATCGGCGCCGTCATCAACACGGCAAAGGTCTGGCCGGGCGCTACCGTCGCTGTGTTCGGCCTGGGCGGCATCGGGCTGAATGTGATCCAGGGTGCCAGGCTCGTCGGCGCAGACAAGATCATCGGCGTGGACATCAACCCCGCCCGGCAGGAGATGGCGCGCCGCTTCGGCATGACGCATTTCGTGAACCCGGACGAGGTGGGCCGCGACAAGGTGATCCAGGCGATCCAGGACCTGACCGATGGCGGCGCCGATTTCAGCTTCGAATGCGTGGGCAACACGACGCTGATGCGCCAGGCGCTGGAATGCACGCATCGCGGCTGGGGCACCTCCATCATCATCGGCGTCGCCGCTTCGGGGCAGGAGATTTCCACGCGCCCCTTCCAGCTCGTCACCGGCCGCAATTGGCGCGGGACGGCCTTCGGTGGCGCGCGCGGCCGGACGGACGTGCCGAAGATCGTGGACTGGTACATGGAAGGGAAGATCGAGATCGACCCGTTGATCACCCATGTCATGCCGCTCGAGAAGATCAATGATGCCTTCGACCTGATGCACAAGGGCGAGAGCATCCGCAGCGTCGTGGTGTATTGAGCGGCGCCGTGGCCTGGCTGAATTCGCTCTTCGTGGATCACGCCTTCCTGCGCATCTCCTGGCGCAACTGGGGCGTGGTGGATACGGGGCGGCTCTACCGCTCGAACCACCCGCTGCCCTGGCAGATCCGCGAGGCCGCGCGCCGCCACGGCATCCGCAGCATGATCAACCTGCGCGGCCACCGGACCACCTGCGGCTCGGACGCCTTGGGCCGCGCGGCGGCGGCGGAGGCGGGCCTCGTCCATGCCGACCAGCCCTTCGAGAGCCGGGGCGCGCCGCACAAGGACCGGCTGCTGAACCTGATCGCGCTCTACCGCAGCCTGCCGCAGCCCATCCTGATCCATTGCAAGTCCGGCGCAGACCGCACGGGCCTCGCGGCCGGCGTGTGGCACCTGTTGCAGGGGCGCGGGGCGGCGGCGGCCATGTCGGAATTGTCGCTGCGCTACGGGCATATCGCGGCGGCGCGGACCGGCATCCTGGACGCCTTCTTCGCCGAATTCGCCGAGGCCGAGGCGAGGGGCCTCGATTTCGAGACCTGGCTCAGCACCGAATATGACGAGGCCGCCCTGCGCGCCGGCTTCAAGCCGCAGCCGATCGCCGCCTGGTTCACCGATTCGGTGCTGCGGCGCGAATAGGGCCGTTTGCGTGGGGGGCGACCTGCTCTAGCCTGCCGACGTGATCCCGAAAGCGAGAATGCCGATGCGCCGAGCCTGGCCCCGATGGAAGAGCCTCCTGGCCTTGCCGCTGCTGCTGGGCGCTGGCGCCTGCACCCCCCATCCCGGCGAGGAGCCGCTCTACGTCCTGCGCGATTCGCTGGGGCGCGCGGTGGCCATGGCCGGGCGTTCGCAACTGGGCGATGCGGCGCCCGGCACCACGCTGCGCGTCAACGTCACGGGGGTGGAGCAGGATGTGATGGTGGGTGAGCGCGTGGGCCTGGGCCCGGTCATGACGTCCGGCGCCGCGGCCGCGCCGGAGCAGGTCTCGGCGCCGGCCGCACCAGCGGAGGTCATGGCGGCAGCGGCGCCGGTTGGCGCCATCACCACCGCACCGCTCGATCCGCCGGCGGCCGAGACCCGCGAATCCACGCGGGGACGCGCGCGCGGCGCTTCGGCGGAGGCCGGTTCCAACCCATCCGGCCGGCGGCGCGGGCCACCGCCTGCGGCCGTCTCGCGCTCCGTGATGTGACTGTGCCGGCGGAGTGTGGCCATAAAGTCGCGCTTGCGGCCATAATGCCACGGTGGGCCCGTCTGACCGGCTTTAACCTTGATTCGACGCTATTGCTGCCGAGGAACTTGGTGCTAGGCTTGCCTCACGTTTGGGATGGTAGGCTGGAAAACCCTGCAGCTGGCCTTTTTCCCGCGTATCCATTGCCAGGGGTTGGGATGATGAGAGAAATGAAGAAAGCCAACAAGTTCCTTGCGCTGATCGCGGTTGCCGGCCTCGCCGCCTGCGCGCCGAGCGGCCCGCCCGAGGACATGTTCCCGCTGGTGGATTCCACCGGCACCACCGTCGCCATGGTTCGCGCCTCGGTCGTCCGCAACACCCCGCCCGGCACCGCCGTCCGCGCCAACATCAATGGCATGGACCAGCTCGTGACCCTCGGGCCACGCGTCTCCGCGGGCGTGTCCGCCGGCCAGGCCGTGATCGTCGGCACCGACGGCACGGGCCGCCCGATCGTCGAGCATGTCGGCCCGGCGAGCGGCAGCTTCGCCCCCGAAGGCACGCCGGTCGTCACCGGCACGGACGGCCAGGGCCGCCCGATCGTGACCTTCGTGCAGCCCGGCCAGCAGGCCCCGACCGGCACCGTCGCCGGCCCGCGCGGCAACCGCCGTGGCCCGGCCGTGGCCCCCGGCACCCTGCAGCCCGGCGTCGCCCCGGTCGTGAACCAGAACATCCCCGGCACCACCATCGGCCGGTAAGTGATCCAAGGCGCGGTCCCTCGGGGCCGCGCCGAGGCTTTGGGCCGCTTGCCCCCGTTGGGGGGCAAGCGGCCTTTTTCGTTTCAGAGCACCCGCGTTTCAGCGCGCGCAGCCACGGCGGCGAGGATCGCCCGCGCCAGCGGCAGGTCGAGGATCGCATCCGCGTCCGGCGCCATGCGGTGCCGCCAGTTCGGCCGCTCGCGATCCGTCCCCGGCAGGTTCACGCCGATTCGCTCCCCGGCCAGATCCTCGGCCTGCAACAGCAGCATCAGCGATGGCGTGGCGGCGACATGGGCATGGATCGCGGCCGCCACCTCGGCCGGCAGGCGCGCCTCGCCATGGCTTTCCAAGCCCAGGGTGGTGAGCAGCGTGCCGCGTTCGGCCGAGCGTTCCGCCCGCGCATCGGCCGCTCCGGCGGCGTCGAGCAGCCCGAGCGCTTCCCGCTCCGTGATGTCCGCCCCCTCCCACCAGCCGGCCAGCGTCGGGATGTCATGGGTGGCGACGCAGGCGGCGGCCAGCTCGGGGTATGCCGCCGGCGGGCGGAAATCCTGGCCCTCCCGCTCGAACCACAGCACACGGTAAGAGAGGATGCGGGCCGCGCGCAGCGCCTCGCGCAGGCCATCGGGCACGGTGCCGAGATCCTCGCCCACCACGGCGCAGCGGGCGCGCTGGCTCTCCAGGGCGATCTCGCCCAGCGCTGCCTCGAACGGCTGGGCCAGGTAGCAGCCTTCGCCGGCAGGGGCGCCATCGGGCACGAGAAACAAGCGCTTCAGCCCCAGCACATGGTCAATCCGCAGCGCCGCGGCGTGGCGCATATTCGCGCGGATCAGGGACGCGAAGCCGGCATGGCCCGACGCTTCGGCGGCCAATGGATCGGGCGGCGGGACGCCCCAGACCTGGCCGAGCGGGCCGAGGGGGTCCGGTGGCGCACCAATCGAAAGCCCGGCAAGAAATTCCGTATCGCCCGACCAGAATTCCGCGCCATCCCCCGCCATGCCGACGGCGAGGTCGCGGTAGAGCCCGGCGCCGGCCGCCGCCGCCTCGGCCATCTGCCGGTCGGCCAGGAATTGCAGCCAGCTGTGGAAGCCCACCGCATCGGCCTCGGCCTGGAGGAAGGCGGCCAGGCCCGAATCGCGGCCATGCCGCAGTCCCACTGGCCAGCGCCGCGAATCGCTGTGGCCATGCCGATCTGAGATGGCATTGAAGGCGGCGAAGCGGGTCAGCGCCATGCCACCCTCGGCGCGGAAGGCCTGGAAGGCGGGGTCGTCGCGGCCGAAGGCTGCCCAGGCGGTGGCGAGTACGCGGCGCTTGGCGGCCCAGGCGGCCGGGTAGTCCACATCCGCACCGCGGCGCAGCGCGGCGAAGAATGCGGCCTCGCTCTCTGCCGCGGGCAGGCGCGAGACATCGATCAGCATTGGCTCCAGGAAACGGCGGTCCGAGGGCTGGTAGGGGCTGGCGCGCTCGCGCTCCACCGGCATCAGCGCATGGGGTGGGCTGATGCCGAGCCAGAGCGCCCCGGCCCGTGCCGCGCCACGCGCGAGCCCGGCGATGGCTGTGAAGTCGCCCATGCCCTGATCCTGGGCATGCCGCAGCGCGTAGCTCTGGGCCGTGATGCCGAAGCGGCGGGCTTCCAGGGGCATGAAGCAGGCGGCTGGGGCGGCGGTGATTTGGCAGACCGTGTCCCGCCAGCGCAGCAGATGGCGGCCCTCCGGCAGCGGCGGCAGGCGGAGCTCGCGGGCCTCGACGGTGCCTGCGAATTCCTGTGCGCTGCCATCCTCCATCGTGAGGTGCAGTTCCGGCCGTTCGGGCATGCCTTCGCCCAGCGGGATCCGCACCGGCTCCCCAGCGCGGGCGGTGGCATGCGGCGGCAGGGGGGTGCGGTGGCGGCGGCGGGCCAGGCTGTCCCGTGCCTGGGCGGCGGTTTCGGCCGGCAGGCGCAGGGCGGCCAGCACGCTGCGGAGCGTGGCCTCCGGCACTTCATGCTCGCGGCCGGTCAGGTCATGCCAATGCGGCGCGATGCCGGCCGCGGTGGCGAGCTGGCCGAGCAGCGCCGCATCCGGCGCCTCGGCGCGGCGGGGGAGGGCGGACGCCTCGGCCATCAGGAGGAAGGCGCGGGGCGGCACGGCGTCGCTGCCGGCGGGGGTGCTCGCCGCCAGCAGGTGCCAGCGAAAGCCCCAGCGCGGGCGGGGCGGGCGCAGAGCGCGGCTCTCGTTGCCGCCATTGACGGCCAGCAGCACGCGGTCCTCGCCCGCCGCCAGCACCGCGACCAGCGCGCGCGACGTCGCCCAGTCCTGCGGGGCGAGGGCATGCCCCTCCGGATGGCGCCACTCCACATCCGGCAGGCCGGTGTCGGGGCAGGCGGCACCAGTGAGTGGGACCGTCGCGTGCAGCGCCGGATGCGCCTGCCGCGCCGTGATCAAGGCCGCGGTGAAATCCACCAGGCCCTGGTCGAGCTTGCTCCAGTCGAGCCAGGAGATCGCATTGTCCTGCGCATAGGCGTTGTTGTTGCCGCCCTGGCTGCGCCCGCCCTCATCGCCCATCGCCAGCATGGGCGTGCCGCGCGCGGTCAGCAGCGTCGCGAGCAACGCGCGGATGTCGCCCAGGCGGCGTTCGTGCAGCGCGGGGTCCGGCCCCTCGGTGCCATGATTCCAGGAATGATTCTCGCCCGAGCCATCCCGGCCCTCCTCGCCATTGGCGAGGTTGTGGCGACGCTCATGGCTGACGAGGTCGGCCAGGGTGAAGCCGTCATGCGCGGTGATGAAGTTCACGCTATCCGCCACGCGGTCCGGGAAGGCATCTGCCGAACCCGCGAGGCGCGTGGCGAGCGGCCCGAGCATGCCCGCATCGCCGCGCCAGAAGCGCCGGACATCGTCGCGGAAGCGGTCATTCCACTCGCCCCAGCCGGGTGGGAAGCGGCCGAGCTGATAGCCATCGGCGCCGATATCCCAGGGCTCGGCGATGATGCGGCGGGTGCGGAGCACCGGGTCCTGCCTTATGGCCGCGAGCAGCGGCGCATCGGGATCGAAGCCGGAATCCCGCCGCCCCAGCGTGGTGGCGAGGTCGAGCCGGAAGCCATCCACGCCGGCCTGCTCCGCCCAGTGACGCAGCGCATCCATGACCAGCCGCAGCGGCCAGGGCCGGTCCAGCGCCAGGACATTGCCGCAGCCGCTCTCGTTGTGGCCGAGGCGATACCAGTGCGGCTCGCCCAGGCCGCGCAGGCTCAGCGTCGGCCCCAGCGCGTCGCCTTCACCCGTGTGGTTGAACACCACGTCCAGGATCACGCCGATGCCGGCCGCCCGCAGCGCGGAGACGGCGGCGCTCACCTCCGCCATGCCGCCCGGCGCCAGGCGCGGATCGGGCGCGAGGAAGGCGACGGGGTTGTAGCCCCAGTAATTGGTGAGCCGGAGCGGCGGCAGATGCCGCTCATCCACCCAGGCCGCGACCGGCAGCAGTTCGACATGGGTCACGCCGAGGCGTTGCAGATGCGCGATGGCGGCGGGGTGGGCGAGACCCGCGAAGGTGCCGCGCTGCGCGGGCGGGATCTCCGGGTGCAGCGCGGTGAAGCCCTTCACATGCAGCTCGTAGATCACCTCGGGTCGGGCGCGGAGCGGCGACCAGGGCTGGCCGGGCAGGGGAGCTGCCAGCACCGCACGCGTCACATGCGGGCCGGAATCGCCGGGTCTGAAGGCCGTCGGGTGCAGCCGCAGCGCGCCCTCCAGCGCACGCGCCCAGGGATCGAGCAGCAGCTTGTCCGGGTCGAAGCCCGCGCCTTCCGCACGCAGTCCATAAGGGGTGCCCGGCGTGATGCCTGGGATGACGCCATGGAACACATCGCCCTGGCGATGGGGCAGCGCAACGCGCCCCGTCTCGCGCGTGCCCTCGAAGGTGCAGAAGAACAGCCGCTCGGCACCTGGCGCGGGGATCGCCACCTCGACGCCCTCGGCGCAGAGATGGACCCCCAGCTCAGCGGGCGCGTTCAGCGATCATGCCCCGGAAAAGGGCGGCGTATTGCCGGGCGGAGCGCGTCCAGGAGACATCGCTCGCCATCGCATTCGCCTGGATGCGGGCCCAGGCCTCGCCATCGCGATACAAGCCGATGGCGCGCTCGATGCTGGCCGCCAGCATCTCCTGGCTCACCGGCGCGAAGTTCAGCCCGGTGCCGGTGCCGGCCGCCACCGCCATCTCATTCGCATCGATCACCGTATCCGCAAGGCCGCCCACGCGCGCCACGATGGGCGGCGCGCCATAGCGCAGCGCGCAGAGCTGGCCGAGACCACAGGGCTCGAAGCGCGAGGGCATGAGGATGGCATCCGCGCCGCCATAGCACAGCCGCGCCAGCCCCTCGTCGAAGCCGATGAAGCTGCCGACGCGCCCGGGCTGCGCGCCGGTTGCGCCATGCACGCGCTCTTCCAGCGCGGCCTCGCCGCTGCCGAGGATGGCGAGCTGTGCGCCATTGTCGAGAATGGCAGGCAGCGCCTCGAGGATCAGGTCCATGCCCTTCTGCCAGGCGAGGCGCCCCACGAAGCAGAAGAGCGGTGTCGCCGGCTCGATCGCGAGCCCCATGCGGGCCTGGAGTTCCGCCTTGTTCACGGCCCGCTGAGCGATCGAGGCCGCGTCGTAATGCGCGGGCAGATGCGGGTCCGTCGCCGGGTTCCATTCGGCGGTGTCGAGGCCGTTCAGGATGCCGCTGACATCACGCCCGCGTCCGCGCAGCAGGCCATCCAGCCCCATGCCCCAGGCGGGCGTGCGGATCTCGGCCGCGTAGCCAGGCGAGACGGTGGTGATCCGGTCGCTGAACCAGACGCCCGATTTCAGGTAGCCGACCTGCCCGAAATACTCGAGGCCGGCCGTCGCGAAGGCCGCGGCGGGCAGGCCGAGCAGGCCGAAGAGATCGGCACGGAATTGCCCCTGGAAGGCGAGGTTGTGGATGGTGAAGAGCGTGGGGACGCGGCTTTCCGAAAAGCGGAGATAGGCCGGTGCCAGGCCCGCCTGCCAGTCATGCGCGTGCAGCGCATCGAACCCCAACGCATCGGCCGCATGCGCCGCCGCGCGGCCGAGCGCCGCGAAGCGGATCGCATTGTCCGGCCAGTCCATCCCGCCCGGCGCCAGATAGGGCGAGCCGGCGCGGGCGAAGAAATGCGGCGCATCCAGCGCCAGGACGTCCCGCCCCGAAGCCTCGGCCCGCACCAGGCGGGCGGGCGCGCCGAAGAGGTCGGCCAGCGGCTCCACATGCTGCACCGGGCCCAATGCCGCCATGACAGCGGGATAGCCCGGCAGCATGGTGGTGACGGTGACGCCCTCGGTCGCCAGCGCCGCCGGCAGCGCGCCGACGACATCGGCGAGGCCGCCCGTCTTGATGAAGGGAAAGCCCTCGGAGGCGACGGCGAGGAGCTTCATGCGAGCTTGTCGAGCATCGCCTGGGTGATCAGGCAGACGCCCTTTTCCGTCCGGCGGAAGCGCCGCGCATCCTCTTCCGGGTCTTCGCCGACGATGAGGCCGGGTGGGATGCGGACATTGCGGTCCACCACGACCTTGGAGAGCCGCGCCCCCTGGCCGACATCCACGCGCGGCAGCAGCACCGCCCCCTCGAGCCGGGCGAAGGAATGCAGGTGCACGCCCGTGAACAGCAGCGAGCGGCGCGCGGATGCGCCCGAGATGATGCAGCCACCGGAGACGAGGGAGGAGATCGCCTCGCCCCTGCGGCCTTCCACGTCATGCACGAACTTGGCGGGGGGCACGACCTCGCCATAGGTCCAGATGGGCCACTCCTGGTCGAAGAGGTCGAGCGGCGGGACGATGTCGGTCAGGTCGATATTGGCTTCCCAATAGGCGTCCACCGTGCCGACATCGCGCCAATAGGGCGTGAATTCCTGGGAGGAGCGCACGCAGGAGCGCTCGAAGCGGTGCGCGGCCGCGCGGCCATGCTTCACGATGTAGGGGATGATGTCCTTGCCGAAATCATGGCTCGATTGCGGGTCCGCCGCATCGCGCTTCAATTGCTCGATCAGGAAGCGCGTGTCGAAGACGTAGATGCCCATGGAGGCGAGCGAAAGCTCGGGGCGGTCGGGGATGCCGGGCGGGTCGGCGGGCTTCTCCACGAAATCCGTGATCCAGGCATTGGCGTCCACCGCCATCACGCCGAAGCCCTTCGCCTCCTCGCGCGGGACCGCCATGCAGGAGACGGTGACGTCTGCGCCCTGGTCCACATGCTGTTGCAGCATGCGCTCATAGTCCATCTTGTAGATGTGGTCGCCCGCCAGCAGCACGATGTGGCGTGGCGCCAGGTCCTCGATGATGTCGATGTTCTGGAACACCGCATCCGCGGTGCCCATGTACCAGTTGTTCTCCGAGACGCGCTGCGAGGCCGGCAGGATGTCGAAGCTCTCGTTGCGCTCGTGCCGCAGGAAGTTCCAGCCGCGCTGCAAATGCCGGATCAGGCTGTGCGCCTTGTATTGCGTGGCGACGGCGACGCGGCGGATGCCCGAGTTGATGGCGTTGGAGAGCGCGAAATCCACGATGCGCGACTTGCCGCCGAAGAAGACGGCAGGCTTGGCGCGCCGGTCCGTCAGTTCCATGAGGCGCGAGCCGCGACCGCCTGCGAGAACGAAGGCCATGGCGGTGCGCGCCAAGGGTGCGCTGCTGGGGGCTGCGGCGTTTTGCGCGCGATCAGGCATGTGGTTTCCCGGACGTCGTTTCGGCAATGGTCGGTTTTGGCATTTCCCACGCCTCGGGCGCCAGATGGATTGTGCAGAGCGGCGGCAGGAAGACGCGCGCCGAGGCAGGCTGGCCGAAGGCGGGCGAGGGCAGGGCCTCGACGCGGCCGAGATTGCCCCGGCCTGATCCGCCGAATTCCACCGCATCGCTGTTCAGCACCTCGCGCCAGGGTCCGGCCTGCGGCAGGCCCACCAGCACCGCCTCGCGCGGGATCGGCGTGAAGTTGCAGAGCACCGCGACGGGCGGCCCGCCCGTGCCATCGAAGCGCAGCCAGGTGAAGATCGAGTGGTCGCCGTCATTCGCGTCGATCCAGCAGAACCCGGCGGGCTCGGAATCGGCGGCGTGCAGCGCAGGCATTTCGCGGTGGAGCAGGTTCAGCGCGCGGATGAGGGCCTGCACGCCCTGGTGCGGCGCATATTGCAGCAGCCACCAATCCAGCTCGCGCGTTTCCGTCCATTCCGCCCAGGGCGCCATTTCCTGTCCCATGAAGAGCAGCTTCTTGCCGGGATGCCCCCACATGAAGCCGTAATAGGCGCGCAGCCCCGCGAGCTTCTGCCAGGTGTCACCCGGCATGCGGCCGGCCAGCGTGCCCTTGCCATGCACCACTTCGTCATGGCTGAGCGGCAGGATGAAGCGTTCCTTGAAGGCATAGATCAGGCCGAAATTCATCAGCTGATGGTGGTGCCGGCGGAACAGCGGATCCTTCGCCACGTAGCGCAGCGTGTCGTTCATCCAGCCCATGTTCCACTTGAAGGCGAAGCCGAGGCCGCCCTCCGTGACCGGGGCCGAGATGCCGGTCCAGTTCGTCGCTTCCTCCGCGATGACGAGGGCGCCCGGCGCCTGCTCGGCCAGCATGGCGTTGGTGCGCTGGAGGAAACCCACGGCGTCGCGGTTGTCATTGCCGCCATCCTCGTTCGGCGCCCATTCGCCAGGGCTGCGCGAGTAGTCCAGGTGGATCATGGAGGAGACGGCATCCACGCGCAGCCCATCGGCGTGATAGCGCTCCAGCCAGAAGAGCGCGTTGGAGGCGAGGAAGGCCTGCACCTCCTTGCGGCCGTAGTCGTAGATCGCGGTCTGCCAATCCGGGTGCCAGCCGCGCCGCGGGTCCGGGTGCTCATAGAGGCAGGTGCCGTCGAAGCGCGCGAGGCCATGCGCGTCATCCGGGAAATGCGCGGGCACCCAGTCGAGGATCACGCCGATGCCAGCCCGATGCGCCGCATTGATGAAGCGCGCGAGGCCGGATGGATGGCCCAGCCGCGCCGTCACCGCATGCAGGCCGATCGGCTGATAGCCCCAGGAGCCATCGAAGGGATGCTCCATGACCGGCATGAACTCGATATGGGTGAAGCCGAGGTCCACCACATAGGGGATGAGGTCGGCTGCCAGCTCGTCCCAGTTCCAGAAGCGGTCATCCGGGTGGCGCTTCCAGGAGGGGGCGTGGACCTCGTAGATCGTCATAGGCACGGTCCGGGCGTCGCGCTGGGTGCGCGCTCCCATCCAGGCCTCGTCCGTCCAGGTGAAGTCGTCGATGCGGGCCACCACGCTGGCATTGGCCGGGCGGAGTTCGGCCGCGAAGCCGAATGGGTCGGCCTTGAGCGGCAGCAGCGCGCCATCGGGGCCCAGCAACTCGTATTTATACGCCGTGCCCTCGGTGATGCCCGGCAGGAAGATCTCCCAGAGGCCGGAATCCACGCGCCGGCGCATCGGGTGCCAGCGCCCGTCCCAGCGGTTGAATTCGCCCACCACCGAGACGCGCCGCGCATGCGGCGCCCAGACGGCAAAGCGCACGCCCGCCACGCCCTCATGCGTCACGAGATGCGCGCCGAGGCGCTCATAGAGCCGATGATGCGTGCCCTCGATCAGCAAATGATCGTCGAGCGGGCCGAGCCCGGGACCGAAAGCGTAAGGGTCGAGCAGCTCGCTCGTCGTGGTCCCGTCGGTCACCCTCAGGCGATAGGCCTCGCCCAGGCGCGCGCCGGGGATGAAGCCCTCGAAGAAGCCCGCGGTGTCACGCGGTTCCAGCCGTTGCGTGATGCCGGTGAAGCTCGCCTCGACGCTGGCGGCGCCCGGCCGCAGCACCCGGAGCATGAGGCCGCCCGGGGCCGCATGGGGCCCCAGCACCGCGAAGGGATCGGCGTGCCGGCCTTCCATCAGTGCCGTCACATCGCCTTCGCTGGCCTGCATGGGATCTATCCCGGCACGGGAACGCGCCAGATCTCCTGCGCGTATTCCGCGATGGTTCGATCGGACGAGAACCAGCCCATATTGGCCGTGTTGAGGATCGCGGATTTCTGCCAGGCCGCCTGGTCCGCCCAGCGCTTCTCGACCTGGCGCTGCATGTCGAAATAGGCGTCGAAATCAGCGGTGACGAGGAAGTGGTCATGCTCGCGCAGCATGTGCACGAGTTCGCCGTAGCGGTTCGGGTCATCCGAGGAGAAGACGCCGGAGGCGATGGATTCCAGCGCCTGCTGCAAGCGCGGCGAGACGTTGATGGAATCCTGCCCGCGCCAGCCCTCGCGCCGGCGGGAGGCCACCTGCTCGGTCGTCAGGCCGAAGATGAAGATGTTCTCGGCCCCCACATGCTCCAGGATTTCGACATTGGCGCCATCCAGCGTGCCGATGGTCAGCGCGCCGTTCAGCGCGAGCTTCATGTTGCCGGTGCCGGACGCCTCCATGCCGGCGGTCGAGATCTGCTCCGAGAGGTCGCAGGCGGGGACCAGCATTTCGGCGAGCGAGACGTTGTAGTTCGGCATGAACACCACCTTCAGCCGGTCCCGGATGGTGGGGTCGCGGTTGATGGTGCGCGCCACGTCATGCGCGAGCTTGATGATGAGCTTGGCGCGGTGGTAGCTCGCCGCCGCCTTGCCTGCGAAGATCTTCACGCGCGGCGCCCAGTTGTTGTGCGGCTGGGCGCGGATCTCGTTGTAGAGCGCCACCGTCTCCAGCAGGTTCAGGAGCTGGCGCTTGTATTCATGGATGCGCTTGATCTGCACGTCGAACAGGGCGGCCGGGTCGATGCGGATGCCCATCTGCTGGCGGATAAGCTTGGTCAGCGCTTCCTTGTTGGTGCGCTTCACTTCGGCGAAGCGGCCCTGGAAGCCGGCATCGGTGGCGAAGGGTTTGAGCGCGGTCAGCGCCTCCGGCCGGTCGAGGAATTCGGCGCCGATGGTCTCGGTCAGCAGCTCCGTCAGGCAGGGGTTGCACTGCTGCAGCCAGCGCCGGAACGTGATGCCGTTCGTCTTGTTCGTGATGCGCCCGGGATAGAGCATGTTGAGGTCGTGGAAGACCGTCTTCTTCAACAGGTCGGAGTGCAGGGCCGAGACGCCGTTCACCTTGTGCGAGCCGATGAAGGCGAGGTTGCCCATCCGCACCTTGCGGCCGTGATTCTCCTCGATCAGCGAGACGGAGGCGAGCAGGCCCATATCGCCCGGATGCGCTGCGGCCACGGCGTCCAGATGCACGGCGTTGATCATGTAGATGATCTGCATGTGGCGCGGCAGCAGCCGCTCCATCAGCGAGACGGGCCAGGTCTCCAGCGCCTCGGGCAGCAGGGTATGGTTGGTGTAGGAGATGGTGCCGTGCGTCACGCGCCAGGCTTCCGGCCAGGGCAGCTTGTGGTCATCGAGCAGGATGCGCATCAGCTCGGCGACCGCGATCGCCGGGTGCGTGTCGTTCAGCTGGATGGCCACGCGCTCGGGCAGGGATTCGATGCCGCCATAGACGCGCAGATGCCGCCGGATCAGGTCCTGCAGCGCGGCCGAGCTGAAGAAGAACTCCTGCCTCAGGCGCAGCTCCAGCCCCTCGGGGCTGTCATCCGAGGGGTAGAGGAAGCGCGAGATCGCCTCGGCGCGGACGCGTTCGGAGAGCGCGCCGATATGGTCGCCGCGGTTGAAGGCGTCGATCTTCAGGGGGTCGGCCGCGCGGGCGGACCACAGGCGCAGCGTGTTCACATGCTTGCCGCGCCAGCCGACGATGGGCGTGTCGTAGGCCACGGCCAGCACCGTCTCGGCCGGCTTCCAGACGTGGTGCGGCTCGCCCTCCTCGTCATTCACCTCCTCGACCGTGCCGCCGAAGCCGATGCTGTGGGCGATTTCGGGGCGGGCGAATTCCCAGGGGTTGGGGAATTGCAGCCAATCCTCCGGATATTCCTCCTGCCAGCCCTGGCGGATCACCTGCCGGAACAGGCCGTGGTCATAGCGGATGCCGTAGCCGAAGGCCGGGATGGAGAGGCTGGCCAGGCTGTCCATGAAGCATGCGGCAAGCCGGCCCAGGCCGCCATTGCCGAGCGCCGCATCCGGCTCGCAGGCGGCGACCTTGAAGGCGTCCACGTCGAGGGAGGCCAGCGCCGCGCGCACCTCCGCCATCAGCCCGAAATTCGTGATGTTGTCCCGGAGCAGCCGCCCGATCAGGAATTCGAGCGAGAGGTAGTACACCTGCTTCTGCCCGGTGTTGTAGGTCGAGCGCATGTCGTTGAGCCAGGGTTCCACCACGCGGTCCCGCACGGCGAGCGCCGTCGCCATGAACCAGTCGCGGTCGAGCGCGCCGGCCCGGCTCTTGCCGAGGTCGTAGGTCAGCTTGCGCAGGATGGCATCGCGCATCGCCTGGCCATCGGGGCGGGGCGTCGAGATGTCCTCGGACACGGCGGAGGGAAGCGGGGCGGCGGTGGCGTCGTTCACGTGGATCGCGGTCCTGGTTCCATGGGCGGAGACCAAGTCTTGCACGGATGCGGCGCCGGCCGGAAGCTTCGCCGTCAATCCTGGCGAAATTCCGCGATGAAGCGCTCCACCTCGTCCCGATGGGCGGTCGCGGCATCGCGCGCGCGAAGCGCGCCGGACGCGCTGGCGAGGCGCAACGCATCCTCCACCTCCATCCCCTCGGCCATGGCCAGGGCGAAGGCGCCGTGGAACACGTCGCCGGCGCCCGTCGTATCCCGTGCCTCGATCCTGAAGGCCTTCATCTCGCGCGGCCTGGTTTCGCCGCGCATGAGCCAGAGCGTGCTGTCCTCGCCGCGCGTCACGGCCGCCATGCGCGTGACGCCCTCGGAGGCGGCCCGGCGCAGCGCCTCGGGGATGCGCTGGCCCGGCGCGTAGTTGTTGAGGCCGGTGGCCGAGAAGATAGCGTAGCGCACGCGGGGCACGAGATCGAGCAGCAGGCGCGTCTCGCTGCGCTCGCCGTCCAGCACGGTCGGAATATCGGCCGCCTCGGCGGCGGCCAGTGCCGCGGCGGCGCCTTCGGGCCAGCGGGGATCGCAGAGCAGGGCGCTGGCACCTTTCATCATCTCGAGCG
>JAESGX010000434.1_pt1 | contig 15768 bp, 14 predicted proteins | sample 9269801 | NCBI WGS metagenome assembly JAESGX01 (sample SAMN16773122, study PRJNA677054) | algae metagenome | isolation source: Pleurocapsa minor GSE-CHR-MK-17-07R and co-occurring heterotrophs from wet... | place: USA: Lower Calf Creek Falls, Grand Staircase Escalante National Monument, UT ... | reverse complement strand
GAGCCAGGCCGTCGGCACGCTGTCGGGCGGCGAGCGGCAGTGCGTGGCGATCGCCCGCGCCGTCTATTTCGGCGCCAAGGTGCTGATCCTCGACGAGCCCACCTCTGCGCTCGGCGTCGCCCAGACCTCGATGGTGCTGAAATACATCCACCAGGTCCGCCAGCGCGGCCTCGGCGTCATCTTCATCACCCACAACGTCCGCCACGCCTACGCCGTCGGCAACCGTTTCACGGTGCTGAACCGCGGCCGCACGCTCGGCACCTTCGACAAGGCGGAGATCGACATCGACGTCCTGCAGCAACTGATGGCCGGCGACAAGGAACTCCAGGACCTTTCGATGGAGCTCGGCGGCACGGTCTGAGCTCCCGGAAACCCTCCCAAACTCGGCCGCCGCACGACTGCTCGCGGCAGGCGGCGGCCGCTTTTTCTTTCCCCCCGCACAGGCTGACGACAGATGCAGCGACCTGGCCTCGGCCTCATCGGCACCGGCTTCATGGGCAAGTGCCACGCGCTTGCCTACGGCACGGTGGGCGCCACCTTCGAGGGCCTGCCGCGGCCGCGGCTCGTCGTCCTCTGCGACGTCGAGGCGGACCATGCCGCCGCCACCGCCGCCGCCTGGGGCTTCGAGCGCTCGGTCACCGACTGGCGCGCCGTCATCGCCGACCCGGACGTCGACATCGTCTCGATCACCACGCCGAACGCCGTCCACGCCGAGATGGCGATCGCGGCGCTCTCTGCCGGCAAGCACGTCCACTGCGAGAAGCCGATGGCGGTGAGCCTCGAGGATGCCGAGCGGATGGCAGCCGCCGCCGCCACCGCGCCCGGCCTGACGCGGCTCGGCTACAACTACACCTCCAATCCGGCGCTCGCCCACGCCGCCCGCCTCGTCGCCGACGGTACGCTTGGCCGCCTCGTCCACGTCCGCGCCCTGTATGACGAGGACTACATGGCCGACCCGGAGCTGCCGTGGTCGTGGCGCTGCCGGCGCAGCGAGGCGGGGCTCGGCGCGCTCGGCGACATCGGCTGCCACGCTGTCGCCATCCTGACGATGCTCGCAGGCCCGATCGACGCGGTCGTCGCCGACATGGCGACGGCCCATCCGACCCGCCCCATTGCCGGCAAGCCGGGCGAGCGCGGCGTCGCCGACAATGACGATGTCGCGAGCGCTCTCCTGCGCTTTGCCTCGGGCGCCGGCGGCGTCCTCACCACCAGCCGCGCCGCCCACGGCACCAAGAACGCGATCCGCATCGAGCTGCACGGCACCCGCGGCACGCTCGCCTTCAACCAGGAGCGGATGAACGAGCTGTCGCTGTTCCTTGCCGAGGGCGAGGAGGCGACGCGCGGCTTCCGCACCATCCTCACCGCCCCCGTCCACCCGCCCTATGGCCGCTTCTGCCCGGCCCCCGGCCACGGCCTCGGCTTCAACGACCTCAAGGTCATCGAGGTGGCCGACTTCCTCGCTGCCATCGCCGGCACCCGTGCCCCCGCCTTCGACTTCGCCGAAGGGTTGAAGGTCGAGCGCGTCATCCACGCCGTCGCCTGCTCGGCCGACAGCGGCGCCTGGGTCACCGTCTGACTCCACCCGCGTGCGACGAAGCCAGCCCGCCATCCCGCCCTTGGCCGCCGCACCAACGGCGCGCTAGTCTCGCGCCCGCTCTCCCGTTGCGGGAGGGGCGGAGAGGGAGCCCGGCTTGACCATCCTCGAGAGCGCCATCGACACGGCATCCGACGGCTTTGCCGCCCAGGCGGCGGAGATGCACGCCCTCGTCGAGACGCTGCAGGCCAAACGCGCCGAGGCGGCGCTCGGCGGCCCGGAGAAGTCGCGCGCCCGCCACCTGCAGCGCGGCAAGCTGTTGCCGCGCGAGCGCGTCATGCGCCTTCTCGATCCCGGCAGCCCGTTCCTGGAGCTGTCGCCGCTCGCCGCCCACGGCCTCTATGACGACGCCATCCACGGCGCCGGGCTGATCACCGGCATCGGCCGCGTCATGGGGCGCGAGGTGATGGTCGTCTGCAACGACGCCACCATCAAGGGCGGCACCTACTATCCATTGACGGTGAAGAAGCACCTGCGCGCCCAGGAGATCGCGCTCGAGAACCGGCTACCCTGCGTCTACCTCGTCGATTCCGGCGGCGCCAACCTGCCGAACCAGACGGAGGTCTTCCCCGACCGCGACCACTTCGGCCGCATCTTCTACAATCAGGCGCAGATGTCGGCGGCGGGCATCGCCCAGGTCGCCGTCGTCATGGGCTCGTGCACCGCCGGCGGTGCCTACGTGCCGGCGATGTCGGACGAGACCATCATCGTCCGCCGCCAGGGCACGATCTTCCTCGCCGGGCCGCCGCTCGTGAAGGCGGCCACCGGCGAGGAGGTCTCGGCCGAGGACCTCGGCGGCGCCGACGTCCACGCCCGCATCTCCGGCGTCGCCGACCACTACGCCCTCGACGACCTGCAGGCTCTCGACCGCGCCCGCCGCATCGTCGCCACCCTCAACACCACCAAGGCGCCCGACCTCGCCCTCGCCCCACCGCGCCCGCCGCTCTACGACCCGGCCGAGCTCGACGGCGTCGTGCCGGTGGATCTCCGCCGCCAGTACGACGCCCGCGAGGTGATCGCCCGCCTGGTCGACGGCTCGGAGTTCGACGAGTTCAAGGCGCTCTACGGCACCACGCTGGTCTGCGGCTTCGCCCGCATCCACGGCATGCCGGTGGCGATCCTCGCCAACAACGGCATCCTGTTCTCCGAGAGCGCGCTGAAGGGCGCCCACTTCGTCGAGCTCGCCTGCCGCCGCAAGGTGCCGCTGTTGTTCCTGCAGAACATCACCGGTTTCATGGTCGGCCGCGATTATGAGAGCCGCGGCATCGCCAAGGACGGGGCGAAGCTCGTCACCGCGGTCGCCTGCGCCGCCGTGCCGAAGATCACCGTCATCGTCGGCGGCTCCTATGGCGCCGGCAACTACGGCATGTGCGGGCGGGCCTACTCTCCGCGCTTCCTGTTCCTGTGGCCGAACGCCCGCATCTCCGTCATGGGCGGCGAGCAGGCGGCGAGCGTGCTCGCAACCGTCAAACGCGACAACATCGAGGCCGATGGCGGCCAGTGGAGCGCCGAGGAGGAGGCCGCCTTCAAGGCGCCGATCCGCGACCGCTACGAGGCAGAGGGCAACCCTTACTTCGCCACCGCGCGGCTCTGGGACGACGGCATCATCGCCCCCTCCGAGACGCGCCGCGTGCTGGCGCTCGCCTTCGCGGCGACGCTGAACGCGCCGATCCCGGAGACGCGCTTCGGCGTGTTCCGCATGTGACCGCCGCGACAGGCTTCGGAGACCACCCATGCACGCCCTGATCGCCGGCGCCGGCATCGTCGGCCTGTCGACCGCCCGAAACCTGCAGGAGCGCGGCTGGACCGTCACCGTCCTCGACCGCGGCGCGATCCCCAACCCGACCGCCTCCTCCTTCGACCACCACCGCCTGATCCGCCACCACTATCCCGACCGCCCGGTCTATGCCCGCCGCATCCCGGAGGCGTTTTCCGCCTGGGAGCGGCTGTGGGGCGTGCTCGGCGAACGGCATTATGTCGAGACCGGCGTCTTCGCTCTGTCGCGTGCCGAGGATGACTGGACCGACCGCTGCCGGCCGATGATGGAGGAGCTCGGCGTCACCCACGAGATCCTCGATCCCGTCGCGATCGCGGCGCGGCTGCCCTTCGTCAACGCCGCCGGCGTCCGCTACGCGCTCCACACGCCCGAGGGCGGCGCGCTGATGGCCGAGGCGATCCTCGACGGCCTCGTTCGCCTGCTGACAGACCGCGGCGCCGAGCTGCGGCCCGACACGCCCGTCGTCGCCATCGACGGGGAGGGCGGGGCGGTCGTCACCGAGGGCGGCGAGCGCCTCTCGGCCGACCGCGTCATCGTCGCCGCGGGCGTCGGCGCGGCCAGGCTCGCCTTCCCGGGCAAGCCCGAGCTCGTGCCCTACCGCACCACCGTCCTCTATGCCGACCCGCCCGAAGACCTCGCCGAATTCTGGGAAGGCGCGCCGTCGTGGGTCGACCTCGGCACCGACGAGGAGCTGTGGGGCATGCCGCCGGTGGCGGGGCTGTCGCTCAAGCTCGGCGCCGGCGAGCGCTCGCGCGGCGGCGACCCCGACCACGAGCGCGGCACGCTGCCGGCCGACATCGCCGGCGTGCTCGCCGCCTATGGCGGCCGCTTCCACGGCATCGAGCGCTTCACCGTGCGCGCCGCGCCGACGAACTTCTGGACGATGGCGCCAGAGGAGCGCTTCGTCATGGTCCGCGACGGCCGCGCGATCTTCGTCAGCGCCTGCTCCGGCCACGGCTTCAAGTTCGGCGCGCTCACCGGCGAGGACGTCGCGATGGCCGTCGACGGCGGCGATTTCGATGGCCTCGCCCGGCGGCTCGCGGGCCACGAGCCGTGAGCGTCGCAGCCCTCCGCGGGAGCGTGGCGGGCGTTGTCGCCTTGGCGCTCGCGAGCCTCTCCGGCCCGGCCGCCGAGGCGGCGCGCATCGGCGACCGGCTCTATGTCGTGCTGATCGACCACGACCAGAACGCCTTCTCGAACGCGCTGCGCACCGGCGCCGACTTTCTCGCCGGCGGCTCCGGTCGCAGCTTCCAGATCATGCTGGACAGCTACGGCGTTCTCTCGGCGGTGCGCGGTGTAGCGCTGGTCCAGCGCGACTATGTCGAGATCAAGCGCAAGCACCCCGATCTCGCGGTCATCGTCTGCAAGGAATCCGCCGACAGCCTGGCGCGTGCCAACAAGGGCCGGCGCGTGCCTTATCTACCGGGCATCCGCATCGCCCCGTGCAACGGCCTGCGCGCCAAGCTCGAGAAAGACGGCTGGCGCCCGGCCCTGGGCTTCTGAGGGCGGGCTCCCGGGGGGTGCCCGCGTCGCTCAGATCCAGCCGACGGCGTGCTTGAGCAGGAAGATCGCGCTCACCACCATCGCATAGACGACACCGGCGACGACGACCATCGACACGGCGGCCAGGACATAGCCGATCAGCACGGCGACGCCGTCGCGCTCGAGGATCGCCAGCGAGAAGATCGAGATCGCCAAGGCCGGCAGCATGTTGCCGAGCGGGATCGGCAGGAACAGCACGATCGACAAAAGCAGGCAGACGAGGCCGATGAGCCGCTCTGCCGGCGGCCGCGCCAGCAGGCCGAGCCGCGGCTTCAAAAGCCGCTCGGTCCGCGCGATCCACGGCACCACCCGCTTCACCACCGCGCCGAACTCCGCCGCCGGCAGCGAGCGCCGCCCGATGAACTTCGGCAGCCACGGTGTCGGCTTGCCAAGCGCGAGCTGCAGCGACAGCAACAACAACGGCGCCCCCAGCACCGACGAGACGCCGGGCGGCGTCGGCAACACGTTGGGAATGGCGAAGATGAACATCAAGACGCCGAAGGCGCGTCCCTGCATCGCAGCGACGAGCTCGCCGATGCCGATGCGCTCGCGCGTGCCGTCGGCGATGAGCGAGGACAGGATGGCCGACAGACGCCGCGAATCATCATGCGGCGACACTGCGACGAGCGCGGTGGAATAATCGTGCGCCGTCATCGCCACGCCTCCGCCGTCGTTGCGCCGTCGACGGGCAAAGGAGGGATCGGGCGTGCAAACAGGTGTCCCGCCAAGCGCCGGGCCGGCCACCGGGCCGCCCGCAGGCCCGGTCGCGCAAGCGGCCCGCTCGCGGTCGTCGTCACGGGGTTCAGGATGTCCAGTCTCCTCACGATGCGTACCCGACACTAGGACACCACATGCCGAGCGGCTACCGTCACCGCGGTGAGGCGATGTCGATCCTGTTGCCTGCCAGTCTGGCTGACGTCTTGCACGAGAGGATGACGGTCCTGTCCGGGAGGGCGGAACGGGCGCGACCCAACCGCCAACACATGGCGTTTCGATGGCCGCCCTTTATATGACCATCCCCGACTGAACCATCCCGCGAGGAGACCGCTTTGCCCGACGTCCCGCCGCTCCACCTCGTCACCCTGCTCGGCAGCCTGCGCCAGGGCTCGCTCAACGGCGCCGTCGTGCGCACGCTGCCGGAGCTCGCACCGCCGGGCATGACATTCTCCGCGTTGCCGTCGGTCGGCGCCTACCCGATCTATGACGCCGACCTGCAGGCCGAGGGCGTCCCGGCGGTGGTGGAGGAGGCGGGTGCGGCCATCCGTGCCGCCGACGGCGTCGTCATCGTCTCGCCGGAATACAACTACTCGATCCCCGGCGGCCTGAAGAACGCCATCGACTGGCTGTCGCGCCTGAAGGGGCAGCCGTTCGCCGGCAAGCCGGTGGCGATCCAGTCGGTCTCCGGCGGCACGCTGGGCGGCGCCCGCATGCAGTACCACCTGCGCCAGGCGATGGTCTTCCTCGACGCCCACGTCCTCAATAAGCCGGAAGTGATGATCGGCCAGGGCCAGACGAAGATCGACGCCGCGACCGGCAAGCTCACCGACGAGCCGACCCGCCAGTTCATCACCACCCAGCTCACCGCCTTCGCCGCGTACATCGCAAAGCTGCGGTAGGCAAGGGCGGCGGCGTCACGTGCACGGTCGCACGCGACGTCGCTCCCACCTGCGAGGCCTTGAACCCGGATCGCTCCGGCACGAAGACGGGATGCGCAGGGAGCCGGCTCCTTGGAGAATTCCAGGGCCGGTGGCAGAATCGGCCCCCTCGCCCCCTTCGCTCCCTGGAGCCGGAAGATGAAGCTCCTGGTGAACGGCTCGGCGCATTCCGTCGAGGCTCCCCCCGACAAGCCGCTGTTGTGGGTCCTGCGGGAGGACCTCGCCCTGACGGGGACGAAGTATGGCTGCGGCATCGGCCGGTGCGGCGCCTGCACGGTCCATCTGGACGGGGTTGCGGTCCCCTCCTGCATGCTGCCGGTGGTCGCGGTGGACGGACTGGCGGTCACCACGATCGAGGGCGTATCCGCCGGGGGGCGCATGACGCCGGTGCAGCAGGCCTGGCTCGATCATGGCGTCTCGCAATGCGGCTACTGCCAGCCGGGCATGATCATGGGTGTGCTGTCGCTCCTGGTGGAGACGCCGAGGCCGAGCGCCGAGGCGGCCGCGGCGCGACTGAACGTGCTGTGCCGCTGCGGCACCTATCCCCGTGTTCGGAAGGCGCTCGGCGCCCTGTTCGGGCCATGAGCCGCTCTGGTCGGGACGGCGGCTCGGCCGAGGACGGCGTCTGGTCGGTTCGCGACCAGACCATCAGCCGACGCTTCGTGCTGCGCAGCGGCGCCGTCGCGGGCGGGCTCGCTCTCGGTTGTTTCGGCGCCCTCGGGACGACGGCCGACGGCGGCACCGGCGAGCCGGCGGGCGCGGCGCCCGAGCTGTCAGGCCGGGGCGAGACGGGTCCCCGGGCCTGGATCCGCATCGGGCGTGACGGCGACATCGCCGCCTACTCCGCCTTCACCGAGATCGGCCAGGGCGTCCACACGCTGGTCGCCACGATCGTCGCCGAAGAGCTCGAGGTCGAGCCAGCCGATGTCACCGTGCTGTCGGCGCCGGTCGACCCACGCTACGTCAACCCGTTCTTCGGCGACCAGGCGACCGGCGGCAGCACCAGTGCCCGGGCGGCCCTGCCGGCCCTGCAGACGGCCGCTGCCGGCGTGCGGACGATGCTGCTGACCGCCGCCGCCGAACGCTGGCACTGTCCCCCCGCCGACTGCGTTCCGGTCGGCGGCGCGGTCCGCAACACCGGCACCGGCGCGGTGCTGGGCTACGGCGCTCTCGCCGGTGCCGCGTCCCGCCTGCCGTCGCCGCGCGATGTCGCGGTGAAGCCGCCAGGCGCGTGGCGCCTGCTCGGGCGTCCACAGGCCCGCGTCGACAGCCCCGCCAAGATCGCCGGCGCGGCACGTTACGGCATTGATGTCGACGTGCCGGGAATGCTCCTCGGCACCGTCATCAATGTGCCGGTCGCCGGCGGACGTCTGCTGCGGGTCGATGCCGCCCCGGCACGGGCCCTCGGCGGAGACGCGGTGGTCGTTCCCCTCGAGGCTGCGGTGGTGGTGCTCGCCGGATCGTTCTGGGCGGCCGAGCGTGCGGCCTCGGCGCTTCATCCGGACTGGGACCTCGGTCCGTCCGCCGGGCTCGACAGCACCGCACTTTCGGCAAGGCTTCGGGTCGCCCTCGACGGGTCTGCGGTGGTCGCCGAAGTCACCGGCGACGATGCGGCAACGGCTGCGCGCGTCGAGCGGACGCTGAGCCTCGACTACGAGGTGCCCCCACTCGCCCATGCCGCGATCGAGCCACCGAATGCCACCGTTCGCGTCACCGAAGAGCGGGTCGAGATCTGGGCTCCGACCCAGGCGCCGGAGGCGGCCCGCACCGCCGTGGCGGCCGCCCTGGCGCGTCCAGAGGCCGACATCGACGTCGAGACCACCCTCGCCGGGGGAAGCTTCGGCCGCAACCTCGACACCCGGGTGATCGTCCAGGCCGCGCTGGCCGCCCGCGCCGCCGGACGGCCGGTGAAGCTGATCTGGCCGCGGGCCCAGGATCTGCGCCACGATACCTACCGCCCGCCGGCCGCCTGTCGGATCGTCGTCGGCCTCGATCGCGACGGCATGCCGGTGCGCTGGGAACAGCGCATCGTCGTGCCCGACCTGCGGGCGGCAAGCCGGCCCTTTCGCCACGACGAACGACCACCCGCCGACGCCGACCCCGAGGCGGTGGAGGGCGCGGTCGGCCAACCCTACGACGTCCCCTATCGCCACATCGACTGGGCCGACGTCGAGGTCGGTCTGCCGGTCGGCTGGTGGCGCTCCGTCGGGCACAGCTTCAACGCCTGGTTCGTCGAGCACGCGATCGACGAGATCGCGCACGCGGCCGGCCTCGATCCGATCGGACTGCGCCGTCGGCTGTTGCGCGCCGCGCCGCGTCACCGCGCGGTCTTGGACGCCCTGACAGCGATGTGGCCGGCGCCTCCGGCCGAGGGACGCTTTCGGGGCACCGCGATCCACGCCTCGTTCGGCAGCATCGTGGCGCAATCGGCCGAGATTTCCGTGACGGCCGGCAACCTCATCGTTCATCACGTCAACTGTGCTTTCGATTGTGGCATCGCTCTCGATCCCGATGCGGTGGCCGCCCAGATGGAGGGAGGTATCGTCTTCGGCCTGACCGCGGCGCTGCACGGTTCGGTGTCGGTTCTCCGCGGGCAGGTGCAGGAAGCCAACTTCGACGCCTGCCGCCTGTTGACCCTGGCCGACAGCCCGACGATCGACGTGCGCATCGTGCCGACGGCCGCGGCCCTGCAGAACGTCGACCTGCCTGAGGCCCTCCAGGGGCTCGGCGGCGTCGGCGAGGCCGGTGTGCCACCGATCGCGCCCGCCGTCTGCAATGCCGTCCTCGCCGCCACCGGGCGCGCCGTCCGACGACTGCCGATCCGGTTGCCTTGAACGCCGCCCTCGCCTTAGAAGGACGCCAAATTCGGCGTCGTGAGCGAAGGAGTGTCGATCGGTGGCTGCAGTTCCAACGGATCGCCATGCCAGGACCGTCGTCCTGCCGCTCCTCGCCGTCGCCGCGGCCATCCTCCTGCAGGCACCCGGCCCGGCCGCTGCGGAAACAACGGCCGAGCGCGGCTATCGACTGCTGCTGACCCTGCCGCTGGTGCCGCCCACCCTGACGGAAGCCGAATATTTCGATCTCTGGCAGGTCTGGCCCGAGCCGCAACGGGCCGCCGCCGCCGCCGCTCCCCCGGCGGAGCGTCGGCGCATGCTCCTGGAGCGCTACGGCTTTCAGGAGACGCCCGACCGCCCGGGGCCGATCCCGCAGCAGTTCACACCCGACGGCAAGGGCAATCTCTCGGAGAACTGCCTGTCCTGTCACGGCGGCCCGGTCGGCGGCAAGGTGATCCGCGGCCTCGGCAACAGCCTCATCGACCTCGCAACCTTCTACGAGGACGTGGCCGCCCTGCGGGCTGCACGCGGCATCCCGGCGGTGCCGTGGCCGGAGGGTGTTCCGCCGCCGCCGGAGAGCCCGGTGCGCGGCCCCAACAACGCCTGGGGCGGCGCGATCGCGCTGCTGCTGCTCCGGGACCGCAACGCCGACCGCACCGACACCCTGCAGTTTCCCGCCCCGACCCCCGAGCAGATGTTCCTGCCGACCAAGACGCCGGCCTTCTGGTTGTCGAAACGCAAGACGCGCTACTACGCCGATGCCTTCATCGGCAAATCTCATCGCGACATCATGCAGTTCATCGCCAGCTTCGCCTACAGCGGCGAACAGATCCGGGCCTTGGAGGAACCGTTCCGCGACATCTATGCCTGGATCAACGCCGTCGGGGCGCCGCCCTATCCCGGTCCCGTCGACCCGGCGCTGGTGCAGCGCGGCCGCCTCGTCTATCTGCGGGACTGCGTCGCCTGCCACGGCATCGCCGACAGCTACCCCGAGCGCGTCATCCCGGTGGCGGAGGTCGGCACGGATCCGGTGCGTGCCCTCGACATGCCGCGCGACTTCAAGCTGCATTTGGGCGAAGGCTGGTTCGGCATGGACGGCGCCACGCCCCTCTATCCGGACACCGGGGGATATGTGGCGCAGCCGCTCGACGGGGTCTGGGCGACCGCGCCCTATCTCCACAACGGCTCGGTGCCGACGATGTGGGATCTGCTCACCCCGTCGGAGCGACCGAAGATCTGGTCGCGCAGCGACGCGGGCTACGATCACGCCAGGCTCGGTGTCGAGGCGACCGCCCATGCCGAGATGCCCGCCGACCTGACGGACCCGGCGGAGCGGCGGCGCTACTACCGCACCGACCTGCGTGGCTTCGGCAACCAGGGCCATGCCTATCCGCCCGCCGGCCTGCCCGACGCGGACAAGCGCGCGCTGATCGAGTTCCTCAAGACGCTCTAGGCTGGAACCTATCCCGCTCGGACCGAACCGAGACGAGCGACGAGGATAGGCTCAAGCTCTCGACCCCGGGCCGATTTCTGCAACCGACCCGGACCCCTTTCACCCGAACAGCACGCCCTCGAGCTCCTCGATCGAGCCGAGCACCATGTGGCTGATCGGCGCGAGGCTTTCGCGGGTGCCGGTGCCGGTCAGCACGCCGATGCGCAGGGCGGCGCCGCCGGCGTGGGCCATCTCCATGTCGTGGCCGTTGTCGCCGACCACCGCGACTGCGGACGGCGCCACGCCGGTGTGGGCGCAGAACGCCGTCACCATGCCGCCGCCGGGCTTCACCCCATAGCCGCTGTCGTAGCCGGCGATGAAGTCGACATAGGGCGTGAGCTCGAAACGCTCCACCGTCCTCACGATCGAGGCCTTGCCGTCGCTGGAAGCGATGCCGAGCGTCATCCCGCGCCGCTTCAGCCGAGCGAAGAACGCCGCAAGGTCCGTCACCGGCACGACGCTGCCGACCGAGTTGCAGAACTCCGCGTCGAGCAGGGCCGTCAGCGTCTCGACGGGGAACGGCGCGCCCTCCGCCACCCACGCCGTGGCGATCTCGCGCGCCGTCGCCGCGGCGAGCAGCCCGTCGGCAGCCGTGATGCCGCTGTCGGGATCCATGCCGCCGTGGCGCAGGAGCCGCGCGGCGAACGCCGCCTCGCCCTTCGCCGCGATCATCGCCGCCCGCCGGTTGATCTGGCCCCAGCTCGATTGGTAGTCGAGCAGCGTCCCGTCCTTGTCGAACAGGATGGCGGTGATGGACGGAAGGGGCATCGGGCGGTCTCGCGACGGGAAGAGGCGCCGCCGTGACTAGCCGCCCGCACACCGGCCGACAAGCTCCGGGAGTCTAGATCGGCAGTGCCGTGGTTCGCTTCACGGTTCTCAGCGCCAGCGTCGACTGCACGCGCACGACGCCCGGCAGCTGCGTCAGGATCTCCGAGTGGATGCGCTCGAAGTCGGCGCTGTCGCGGTAGGCGACCTGCAGCAGATAGTCCGCCTGGCCGGCGATGAGATAGCAGGCGATCACCTCGGGGATTCCACCGACCGCCGCCTCGAAGCGGTCGAGCGCCTGCCGGCCCTGCTGGTCGAGGGAGATCGACACGAAGGCGTTGCCGGCGAGCCCCGCCGCCTTCGGATCGAGCAGCATCGCGTAGCCGGCGATCAGCCCGCAGTCCTCCAGCGCCTTGACGCGCCTGAGGCACGCCGACGGCGACAGCCCGACCGCGGCGGCGAGGTCGAGATTGCTGAGCCGGCCATCCTTCTGCAGCGCCGTGAGGATCGCCCGGTCGCGGCCATCGACGTCGATCATGCGGCTCCCCGTGCCAAGCTTCGCAGGAATCTCCCAGAAGCGGCCCCATCACGCAATCATATTGCGTCCGCCGGCGCACACTGAACCACTTCGGCAGCACATTTCGCCGCCCCCGTGCTCCTCTCTCCCATCGTTTTCAAACCCACGGCGGGGAGGCCGTCATGCGCATCGGTGTTCCGAAGGAAATCAAGGTCCACGAGTACCGCGTCGGGCTCGTCCCATCGAGCGTCCGCGAGCTCGTGCTGCACGGCCACACGGTGATGGTCGAGACCGGGGCGGGCCTCGGCGCCGGCCTCTCCGACGACGACTATGTCCGCGCCGGCGCCACCATCGCCGCCACGGCGGAGGAGGTGTTCTCCGCCGCCGAGATGATTGTCAAGGTGAAGGAGCCGCTCGCGGTCGAGCGCGCCCGCCTGCGCCCCGGACAGATCCTGTTCACCTACCTCCACCTCGCCCCCGATCCCGACCAGACCCGCGACCTGATGGCCTCGGGCGCCACCTGCATCGCCTACGAGACGGTGACCGCCGCCGACGGCACGCTGCCGCTCTTGACCCCGATGTCGGAAGTCGCCGGCCGCATGTCGGTGCAGGTCGGTGCCGCCTGCCTCGAGAAGGCGCACGGCGGCCGCGGCGTGCTGCTCGGCGGCGTGCCGGGCGTGCCGCCGGGCGACGTCGTCATCCTCGGCGGCGGTGTCGCCGGCTCCAACGCCGCGCTGATCGCGCTGGGCATGGGTGCCACGACGACGATCGTCGACCGCTCGCCGGTGGCGCTCCGCCGCGCCGCCGACCGCTTCGGCACCGAGATCCGCACGGTGTTCTCCACCCGCGACGCCATCGACCGCCTCGTCACCAACGCCGACCTCGTCATCGGCACGGTGCTGGTGCCGGGCGCGGCGGCGCCGAAGCTCGTCACCCGCGACCTCGTCAAGCGCATGAAGCCCGGCGCCGTCATCGTCGACGTGGCGATCGACCAGGGCGGCTGCTGCGAGACGAGCCGCGCGACCACGCACGCCGAGCCGACCTACGTCGTTGACGGCATCGTCCACTACTGCGTCGCCAACATGCCGGGCGCGGTGTCGCGCACCTCCACCTTCGCGCTGAACAACGTGACGCTGCCGTTCACGCTGGCGCTCGCCGACAAGGGCTGGAAGCAGGCGCTCGCCGACGACGCCCACCTGCGCAACGGCCTCAACGTCTCCGGCGGCCGCGTGACCCACCCGGCGGTGGCGGCGGCGCTCGGGCAGGCGTTCACCGCGCCCGAGGCGGCGATGGCGGCGTGATCGATCGAGCTGTCGCGCCGAGCGCGCGGCAGCTCAACCGCCCCGAAACCCCACCATCGTCATCCCGGACAAGGGAGGCGAAGCCGACCGCCGATCCGGGACGTGAGCGGAAGAATCCGCGCGAAGCGCGGCAAATGCGTCGCGCGTTCCGCGCGACAGGTCTCTCCTGGCCCCCGGATCAGGCGCTCGGCTCCGCCTCGCTGGTACGGGGTGACGCCGAGGATTTGGGCACGGGTCCGCACCTACCCGTAAGGGCTCTTCGCCGGCTTCCCCGCCGCATCCGTCCAGATGTCGTCCGGCAGCGACCGGTCGCGGTGGCAGACGCGGTCGTGGTCGGGGTAGGTGATGACGTCGGCCGCCGCCCGCGTGCCGACGACGAGCAGCCGCGCCGGCGCGGCGCCGCGGTTGTCGAGGCAGTGCCCGACCGCCACGCCCGCCCTAAACGTTGCCGCGTCGCCGGCCGACAGCAGCGTCTCGGCATCGCCCTCGACCAGCGTGATCATGCCCTCCAGCACGAACACCATCTCGTCCTCGCCGCTGTGCCAGTGCTTGATCGACGTCTTCGAGCCCGGCGGCACGATCTGGATCATCGCCCCGAACTGCGTCAGCCCGCCGGCCTCGCCGATCCACTCCTCCCGCATCGGCCCGCACGGCTTACCCTCCGGAACCTCCTCAACGATCCTCTGCTCGGGCGTGATGGCTGGCATGCGCGCGTGTCCTTTGGTGTTCGCCGGCGCCGCACCGCCGTCGGCTGCCGCCGCCGGCGGCCCTCCCCGGTCCGCTCCGCGGCCCGACCCTCCCACAGGGGGAGGGTGGGTGCGCGTTATTGGCGTCCAATCTTGAGGCCCGCTCGGCAAGGTCTAATCGCGCTGCCCCCTCCGGCGATCCGCAGAGACAGCGGCCGCCGCAACTACCCCCTCCCCACCTGTGGGGGAGGTGGCCGGCGAAGCCGGCCGGAGGGGGCGCCGCGCGAAGCGCGGCGTGCGACGCTGCAGACTGGCAGAGCCAGTCGCGCAAACCCTCACCCCCCCAACCCCGCCAGCGTCTCCGCCGCCACGCGCACCTCGCCGGCCGGCTTCTCCCGCCGCGTGCGGAGCGGCCGCTTCGCCCAGGCATCGAGGAACCCCCGCTCCCCTTCATCCCGAGCCACGAAGCGCTGCAGCACGGCGGCCATCAGGGCTTCCGACGCCCGCGTGCCGCCGTCGTCGACCTTCAGCGCCACGCCGAGGCCGCGCTCGGGCAGGATGGCGCAGAAGACGCCTTCCGCCCCCGTCTTCACATAGGCCCGCTCGCCGAACCGACCCATCACCTCGGTGCAGAACCGCCCGGTGCCGGCCACCATGAACGGCTCGGCCGCCGCCGCCTGCCGGAGCCGCCGCGCCGCCGCGGCCCGCGCCGGCGCCAGCCCCGTGCCGGTGCCCATGCGGGCGAAGCCGCGGGCAACGCGGGCGAGCGGGATGGCGAAGGTCGGGATCGAGCAGCCGTCGATGCCGCGCACGGCGGCGTCGAGCGGCGTCTCGGTCATTGCCGACAGCGCCGCGGTGATCTCGCGCTGCACCGGGTGGTCGGGCTCGACATAGCCGGTGGGGTCGACGCCCATCGTGCAGGCGAGGCAGAGGAAGCCGGCGTGCTTGCCGGAGCAGTTGTTGTGGAGCGCCGTCGGGCGGGCTCCCGCGCGGATGAGCGTCGCCATGTCGTCCATCCGGTCCGGCCACTGGGTGCCGCACTCGAGCGCCTCGGGCGAAAGCCCCGCCTTCGTCAGCATGGCGCGGGCGGTGTCGACGTGGGCCGGCTCGCCATTGTGCGAGGCGCCGGCGATCGAGAGTTCGGCAACGGTCAGCCCGAGGGCGTCGGCGGCCCCGGACTCCACAAGCGGTAGCGCCTGCATCAGCTTCACCGCCGAGCGCGCGAACACCGGCCGCTCGACGTCGCCCATCGCCACCACCGCCGCCCCGTCGGCATCGACGACCGCGACGATGCCGCGGTGGCGGCTCTCCACCACCGGCCCGCGCGTCACCTCGACGACGGCTTCCCTCATCGACATGCCCGCTTCCTCTCTCTCTCCGTCATCGCCCGGCTTGACCGGGCGATCCATCCCGCAAGCAACGTCTGTCGTGTCTTGGGATGGATGCCCCGGTCAAGCCCACGGCTGTCCGGTTCATGCTGTGCTCAAGTTGAGGGTGAGCTGTCTTGGGTCTCGGATTGGTATCTGTGGTGGTCTGAGGAGTTGATCGAGCCTTCGCCTGTGCAGGATGTTGACGCGGACGAGCCGGGCAAAGGCGAGAGGGCTG
>JAESGX010000433.1_pt1 | contig 15835 bp, 16 predicted proteins | sample 9269801 | NCBI WGS metagenome assembly JAESGX01 (sample SAMN16773122, study PRJNA677054) | algae metagenome | isolation source: Pleurocapsa minor GSE-CHR-MK-17-07R and co-occurring heterotrophs from wet... | place: USA: Lower Calf Creek Falls, Grand Staircase Escalante National Monument, UT ... | reverse complement strand
CGCGTCTGAGTGCGCACGCGGCCGCGTCATCATTCGGTCGCGTATCGACATACGCTTCCTCATTCTTCCTTGCCGCATACGCACTCAGACGCGGCGTGGCCTATCCCGATAGCGTTAACAGGCCCTAGCAGCCGGATCAGCCGCAAATTGAATCCCCAGCCCTCAGCCTGGACGCGCGCCACCGGCTTCGGCGAGCAGCAGCTGGCGTTCCAGCATTCCGCCCGCCAGCACCGACAGCGCGATCAGGCACCAGCCCAGCCGCGGCAGCAGCGCTGGCCACAGGAACAGCATCGCGGCCAGCAGCAGCGGCACCAGCGCCAGCAGCGCCAGCACCAGCAAGCGCAGGCGCAGCGAATCGGCGTCAGGCAGACCCTCGACCGGTGCGCGCAAGCCGCCGTTTTCGAACCAGTACATCAGCTTCAGCGCGGCCATCACCACCAAGAGCATGATCAGCGACGGTGCCGGCGCCGACAGCAAGCCCTGGCCCGGCCACTTCAAGGCGATCACCGCGAACAGCAGCGCAGCGCCGGCGAGCAGCGCGTAGGCCAGGAAATTGGGCGCCACCATCTGCGGCCGCCAAGTGGCGCGTCCGCGCGCGGCCATGCCCATGCCGGCCGCCAGTACCGCGCACACCGCGCTCATGGCCAGCAGCATCGCTGCCACGCCCACCCAACCCGGGTCCGGATTCTTGCCGGTCAGCAATGCGATCAGCGCCGCGGCCGCAACCAGCGCGAGCGCCAACGTGACCGCTCCGATCTTGCGCCATTTGCCGCCCGCCGCGTTCGACGGCGCCGCGCGCAGCGCGAACACGCCGCACAGCGCCAGTACGCACGCCAGCCACAGGCCGGTCTTCTGCATCGAACGCAGCAGCACGATTTCCGCGCTGCCGCCCTGCAGCAGCGCCACGCTGATGCCCAGCCAGATCAGCAAGCCCAGCCCGGCGGCGGACAGTGCCGAAGCCACCGCAAGGCGTGAAGACGCATTCCAAGACAGGCCACGCCAGGAAAGCGTGCGCGCTTCGGCCGGCCGCATCACGCGCCGACTCCGCCGCGCAGCGCTGCGCGGATTACAAAGACAAGCCCGGCGGCCACGGACGCGGCATTGGTGAGCATGTGTTTCCCCAGTCGAGCGGCGAAGTATGGCAAAGGTCCCAACCGGCGCGATTCTGCCATTGCGCCCGTAAGAATATCCGGGCCAAGGTCACGGCTCAGGGGCGGCAGCCGTCGCGGTCGCGGTGCGGATCGGCTTTGGAAGGGTCGTTCCCCACGATTGACGCGCCCACGCGCCTGACATAGCCTGCGCCGACCACGCGCCAGGGAGGCACCGATGCGACGCATGCACCGCGCTTTTTGCTTGATGCTGTCTTTGGCCGTTTCCGCCTGCAGCGCATCCGAGACCACGATGAATACGGACAATCCCGCTACGCCCGCGCCCGACGCGCAGCAAACCGCGCTGGAATCCAGATACAAGCGCAACCCGCATCCCAAGCAGGCGTATCAGATCACCTTGACTCTGGCCGATGCGCCGGGGCCGTTCGAGTCGATTGAGGGGTTTGTTAACTACGAAGCCCCGAATTGCGTTTACATGCTCGACCGGATAGCCGGCGTGCCTGCAACTCCTGAGCATGGCTTCTCGGTTGAATTCACCAAAGTTGATGAAACGACCTATCTTGGCAAGGTCTATGCTGATGCCATGATCGATGAAGATTATTTTGGCAAGGGCATCTGCAGATGGAAGCTGGCCAGCAGCAACGTGCAGCTCAAAGCGACCGGGGCGCAAGATGAAACCAATTTCATAGCGGATATATCCGGCGATCAGTTAATCGCCCTGCAGTCGGAAAAAACCTATTTCTTGAAAGAGTTCTACCCGAAGACGGAGCTTGCTGGGTCATCTGATTTTGGAATAGAAGACCCGGCTAAACGCAATCCGTCCATTCCCGAAAGCGGCTGGTTCACTGTCGCCCTTACAACAAAGGCGGTGACGCCATGAGCTTGACCAGTCAGCAGTATGCGGGCCTTTCCGGGGATAGTTACGACGTCCGAAACCCGAAAGACAGGCCATTTGTAGTTGAAGGAGTGACGTACAAAGTTCTCGAACACATGGATAGCCCTTCTGGATATCAAGGCACGATTTATCAACGAATCGATACCGGCGAAATCGTCGTGGCACACCGCGGCACGGAATTTGATCGCGAGCTCGTCAAGGATGCGGTAATCGCGGATGGCGGCATGGTGTTTAATCGCGTGAATGCACAGGCCGATGACGCCATCGACTTGACAAGGCGCGCACTCGAATACGCGGAGCGTGATTTGCTCAAGTACGGGCATCCGATCGAAGTCACCGTCACTGGACACTCGTTGGGCGGCTGCCTGGCGCAGATCACCGCGCATCATTTCGATCTGAAAGGCGAAACCTTCAATGCTTACGGTGCCGTCAGTCTGGACCGGCGAATTCCCAAGGGCGGGAATACGGTACTGAATCATGTCATGGCCGGGGATGGGGTCAGTTCGGCCAGCCCGCACTACGGTCAGGTAAGGACCTATGCGACTCCAAAGGAGATCGGAACTCTCGCGAGCATGGGTTACGAGAACAACCGCAATCCGCTCGATATCCGAAGCCCCGTGGTTGCGGCAGCTGCTTCGCTTGATTCGCACCGCATGCATAATTTCCTTGGCGTAGATGGAGAGGGAAAGGCAGACAGGTCGGTGCTCGAAGATCCCAGGACTCGTCAGTTGGCGGCGCAATTCGATCCGATGATCGACAAGTTCCGCAGCGACATAGGGCTGGCGCGGAGTGGGGCGACCGTACTTTCCCGCGGTCCGCTCGCGGGCCTGGAATACGGCATCGACCATTTGCGCGGACCATTGCAACCCGGCGAACCCGCTGCGCGTGAGGAACGCGCGGCGGCTGCGGCCGCGCGTTCGCAGGAATCGAGGGGGTTCGCCCCGCTGTATGGCCCGTCGTCGCCGCGCGCTCCGGTCGAGGCGCCTTACGTACCGGAATTGCTCAGGCCCAACGGCGGACTTCCGTCCTTGCCGGATTACATGAGTGCTCCTGGCACCCGCACGCAGATACCGATGAAGCCGGCGAGCGAATCCACTTCGGTATCGCTCAGCGACAATCCCTCCGCGTTCCTCGACCGCATGCTGGCGGCGGCGCAGTCCGGCGACCGCGATACCTTCCGTCAGCTGACCCAGAGCGCGGCCGATGCCGAGCCTGGACGCGCGTTGCGCGCCGAGGCGGTGGCCAGCGTCGACCGGCAGGAACAAATCGCCTTGCAGCAGCTTGCGCAGCAGCAGTCGGAACAGCAGGCCACGGTCGCGCGCAGTGGCCCACGCATGGTGTGACCGGCGGAACGCAACCGAGATCAACCAGGGAGTGGCAGGAATGCAGCAGGACGAATTGATGTCACTGGTCGCCAAGACCGCGGCGCTGATGGAACAGTTCGAGCGGCGCTGCGATGCGATCGAACAGCGCCAGCAAGCGGTGATCCAGCAGCTGCAGCAGATCGCCCAACAGGTGCCGGGTGTGATCAGGCAGTCGGCCGACGAGAGCCTGCGCAGGCTGCCCGATGCGGTGATGAGCAAACTGCAGAGCGGTCTAGAGCAGCCGGTGGACGGCTACGAAAAACGCCTGCGCGAGGCCGGCAGCTTGCTGCAGGAAGGATCCCAGTCGCTGGCTTCTCAGCTTCTGAAGATGCAGCGGTTGCACGAGCGCTTGATCTGGAAAATAGCCGGCACGGTGTTGGGTAGCCTGCTGCTGTTGCTGGTCGGCGGCGGCTGGCTGCTGTCGAAGTACCGCGGCGATATTCGCGAGAACCAGATCAGCGCCGAACTGCTGCGCGCCTACAACCGGGCCGATGTCACCCTGTGCGAGGGCCGCCTATGCGCCAATGTGGATGCGAAGGGAAAAACCTACGGCGAGCAGCGCCAATACCGGCCGGTGCAGCCGCGCCGCTGATCTGTATCGCTATGCTGTTTCGAAGCCGCTATGGCGCTTCGATGACGATGCCGGGATCGTTGAAGCGCGAATAGTGCAGGGTCATCGCGTAAGGCTTGCCCTGCGATTCGCCGCGGTGCACCACCTGCAGGGGCAAGCCGTCCTGACCGATCCAGAGGATGAATTCGCCCGGTTCGGGCTGGCTGTGGCGCACCCGGTATTTCTTGGCGGCCACGTCGTTCACGCGATCGCCGCCGAGCGCTTCGACATCGAGGTCCGTCTTGTTTTCCTGGATCTTCAGCGGATCGCGCCATTGGCTCAGCGCGCCCTGCGGCAGCGGCACTTTCATGCTGCGACCCTGGTTTTCCATGTACAAGGTATCGCCGATGATGACCTGGGTGCCAACCGGCATCCGCATGCGGTAGCGGTCGGGCGCGACGAAATCCATTTCATTGGTCATCGACTGCGCGCCTTCCATCTTCATGGTCGCGTGGAAGCTCTGGGCGGCCAGGAACTTTTCCATCGACGCTTTCACATCGTCAACCGGATCGGATAGCGGGTTAAGCGCGGAAGCCGCTTCGGACACCGCTTTCGACGGCGCGGCGGCGGTCGCTGGATCGGCGGACGGCGAGGGACTGCAGGCGGCTAGCACCAAGGCCAAGCACAGCACGGGGAGGGCGCGGATCGGCATGCGGGAACTCCGAGGGTGTGAATTGGCGAACATCGGTAGTCGTCCTGGCCATGCCCGCGCGCGCGGGCAGCTTGGGTCCGCGCGTTGGGGACGCCGGAACGCAGGAGAGAGTCCGCGCACCAGCGCCGGGCAGCGCACGGGCCCAAGCTGCCTTGACAGCGGGTCCGTATGCGATCGAACGCAATCGGCGCGACGAAAACGGCCACGGCTCGGCCATAATCGACGCATGGACAAGATCGAACGCATCACCGCCCTGCATCGCATCCTCAAGGCCGCGCGCTATCCGGTCACGGTCAAGCGCCTGCAGGAGGAGTTGGGCTGCTCGCGCGCCACCGCCTACCGCGACCTCGCTTACCTGCGCGACGCGCTGATGGCGCCGATCGAGGGCGATGGCGAGGCCGGCTTCCGCTACCAGGCCGGCGAGAACGAGCGCTTCGAACTGCCGGGGCTGTGGCTGAGCTCGGAGGAGCTCTATGCGCTGCTGGCCGCGCAGCAGCTGCTGGTGCGCACCGGCGGCGGCGTGCTGGCCGGCGCGCTGGCGCCGCTGCAGAAACGCATCGAAGGCCTGCTGGCCGACCACGCCGGCGTGGCCCAGTGGCCGGTGGAGCGGGTGCGGGTCATTCCGCATCGCGGCCGCAAGCTGGATGAAGCCAGTTTCCGCAGCGTGGCTTCGGCGGTGCTGGAGCGCACCCGCCTGGGCTTCGAATACCGCGCGCGCTCCACCGACGAACGCACCCGGCGCGTGGTGTCGCCGCAGCGCATCACCCACTACCGCGACAACTGGTACTTGGATGCGTGGGACCATGAGCGCGACGGCCTGCGCAGTTTCGCCGTGGACCGGATCAGCAATGCGCGCGTGCTGGACGAGGCCGCGCGCGATCTGCCCGAAACCGAGCTCAATCAGCACCTGGCTTCGAGCTACGGGATTTTTTCAGGCGAACCCAAGGGCTGGGCGACGATCGTGTTCAGCGCCAAGACCGCGCGTTGGGTGGCCGACGAGCAGTGGCATTCCAAGCAGCAGGGGCGCTTCCTGCCCGACGGCCGCTACGAATTGAAGGTGCCGTACAGCGTGTCGCGCGAACTGCTGATGGACATCCTGCACTACGGCGCCGACGCGGAGATCATCGAGCCGCCGGTGCTGCGCGAACAGGCCAAGTCGCTGCTGGAGCTGGCTTTGAGCAACTACGCGCGGTGAGTCTTCTCTTCCTTCTCCCGGAGGGAAAAGCAAAGCAAAAAAAATTCAAGGCTTCTTCGGCGCCGCGAATCCCGGCTTGCCCACCTGTTCCTCAAGCTGCGGCACGCGCTGCAGTTTGCTCACGTCCACGCCGTGGCCGCGCATTTTCTCCCTGAGTTCGGCGTACTGCGCATCGCTCATGTTGGCGCTGCGCGCGAAGACCCAGGCCAGGTCGCGTCCCGGATAGTCGATCAACGCCCAGGAATAATCCGGCGCGGTTTCCAGGATGCGGAACTTGGTGGGGATGATGCCGAAGAACCATGTGGTCCAGCGCCGGTCGCCAGTGCCTTCCTTCACCGTGGCTCTGGATTCCAGGGATTTGACCGGTTCGCCGAAGCCTTCCTGGTACACGTAGCGCACGCCGATCTTTCCGTTCCCGCGCAGGGTGTATTCGTCGCGGCTGGCCACGTGGCCGCGCTCGCCGAAGTAGGGCACGTGCGCGATCACGTGCCAGGCGCCCATGAAACGGGGCAGGTCGATGGGATCGGCGGTGGCGGCGGGCATGGTTTGGCTCTTGCAGGCGGGGGAAGAGACGATCAGAAAGCCCAGCAGCAGGGCGCGGACTGCGTACGACGCGAACATGCCAAGGCTCCAGTGGATGCAGGATTCAGGTTAGGCCGGGACTAGCGAAAGAGATGTTAAGCGCAGGCCTAGCCGGCGATCATGGGAGCGGCGTTGCCCTGCGAGCCTCTGATTCGCCGCTTCCGAGGGGCCGCTAGAAAAGCTCGCAGCGGGACGCCGCTTCCACCGTGTGCCTATCGCTTGCAGTGCCGGAAACGGATCGCAGCTCTTGAGATGGCCACGCCGCAGGCTGCGCGCTCTTCCCGAAGAGTCGCCGTCATGCCCAAGCTGGTCTTCCGTCCTGCGCGAACTTCCATTATCGATCCGCAGCTGCAGCGCGCGCTTATCGCCGCGCTGGCGGTCGGCCTGGCCCTGGTGCTGCTGCTGCCGGCCGCGCGCAGCCACAGCGACTGGCTGGGCTGGATACCGCTGTGGCTGGTGGGCATGCCGGCGGTGGCGCTGTGGTCGTTGCACCGGTTCCGTCTGCCGCTGCGCCGCGTTGCCGCGCCCGGCTTGCCGCCTCGCCGGCGTCGCCCGGGCGCGCAGGCACGCCGTCGCGCGCTGCCGGCCGCGCCAAGGTGGGCTCGCGTGGCCTGACCTTCGGCAGGGGGTGGGCACGACTGGCTGTGCTAGCGTTACAAGATTACGTTCGCACGCTGGAGTGGACCATGCCCCAACTTGTTCGTGCCTGTCAGGCCATTGTCGTGGCCGCAGGACTTGCCGCCGTCGCCAGCAACGCTTTCGCCGAGGAATCCGCCGTGGCCGACGACCAATACGCCTGGCTGGAAGAAGTCACCGGCGACAAGCCGCTGCAGTGGGTCAAGGCGGAAAACGCCAAGACCGAAGCCGAACTCACCACGCAGCCCGGTTTCAGGCAGCTGGAGGGCGACATCCGCGCGATCCTCGATTCGGACGCCAAGATCCCCGGCGTGCAGAAGATCGGCGAGCACTACTACAACCTCTGGAAGGACAAGACCCACGAACGCGGGCTCTGGCGGCGCACGACCCTGGCCGAATACCGCAAACCCGATCCCGCGTGGGAAACCGTCATCGACATCGACGCGCTCGGCAAAGCCGAAGGCGAGAACTGGGTGTGGCACGGCGCCGATTGCCTCAAGCCCGACTACATGCGCTGCCTGGTCGCGCTCTCGCGCGGCGGCGCCGATGCGGACGTCACGCGCGAGTTCGACCTGTCCACCAAGACCTGGGTCAAGGACGGCTTCTTCCGCAAGGAAGCCAAGGGCGCCCTGGGCTGGATCGACCGCGACACGGTATACGTCTACACCGACTTCGGCGACGGCACGCTGACCTCTTCCGGTTATCCACGCATCGTCAAGCAGTGGACGCGCGGCACGCCGATCGAGTCCGCCGCGGTGGTCTACGAAGGCAAGCCTGCCGACATGTACATCGCCGCGCAGCGCGACCACACGCCGGGGTTCCAGCGCGATTTCGTCAGCCGCACGCTGGCGTTCTACAACGACGAGCTGTATCTGAAGGGCGCGGCGGGCGAACTCATCAAGGTCGACGCGCCCAACTCGGCCAACAAGTCCGTGCATCGCGAGTGGCTGACCCTGGAACTGCGCGGGCCGTGGAGCGTCGGCGGCCAGGAGTACGCGGCCGGCTCGCTGCTGGTGGCGAAGTTCGACGACTTCATGGCCGGCAAGCGCGAGTTCGACGTGCTGTTCGCGCCGACCGAGCGCACGTCGCTGGCGAGCTACACCTGGACGCGCAACCATCTCGTGCTCAATGTGCTCGATGACGTGCGCAACCGGCTCAGCGTAGTCACCCCCAAGGACGGCGCCTGGGCAAGAAGCGAGTTCGTCGGCGCGCCGGCGTTCGGCACGCTGGGCGTGTCGGCGGTGGACAGCGACGAGTCCGACGCGGTGTGGCTGACCGCCACCGACTACCTCACGCCCACCACGCTGTCGCTGGCCGAGATCGGCCAGGCACCCGAGCAGCTCAAGGCGATGCCGGCGTTCTTCGACGCCTCGAAGCACGAGATCGAGCAGCACTTCGCGGCCTCGAAGGACGGCACCCGCGTGCCGTACTTCCTGGTCAAGCCGAAGGGCCTGGCGCTCGACGGCACCGCGCCCACGCTGCTGTACGGCTACGGCGGCTTCGAAATTTCGCTCATGCCGGGCTATTCGGGGGTGATCGGCAAGGGCTGGCTGGAGAAAAGCGGCGTATACGCGGTGGCCAACATCCGCGGCGGCGGCGAGTACGGCCCGCGCTGGCATCAGGCCGCGCTGAAGGCCAACCGTGGCCGCGCTTACGAGGACTTCGCCGCGGTGGCCCGGGACCTGATCGCGCGCAAGGTCACCTCGCCCGCGCACCTGGGCATCCAGGGCGGCAGCAACGGCGGCCTGCTGATGGGCAACATGCTCACCCAGTACCCGGAACTGTTCGGCGCGGTGGTGGTGCAGGTGCCGCTACTGGACATGCGGCGCTACCACAAGCTGCTGGCCGGCGCGTCGTGGATGGCCGAGTACGGCGACCCGGACAAGCCTGAGGAATGGGCCTTCATCCAGACGTTCTCGCCCTACCAGCAGGTGCGCAAGGACGGCCGCTACCCGCCGACGCTGTTCATGACCAGCACGCGCGACGACCGGGTTCACCCAGGCCACGCGCGCAAGATGATGGCGCGCATGCTCGAGCAGGGCCACGATGTGCGCTACTACGAAAACATCGAAGGCGGCCACGGCGGCGCGGCCAACAACGCCCAGGCCGCGCGCATGGCGGCATTGGCGGCCACGTTCCTGTGGGACCAGCTGTCGGAAAAGTGACACGTGCGTATCGATCTGGCGCGTACGGGTCATCGCCACACTCGCTTTTGCTCGTGGTCCCCGCGTAGGCGGGGATGACAGTGGCAAACAACCGCGCTGCGTCGCAGCGCCCACGCCTTGTCGCGTGCCCGACCGGACCCCATCCATGAAACCCACACTCCTCGCCCTCGCCCTGATGATGCTCACCACCTCCAGCCTCGCCGCCGACCTGCCTCCCGCGCCGGACGCCGCCAAAAAGCCGCATGAAGTGAAAGCGCCGTTCGGCGCGACCCGCAACGACGACTATTACTGGCTGCGCGACGACAAGCGCGAGGACAAGGCGATGCTGGCCTACCTCAATGCCGAGAACGCCTACACCGACGCGGTGCTGGCGCCGACCAAGCCGCTGCAGGAAAAGCTCTACAGCGAGATCGTCGGCCGGATCAAGCAGGACGACGCCAGCGTGCCGTACCGCGAGCGCGGCTACTGGTACTACACGCGTTTCGAAACCGGCAAGGATTACCCCATCCAGGCGCGCCGCAAGGGCACCATGGAAGCGCCCGAGGAAATCCTGCTCGACGTCAACGAAATGGCCGAAGGCAAGAGCTACTTCAACGTCGGCACCGGCGAAGTCAGCCAGGACAACCGGATCCTGGCCTGGGCCGACGACGAAGTGGGCCGCCGCCAGTACGTGATCCGCTTCAAGAACCTGCAGACCGGCGAGATCTACGCCGACAGCATTCCCGGCGTTTCGCCGAACGTGGCCTGGGCCGACGACAACAGGACCCTGCTTTACGTGGAGAACGACCCGGAGACCCTGCTCACCGTGCGCATCAAGTCGCACGTGCTGGGCACGCCGGTGTCGACCGACAAGCTGGTGTACGAGGAAAAGGACGACAGCTTCTACATGGGCATCGGCCGCAGCCGCGACGACCGGTACATCTGCATCAGCGTGGAAAGCACGGTGTCCTCCGAACAGCGCTGCGCGCCGGCCAGCGACCCTTCCGTGTTCACCGTGCTGGCTGCGCGCGAACGCGACGTGGAATACAGCGCCGACCATCTGGACGGGCGCTGGGTGATCCGCACCAACGCGCCCGGCGCCGACGGCAAACCGGCCAAGAATTTCAAGATCGTGACCGCGCCCAGCGGCTCCACTTCGCGCAGCGAATGGAAGGACTGGGTGGCGCACAGCGACGAGGTCTATATCGAAGGCTTCGAACTGTTCGACGGCTTCACCGCCATCAGCGAGCGTTCCAAGGGCCTCGAGCGCCTGCGCCTGCTGCGCGCCAACGGCAAGGAGGAATACGTCAAGGCCGACGAGCCGGCGTATTCGATGGGCCTGGATGTGAATTCGGAAAGCGCCACGCCGTGGCTGCGCTACAGCTACACCTCGATGACCACCCCGGCCACCACCTACGAGCTCAACGTGGACACCGGCGAGCGCAAGCAGCTCAAGCAGCAGCCGGTGATCGGCTACGACGCGACCCGGTACACCACCGAGCGCCTGTGGGCGACCGCGCGCGATGGCACCCAGGTGCCAGTGTCATTGGTCTACAGGAATGGCTTCAAGAAAGACGGCAAGGCCGCGCTGTTCCAGTACGCCTACGGCAGCTACGGGTCCTCGACCGATCCGGGCTTCAATTCCACCATCGTCAGCCTGCTCGACCGCGGCATCGTCTACGCCATCGCCCATATCCGCGGCGGCCAGGAAATGGGCCGCGACTGGTACGACAACGGCAAGCTGCTGAACAAGAAGAACACCTTCACCGATTTCATCGACGTCACCGATGCGCTGGTCAAGCAGGGCTATGCCGCGCCCGACCGGGTGGCCGCGTCCGGCGGCAGCGCCGGCGGCCTGCTGATGGGCGCCATCGCCAATATGGCCCCCGACAAATACCGCGTGATCGTGTCGCAGGTGCCGTTCGTGGACGTGGTGACCACCATGCTCGACCCCACCATCCCGCTGACCACCAACGAGTACGACGAGTGGGGCAATCCGGAGCAGAAAAAGTATTACGACTACATGCTCAGCTATTCGCCGTACGACAACATCCGCAAGCAGGCGTATCCGGCGATCTTCGTCGGCACTGGGCTGTGGGATTCGCAGGTGCAGTATTGGGAACCGGCCAAGTACGTGGCCCGGCTGCGCGACGAAAACACCGGCACGCTGCCGCTGGTGTTCCGCACCAACATGGAAGCCGGCCACGGCGGCAAGTCCGGGCGCTTTCGCCGCTATCGGGAAGCGGCCGAATACTACGCCTTCGTGCTGGACCAGCTGGGCGTGGCCGAACCGGCCACGAAGTAAGCAACGCGTGGGAGCGGCCTCCGGCCGCGAGCTGCTAAAGGCTGGAGAAACGTTGGGGCAGGGATTTCAGCCCCGACCAGCGCAGGCGGACGAGCGTCGGGGCTGAAGCCCCTCCACGTCGAGACGTCTCGATTCGCCCTTACTCTGGTAAAACGCGGGAGTGAATCCTTCGCCTCCGCCACGGCCTTCCACCGATGCCGACGCACCGCGCCCGTCGCGGTTCCGCTGGGCATGGTGGTTGCTGGCTTATGTCAGTCTGGGCACGGGCATCGTTGGCGTGTTCGTGCCGGGCCTGCCGACCACGGTCTTCGTCCTGATCGCCGCCTACGCCGCCTCGCGCGGCTCCGAGCGCCTGCATCGCTATCTGCTGCGGCATCCGCGCTTCGGCACGATGATCCGCGACTGGCAGGCGCACGGTGCGGTGTCGCGCCGCGCCAAGTGGACCGCGACGCTGGCGATGTCGGCGTGCGCGGCGATCCTGCTCGGGGTGATGCTGACGGTCGCATCGCATCGGTGGTGGATGGCCGCGCTGCCTATCGTGTGTATGGCGGTGGTGGCGGTGTGGCTGTGGCTGCGGCCCGAGCCGCCCTGAGCCATGCCGGTTCATGGCCATCTGGCTATACTCCGCCGCATGAGCAAATTCGCGCGATTCGCATCCCTGCTTTTCCTCGTTGCCGTGCTGTCGGCCTGCGGCGCCAAAGGCGCGCTGTTCCTGCCGGAAAAACCGACGCCGGTGGAAGACGCGCCGGCCGATGCGACGCCCGCCGAGATCACACCCGCTACACCCGCCTCCGACGGCGCCGAACCGGCCGAATTACCGGCGGAACCGCCGGTCACGCCGCCCGCCGACGGGAATGGCTAGCCCTTCGCCTGCACGCGCGTGCGCGATGCGCTTCAGCAAGATGCACGGCGCCGGTAACGACTTCGTGCTGCTGGACCTGCGCGACGGCTCGTCCCCGCCCGATGCGGCGCTCGCCGCGCAGCTGGCCGACCGCCATTTCGGCGTCGGCTGCGATCAGATCCTGACCATCGAGGCGCCGCGCAGCGCCGGGGCGGTGGCGTCGTACCGCATCTGGAATTCGGACGGTTCCACTTCCCAGCAGTGCGGCAACGGCGCGCGCTGCGTGGCCGCCTGGCTGGTGCGCGATGGCGCCGCGTCGGGCGTGCGCTTTTATATCGACAGCCCGCTGGCGACGCATGCGATCGAACGCCTGGACGACGGCGGCTACGCGATCGCGATGGGCGTGCCGCAGTTCGCGCCGGGCGCGATTCCGCTGCACGGCTTCGAGCAGGCGCGCGACGAATACGAAGTGGACGCCGACGAAAACCTGCGCCTGCGTTTCGGCGCGGTGTCGATGGGCAACCCGCACGCGGTGGTGGAAGTGAACAGCGCCGAAGGCCTGCCGGTGGCCTCGTACGCGCGCGCGCTGCAGCAGTCGCGCTGGTTTCCGCAGTCGGCCAACGTCGGTTTCGCCGAAGTGGTGTCGCGCGGCCGCATCCGCCTGCGCGTGGTCGAGCGCGGCGTGGGCGAAACCCTAGCCTGCGGCAGCGGCGCGTGCGCGGCCGCCGCGGTGCTGATCAAGCGCGGCCGCGTCGACCGCGACGTGAGCGTGGCGTTGCCCGGCGGCGAGCTGCGCGTCCGCTGGCCGGACGATGCGGCGGAAGTCATCCTGTCCGGGCCGGCGGCATTCGTATTCGAAGGGGAATGGAAGCGATGAGCGACATCCAAGAAAAACTCGGCGCGCACGAAATCGCCGCCTGGCTGCGCCGGCATCCGGCGTTCCTGAAGCAGTTCCCCGACCTGGCGCTGACCCTGGTGGTGCCGCGCGAAGAAGGCCCCACCGCCTCGCTCGCCAGCTATCAGCTGGAAGTGCTGCGCGACAAGAACCGCGAACTGTCCAAGCGCCTCGGCGAGCTGTTCGCCAACGCGCAGGAAAACGAGCGCCTGGCGGTGCGCACGCATCAGCTGACCCTGGCGCTGCTGAAGCAGACCACCGCCGAGGGCACGCTGCGCGCGATGGCGGCCTCGCTGTCGGAGGATTTCAGCGGCGACCTGGTGCGCATGGTGCTGTTCGAGCCGGTCGCCGGCCTGGACGACGGCGCGGGGTGGCTGCAGGTGATGGCCGAAAACAGCGCGCCGCTGTCGCCGTTCCGCGATTGCCTGAAGGACGGCGAGCCGATCTGCGGCCGCCTGCAGCCGGAGAAGAACGCGCTGCTGTACGCCGCGCGCGCCGAGGAAGTGCAGTCGTCGGCGCTGCTGCCGCTGCCGGGCGTGGGCCTGGTCGCGGTCGGCAGCCGCGACGGCAACCGTTTCTATCCGGGCATGGGCACGCTGTTCCTGCGCATGATGGGCGAGGCGCTGGCGGTGGCGTTGAAGCGGTTCGATGGGTGAGATAGAGGCGGTTGCTCTTGCTCGTCGTTCCCGCGCGGGCGGGAATCGCTCTTCGTCTCTGGCTCCAAGGCGTCGCGAGCGAGATCCGCTCCTGCAAGAGCAGGAGCGATTCCCGCCTGCGCGGGACTTTCAACAGCCGCATGGCTGGTCATGACGAGCGAGAACTGCCGTGTCCGGCGTCGAAGACTTTCTCTCCCATCTCCAGGTCGAACGCCGCATGTCCGCGCACACGCTCGATGCGTATCGGCGCGATCTGACCGCACTCAGCGAATGGGCGGCGGCGCAGCGGATCGAAGACCTTACCGCGCTCGACACCGAACGGCTGCGCGCCTTCATCGCCGCCGAACACCGCCGCGGCCTGTCGCCGAAAAGCCTGCAGCGCCGCCTCTCCGCGTGCCGCAGCTACTTCAGTTGGCTGCTCAAGCACGGACGCATCCAGGCCAGTCCCGCCGCCGCGCTGCGCGCGCCCAAGTCGCCGCGCAAGCTGCCGCAGGTGCTGGATGCCGACGAAGCCTCGCGCCTGGTGGAAGTACCCACCAATGTGCCGCTGGGTCTGCGCGACCGCGCGCTGCTGGAGCTGTTCTATTCCTCGGGTTTGCGCCTGAGCGAACTGTGCGGCCTGCGCTGGCGCGATCTGGATCTGGCTGGCGGCTTCGTCACCGTGCTCGGCAAGGGCGGCAAGCAGCGCAAGGTGCCGGTGGGTTCGCATGCGCGCAAGGCGCTGCAGGCGTGGCGTGTCCAACACCAGGCGGCCAACGACGCGCCGGTGTTCCCCGGCCGCAACGGCGGCCCGCTGTCGCAGCGCGCCGTGCAGCTGCGCATGAAGCTGCTGGCGCACCGGCAGGGCATGTTCAAGAACGTGCATCCGCACATGCTGCGGCACAGTTTCGCCAGCCACATCCTGGAATCGTCGGGCGACCTGCGCGGCGTGCAGGAACTGCTGGGCCACGCCGATATCGCCACCACGCAGATCTACACGCATCTGGACTTCCAGCACCTGGCCAAGGTTTACGATGCGGCGCACCCCAGGGCGAAACGCAAGACCTGATGCTTTTTCCTTCTCCCTCCGGGAGAAGGTGCCCGAAGGGCGGATGAGGGCAGAAGAATCGGTTTGTAGTCCAACTTTCAGGACGATCAACCCTCCCTCCCTCATCCGTCGCTAAGCGCCACCTTCTCCCGGAGGGAGAAGGAAGCAGGCCACAAGTCACGCTTGAAGCACTGCGCTCAGTCCCCACCTCTGAGTGGACACCCCCGGAGGCCGCAATGGACCCTAGCCAGAACCCGCATGTTTTCCACGCCACCACCATCCTGTCGGTGCGCCGCGACGGCCGCGTCGCGGTTGCTGGCGACGGTCAGGTCACGCTTGGCCACACGGTGATGAAAGGCAACGCGCGCAAGGTCCGCCGGCTGGGCCGCGACAACCAGGTGCTGGCGGGTTTCGCCGGCGCCGCGGCCGATGCGTTCACCTTGTTCGAATTGTTCGAAGCCAAACTGGAAAAACACGGCCAGCTGCAGCGCGCCGCGGTCGAATTGGCCAAGGACTGGCGCACCGAACGCCGCCTCGGCAAACTCGAGGCGCTGCTGGCCGTCGCCGACAAGGAAACCTCGCTGATCATCAGCGGCACCGGCGATGTGATCGAGCCGGAGGACGGCATCATCGCCATCGGTTCCGGCGGTTCCTACGCCCTGTCCGCGGCGCGCGCGCTGATGGCGCATACCCAACTCGACGCGAAGTCCATTGCGGTGGAGTCGCTGAACATTGCCGGCGATATCTGCATCTACACCAATCGCAACGTGGTGGTCGAAGAGCTTTAAGTGCGGTAACCGTTAGCGGGGAGCAGGCAACCGGAGAGCGGAAGTGCAGGCGCCGCATGCTTTCCGGCTACCGGCTACCGGCTACCGGCTACCGGCTCCCCTCCCACCTCCCACCTCCCACCTCCCACCTCCCACC
>JAESGX010000432.1_pt1 | contig 15837 bp, 11 predicted proteins | sample 9269801 | NCBI WGS metagenome assembly JAESGX01 (sample SAMN16773122, study PRJNA677054) | algae metagenome | isolation source: Pleurocapsa minor GSE-CHR-MK-17-07R and co-occurring heterotrophs from wet... | place: USA: Lower Calf Creek Falls, Grand Staircase Escalante National Monument, UT ... | reverse complement strand
ATCTGGCGGAGTATCCACATGGAAATGAATGGCGAGCGGCTGATTGCCGCCCCGCGCGAGCTGGTCTGGCAAGCGCTGAACGACCCCGAGGCGCTGAAAGCCGCCATTCCCGGGTGCGAATCCATCGAAAAGCTGTCGGACACCGATCTCGCGGCCAAGCTTGCCATCAAGATCGGCCCGATGGCGGCCAAGTTCACCGCCAAGGTGAAGCTCGAGAACCTCAACCCGCCTGCCAGCTATACCATCAGCGGTGAGGGCAATGGCGGCGCCATGGGCTTCGCCAAGGGCGGCGCCGACGTGGCGCTGGAAGAGATCGGCCCCAGCGAGACGCTGCTGCGCTATTCCGTGAAGGCCCAGGTGGGCGGCAAGATGGCGCAGCTCGGCGCGCGCCTCATCGACAGCACCGCCAAGCAGATGGCCGACCAGTTCTTCGACCGCTTCGCGGCCGCGCTGGCCCCCAAGGTCGAGGCACCCGGCGCCGCGCCTGCCCCGGGCCCCGCCCCGGCCGCTATCTCGATCTTCTCTCTCATCCCGACGGAGTTCATGGGTATGCCTCTCTTCTTCTGGATCGGCAGCGGCGCGATGCTCTGGGTCCTCTACCTGATCTTCCTCTCCTCGTGAGCAAAGCCATGCCCGCCGACGTGGCGGCGACGGCGGGCATGCTCGCCGCCGGCGGCTATGTCGCGGATACGGCGCTGGCCACCGCGGTCCACCTCGCGCTGCGCATGGGCCGGCCGCTCTTCCTCGAGGGCGAGCCCGGCACCGGCAAGACTGAGATCGCCAAGGTCCTGGCGGCGCAACTGCCGCGCAAGCTGGTGCGGCTGCAATGCTATGACGGGCTCGATCTCTCGGCCGCGGCCTATGAGTGGAACCATGCGCGCCAGCTCATGGCGATCCGCCTAGCTGAGGTCGCCGGCAATGTCGCTGACATCGAAAGCTCGATCTACGACCGTCGCTACCTGGAATCCCGCCCACTGCTCCAGGCGCTGGAGGGCGAGCCCGCCGTCCTCTTGATCGACGAGCTGGACCGGGCGGATGAGCCCTTCGAGGCGTTCCTGCTGGAGGTCCTGGCCGATTTCCAGATCACCGTGCCTGAGCTCGGCACGCTGAAGGCCCTGACCCCGCCGGTGGTCATCATCACCTCCAACCGCACGCGCGAGGTGCATGACGCGATCCGCCGGCGCTGCCTCTATCATTGGGTGGATTACCCCGATGCGGCGCGGGAGAAGGCGATCCTGGCTTTGCGCGCGCCCGCCGTTTCCGCGACGCTTTCCGCCCAGGTGGTGAGCTTCGTGCAGAAGCTGCGCGAGGGGGATTACTTCAAGCTGCCGGGCGTGGCCGAGACCATCGACTGGGCCAATGCGCTGACCGCGCTGAACGCCCGCGAGCTGGAGCCGGCTTCGGTGGATGCGACCCTCGGCGTCCTGCTCAAGTACCAGGACGACATCGCCAAGCTGAAGGGCGAGGAGGCCGCCCGCCTGGTGGCGGAAGCGCGCGACAGCGCGTGATCCCGCCGCGGTCCGACCTGGCGTTCCCCTCCGAGCACGCCCTCGCGCCCAATCTGCTGGCCTTCGTGCGGCTGCTGCGCCGGGCCGGCATGCAGGTCGGCCCCGGGGATGCGCTGGGCGCCGCCGAGGCGCTGACGCTGGTCAATCTGGGCGACCGCGCCAGCGTCCGCGCGGGGCTGAAGGCCACGCTGCTGCGCCGGCACGAGCAGGCGGAGATCTTCGACGCCGCCTTCGACCTCTTCTGGCGCGACCCGGAACGCGCGAATGCCGCTGCCGCCTTCGCCCTGATGGAGGCCCAAAAACCCGAGGAAAAGTCCAAGCCCGGCGGCCGCCGCATCGCCGAGGCCATGGCGGGCGACCGGCCCAAGCCCCCGCCCCCTGCGCCGGAAGAACAGCCTCGCCAGCTCGACGCCGCCATGACCGTCTCGGAGCGCGAGCGCCTGCAGACCATGGATTTCGAGGCGATGAGTGCCGCCGAGATCAACGCCGCCAAGCAGGAAATCCGGCGCCTCGTCCTGCCGTTGGATGAGCGCCCCACGCGCCGCTTCCGCACCGACCCCTTGGGCCCCCGCGTGGACATGCGCGCCACACTCCGCGCCACCACCCGCAATGGCGGGGATTTCCGCGCCATCCTGCGCAAGCGCCGCATCACCCGCCCGCCGCCCTTGGTCGCGATCTGCGACATTTCCGGCAGCATGGCGCGCTATGCGCAGATCCTGCTGCATTTCCTGCATGCGGTGACCAATGACCGGGAGCGCGTGCATAGCTTCCTCTTCGGCACGCGGCTCTCCAACATCACGCGCCAGTTGAAGCACCGCGACCCCGAGATCGCCTTCGAGATGGTCTCGCACATGGTGCCCGACTGGTCCGGCGGCACCCGCATCGGCGAGGCGCTGGAGGATTTCAACCAGCATTGGGGCCGGCGCGTGCTGGGCCAGGGCGCGGTCGTGCTGCTCATCACCGATGGGCTGGACCGCGAGGGCGGGCGTGGCCTCGCGGAAGCCACGGATCGGCTGAAACGATCCTGCCGGAAGCTGATCTGGCTGAACCCCCTGTTGAGATATGCGGGCTTCCAACCCAAATCACAGGGCATCAAGGCGATGCTGCCGCATGTCCATGAATTCCGCCCGGTCCATAACCTCGCGAGCCTGCGCGAGCTGATCGAGGCCTTGGGAGATAAGCGCCGATGACCGAGGATATCCTCTCCACCGCCGCCGCCTGGGCCGCCGAGGGCGAGCAGGTGGCGCTGGCCACCGTCGTCGAGACCTGGGGCAGCAGCCCGCGCCCGGCCGGCTCCATGCTGGCGATCACGGCTTCGGGCCGCATGGCGGGCTCCGTGTCCGGCGGCTGCATCGAAGGGGCCGTGGCTGATGTGGCCAAGCAGGCCATGGCCGATGGCAAGCCGCAGCTTCTGGATTTCGGCATCTCGGATGAGCGGGCCTGGGAAGTGGGCCTGGCCTGTGGCGGCAAGCTGAAGGTCTTCGTGGAAAAACTGGGATGACGCCGGAACTTCTCTCGCGGCTGCAAACGGCCCGCGCGGCGCAGCGCTCCGTGGTGCTGCTGACCCGGCTTTCGGACGGGGCGCAGCATCTCTGGCCGGAGGATGCGCTCCCCGGTGCGCTGGCCGATGCAGCGCAGCAGGCGCTCCACTCCGACCGTACGGCGACGCTGCCGCTCGACGGCGAGAGCTGGTTCATCCAGCCCTTCAACCCACCGCTGCGCCTCATCATCGTGGGCGCGGTGCATGCCGGGCAGGCGCTGGCGCCGCTTGGCGTCGCGATGGGCTTCGCGGTTACCGTGATCGACCCGCGCGGCAGCTTCGCCACCGAGGAGCGCTTTCCGGGCGTCACCCTCAACCATGACTGGCCGGATGAGGCGATGGCGGCGCTCGCCCCCGATGCCCGCACCGCCGTGGTCACGCTGACGCATGACCCGAAGCTGGATGACCCGGCGCTCGACGTTGCGCTGAACAGCACGGCCTTCTACATCGGCGCGCTGGGCAGCAAGCGCACCCATGCGAAGCGCGTGGAACGCCTGACGGAGATGGGCCACGAGCCTGCCGCGATCGCCCGCATCGCCGCCCCCGTAGGCCTCGATATCGGCGCGGTGACGGCGCCCGAAATCGCGCTCTCCATCATCGCGCAGATCGTGGCGCGCAGGCGCGGCAAATGATCTTTGGCCCCACGCCATTGGACGAAGCCGAAGGCGCCATCCTCGCACACAGCGTCCGCCTGAAGGACCGCGCCATCAAGAAGGGCACGGTGCTGGACGCCGAGGCCATCGCCGCCCTGCGTACATCGGGCCTCGGCGAGGTGATCGCCGCCCGCCTCGGCCAGGGCGACGTGCCGGAGGATGAGGCGGCAAGTCGCCTGGCCGATGCGCTGATGGCCCCGCTCATCGCCCGCAGCCGCGCCGCCACCGGCCGGGTGAACCTGCTGGCCGAGACGACCGGTCTTCTTACGGTGGATGCCGCCCTGGTGGATCGGCTGAACGCGCTGGATGAGAGCATCACCCTCGCCACCCTCCCCGATTTCAGCCTGGTCCAGCCCAAGGAGATGCTGGCCACGCTGAAGATCATCCCCTTCGCGGTGCCCGGCGCCGCGCTCGGCGTGGCCGAGGTGTTGCTGCGCCAGCATCCCGTGCTGACGCTGCACCCCTTCCGGCCGCTCAAGGTGGGCCTCGTGCTGACCGAACTGCCCGGCGTGAAGGAAAGCGTGATGGAGGGCGCCGTCGAGGTGACGGGGGCCCGCATCGAGGCGCTGATGGGCCGCCTCCTGCCCGTTGAGCGCGTGCGGCATGAGACGGGTGCCACCGCCGAAGCCTTGCGCCGCCTGCTCCGCCAGGGGGCGGAGATGCTGCTCATCGCCGGCGCCTCCGCCACGGTGGACCGGCGCGATGTCGGCCCCGCCGCCATCGTGAAGGCGGGCGGGCGGATCGAGCATTTCGGCATGCCGGTGGACCCCGGCAACCTGATCTGCCTCGGTTCCGTGGGCGAGGTGCCGGCGCTCGTCCTGCCCGGTTGCGCCCGAAGCCCCAAGCCGAACGGCTTCGACTGGGTGTTGCAGCGCCTCTTCGCGGGGCTGCCGGTCCGCGCGCGGGACGTGATGGGCATGGGTGTCGGCGGCCTGCTGAAGGAGATCGAGACGCGCCCCCTGCCCCGCGCCAAGGCGCCGCAATCGGCGCCTCCGGCCACCGCCCCGCGCCGCCCGCGCCAGGTGGCGGGCCTCGTGCTGGCCGCCGGCCGTTCGCGCCGCATGGCGCCCCTGAACAAGCTGCTGGTGGCCGATGCCCAGGGCGTGGCCATGGTCACCCGCGTGGTGGACAATGTGCTGGCCAGCGGCGTGCGGCCCGTGCTGGTCGTCACCGGGCATGAGCGGGAGCGGGTGGAGGAGGCGCTGGCCGGTCGCCCCATCATCTTCGTCCATGCCGAGGATTATGCCGAAGGGCTCTCCGCCAGCCTCAAGGCCGGCCTCGCCGCCCTGCCGCCGGAGCCCGAGGGGGTGCTGGTGGCGCTGGGCGACATGCCGCTGGTGGACAGCGCCGTCATGGCCCGCATCCTCGCCGCCTTCGACCCGGAGGAAGGCCGCGCCATCGTCCAGCCGACCTTCCGCGGCAAACAGGGCAACCCGGTCCTCTGGGGCCGCGAATTCCTGCCGGAGATGATCGCCATCACCGGCGATGTCGGCGCCCGGCAGCTGGTGGGCAAGCACGCCGACCGGCTGATCGAGGTGGAAGTCGCTGATGACGGGGTGCTGCGCGATTTCGACACGGTGGATTCGCTGAAATCCGCACCCGGGTTCGAGAAAAGGGGCCTCGGCAAGAAGGGCTGATGCCCCCCCCCTTCCTGCCTCAGAACCGGTAGGCCAGCGCGAAGGAGCCGCCATGGCCGGTCAGGTTCGCGCTGTACTCGCCCTCATATTGCAGCCGCAGCTCCAGCCGGTTGGTGGCATAGACCTGCACGCCGGCGACGACGCGCCCCACCACCTGGTCGGTCTGCACCTGGCTGGAGAAGCGGCCCGCCGCCGCCGGCGCGCCGACCAGCCGGCTCTGCTGGTTCCAGTCACCCGAACTCAGCAGGCTGACACCGGCCGAGGTGTAGAGCCGCAGCACCGTGCCATCCTGCAGGTTCACGCGCCCACCCAGCTCCAGCGCCGGCGTCAGCCCCGCCACCGTGTTGGACGCGGCCGCGACGTCGAGATTCAGCAACCCCGCCCCGCTTTCGCGGTAGGATCCGCTGCGCGCATGCACGAGGCTGAGCGTCATCGAAGGGCGCAGGTAGATTTCCTCCCGGCCGATCGTGTAGGTGGCACGCAGCGCGCCGCCCACCTGCGCCAGCGTCGGGCTGCCGCGCGCGACGGAGCCGAAGCCCGGAAGGGTGATGGTGCGCGTGCTGTTGAACTCGCCGCCGCCGCCGAAGACGGCGCCCGCAAAGAGCCAGGGCCCCGCCTGGTACTTGCCGGTGATGGCGCCGAAGCCGGCCTGGCCGCGGCCGCTGTTCAGCCCGTCGGTCGTGCTGAGGCGGCTGTTCTCATAGGCGATGGAGCCGCCCAGGAACCAGCCGCCACCCATGTTGCGCTGGCCGCCAGCCTGCCAGGTGGTGGAGTTGAGGCGGAAGCTGGAAATGCCCTCGGTTCCCGCCTGCGCCGCGGTCCGCCCGGTGAGCCCGGCCCAGAGGCATTCGCCCTCGACCAGCATGCTGGTCGTGCCCTCGAATTGCGGGCAGCTCATCGCGGCATTGGCGAAGGCCCGCGCCCCCGCGGCGAGGCGTGCGCCCGGCGCGAAGGCGCTGTTGGGCGAGATCTGCCGCAGCGCCGCGCTGTAGGCCGCCTGGCCACCCGAATCCGCGAGGTTGCCCAGCGTGGCAAAGAGCGTGCCCAGCCCCTGCCCGCCCACATCCCAGGCCGATTGCAGGTAGTTGGCGACGAAGCTGGCGTCGCGGCTCAGGCTGTAGCCGGCGGGCGTGAAATCCGCATTGGCGGAGACCGAGAAGGTGCCCGCCTTGCGACTGACGTCATAGCCGAAGATCGAGGTCTGATCGCCCGTGATCTGCCCGTTGACCGGGCCGCCCACCACCAGGAAGGGCAGCTCGACATTGGGCAGGACCGAGCTGATGCGCGGCCGCACCCGCCCATCGAGGGTGGCCGCGCCCGCCACCGTCATCACATCCGACCGGCGGCCCGCGAAATCGGCGTCAGGGATCAGGCGGCCGCTGCGGGTCTGGGTGAAGGCGCCGCTCACCGCCGTGACGCCGAAGGCGGTGTGGGAGGCAATGAGGAGCTGGCCGCTGTTGACCAGCAGCCCGACATTGGCCGTGGTGCCCGCATTGTAGGTGCCATTGGTCGTGAAGGTGCCGCCATTGCCGATGGTGACGTTGCCGGTGACCGTGCCGTTGTTCACCGCCTGGCCCGCCGTCATCAGCAGCGCATTGCCCGAGAGGGCGGAGAGGTTGCCGCCCGCGGCGATCCCCACGATGTTCTCGGAATTGCCGCTATCCACCCAGATGCCGACGCCCTGCGGGCCGGAGCCACCCTGCACGGTGGACTGGATCTCCACGCCCACCGAGCCATCCGAGCTGCTGCCGCGCGACTGCGCGAAGATGCCGACGGAGTTCTGCCCCGTCGTCAGGATCGGCGCGCTCTGGATGATGTTGACGGGCTGCGCGGCGGACCCAGTGATGGGCTGGCCGGGGGCGCTCACGAAGGTGACGCCGGCATAGAGCTGGCTGCCATTGGCCACGAGGCCGCCGCTGCCGCCGATGCTCTGCGCCAGGATGCCGTAGGCGAGGTCCCCCCGCGTGGTGATGGGCGTGCTGGAGGTGATGTTGATGGCGCTGCCCCCACCGGTCGGCGCACTCGACTGCGGGACCGCCCCTACATAATTGGTGGTGGAGAGGGTGACTGCCGAGCTGCCCGGCAGCGCCGCGATGCCGCCGCCACCGCCGATGGATTGCGCCACGATCCCATGCGCGGCGAAGCCGGAAGTCTGGATGGCGCCGCCGGCCAGCGTCATCGTGACGCGGCCGCCCTGGCCCGAGCCGCTGCCGCCGCCGGTCGTGCCGCCTGCATTGGCGAATTGGGTGCTGCTGCCATTCTCGGTGAAGGCGAAGCCGCCGCCGCCGCCGATGGCCTGCGCCAGGATGCCATAGGAATGGGCGCCCGCGGTCTGGATCGTCAGGCTGGCGTTGACGACGATGACCCCGCTGTTGCCCGAGCTGCCGTTCTGGCCGCCCACCTGGATGGTGGTGCTGTAGTTCGCCTGGTCGTAGCTGGCCGAGAGAGAGGAACCCCGCGCCGCGAGGCCGCCACCGCCGCCGATGGATTGCAGGACGAGAGCCGGAGCGACCGCGCCAGCGGTCACGATGGTGGCGGTGCCGCTGAAACTGACCTCGCCCGCATTTCCCGCCGCGCCGCCGCTGCGCCCGGCGCCGGCGCCGAGCGCCAGGTCGCTGTCCGACTGTGCCGAGCCGTCAACGCCCGTGCCGCCGCCACCACCGATGGACTGCGCGAGCAGGCCGAAGGCGCCGAAGCCCGAGGTGCCGGCCACGCCGGTGCTGATCTCGCTGCCCGGGGCCATCTGGATGGTGACGGACCCGCCAGCGCCCGCCGCGCCGCCGGCGCCGCCGATCGCCATCGCACCCGCGAAGCTCGATCCGCTGCTGTTGGAGGTGGCCACACCGCCCATGCCGCCGCCGCCGCCGATGCTCTGCAGGACGACGCCGCGCGACCAGTCGCCCGTCGTCGTGATCCGGCCCAGCTGGCTGTAGTTGACGGCGCCGCCCTGCCCGGCCGCCCCGCCATTGCCGCCGACCCCGATGGCCGCCGTGTAGCCCTGAGTGCTGCTGCCCGTGATCGCGTTGCTTACCGCCGCGCGCGCCTTGGCCACCGGCGAGACCGGGTTGTCCGCCGAGGCATCCGCCCCCGCCGTGCCGCCCACGCCGCCGCCGCCGCCGATGCTTTGCAGGACGACGCCCGCGGCATCGCCGCCGCTCGTGGTGATCGTGCCCCCCATGTTGGCCACCACGGTGGACCCATCGCCGCCGGCGCCGCCCTTGCCGCCCACGCTGACGCTGATCTGCGCCACGCGGGTCGTGTTGCCATCGCCATCCACCGCGCCGCCCAGATTGACCGTCGAGCCCTGGGATGTGCCGCCGCCGCCGCCGATGCTCTGCGCCATGAGGCCGACCGAGCCCGCGCCATAGGTCTGCAAGGTGGCGCCAGCCGCGAGGTTGACCAGGACTTGCCCGCCCGTGCCGCCCGTGCCGCCCGTGCCACCGAGTCCGATCCCCAGGCCGAGGGATGCGGTGCTGCCGAAACTCTGCGTGGTGGTGGAGCCGACGCCGCCATTGCCGCCGCCACCGCCGATGCTCTGCGCCACCAGCGCATTCGCGAAGTCGCCATAGGTCGTGATCACGCCGCCATTGATGTTGGCCGTGACCTGCCCGGCCGTGGCCCCCGCGCCGCTATTCCCGCCCACGGCGACGCTCGTCGAGAGCGAGAAATTCTCCCGGCCGGTCGCCGAGGCCAGGGAGAGGGTGGTGGCCATGGCGGAGGAATCGCCACCCGCGCCGCCGCCACCGCCGATGGATTGCAGCAGCACGCCATGCGAGCCCTGGCCCTGGGTGGTGACGCTGCTGGCCCCACCGAGCGTGAGGACGACATTGCCGCCGACGCCGCCCGTGCCGCCCTTTCCGCCCATCGAATAGCTGAGCGCCGCCGAGTAGCTGGTGTCCGTGTCCGGGATCGGGATGGCGGCGGCGACGGCCGCGGCGGCCGCCGAACCGCCCATGCCGCCGCCGCCGCCGATGGATTGCAGGACGATGCCGTGCGCATCGACCGGATTGGTGTTGGTGCCCGCAACGGTGGACAGCCCGGTCGAGATCGTGATGGAGGTGAGTTGGGCCTGGACGACGGGCAGGCTCCCGTTGCTCGAGGCGCCTCCCGTGCCGCCCGAGCCGCCGATCGCGACGCCCGCCGAGAAGCCCAGCCCCCCCGCCAGCGCATAGGACCCGCCGCCCGTGCCGCCGCCGCCGCCGATGGATTGCCCGACCAGGCCAATCGCGTTCGACCCGTAGGTGCTGATGCTGCCCCCAGTGGAATTCAGGAGCACCTGGCCGCCCGCCCCGCCGCCCGTGCCCGACCCGCCGATCGCGAGTGCGACGAAGGCGCCGGTATCCGAGGCATTGCCGCCATTTCCGCCGCCGCCGCCGATGGACTGCGCGACCACGCCATGCGCAAGCTGGCCGCGCGTCGTGATGGCCCCATTGATGTTCACGGTGGTGGTGTCGCCATTGCCGCCACCGCTGCCGCTGCCGCCCACCGCGCTCAGGCCGGCGGTCGAACCGCCGCCATTGCCGCCGCCGCCGCCGATGGACTGCGCCAGGATGCCGATGCTGTTCTGGCCGAGCGTGGTGATGCTGCCGGAATGGGTGACATTGGCGAAGTTGCCGTTCGCCGCGGCCGAGCCCGAGCCGCCCACGGTGACCAGCCCGCCACCCGCGCTGCCGCCCGCGCCCGAATCGCCGCCGATGGACTGCGCCTGGATGCCGTTCGCCCCAGCCCCGGCGGTCTGGATGAAGCCGCTGTTGTTCACCGTGGCCGAGCCGGTGAAGCCGCTCGACCCGCCGGAGCCGGCCGGCGCATAGATGACGCCCGAGCCTGCGCCGCCCGTGCCGCCCGTCCCGGTCACCGACTGCGCAACCAGGCCGTGTCCCGCGTTGCCCTGGGTGAAGATCGTCGCGCCGCTGTTGATGACGACCGTACCGCTATTGCCGCCCGGCCCGCCATTGGCCGCGCTGCTGGAGATGCCGCCCCCGGAATTGTAGAGGCTGCCCGCGCCGCCCGCGCCGCCCACGCTGCGGGCCAGCACGCCGATGGCCTGGAGGCCGTTGGTCGTCACGGCGGTGCCGGGTGCCAGCGTCACCGTGACGTCGTAGCCGCCACCGCCTGCGCCGCCATTGCCTTGCCCTGAGCCGAGCACGACATTCACCGCGCCGCCCGTCCCGCCCGCACCGCCGAGGGAGGAAGCGGCGACGCCATGCGAGCCAGGGCCGCCGGTCGTGATCGTCGTGCCGGCATTGATGTTCACGACGATGGGCGCCGATTGCCCCCCCGCGCCGCCCGGGCCCGAGGTCCCCTCGCCCGCTTGCAGATTGCCCCCATTGCCGCCCCCGCCACCCTGGGTGAGCGCCAATACGCCGACGGAGTCGTTGCTGGCGGTCGTGATGGTGGCGGCCGCGAGGTCCATGCGGACTGCGCCGGTGTTGCCGCCATTGCCGCCGACGCCGCCGTTCTGCACGAGGCCGCCGGGCTGCTTGTAGTCCAGCCCGACGCCGCCCGACCCGCCCTGGCTGAGGGCGACGACGGCGGGCGAAGTGAATCCGGTGGTGCCGACGGTGGCCCCAATGATGGTGACGCTGGCGGCATTCACCCCGCTATTGGCCGTCCCCGTGCTGCCGCCATCCCCAGCCCGGCTGTTGTCCTGCGCGACGCCTGTGCTGCCGCCCACACCGCCCAGGGCCGAGGCGAGCACGCCGTAGGTCGAGCCCCCTGAGGCCTGCACCTGCACCGCGCCGACCAGGGCAACCAGGGCCGAGCCCGTGGCGCCGCCGAAGCCTCCCGTGGAGGAATCATAGCCCGCGCCACCATTCCCGCCCCGGGTGACCGCGGCGACGGCGGCCGCGATCGGCGGGACATTGCTGCCGGGGGTATAGCCGGCGTTGAGGGTGATGGTGACGGGCTGGCCCGCCGGCCGGGCAGTGCCGTCCACCAGGACGGTGGCGTTGGATGCATCGCCGCCGCTGCCGCCATTGTTCCCGCTGTTCACTGACATGATGCCGGCGCCGCCCTGGCTCGACGCCACGACCGCGAAGCCGCCCTGGGTGGGCAGCAGCGCATTTGCGGCGTTCTGCTGCGACGAGTTCCAGGTGAAGGCCACGGCGACATTGCCGGTGTTGATCACGGCGGCGGTGCCGGCATTGCCGCCGGGCTGGCCGTCATTGCCGGTGCCGGCGGCGCCGCCCTGCGACCGCGCGCCGACGCCCCAATAGCCAAGCGAGACGAGGGGCTGGCCGAGCGAGACGGTCACCGATCCGGAATTCGTCAGCGTCGCGTTGCCGGCCGCGCCACCGGGCGCGCCATTCGCGCTGTGGTAGGTCGGGTTGCCGTTGGTGTCGTTGCCCTGGGTGGTCACGTTGCCGCCATTACCGCCCACGCTGTCCACCAGCAGCGCGGCCCCGCTGACCAGCGTGCTCGGCGCCCCGAAGGACCCGGCCTGATTGACCGTGATGGCGGCGGAATTGACCAGGGTGGCGGCGCTGCTCGCTCCCGCGCTGCCGGCATTGGCCTGGGCGTCGGAGTCGGTGCCGCCATTGCCGCCGATCGAGGCCGCATAGATCGTGTTCGCGACGTTGGTGGCGTTGATCAGGCCGGAGATGGAATGCGTGACCATGCCGGCATTGGTGAAGGAGATCGTCGCGCCGCCGGTGCCGGGCCCGACGTTGCCACTGTCGGAATTCGACCCGCTCTGCCCGTTTGCAATGGATTGCAGCACCCCCAGGAAGGTGTCCGTCTGCGCCGTCACCACCGTGAAGCTGCCATCGTTCACAAAGGTGATCGGGCCGGAGCCAAAGGCCTGGCCGGGAAAGGCCTGGGTGTAGGTCCCAGCGGGGATGGTGCAGCTTCCCTGGCTCGTCGAGCACGACACCCCCTGGGAGAGGGCGGCCTCGGGGATGGCGAGCAGCGTCGTCGAGAGGACCAGCGCATGGCGGACGGAACGGCGGCGCATGCGCTTCTGGACTGGCTTCTTCATCATCTGCTTCCCGCTACCCCCCGGTCCGATGCCCCGGGTCCTGCCGTGCCGTCGCTGGCGCCGTCTGATGCCAACATGTCAAAGCTGACAGGTTGCCACCCGGCATGCCACCGCCCCGTCCGGCCAAAATCGGGGAGACATCCAGAAATCTGCATCGAGCTCGCAAAGGATTCAGTTTTTATCACGCGCAGACCGGCCACGCGCCCGGCGGCAGCCGGTTGGCGGGCGCGGCAAAGCCACTATCTTCCCGCGAGCCTTCCCGACCCGGCGCGGGGGCGCCGGCCGATGACCCATGATGACGCCAAGGATCACCCCCACCCTGCCGCCCAGAGGTTTCCCCCGTGCACGACCTTGCCTCCGCTGGCCGTCCATCGCCCGAGCCCACGCTGCAACGCATGCTCTCGCACCCGGATTTCCCCACGGCGCTGCGCCGTTTCCTCGGCGGCTTCCTGCGGCTCCAGGATGGCTGGCTGATCAACAAGCTGAACGCGGATGAGGGGCGGCACCTGCTCAGCATCCTTGCGATGGCGCTGCATGCCGAGCGCGAGCTGGATCCCGAGCACCCTGGCCTGACCCTGGCGCGGCTCAACCAGCTGTGCGTCCCGCTCGGGCTGATGAGCCATGGCCGCACCGAAGCCACGCTCGGCCTGCTGCGGCGGTCCGGGCTCCTGCTCGATGCGCCGCCCGGGCCGGACCGGCGGCGGCGGCGCCTGGAACCGGCGCCGGAACTGGTGACGCAGTTCCGCACGCGAATCGGCTTCCATCTGGAGGCTCTGGAGCTGCTTTCGCCGGGCCACGGGCTGTCCGGGCACCTCGCGCGCGATCCCCGATTCTTCTGGAGGCTGGCCGTCCTGCGCGCCCGCGCGATCATCGAGGAACCGAGCCTGGTCAGCCGCTTTCCCCCGCTCGCCGCCGTCGCCAATACCGAGGGGGGCTATGTCGTGCTCTGCGCCCTCCTGCATGCGCTAGCACAGCCGCCCCATGGGCTGGAGCCCGGCCCGGTCGCCCTGCCCTATTCCGAGCATGCGAAGCGATTCGGCCTGTCGCGCACCCAGATGCGCCGCGTGGTGCAACGGCTGGCCGAGTACGGGATGGTGCGGCCCGCCGCCCCGGGGGGGCAGGCGATCGAGGTGCTGCCGCTCGCGGTGGAAACCATGTCGGGCCTCACCGCGACCCGTGTGCTGCGCATGGAGCGGCTGGGCCGCGAAGCGCTGCGCACCCACGCCTTGCCTGTGCTGGCCGTCACCGGGCGCGATTAGCGGGCCGCGCCGGCGCGCGCGTCAGCTCAGGCAGCCTGGCAGCGGGCGCAGACGCCCTCCACCTCCACCGTCATCCGCCCCGGCTTGAAACCGGCGCGCGCCGCCGCCGCCTCCAGCGCATGGGCCACCGCGTGGTCCGTGAGCTCGGTGGTCGCGCCGCAGGTCCCGCAGATCAGGAACTGGTGCTGGTGGTCATGCCCGGCATGGGCGTGGCCGGCCTCGATGCAGGGGAGGAAGGCGTTCAGCCGCTCCAGCTTGTGGATCAGCCCCTGCTCCAGCAGGAAATCCAGCGCGCGATAGACGGTGGGCGGGGCGGCGACGCCGCGCTCCTCGCGCAGCCGGTCCAGCAGTGCATAGGCGCCCATGGGCTGCTCGGCCGCCAGCACGAGGCGCAGGACCTGCCGCCTGAGCGGGGTGAGTTGCGTGCCGCGCGCCGCGCATTGCTCGGCCGCGCGGTCCAGGGTCGCTTCCATCTCCATCGGGGGCCTCACTTGCGGTTCCGCAATGCCATATAGTGCATCGTGATGACCGGCACCCCTCCCCTCCCCGTTTCCGATGCCGAGGCCCGCGCCCGCATCGTCGCCGCCGTGCGCTTCGACGCGCGCGGCCTGGTGCCCGCGATCGCCCAGCAGCATGACACGGGCGAGGTCCTGATGATGGCCTGGATGAACGCGGATTCGCTGACCGAGACGCTCGCGACCGGCCGCGCCTGCTATTTCAGCCGCAGCCGCGGCGGGCTGTGGCGCAAGGGCGAAAGCTCGGGCCAGGTGCAATCGGTCGTGGATCTCCGGCTCGACTGCGATGGCGATACGCTGCTGCTGCTGGTGGATCAGAAAGGCGTGGCCTGCCACACCGGGCGGCGCAACTGCTTCTTCCTGGCCCCCCGCGAGGGCGAGCTTGTCGAGATCGCGGCGCCGCTGGTCAGCCCCGAGAGCCTCTACGGCGCATGACCCAGATTCCCGTCACGCTCCTCACCGGCTTTCTCGGGGCCGGCAAGACCACGTTGCTGAACCGCCTGCTGCGTGAGCCCGAGATGGCCGGCACCGCCGTGCTGATCAATGAGTTCGGGGAGATCGGCCTGGACCATCTGCTGGTGGAACGGCTGGACGAGGACACGGTGCTCCTGGCCGCCGGCTGCCTCTGCTGCACCATCCGCGGTGATCTCGCGCGCGCCTTGCGGGACCTGGCGCAGCGGCCCCAGCCCATCACGCGCGTGGTGATCGAGACCACGGGCCTCGCCGACCCCGCCCCCATCCTGCAGACCCTGATGGGCGACCCGCTGCTGCTGCGCGACTACCGGCTGGATGGTGTGGTGACGCTGGTGGATGCGGTGCACGGCATGGCCACGCTGGATGACCAGCCCGAGGCGCTGCGCCAGGCGGCGGTCGCCGATCGCATCGTGATCACCAAGACCGACCTGGCGGACCCCGCGCCGCTCAGCGCGCGCCTTGCCGCACTCAATCCCATGGCCCCCATCCTGGCGGGCGAGGTCGAGGCCGCGCAATTGATCAACGCCGGGCCCTTCTCGGCCGATGGCAAGCTGCCGCAGATCACCGACTGGATCGCGGCCAGCGGGCATCACCACCACCATCACCACCACGACGTGAACCGCCATGACGCCCGCATCCGCGCCCTCTGCCTGCGCTTCTCGGCGCCGCTCCCCTGGGAAGGGCTGGCGAGCTATCTGGAGATGATGGCGATGACCCAGGGGCAGCATGTGCTGCGGATGAAGGCCGTGCTGAACCTCCAGGGCCAGCGCGGCCCGGTTGTGATGCATGGCGTGCAGCACAGCTTCCACCCGCCCCGCATGCTGGAATCCTGGCCCGAAGGGGATGACCGATCGAGCCGCCTCGTCTTCATCCTGCGCGACCTGGAGCCGCGCATTGTGGAGGATGGGCTGCGCGCCTTCCTGGAAGCGGCGGCATGAAGATCGAGACGGTCACAGGCGCGGCGCTGATGGAGCACGTGCCGGCGCTGGCGCGGCTGCGCGGCCAGGTCTTCGCCGAATGGCCATACCTGTATCAGGCGCCGGAGGGCGAGGAGGAGCGCTACCTCCGAAGCTATGTCCAGGGCGAAGGGGCCGCCATCATCCTGGCGCGCGATGGCGCCGAGGTCGTGGGGGCCGCGACCTGCCAGCCCATGGCCGCCACCCACGGCCCGGTCCGCGCCTGCTTTGAGGCGGCCGGGCGCGACCCCAGCGAATACGCCTATTTCGGCGAATCCGTGCTGCTGCCGGCCTATCGCGACCAGGGGATCGGTGTCGC
>JAESGX010000431.1_pt1 | contig 15900 bp, 15 predicted proteins | sample 9269801 | NCBI WGS metagenome assembly JAESGX01 (sample SAMN16773122, study PRJNA677054) | algae metagenome | isolation source: Pleurocapsa minor GSE-CHR-MK-17-07R and co-occurring heterotrophs from wet... | place: USA: Lower Calf Creek Falls, Grand Staircase Escalante National Monument, UT ... | reverse complement strand
GCGGAGCGTGGATTTCGGACCTTCGGGCCGCGTCCAGGCTTCGGCCAACCTGGGCACCCAGACCTCGATGAGCTCGACGCTCTGGACCCTGGCCCCCGGCTATACGCTGCTGGAAGGCGCCTGGGGCAATGTGGACCTGCAGGCCGGCTTCCGCGTCATCGCCGTCAGCGCCCGCACCAACGTGCAACTGGCGGCCGATGTGGTCGGTCCGCGCGCGGGCGAGACCTTCGCGCGCACCGGCCGGCTGAGCGCGAATGACCAGCTCTGGGACGGCATCGTGGGCCTGCGCGGCCGGTTCGAGCTCGGCCAGGGCTTCTACATCCCCTATGCGGCCGATGTGGGCGCCGGCGGCTCGACCGTCACCTGGCAGGTGCAGGGCGGGCTTGGCTACTCCACCGGCTGGGCCGGAGTCGTGGCCGGCTATCGCTACCTCTCCTATTCGGCGAGCGGCAATTCCCTGATCCGCGAGCTGAACATGGGCGGACCCTTCATCGCGCTCAACATGAAGTTCTGACGCCGCCGGTCGAGGCGGATCATGGGAGAGGAATGATCCCCATGAAGCAGCCATCCAGTGCCGACCGCGCCACGCCGGCGCTGCGCGCCAGTGCCGGCAAGGCCCTGCGGGAGAAGGTCTCCCGCCCCTCCCACGCCGCCTGGACGCCGCGCGGCCAGCGGGAGGATGCCATCGCCCTGCTGCAATCTGCCGACCGGGACCGCGTGCCGGAGCTGGTGCCGATCCGCTACGGGCGCATGCTGCAGACGCCCTTCACCTTCTACCGCGGCTCGGCCGCGATCATGGCGCGGGACCTGGCCGCCACGCCCGCGACGGGCATTCACGTCCAGGCCTGCGGTGACGCACACCTGATGAATTTCGGCGGCTTCGCGACCCCGGAGCGGCGCCTGGTCTTCGACATCAACGACCTGGACGAGACGCTGCCCGCCCCTTGGGAATGGGATGTGAAGCGCCTCGCCGCATCCTTCGTGCTGGCGGCGCGGTCCAACGGCCTGTCCGATGATGCGGGGCGCGAGGCCGCGATGGCCTGCGCCAAATCCTATCGCAAGCGCATGCGCGACTTTGCCGGGATGGACGTCCTCGACATCTGGTATGCCCGGATCGATTCCGATGACGTGCTCGAGGTGCTGCCCCAGGACCGGCGCGCGGCCCTGGAACGGCGCATCGCCAGGGTCACGGCGACCAGCAGCTCCGAACTGATCTTTCCCAAGCTCGTGGAACAGACCGATGGCGCGCCGCGCATCCGCGACCAGCCACCCCTGCTGTATCACTGGAATGGCGCCGGCAGCGATCACCACATGGAGGTGATCGGCGAGGCGCTTCTCCTCTACCGCGAAAGCCTGGCCGAGGACCGGCGCGTCCTGTTCGACCGGTACCGATTCGCGGATGGCGCCATGAAGGTGGTCGGCATCGGCAGTGTCGGCACGTTCTGCATGGTGCTGTTGCTCACCTCGATCACGGGCAAGCCGCTCTTCCTGCAGGTCAAGCAGGCCAATGCCTCGGTGCTGGAGCCCTATGCCGGCGCCAGCGCCCACGCGCATCATGGCCAGCGCGTGGTGATGGGCCAGCGCCTGATGCAGCCCGCCTCCGACATCTTCCTGGGCTGGGTGACGGGCCGCGGCGGGCGGCAATTCTACGTGCGGCAATTGCGCGATGCGAAGCTGAGCCCCTTGGTCGAGACCTTCGACGCCGGGATGCTGGAGATCTACGCCGAGCTCTGCGGCTGGGCGCTGGCCCGCGCCCATGCCAAGGCGGGCGACCCCTGGACCATCAGCGGATATCTCGGCGGCAGCGACAAGTTCGACGGGGCGATGGGCCGCTTCGCGCTGGCCTATGCCGACCAGGCCGAGCAGGACCACGCGATGCTGAAGGCGGCGGTGCGCGCGGGGCGCATCGCCGTCGAGATGGAGCGCTAGCGCGGCGCCAACTTCGCAAGACCGATCAAGCGCGGTTGCGGCATAAGCGCCGCATGCCGATCAAGACCCGCACCCTCAGATCCCGCACCTTGGCGGACCACGCCGCGCGCATCGCCCGCGCCATGGCCCACCTCGCCGCCCATCCGGACCGCACGCCGAGCCTCGCGGAGCTGGCTGATGTCGCCGCCTTCTCGCCCTGGCATTTCCACCGCGCCTATCGCTCCCTGACCGGCGAGACGCCGGCCGAGACGCTGGCGCGCATCCGCCTCTCCCGCGCCGCCGCCGCGCTGATCAAGAGCGATGCGCCGATGGCGCGGATCGCGGCCCAGGCAGGCTATGGCTCGACCGCCGCCTTCACCCGTGCCTTTCGCGAGGCCCTGGGCATCCCGCCCGGCGCCTATCGCGCCCGTGCCGCCATCGGCACCCCCATCACCCAGGAGGAGACCATGCAGGACATCATCATCGTCGAAACCCCCGCCATGCACCTCGCGGCCCTGGCACACCGCGGCTCCTTCGACGCCATGGGCCCGGTCTTCGACCGGCTCAGCGCCTGGGCCGGCGCGCGTGGGCTGATCCATGAGAGCACGCGCTTCATCGGCATCTACCCCGATGACCCGCACAGCGTGCCGGAGGCCGAGTTGCGCTCCCAGGCCGCGCTCACCGTGCCGCGCGGCACGCCGCTCGATCCGGGGATGGAAGTGGTGGAGCTGCCCGCGCTGCGCTGCGCGCGGCTGCGCTACCAGGGCCCCTATGCCGAGCTGGAGGCGGTGTATGACCGGCTCTATGGCGAATGGCTGCCCCAATCGGGCGAGGAGCCGGGCGCCTTCCCGGTGTTCGAGGAATACCTGAACGACTGCCGCAGCCTGCCGCCTTCCGAATGGCTGACGGACATCCTCTTGCCGCTGAAGCCACGCTGAAGGCGGAATTGCCGCAAGCCGGCCTGTTTTGTGCCACCATCGGCGCCTATAAGCGTCGCCAAGGAGGCCCAAATGCCGCAGACCATTGCCCTCGTGGATGACGACCGCAACATCCTCACCTCGCTCTCCATGACGCTGGAGCAGGAAGGCTACAGCGTCCGCACCTACACCGATGGGGAGAGCGCGCTGCAGGGCCTCATGGCCAAGCCCGCCGACCTCGCCGTGCTCGACATCAAGATGCCGCGCATGGACGGGATGGAGCTGCTGCAAAGGCTGCGCGCGCGCAGCGCCATGCCGGTGATCTTCCTCACCTCCAAGGACGAGGAGGTGGATGAGCTGATGGGCCTGCGCCTCGGCGCCGATGACTACATCACCAAGCCCTTCAGCCAGCGCCTGGTGCTGGAGCGCATCCGCGCCCTGCTCCGCCGGAACGAGGCGATGAAGGCCGAGAGCAGCGGCGTGGTGGCCGGCGGGTTGCTGGTGCGCGGCGACCTCACGCTGGACGAGACGAAGCATACCTGCACCTGGCGCGGAAAGCAGGTGCAGCTGACCGTCACCGAATTCCTGCTGGTGAAGACGCTGGCGCTGCGCCCCGGTCTCGTGAAGAACCGCGACCAGTTGATCGACGCCGCCTATGGCGAGAACATCTACGTGGATGACCGCACCATCGATTCCCATGTGAAGCGCGTCCGCAAGAAGTTCCGCGCGGTGGATGACGAGTTCGCGCAGATCGAGACGCTCTACGGCATCGGCTACCGCTACAAGGAGCAGTAGCCGCGCGCCCTCACGCGGCGCGGATCTCCGCGAGGAAGCGGTCCACCTGGCCGCGCATCTGATCGGCCTGGCGGGCAAGGTTGCCAGAGGCGCCGCGGAGTTCGATCGCGGAGCTGCCGGTCCGCTCGGCGCCCTCGCGCACGCCGGCGGCATGGCGCGCGGCATCCTGGGTGCCCGCCGCGGCCTCCGCCACGGCGCGCCCGATCTCCCGCGTTGCCGCTGCCTGCTGTTCGGCTGCCGCCGCGACAGCGCTGGTGTTCGACTCCATCTGCGAGATGGTGCGCGAGATGCCGGCGATGGCCGTGACGGTGCGCGCCGTCTCGTGCTGCATCATGCCGATCTGCGCGCTGATCTCCTCGGTGGCCTTCGCGGTCTGCGCCGCCAGCGTCTTCACCTCGGAGGCGACGACGGCGAAGCCCTTGCCGGCCTCGCCCGCGCGGGCGGCCTCGATCGTCGCGTTCAGGGCCAGGAGGTTGGTCTGCCCGGCGATGCCGCTGATCAGCTGCACCACCTCGCCGATGCGCTGGGCGGCGCTGGCCAGGCTCTGCACCGTGGCGTCCGTTTCCATCGCATTGCCGGCGGCGTCGCGCGCCACGGCGGCGGCCTCCTGGACCTGGCGCGAGATCTCGGCGATCGAGGCCGAGAGCTCCTCCGCGGAGCCGGCCACGGCCTGGACATTCGCGCTCGCCTGCTCGGCGGCGGCCGCAACCGAGCTGGCACGCTCGGTGCCATCGGTGGCGTTTTGGCTCATCTCGGCCGAAGTGCGCTCCAGCCCGCCCGCCGCGACGGAAAGGGTGCCCAGTATCTCCGCCGTCTCGGCCTCGAAGCCGCGGATCAGCGCCTCCATCCGCTGGGCGCGCGCGGCCTTGGCGGCCTCTTCGGCCAGGCGGGCCGAGGCCATCTCCTCGCGTTGCAGGGCGCCGCGCCGCAGCGTCTCCACCGCCGTGGCGAGGCGGCCCAGCTCATCCCGGCGGTCCTGGCCGGGGACGGGGGTCGTGAGCTCACCCGTCGCGATGCGATCCACCACATCCGTCGTCGCCTGCAAGGGCGAGACCACGCGGCGCAGCAGCAGCAGCGCGGCCGCCGCCGAGATCAGCGCCGTCACCAGCACCAGCGCCAAGGCGATGCCAAGCTGGAGCGACGCCGCGTGGGTCATGCCGCGCGCCTTGGCCAGCGCCTGATCCAGCGCGGCGTCACGCAGTTGCAGGATGCTGGCCTGGGCCGGCACGGACCAGGCGCGGAAGGCCGTCAGATCCTCCGGCCAGGGCGTGGCCGGCGCGCCCGGGGTCGCGCGGGCGCGCGCCCACTCCATCAGCCGGTTCCAGCGGACCGCGTCGCGGTTCTGGAAGACCTGGATCTGGCGCTGCACTTCGGCGGCCAGGGCGGGCGCGTCGTTCAGCGCGGCGACCATGCGCTGCACCGTCTCCCAGGCTTGTTCGACCCGGCCTGTCATGTGCTCGGCCGCGATCAGCTGCTCGGGCGGGATCGGCCGGCCGGAAACCCAGGCGTTCATCATCAGGTTGCGGCGCCCGGCATATTCCCGCATGTCCATGGCCTGGAGCGCGACATTGACCGGCGCCGCGATGGCCGGCGCCTCGGTGGCCACACGCTCGGCCGCGCCCGCGGCGAGGTTGCCCAGCTGGATTCCCGCCGCCGTGCGCGCGGCCAGCAATTCGGCGGCGAAGGTGGCATCGCGCTCGGCCAGGGGGCGGGCCAGCATGCCCTCCAGGCGCTGGCGGAAGCGCGTGATGATGGCCACGCCGTCCCGGATGGCCGCGGCGTCCAACCCCGCCGCCAGCGTGCTGCGCTCGGCCGCCGCCAGGAGTCCATCGCTCGTCGCTGCCGCGGCCGCGAGGGAAGCCCGGTCGGGGCTGGCGGCCTGGGCGGCGGTGTTCAGCACCCCCGATTCGACCGCGAAGGCGGTCTGGGCGCGCTGCACGTCGCTGATGACCCGCGCGGCGATCTCGGCGCGTTGGCTGCTGCCCAGCGCCCGCGCGCTTTCCCAGGCAAGCCAGCTCATGCCGAGCAGCCCGGGCAGCGCCACGACGAGGAAACCGATCTGGAAGACGCTACGGATGCGCATGCTGATCCCTGAACGGGCAGGAGGCCCGCCGGTAGCCTATGCCCCAGAAGGATTAGCGTATCGTGAAGCGCCGCGGGCCTGGGCGAGATGGTCAGCCCGGCTGGTCGCAGGGGCCGGCCGCCTCGCGCCGCGCGGGATCCTGCTGGAACTCCAGCGCGTAGGGCCGCTGCGGGATAAGCACGAGGGCGCGCATGTCCTGCGGGCTGCCATCCTCATAGATCGCGTGGGATTCCACGAAGCGCACGGGCTGCCGGCGCGGCGTCACGGGGATGCGGCGCATGGCGCCTTCGATCAGATGCTCCACGCAGCTGGTGGCGCCGGGGGTATAGCTCCGCACCGTCACCTCGAAGCGAGGCAGTGCCGCCGGGATCTCCTGGGGGATGGCGATGAGCAGCGTCGTCACGCAATTCTCCGGCAGCCGCTCCGGTGGCGGGCGGCGCCGCGATTGCGTGATGAAGGCCAAGGCGGCGCGCTGCGTGTAGCAGACCACCGTCTCCATCGTCGGCAGCGGCGCGCCCAGGCGCGGTTCCTCCTGCGCCCAGGCTGGCGCGCTCGCGAGAAGTCCGGCCAGAATCAGCGCGGCGCGACGCATGCCGCCAGCTCCAGCAGGGTTTCCACGCGGTCCACTTCCCGCGCCTCGGCCGCCTGCACCTCGCCCCAGATTCCGCGCGGGATGAAAACGGGGCGCATCCCGGCAGCGCGCGCCGGCTCCACGTCATTGTCCACGCGGTCGCCCACATAGGCGATGTGCGCGGGTTCGGCGCCCGTGGCGCGCAGCACCTCCTCGAAGAAGCGCGGATCGGGCTTGGAGACACCCCATTGGTGAGAGGTCGCGATGAAATCCGCGCCGAGCTCCAGCGCGTGCAGCGCCTCCAGCACGCCATCGGGCTGGTTGCCGGCGATGCCGAGGCGAAAGCCCGCTTCGCGCAGTGCCACGAACGCCTCGCGCACATCGGGGTAGAGATCGTCCTCGCCCGGGATTTCGAGGCCCGCCAGGCGCTGGCGATGCGCCTTGATGTCGAGGCTGGGGGCGATCTCGCGGATGGTGCCGCCGATGCCCTTGCCGGCGGCGATGCCCTGGCGAAGCGCGTCCGTGAAATCCAACTCGTGCATGTCCAGCACGCCGGCCCAGCCGCGGATCAGCCGCGCCTCATCCACCAGCACGCCGCCGACATCAAAGACGACCCATTGGATCACCAGGTCATCTCCAGCAGGGCGATCCGGTTCTCGCCGAGCGGCAGGACGCGGCCGGCGATGCCTTCCTGATTGAACAGCCCGGCGATGGGCGTGCCGACGCGCTCCGCCGGCAGGCGCAGATTCGCGACGGCGAGGCTCGCGACCCCCTCGCGCCGCTCCGCCACCTCGCGCCCATCCAGCAGCACCACGTCGCGCGGCCAGGAGAAATAGCCGCGCGGGCGGGTCAGGCGCGTCAGGCTCGGCGCACCGCGATCGGCGTCGGTCAGCGGCGCGGGCGGGCGCAGATGCAGCACCTCGGTCGAGCGCGGGAAGGGCGAGCGGAAGTAATGCGCGATGGGGTGGCCGGGCGCCGCCAGCACGATCTCCAGCGTCCAGTCGCTCTGCACCGTGACCGGGCCCCAGGCGCCATCCGCGCCGGTCTGGCGCCGATGGATCGCCTCGCCGATGCGCGCGCCGGTGGTGGCATCGGTGCGGAAGATCTCCACCACCGCGCCCGCCACCGGCTGGTTGGTGGCGGCCCCGGCGACGAGGTTGGTGACCAGGCCGTTCAGCACCGGCCGTGCCTCCGCGGGCACGGTCAGAGTCGCGGGCTCGCGCCCCGCGATGAAGCGGAACTGCTCGCGGAAGGCGCGCCAGTGATAGGCGATCTCGCGGTGATCCAGGCCCGGCAGCAGGATGTTGGTGGCGCCGCGCAGGCTCGGCCCCTCCTGCGTGATGCCGGTGGGCGTTCCGGGACGGCCGACGAAGCGGCCATCGGGCTGGGCAAACAGGTCGTTGTCGGAGCGCAGCGCGAGGAAACCAGTGCCCTCCACCACATCGGAGGCGCCGCCATTCAGCCGCTGCAGGAAGGGGCTGCGCGCGTTGAACTCGCTCCCCTCGTTGAACTCCCAGTCGAAGACGCCACGATTGGGCGTGCCGCAGGTGATGGCGTGGCTGACCTGCGCCGCGCCGCCCTGATGCACCACGAAATCGCGGATCGGATAGCCGCCGCGCGAATTGCCGATCAGCGCCACGCGCGGCGCGCCGGTGCGCGCGCGCAACTCGGCCACGAAGGCGGCCAGGCGCTGCGTCTGCTCGGCGCTCGAGCTGCGATTCTCCTGGGCCACCGCGTCATTCGCGCGGGCCAGCGGGTCCGGCATGTTCACCGCCATCAGGCGGTCGCGCGGCCAGCCATTCGTCTCGAAGCGCCAGAGGGTGGTGAGCCAGAGCGCCGCATGGTCGCCATTGCCATGCACCATGAGGATGGGCGGCGGGCCCTCCTGTGCGCGGAGCGTGGGCGGGGCGGCGAGCGCGGCGGCGGCGCCGAGGAGCAGGGAGCGTCGGGCGAGCATCATGCCGCGCCTTTACCATCCTGGCGCGCGTGAGTCGCGTCTCGCTTTCGTGTCAGCGCCGCACGGCGCGGCGCAGCGCATCCAGCACGGAATCCATCGCCGCCTGGTAGACGGGGCCGTCGAGGTAGCCATCCATCGCCCCCGTGCGCTCCAGGAAATTCTGCCAGGCCGCGTTCTCCCGCGCGCGGCGGAAGCGGTCGTGCAGGGTGGCCGCGACGTCGTCCGGCGTGCCGGCCGGGGCATTCAGCCCCTTCATGTTCTCGATCACCACATCCCAGCCCAGCTCGCGCAGCGTCGGCACCTCGCGGAAGGCGGCAAGCCGCTCGGCCGAGGCGACGGCGAGCGGCCGCACCTCGCCCGCCTGGGCCAGGCCCGCCATCTCCTCCGGCGCCAGCACCGCGAGCTCGACCGTGCCGGCCATCAGCGCCTGGAGCGAGGGCGCGCCGCCGGTGAAGGGCACGTGCAGGAACTCGACGCCCGCCGCCTGCTGCAACAGCACGAAGACCGCGTGGTAGATCGAGCCCTGGCCGGAGGAGGCATGCGGGATGGTGCCCGGCGCGGCCCGTGCCGCCGCCACCGCGGCCGGCAGATCGGCATAGCGCCCGCCGCGCCTGGCCACGATGAGCAGCGGCTGGCGCGTCAGGCGGATGATGGCGCGGAAGGAGGTCTTGGGGTCATAGGGCAGGTCGCGGAAGGCGGGGAGGGAGATGCTCTCGCTGCCGCCGCCGACCAGCAGGTTCAGCCCATCCGGCGCCATGCCGGCCACCTGCTGCGCTGCGATGGCGCCGCCCGCGCCGGGCCGGTTCACCACGATGATGGGCGTGGGAAACAGCCGCTGCGCCGCCTCGGCCGCCGCGCGCCCGGCAAGGTCCGCGCCGCCCCCCGGCGCGAAGCCGACGATGAGCTGGATGGGGCGCGCCGGCTCCCAGGCGCGCGCGGGCGCGGCAGCCAGAATGGCAGGCGTCGCCAGGAATGCCCTGCGTCGGATCATCGCATCCTCCCTTGATTTTCGGCGAGGATAGCCGTGCGCCTCCTGCCGCGCCATGCTCCCCGCATGATGGGACACGCCACCGATTGCCACATGCACATCTACGGCCCGGCCAGCCGCTACCCGGTGGCGCCGACCAACCCTTCACCCGTGCCCTTCGGCAGCGACCTCGCGGCCTATCGCGCCGTGCAGGCGCGGCTCGGGCTTGGCCGCACGGTGGTGGTGCAGCCCACCGCCTATGGGCTGGACAATGCCTGCACGATGGATGCCGTGGCGGCGTTGGGTCTCGATGCCGCGCGCGCCGTCGTGGCCGTGACGGCCGAGACCCCGCTGGCCGAATTGCAGCGCCTGCATGATGCGGGCGCGCGTGGCGCGCGGGCCTTCATGCTGAAGGGTGGGCCCGTACCATGGGAGGGGTTGCCCGCGCTCGCCGCGCATGTGGCCCCGCTCGGGTGGCACGTGCAGCTGCAATTCGACGGCGGCGAGATGGAGGCGCGTGCGCCGCTCATCGCCGATCTGCCCTGCGATGTGGTGATTGACCACCTCGGCCGCTTCCACGACCCGGTGCCGCCCTCCGCCCCCGCGGTGATGGCGCTGCTGCGGCTGCTGGAAAGCGGGCGCGTCTGGGTGAAGGCCTCCTCGCCCTATGGCGTCTCGCGTTCCGGGCCACCCGGCTATGCGGATGTTTCCGCCATTGCGCGCGCCATCCTCTGGGCCGCACCCGAGCGCGTGGTCTGGGGCTCCAACTGGCCGCATCCCAATGCGCCCGAGCCCAAGCCCGACGAGGCCGCGCTGCTCGGCCTGCTGGCCGAGTGGGCGCCGGATGAAGCGCTGCGCCGCGCGATCCTGGTGGGCAATGCCGCGCGGCTTTACGACTTCGGCGCGTAACCCGGAGCCAGGTGGACGATCTCGCCGCCCACCATCGTCATCTCCGCCGCTACATCCTTCAGCGCCGAGAGCTCCACCGTCAGCGGATCCGCCGTGAGCACGGCGAGGTCCGCGAGCTTGCCGGGTTCGATGCTGCCCTTGTCGCGCTCGCTCATGGTCAGATAAGCGCCCGCGTTGGTGGAAGCGCGAATGGCGCTCTCCCGGCTGATCGCCTGGCTCATCCCCACCGCGCGCTGCGTGTGCATGTTCTGCCGCGAGACCGCCTGCCACATCGGATAGAACATCGAGACGGGGACGTTGTCCGTGGCCAGCGCATAGGTCACGCCCGCCTCCTCCAGCCAGCGCAGCGGCGAGATGCTGTCCTCGTCGGGCAGCTTGTTCCGCTCCACCAGCAGATGGCCTTCCTTGTAGATGTAGCGGTTCGTATGCGTGGTCAGCACGAGGCCGAGATCGCGGATGCGGTGCACCTGCTCCTGGCTCAGCACCGCGATATGGCCCAACACCCAGCGCAGGTCGCGGATCGGCACCACCTCGTTCACCTCGGCAAACAGCTCCAGCATGTTGGGCCAGATGCCGATGGCGCGGATGCCGTGCCGCGCGCAGGCGATCAGCATCTCCTTCGCGCGTTCGCGATCCAGCCCCATGTCGTAGTTGAAGCCCGCCCAGCCCGTATAGGGCGCGGCCTGCGCGCGCAGCGCATTGTCCGGCGTGCGGCCGATCTCGGTGATGAGGCCGGAGAGGCGCAGCATGTCATCGCCCAGCCCGGCGCCGGCCAGCTGATGCGCCCAGCCGCCGATCAGCCGCTCCATGGAGACGCCCTCCATCCCGCGCCAATCCGGGCTGAGTGCCAGATGCGAGCGCATGGTGAGCTTCCCCACCGCATGCACCTCGCGATAGGCGGCGAGCAGCTCAGCCGCCACGCCGTGTTCCTCATAGATGCTGGTGGTGCCGAAGGCGTGATACATCGCCGCCGATTTCGGCAGCCCCGCCACGCGATGCGCATGGGTGAAGCCCGGCGCCATGTGGAAGGCGGCGAGTTCCATCAACGGTACATAGCCGCGCTCCGTGATCACGCCATTGGGCTCGCCCGCCGTATCCTTCTCGATCGTCACGGAAGGGTGCGGCGGCGCCGTCTCGCGCGTGATGCCGGCGAGCTTCAGCGCCATGGAATTTGCGAGCGAGACAAGTGGCAGCGAATGCCGCCAGAAGCCCCAGATGGGCCGGATATAGACGGGGTTGCGGGGCGCTGCGTCATCGAGTTCCTGCCGGGTCGGCCAGCGGCCTTCGGCGAGGGATTCCGGCAGGTCCCAATAGAAGGGCGGCTCGCCCACCGGCATGGTGACGATCCATTCGCCTGGCGCCTTGTCCTTCGCGAGTTCCGCGATGCGCGCCTGGATGGCGGCGATGGAGCGGCAGCCGGCCAGGCTCGGAAACACGTCCTTCAGACCCTCGCGGTCCATATGCGCGTGGCCGTCGATCAGGCCCGGCAGCACGGCGCGGCCATCGAGTGCGATGTGCCGTGTGTGCGGCGCCGCGTGCCGCTGCACCATCGCATCCTCGCCCACCGCGATGAAGCGGCCGGCGCGGATCGCGACGGATTGCGCGATGGAAAAGCGCGCATCGGCGGTGATGATCTTGCCGTGGCTCAGGATGATGTCGGCCGGTTCCATCTGCGTCACTCCGAACGTTGCAGGCGGCCTTGCCGCACCATCTCCGCCCAGCGCTCCACATCGGCGCGGAAATAGGCGGCGAAGGCAGCGCTCTCGGCCGGGATGGGTTGGGCGGCCGAAAGCCGCAGCCGCTCACGCACGGGTGCGGCCTGCAGCGCGGTCAGTGCTGCCACCTCCAGCCGCCGCTGCGTGGCCTCCGGCGCGCCGGCGCGGATGAAGAGACCAACCCAGGTCTCGAAGGCATAGCCCGGCACCACCTCGGCGATGGCGGGCACGTCGGGCAGCACGTCCGAGCGCGTGCGGGAGGTGATGCCGAGCGCCCGCACCGCCCCCTGCTGCACCTGCCCGATGGAGGAGGCCATGACGTCCAGCAGCATGTCGATGCGCTGCGCGATCAGGTCGGGATAGACGGCGCCCGAGCCGCGATAGGGCACATGCAGCAGCTCCACGCCCGCCGCCGCGCCCAGCAGCACGCCCGCCAGATGGCTTCCCGTGCCGGGGCCGGAGGAGCCGTAGCTGACCCGCCCCGGCGCCGCCCGCGCCGCCGTCAGCAGCGAGGCCACATCGCGATGCGGCGATTGCGGCGAGACCACGAGCAGCGAGGGGATGGCCCCCATGCCGAGCACGGGCGTGAGATCCCGCACCGGATCGAAGCCGAGCTGGCTCAGCGAAACGCTGCTGGCCAGGCCCGCCCCGGTGAAGAGGATGGTGTGCCCATCCGGCCGCGATTGCTGCGCGACATAGGCCGCACCCAGATTGCCGCCCGCCCCGGGCCGCGTGTCGATCGCCACCGGCTGGCCGAGGGCCGCGGACAGCTCCGGCGCCAGCACGCGGGCCAGCACGTCGATCGTGCCGCCGGGCGCGAAGGGCACCACCAGCGTCAGCGGCCGTTCGGGGAATGTCTGCGCCTGCGCGTGAAGCGGCAGAAGCAGCAGGGCGGCGAGCAGCAGGCGGCGCATCGAGACCTCCGGAAAGCGGCGGCTCAGTTTGGGCCGATCGTGCCGCCCCCGCCCAGCCCCTCACGCGCCTGCGTGGCCAATTCATCGGCCCGTTCATTCATGGGATTGCCGGAATGCCCGCGCACCCAGAGCCACTCGACCTGATGCTGCTTCGCCGCCGCCAGCAGCCGCTGCCAGAGATCGAAATTCTTCACGGGGTCGCGCGCCGCATTGCGCCAGTTGTTGCGCACCCAGCCCTTGATCCAGCGCTCCATCCCGTTGCGGACATATTCGCTGTCGGTGTGCAGCACCACCTGGCAGGGGCGGGTCAGCGCCTCCAACGCCGCGCAGGCGGCAGTGAGCTCCATGCGGTTGTTCGTCGTCTCGCGCTCGGCGCCGGTCAGCTCGCGCGTCACCTCGCCGAAGCGCAGGATGGCTGCCCAGCCGCCGGGGCCCGGGTTGGGCTTGCAGCCGCCATCCGTCCAGATCTCGACCTTGCGGGGGGCGTCAGACACCGAGCGCCTCGGGGCTTTGGGCATGGCCGAAGAAGCGCAGCTTGTGCAGGTACTCCAGCGGGTCCTTGCGGGTGACCATGGCGCCCGGCGGCGTGTTCACCCAGTCATAGAGGCGGGTGAGCAGGAAGCGGATGGCAGCCCCGCGGCACAGCACGGGCAGGGCGGCCAGCTCGGCCGCGCTCAGCGGCCGTACCGCCGCATAGGCGCGCAGGATGGCGCGCGCCTTGGTCACGTTGAAGCTGCGATCCGCCTCGAAGCACCAGGCATTCAGGCAGACCGCGACGTCATAGGCGAGCAGGTCCGTGCAGGCGAAGTAGAAGTCGATCAGGCCGGAGACGCGGGGCTGGCCGCCTTCCTCCAGGAAGAAGACATTGTCGGGAAACAGGTCCGCATGGATCTGGCCGACCGGCAGCGCACCCGCCACGGGCCACTTCGCCAGGATGCCGGCCAGCGCGGCGTCGAGCTCCGCGATCAGCCCGGCCTGCACCGCCTCGCCATCCGCGCGGCAGCGCTCCAGCAGCGGCGCCCAGGCGGCGGGGCCGAGGCCGTTGGGCCGCACCTCGGTGAATCCCTGCCCGGCCAGATGCAGCCCGGCCAGTGCGCCACCCAGCGGCCCACAATGCTCAGGCCGGATGCGGCGCGGCCAGACGCCGGGCAGGAAGGTGCAGATCGCCGCCGGCCGGCCGGCGAGTTCCCGCAGCGCCTGGCCGTCCCGCCCCGCGACCGGCGCGGGCGCGGAAAGGCCGTGCGCCACCAGATGCCGCATCAGGCCGAGGAACCAGGGCAATTCCCGCGGCTCCACGCGCTTTTCGTAGAGCGTGAGCACGAAGTCCCCCGCGCCGGTCTTCAGCGCGTAGTTGGAGTTCTCCACCCCCTCGGCGATGCCGCGGAAGGCCAGCAATTCGCCGATGTCGTATTCGCCGAGGAAGGCGCGCAGCGCCTCGTCGGACACTTCCGTATAGACCGCCACAAATCAGGCCGTGGCGAGGGCTGCCGGGAGCTTGAAGATGATCTTCTCCTCCGCCACCACGATTTCCTGGATGGTCAGGTCATAGCCCTCGCGCAGGCGCTCGATCACTTCCTCGACCAGCACCTCGGGCGCGCTCGCGCCCGCCGTGATGCCGATGCGCGCCACACCCTCGACCGTCGCGAGATCCAGCTCCCGCCCGCGCTGCACCATCACCGATTTCGCGCAGCCCGCCCGGCCCGCGACTTCCACGAGGCGCACGGAGTTGGAGGAATTGGGCGCGCCCACCACGATCATCATGTCCACCTGCGGGGCGATCTCCTTCACGGCCGCCTGGCGGTTCGTGGTGGCGTAGCAGATGTCCTCCTTCGCCGGCGCCGAGATCTCCGGGAAGCGCGATTGCAGCACGCGCACGATCTCGGCCGTGTCATCCACCGAAAGCGTGGTCTGCGTGATGAAGGCGAGCGACGCGCCCTCGGGCGGGGTCACCGTGTGGGCCTGCGCCTCGTCCTCGACCAGGGTGACCGCACCTTCCGGCAGCTGGCCCATGGTGCCGATCACCTCGGGGTGGCCGGCATGGCCGATCAGGAAGATGTGCCGCTTGCGGGAGAAGTGGTGCTCGGCCTCGCGGTGCACCTTGCTGACCAGGGGGCAGGTGGCGTCGAGGAAGAACATGTCCCGCCGCTGCGCTTCGGCCGGGATGGATTTCGGCACGCCATGGGCCGAGAAGACGACGGGCTGGCCGTCATCGGGGATCTCGTCCAGCTCCTCGACGAAGACGGCGCCCTGGCGCTCCAGCGCCTCGACCACGAAGCGGTTATGGACGATCTCGTGGCGGACATAGACCGGCGCGCCGTGGCGCTTCAGCGCCTCCTCCACGATCTTGATCGCCCGGTCCACACCGGCGCAAAATCCGCGCGGGCCGGCGAGGATGACGTGTAGCGAGGGCTTGGCGGCCATGCGATGGGGTTCCGGGGGCGGGTTGCGACCGCTCCACACTATCGCTTTGCGCGGATCGGTGCCAGACGGAGCGCCATATTGGACGTAAGCGGGGACGAATGATGAAGCGTCTGGGTCTGGGTCTGTCTATCGCGGCTGCGGTGGCCGTGGCCGGCTGCGGCGCGCCGCGCCTGGATGACCTGCTGGTTCCCTGCCCCAGCCTGACCCTGCCGGCCGATGTGGCCGACCTGACGCGCTACCGGCCCGACAGCCCGCCTGACCTCTCCACCATGGTCCTGGATGCGCGCGTCACCGGCATCGAGGGCAGCTGCCGCCGTGGCCGGCGCGACCAGTCGCTCGATTCGAGCATCGCCGTCCGCTTCCAGGTGGATCGTGGCCCGGCCGCACCCTCGCGCGCCTTCCAGCTGCCCTGGTTCATCGCGCTGCTGGATTCCCAGACCAACCAGGTGGTCAGCCGGCAGAGCTTCATCATGAACGGCCAGTTCGGCGTGAACACGACCCGCGCCAATGTCACCTCCCAGTCGGTGGATATCGCCTTCCCGGTCAGCGGCGGGCGTCGGGTGCAGGATTACCGCATCCTCGTCGGCTTCCAGCTGAGCGAGGATGAGGTGGCGATGAACCGCCGACGCGGGCCGCGCTGAGGGTCCCGCCGCCTACCGCAGCCGGCCGAGCAGCCAGACCGCGCGTGCATAGGCATCGGTCGCGCTGAACAGCCGCTGGTAGGAGGCGCCGTCCAGGCCCGC
>JAESGX010000430.1_pt1 | contig 15901 bp, 15 predicted proteins | sample 9269801 | NCBI WGS metagenome assembly JAESGX01 (sample SAMN16773122, study PRJNA677054) | algae metagenome | isolation source: Pleurocapsa minor GSE-CHR-MK-17-07R and co-occurring heterotrophs from wet... | place: USA: Lower Calf Creek Falls, Grand Staircase Escalante National Monument, UT ... | reverse complement strand
CCCCTCGCGCTCCTCCAGCAGGGAACCAGTTCCCTGCACCCTGATTTATCGGAGATGCAAGAACCTGAGGTTCTTGCTGGGGTGTTTGAGGGGCAAAGCCCCTCAAGGCGTCTTCAGCGTCAGCCCGCCATCCACCACGATCTCGGCCCCCGTCACATACTTCGCCTCATCCGAAGCGAGATACAGCGCCGCATAGGCCACATCCCAGGCATCACCCATCCGCCCCATCGGCGGCTGCGCGTTGCGCTTCGCCACGATCGCCGCCACATCGCCGCCGCTGCGCTGGTTGGCCAGGCGCGCCTCCACCAGCGGCGTGTGCATCAGGCCGGGCACCACCACGTTGCAGCGAATGCCCTGGGACGCATACCGCACCGCGATCATCTTCGAGAGCGCGATGACGCCCGACTTGGACGCCGCATAGGCCATGAGGTCCGAGCCGATGTTGCGCAGCGCCGCGACGGAGGAGAGGTTCACGATGGCGCCGCCGCCCTGGGCCACCATGATGGGCAGCACGGCCCGGGTGCTTAGGTGCACATAATGCAGGTTGTGGTGGAACTGCCTGTGCCAGACCTCCGGCGACATCTCCTCCGGCCCGCCGGGCACGGACCCGCCGACGTTGTTCACGAGGATGTCGATGCGCCCGAAGGCCGCCATGGTGCTGGCCACGATGCGGGCGATCTCGCTCTCCTGCGTCACATCGGCGGAGAGCGCGAAAGCCTGCCCACCCTCGGCCGCGATCAGCGCCGTGGTTTCCTCGGCGGCAGCGAGGTTGAGGTCCACGCAAGCCACCTGCGCGCCCTCGCGCGCGAAGAGGATGGCCATGGCGCGCCCATTGCCGATCCCCTCACCAACCGATCCCGCGCCCAGCAGCAGGACGCGCTTGCCAGCCAGGCGCGGCATCAGCGCTGCGCCCAGGGCGTGGATTGCCACAGCGCACGGTACCGCCGCTCATCCTCGCGCAGCCGCGTGAACCAGGCCTCGCCCGATTCGTGCCGCACCAGCAGCGAACGCGCCTCGATGGCGCGGATGAATTCCGGGTCCTTCGCGATGTCATCCGTCGCCTCGCGGAAGCGCGAGACGATATGCGCGGGCGTGCCGACAGGCATGATCAGACCACGCTCGGAAGCCATGGTGACGTCCAGCCCCTGCTCCTTCATCGTCGGCAGGTCGGGCGCGAAGCGGCTGCGCTCATTGGCGGCCACGGCCAGCAGGCGCATGCCGTCCAGGTTGCTGAGCACATAGCCGAGATTGAGCCCGGTGGTGACGATCTGCTTGCCCAGGATGGCGGTGCGGATCTGCGGGTCGCCCTGGAAGGCGACGTGGTTGAAGCTGACGCCTGTCGCCTGCTGCATCAGCACCATCAGCAGATGGTCATCCGTGCCGATGCCGGGCGAGCCGAAGGTGATGCCGCCGGGATCGCGCCGCGCCGCGGCCATCAGGTCGTTCAGGCTGCGATAGGGGCTGTCCGCCGCCACGGAGATGGCCGAGGGGTCTCCGACCAGATTGCCGATGGGCGTGAAGTCGTCGAGCTTGAACTGCGCCGTCCGCTCGATGGGGATGGTCAGCAGCCCCGGCATGTTGGTGGTGCCGATCACCGTGCCATCGGCCCGCCCGCGGGCGATGGCCGCCAGCGCCACCTCGCCGCCCGCGCCGGGGCGGTTCACCACCACGACATTGCCGCCGATGCGCGGCTCCAGGAAGCGGGCATAGAGCCGTGCATCCACATCGGTCGCGCCGCCGGCGACGAAGCCCACGATGATCTCGATGGGCCGGTCCGGCCGCCAGGATTGCGCGAGAGCCGGCGTGGCCAGCAGCGCCGGGGCGGACGCAAGAAGCGTGCGACGAAGCATCAGCCGTTTCCTTCCTTGAGCCACTTGATGAGGCGCGTCAGGCCCTCGCGCATCTCCACCTCCGGCTTCCAGCCGATGGCCGAGAAGGCCTTCTCATGCGCGATGCGGAAGGCCCCGCCCGAGGTGAGCCGCACCTTGCCCGCCGTCTCGCCCACGAAGGTGGGCGCGGGCCCGCCGCCGGCAAGTTCCGTCACCAGCTTCACCAGCTCCAGCGTGGTGATCGGCGCGGGGCCGGAGGTGTTGACGGCGACATTGCTCGCCGCACTTTCGAAGGCCATGCGGTTGGCGCGCGCGAGGTCGCCGACATAGACGAAATGCTTGGTCTCGCTGCCATCGCCGAAGATCTCCGGCGGTTCGCCCTTGGCGAGCTTGTCCAGCGTCTCGATGATGTAGAGCGCATTGGCGGCGCGATGATGCTGCCGCTCGCCATAGACGGTGGAATAGCGCAGCACGACATGCGGCAGGCCGCGCCTGGCGGTGTAGGTGCGGCAGAGCTGCTCGCCGATGATCTTCGTCGCGCCGTAGATGATGGCGGCCGGCGGTGCGCCCTCGCTGAAGAAGGGCGTGCCCTCCACCAGCTCGCCCCTGATGCCGGGGCCGTAGCCATAGACCGCGTTGGAGGAGGCGAAGACCACCTTCTTCACGCCGCGCGCCACGCTGGCTTCCAGCGCGTTCTGCACGCCCCGGATATTCACATCGAGGCCACCCCAGGGGTCGCGGTCCATGTTCAGGGTCATGTAGGCGGCCAGCAGCAGCGCGCCGTCCACGCCCTCCAGCGCGGCCAGCAGGTCGCTCATGCGCATGACGTCGCCGCGGATGATCTTCAGGCGCGGATGGTCCTTCAGATGCGCGACTGCGCTTTCGGCCCCCATCGAGAAATTGTCGAAGAGCCGCACCTCGGCGGCCCCCGCATCGAGCAATTCGCCCGCCGTTGCGGAGCCGACCAGGCTGCCGCCGCCGATGATGACAAAACGCGATCCGGCGATGGGGACGGACGCCATGCTGTTCCTCCAGGAAGATTTCTTGGGGGCAGCATGCGGCGGCCCTCCGCCCAGGACAAGCGGCCGGGCCCGGCCCGGGACAAGCGGCCGGGCCCGGCCCGGGACAAGCGGCCGGGCCCGGCCCGGGCTAACCCTCAGCGCCGCACGGCGCCCGGCCATTCGATCGGCGGCACGACGCCGACAGGGATGCGCGCCATCGTCACGCGCCGGTTCCGCAATTCCATAGGCAATTCGACGCGCGCCGGCCCACCCTCCGGCGGCACGCGGGCGCTGAGGACCAGGCCCGCGCGCAGCGCCCCCAGCATGGAGGGCGCGATGAGGCCGGCACTCGCCATCGCGTTCAGCCCCTCCTGCACGCCCAGCAGCGTCAGCGTTCCGCGCCCCTCGGGCTGGAGCTGGGCGTCGAGGGTGAGGGTGGCGCGCAGCTGCGCCGCCGCCTCGCCCAGCCGCGCCTCGGCATGGCTGATGCTGAGCGTGCCGCCGGCGGCGCGCCAGGCGGCGGCGCTGAGGCCGGGCGGCAGGTTGAGCTTGCCGGTCAGCTGGAAGCTGTCGAGCCGGGGCAGCCGGGCCGGCGCCAGCCCGGCCGCGCGGACGTCGAAATCCGTGCCGAAAAGGTTCAGCGCCAGGCTCTGGACCGCCAGTTCCTCGCCCAGGCGAAGCCCGTCGCCCTCCAGCGTGCCGCCCTGGCCGTCCAGGCGAAGCCGGGCCACGAGGCTGCGGCTCTGCACCGGCATCACGCCAAGCGGCAGCACCAGCTGCTGCGCGCCGGTCAGTTCCAGCCGCAATTGCCGGTGGTCCTGCGGGAAGACGCCGAGCGTGGCGCCGGCCGATCGCCAGCCCACGCCATTGGGCGCGCGCACCGCAAGCTCGGGCAGGCTGAGCACGGCGCCCAGCGGAAAGCCCGCGCGTTCGGGCGTGCCATGACTCACCTGCCAGCCCTCGGCGCGGCGGGCCTCGCTCCACCGGGCAAGCTCCGCCTCGAGGCGGCTCGTCGCCCCCTGCCAGGTCCAGTAGAGGCCGCCCGCGGCGAGGATCAGGGCGAGGAAAGCCAGCGCCCACCATTTTCTTGCCATGCCCGCAGGGTTAAACATCCCCACCGGTTTCGCAAAGGTTCACGCGGGGTGCAGGGTTTGCCACTCGATGCCGACGGGCATCTCTATGTCTTCGCCTATGGCTCGCTGATCTGGCGGCCGGGCTTCCCGCATCTGGGGCATGAGGCGGCGACGCTGCGCGGCTATCATCGGCGCTTCTGCCTCTGGTCCCGTTATTACCGGGGCACGCCGGAGGCGCCTGGCCTGGTGCTCGGCCTCGATCGCGGCGGGACCTGCCGGGGCGTGGCCTTCCGCGTGGCGCGCGAGGCGGCGCCCGAAGTGCTGGACTATCTCGAATCGCGCGAGAACCCCAATGGCGAGAATGTCTATCACCGCCGCCTGCTGAAGCTGCGCCTCGCCTCCGGCCGCGAGGTGCGCGGCATCTCCTACGTCGCGGACCGCAACCACCCCGCCTATTGCCGCCCCTGCGAGCAGAGCACCGCCGCCACCATCGCGCGCGGCGCCGGCAAGACCGGGACGAACCGCGAGTATCTGGAAAACACCGCGCGGCAACTCGCCGCCCTGGGCCTCACAGACCGTCGGCTGGAGCGGCTGATGCGGCTGGTCTCGGCCAATCCTGGCTGAGGCCAGCCGGGCCTTGCGGTCCGGGGGCCTGAGGCCTTAACCCTGGCGGAGAGCCCAGGGGGAAACACGCATGCCGCATGGCCCGATGCACACCGGCCTCGTCACGGTGCGGGAAGCCAGCTTCGCGCTGATGCGCGAACTCGGCATGACCACGGTCTTCGGCAATCCCGGCTCGACGGAGCTGCCCTTCCTCGATCGCTGGCCGGATGACTTCACCTATGTGCTCGGCCTGCAGGAATCCGTCGTCGTCGGCATGGCCGATGGCTATGCGCGCGCCACCGGGCGTGCCGCCTTCTGCAACCTGCATTCGGCGGTGGGCGTGGGGCATGCCGCGGGCAACATCTTCACCGCCTTCCGCAACCAGGCGCCGCTGGTGATCACGGTCGGCCAGCAGGCGCGTTCGCTGCTGCCGGGCAATCCCTTCCTGGGCGCAACCGAGGCCGCGAACTTCCCCCGCCCTTACGTCAAATGGAGCATCGAGCCCGCGCGCGCCGAGGATGTCCCGGCCGCCATCGCCCATGCCCACCGGATCGCCATGCAGCGCCCCTGGGGGCCGACGCTGGTTAGCATCCCCATGGATGACTGGGGCGTCCTGACCCGCCCCGTTCCCGCGCGCATCGTCAGCGTGGATGTGGCGCCCGACCCCGCCTTGCTGGACCGTCTGGTCGAGGCGCTGGGCCGCGCCGCCAAGCCCGTCTTCGTCGTCGGCCCCGAGGTGGATCAGGAGGGCGCTGGCCCCGCCCTGGTGGCGTTGGCCGAACACGCCCGCGCGCCAATCCTGACCAGCCCCTTCGCCAGCCGCATGGCCTGCCTGGAAGATCACCCGCTCTTCCAAGGGTTCCTTGCGGCCGCGCCCAATGCCGTGGCGGCGGGGCTCGCGGGATATGACCTGGTGGTGGTGATCGGCGCGCCCGCCTTCACCTTCCATGTCGCGGGCGAATGCGCCGTGTTCCACGACGGCACGCCGATCTTCCAGCTGACCTCGGATGGTGAGGCCGCGGCCGCGGCCACTTCCGGCACCGCCATCCTCGGCAGCATGCGTCTCGCCTTGCCGGCGCTGCTGGAGCGCCTGCCGCCGACGCAACGCGCCACGCCCAGCCTGCGCCAGCGCCCGCCGGCACCACAGGCGGCGCTGCCGCTGCCGGCCGAATACCTCTTCGCCGCGCTGCGCGCTGCCATGCCGGAGGAAGCCATCCTGGTGGAGGAAGCGCCCTCGCACCGCCCGGCGCTGCAGCAGCACCTGCCCATTACGCGCTGGGGCGGCTTCTACACCATGGCCTCGGGCGGGCTGGGCTATTCGCTGCCGGCGGCGGTGGGCGTCGCCATGGCCAAGCCCGGCACGCGCGTCGTGGCCGTGATCGGCGACGGCTCGATGATGTATTCCATCCAGGCGATCTGGAGCGCGGTGCAGGCGCGCCTGCCGCTGACCATCATCGTCGTGAACAATGCGGGCTATGGCGCGATGCGCAGCTTCTCCCGCGTGCTGGGCGTGGAGGGCGCGCCGGGGATCGAGCTGCCGGGGCTGGATTTCGTGAGCCTCGCCGCCGGCCAGGGCTGCCCCGGCACGCGGGTGGAGACGGCAGAGGCGCTGCATGCGAGCCTCACCGCCGCCTTCGCCAAGGATGGCCCCATGCTGATCGACGTTGTCGTGGACCACGCCATCCCCCACCTCTATCACAAGGCCAAGTAGATGCTGGATCGCCGCTCGCTTCTCGCCGTGCCCGCGCTGCTGCCGGGGGTCGCGTTGGCGCAGCCCACCTGGCCCAGCCGGGCGATGCGCTTCATCGTGCCCTTCGCGCCCGGGGGCTTCGTGGATGTCCTGGCACGGGTGGTCGCCGCGCGGCTTTCCACCACGCTCGGCCAGCCCGTGGTGGTGGAGAACCGACCGGGCGCGGGCGGCAATATCGGGGCCGACCTGGTCGCGAAGGCGGCGCCGGATGGCTACACATGGCTCGCCACGCCGAGCGGGCCACTCGTCGTCAATCAGTTCCTCTTCGCCTCCATGCCCTATGACCCCCGCACGGCCTTCGCGGCCACGTCGCTCCTGGCCAATACGCCCAAGGTGATCGTGGTGGCCCGCGCCCGGCCCTGGCAAAGCCTGAGCGAACTGCTGGCGGCGGCGCAGGCGCAGCCGGATTCGGTGCGCGCGGGCTCGGCCGGCAATGGCTCCTCGCTGCATATCGCGCTGGAATTGCTGAAGCAGCAGAGCGGCACGCAGATCCTGCACATCCCCTATCGCGGCGCGGCGCCGGCCGTGACGGACCTCGTCTCCGGCCAGATCGACATGCTGGTGGACAACCTGCCCAACATCCTGCCGCAGATCCGCGAGGGCCATGTGCGCGCGCTGGCCGTGGCGACCCCCGCCCGCCTGCCGCAATTGCCCAATGTGCCCACCACGGCCGAGGCCGGGCTGCCCGGATTCATCTTCGGCACCTGGTTCGGCCTGGTGGCACCCGCGCGCACGCCGCCCGAGATCGTGGCCCGCATGTCCGCGGCCGTGGATTCGGCGCTGCGCGAACCGGAGGTCGGCGGCCGCCTGGCCGAGCAGGGCGCCGTGCTGGGCGGCGGCACGCCCGAGGCCTTCGCGGGTTTCATCGCCGCGCAGACTACGGCGCTGGAGGCCGTCATCCGCGGCGCGAACATCCGGGCGGAGTAGCCCGAGCGGACCTGGCATACCCGCTGCCGCCCACCCAGAATCCGGCCGCACGCGCGGCCGGCGGATCGCTTCAGCGATCCGAAGCCAAGGCGGCGGAGCCGCCGCCCGGCGTCTGAGGGCCCCTAAATATGCAAAGCCCGGCCATCCACGGCGAGCGCGGCTTCCTTCACCGCCTCGCTCAGCGTCGGGTGCGCGTGGCAGGTGCGGGCCACATCCTCCGCACTCGCGCCGAATTCGATGGCCAGCGCGATCTCGGCGATCAGCGTGCCCGCATCGGGGCCCATGATATGCGCGCCCAGCACGGCATCGGACTTGGCATCGGCGAGGATCTTCACGAAGCCGTCCATGTCGCCCATCGCACGGGCGCGGCCATTCGCGGTGAAGGGGAACTTGCCGACCTTGTAGGCCTGCCCGCGCGCCTTCAGCTGTTCCTCGGTCTCACCGACGGACGCCAGCTCGGGCCAGGTGTAAACCACGCTCGGGATGGCGTTGTAGTTGATGTGCGGCTTCTGGCCGGCGAGCTGCTCCGCCAGCGCCACGCCCTCATCCTCGGCCTTGTGCGCCAGCATGGCGCCCGCGATGGCGTCGCCGATGGCATAGATGCCGGGCACGCTGGTCGCGTAATGCGCGTCGGTCTTCACGCGGCCACGCTCATCCAGAGCGACCCCGACCTCGGCGAGGCCGAGGCCCTCGATATGCGGGCGGCGGCCGATGGCGAGCAGGACGACATCGGCGCGCAGCGTCTCCGCCTCGCCACCGGCGGCGGGTTCGATCGTCACGTTCACGCCGGTCTCGTCCGCGACGGCGGCGGTGACCTTGCTCTTGAGCCTGAACTTGAAACCCTGCTTGGTCAGCACGCGCTCGAAGGCCTTGGAGAGCTCGTTGTCCATGCCGGGCGTGATGCGGTCGAGATATTCGACGACGGTGACCTTCGCACCCAGGCGCCCCCAGACGCTGCCCAGTTCGAGGCCGATCACGCCGCCGCCGATCACCACCAGGTGCTCAGGCACCTGCGTCAGCTCCAGCGCGCCGGTGGAGGTGACGATGCGCGCCTCATCCACCTCGATGCCCTTCAGCGGGATGCTTTCGCTGCCCGTCGCGATGACGATGTTCTTCGCCCCATATTCCACGCCCGCGACCTCGACCGTGGTCGGGTTCACGATGCGCCCCGCGCCCTTCAGCCACGTCACCTTGTTCTTCTTGAACAGGAATTCCACGCCCTTGACGTTGGCGCCCACCACCTCGGCCTTGCGGGCCTGCATGCGCGCCAGGTCGAAGGAGACGCCGGTGACGGTGATGCCGTGATCCCCGAGCTTGTGCTTCGTCTCCTCGAAATGCTCGGAGGATTGCAGCAGCGCCTTGGAGGGGATGCAGCCGACATTGAGGCAGGTGCCGCCCAGCGTCGCGCGCTTCTCCACGCAGGCGACCTTGAGGCCGAGCTGGGCCGCGCGGATGGCGCAGACATAGCCGCCGGGGCCGGCGCCGATGACGATGACGTCGAAGCTGTCAGACATGGGAATTCCTCAACCGCATTTGGCCCGCAAACTGGCGCGGGGCGGGGCGCGGCGCAAGGGCGGAGGGGCCGGCCCTCGCCTTCCGGCCGGTGCCGTGGCAGTCCTCTGGGCGGGCAAGGGGAGGCAGGCATGCGCGGATGGAGATGGGCGGGGATCACGGCGCTGCTGCTCGGCGCCGCACCGGCCCTGGGCCAGCCGCCGGCCCCGGTCTGGGGGGATTGCGCGGGGCAGGTGATCCTGCTCGGCGCCGGCAGCCAGGCCGAGGGGGCGGCCTTCGCCTATTGGGCCACCCTTTCCAATCCCGGCATGCGCGCCGTGCGGGTGGAGCCGCGGCTCGGCCAGGCGCCCGCCGCCCCCGCCCTGCGGATCGAGGCCAGCCGGATGCAGCGCATCCGCCTGGGCGAGGGGGCGGAGCGCCTTCCGGCCGAGGCGATCGAGGCCGCGATCCGCCTGCGCTGCCAGGCGGTGCCCGCCCGGCCTTGACGCGGCGGGCCGCGCGAGTCCGGATGGCGCCGGCAACCCGGAGCCCGCCATGAGCCGCATGATGATCCTCGCCCTTGCGCTCGCGCCGGCCCTGGCCTGGGCGCAGCCTGGCGGCCCGGGCCGAGATTGCGGCCCCGAGGCGCGCTTCGACAGCCGCCCGCTCGGCGATGGGCGCTACCTCTACCAGTTCAGCATGACCAATCCGAACCCGGCGGCCGGGCTGCGCTACCAGTACAGCTTCTCGCTCTCGGGCGGGGCCGGCCACGCCGAGGCGCTGAACGGGTATCTGCCACCCGGCGGCAGCATCGAGCATTCGCTGGGGACCGGCGGGCGGAACCTGGGCACCGAGGCTTTGCGGGCCGCCACCACGTTGCGCTGCTTCCCGCTGTAGCCCTGCGATGATGGGGCTTGGCAAGCGCCCCCCATCCATGCCCCAATCGGATGACGGCGCCGTAAGATGCGCCGGTTGAACGCGGAGGGATTTCCATGGGCCAACCCGTCAGCGGGCTTTCACGCCGCCATGCGCTCGCCCTGGGCGGTGCCGCGCTGGCTGCGCCCAACGTCGCAAGCGGCCAGGGCCGCTACCCCGAGCGGCCGATCCGCCTGATCATCCCCTGGGCGCCGGGCGGCAGCGCCGATGCCCAGCTCCGCAGCCTGGGCGAGCAGGCCGGCCGCCTGCTGGGCCAGCCGATCGTGGCCGAGAACCGCGGCGGCGCGGGCGGCACGCTGCATGCCGTCCACCTCGCGCGCGAGGCGCGGCCGGATGGCTATACCCTTGGCCAGATGCACCTCTCGGTGATCCGCCGCCCCTTCCTGGTGCGCACCCCGCAATGGGACGCGACGACGGACTTCACCAACTTCATCGGCCTGACCGGCTGGCTTTTCGGCGTGGCCGTCGCGGCCAATAGCCGCTTCCAGACCTGGCAGGACATGATCGCCTATGCCCGCGCCAATCCGGGCCGGGTGAGCTTCGCGACCTCGGGCATCGCCACGACGAACCATCTGACGATGGAAGACATCATGGCGCGCGAGCGGATCGAGATGACGCATGTCACCTTCCGCGGCGCCTCCGAGGCGGTGCCCCAGGTGCTGGGCGGACAGATCGACATGATCGCCGACAGCAGCGTCTGGGCCGGGCCGGTGGAGGCCGGGCAGATGCGCCTGCTGAGCGTCTGGACGGCCGAGCGCGTGGCGCGCTTCCCCAACACGCCGACTCTGCGCGAGCTCGGCTATGAACTGGTCGTCACCTCGAATTACGGCCTCTGCGGCCCGCCGCGGATGGACCCCGGCATCGTCCGCCTGCTGCATGACGCCTTCCACACGGCGCTGATGGGCCCTGAGAACACACGGGTCCGGACCCAGTTCGACATGCCGCTGGTCTACTACAACACCGAGCAATACCAGGAATTCGTGGTGCAGCGCGCCGCCTATGAGCGCGAGATGGTGACAAGGCTTGGCATCCGCATGGAATAGCGCCGCTTCGCGTTCAGGGAGGAAACAAGAAGAATGACCATCCAACGCCGCACGCTGCTGGGCGCGCTTGCCGCATCGCCACTCGCGACACCCGCCTTCGCCCAGGCGCGCTACCCCAACCGCACCATCCGCTTCCTCATCCCCTGGCCGCCCGGTGGCAGCCTCGATGCGCTGCACCGGCAGATGTTCGAGATCTTCCAGCGCGACACCGGCCAGAGCATCGTCATCGAGAACATGCCCGGCGCCCGTGGCACCCGCGCCGCCTTCTTCCTGACGCAGCAGGCGCGGCCCGATGGCTATACGCTGGCGCATCACCACCTCTCCATTCTGCGCCACCCCTTCCTGACGCGGGCGCCGACCTGGGATCCGATCACGGATTTCAGCTACATCATGCAGATCACCGGCTTCGTCTTCGGCACCGCCGTGCGTGCCGATCGCGGCTGGAACACGTTTGACGACATGATCGCCGAGGCCCGGCGCCGCCCGGGCGAGCTCACCTATTCGACCTCCGGCATCGCCACGACCAACCATCTTGCGATGGAGGACATCCTGGCCCAGCGCGGCGTGCGGATGGAGCACATCCCCACGCGCGGCGCGCAGGAAGGCGTGACCATGCTGCTGGGACGGCAGATCGACATCGTCGCCGATGCGCAATCCTGGCGGCCGCAGGTGGAGAGCGGCGAGTTCAGGCTGCTCAGCGCCTGGACGCCCATGCGCCTCGCCTCCGCGCCCAATGCGCCGACACTCACCGAGTTGGGCCTCGGCCGCAGCGTGACCTCGCCCTATGGCGTGGTCGGGCCGAAGGGGCTGGACCCGGAGATCGTGGACATCATGCATCGCAGCCTGAAGAAGGCCTTCGAGGATGATGCCTCCCAGGCGATCATGCGGCGCTGGGAAAACCCGAACGAGTATCTCGGGCCGCAGGCCTATCTGGAATTCGCGCGGGAGCGGGTGGCCTACGAGCGGGATACGGTGCGGCGGCTGAACCTCAGCATCGACTGAACCGCCGGCCGGGGCGAGACTGCACTCCATGCCAGATCGCCTCGACACCCTGCTCGAAACCCTGCCGCGCGCCTATGCCGGGCCCGGCGGCGCCATCGCCGTGCTGCGCGCGGGCGAGGTGCTGGTGCGCCACGCCTGGGGCTACGCCAATGCGGAACGGCGCATTCCCTTCACGCCCCGGAGCCTTTTCCGCATCTGCTCCATCACCAAGCAATTCACCTGCGGCGTGATGCTGGCCCATGGCGCCCCCGAGGCGTTGGACGCGGCGATCCATGCGCGGCTGCCCCTGCTGTCGGGGCCGGTCCCAGGCGCGCGGCACCTCGCCCACAACCAATCCGGCCTGCGCGACTACTGGGCGCTCGCCATGCTGCTGGGCTCGCCGGCGGAGGCGCCCTTCGGCGATGCCGAGGCCGAGCGCCTCATCGCCGCCACGCGCAGCCTGCAATTCGCGCCCGGCACCCGCTTTTCCTATTGCAACCAGAATTTCCGCCTGCTCTCGGACGCGCTGGAAGCCCGCAGCGGCCGCCCCTTCGCCGCCTTGCTCGCCCGCCATATCCTGGAGCCGGCGGGGATGGAGACCGCGATCCTCGCCGCCGACACGCGCGCCCTGCCGGATGGCACGGAAGGCTATGAGGGCAGCCAGGCCACCGGCTTCCGCGCCGCCGAGAACCGCATCCTCTGGACCGGCGATGCCGGCATGGCCGCCAGCCTGGACGACATGATCGCCTGGGAGCGTCATGTGGACGCGACGCGCGATGACCCGGACGCGATCTACAACCGCCTCTCCGCCCCCGTCACCTTCGGCGATGGCGCGCCCGCGCCCTATGGCTTTGGCCTGGCCCGCGGGCGTGAGTTCGGCCGGGCGTTCACGGGCCATGGCGGCGCGCTGCGCGGCTGGCGCAGCCATCGCCTGCATGTGGCGGAGGAGCGGCTTTCGATCGTGGTCCTGTTCAACCACATGGGCGATGCCGCGGGCGCGGCGCTGGATGCGCTCGCCGTCCTGCTGGGCGAGACGCGCCCGCAGCCCGATCCAGAGCGGCCAAGCCCCGACTGGCTCGGCGCCTATCGCGAGCCGGAGACCGGGCTTTCGGCGCGCATCGACCTCGCGGCGCCCGGCCAGCTGCGGCTGCGCTTCGGCCATGGCGCGGAACGGCTGGACCTGCAGCCCGATGGTTCGGCCGGAAGCGCCCGAACGCGGCTGCACGCCGGACCGGACGGCGTCTGGATGGAGAGGCCGCAGGAGAATTTCCGCACGCGGCTGACCCCCTGCGAGGGGACCGCCACGCCCGACATCGCCGGGCGCTACCATTGCGCCGAGTTGGACGCCGAACTGCTGGTCACCACGGCCGGCGGCGTCGCCTATGGTGGCTTCTCGGGCGCGCTCGGTCAGGGGCGGATGGAATTGCTGGAGCCCATTGGCCCCGACCTCTGGGCCCTGCCCTGCCCGCGCGCCCTGGATTGCGCGCCGCCCGGCGACTGGACGCTCGCCTTCCGGCGCGAGGAAGGGGCGGTGGCCGGGGTGCAGGTGGGATGCTGGCTGGCGCGGGGGCTGGAGTATCGGCGGGTGGGATAAAAGGGGCCTCCGGCGGCTGGGGCCGAGGGGCCCCAGACCCCGGAACTCAGGCCAGGCCCATGGCCCAGAGGAGGACGCCCTTTTGGGCGTGGAGGCGGTTTTCCGCCTCGTCGAAGACCACGCTTTGCGGGCCGTCCATCACCTCGTCGGTGATTTCCTCGCCGCGATGCGCGGGCAGGCAGTGCATCACGATGGCGTCCGGCGCCGCCTGCTTCAGCAATGCGCCGTTCAGCTGGTACGGGGCCAGGAGGTTGTGGCGGCTCAGCGTCTCGCCATCCTTCTCGTCGCTCATCGAGACCCAGCAATCGGTCACGACGCAGCGGGCCCCCTTCACGGCGGCGACGGGGTCGGTTGTCAGCTCGATCTGCGCGCCCTCACGCCGCGCCCAGGCCAGCAGCTCCGCCGGCGGCGCGAGCTCGGGCGGGGTTGCGATGCGCAACGTGAAGCCGAAGCGCGCCGCCGCCTGGATGAAGCTCTGCGCGACATTGTTGCCATCCCCCGTCCAGGCGACGACCTGGCCGGCGATGGGGCCGCGATGCTCCTCGAAGGTCATCACATCCGCCATGAGCTGGCAGGGGTGGCTGATATTGGTCAGCCCGTTGATGACGGGGATGGTCGCATGCGCCGCCAATTCGCGGATGTTCGAGACATCCGCCGTGCGCAGCATGATCGCATCCACATAGCGCGAGAGCACGCGCGCCGTATCCTTCACGCTCTCGCCGCGGTTCAGCTGGATCTCGCGGGCCGTGAGCACGAGCGGCGTGCCGCCGAGCTGGCGGATGCCCACCTCGAAGCTGACGCGCGTGCGGGTGGAAGGCAGCTCGAAGATGAGGGCCACGGTCTTGCCGGCGAGCGGCTGGCCCAGGACCTCGCCGCGCTTGGCCTTCTTGCCCAGCTCCAGCATGTGCCGGAGCGTGGGCGCATCGAGGTCCATCAATTCCAGGAAGTGCCGGGGGCCTTCGCCGCCCCCGGCTGTCGGCTTCAACAGGGCGCTCACTTGGCCGGCGCCAGCGCTTCAGCGGGCGTGAGGGCCAGGCAGGCGCGGTCGAGGGCGGCGAGCGCCTCATCCACCTCGGCCTCCGTGATGATGAGCGGCGGCGCCACGCGCAGCACGTTCATCCCCGCCGCGACGGTCAGCAGGCCCTGCTCGACGCATTCGGCCTGCATGGCGCCGTTGCTCACCTCGGGCACGAGGCGCAGGCCGAGCAGCAGGCCGGCGCCCTGCACGCCCAGGATGACACGCGGATGGCGATGCGCCAGATCGAGCATGCCGCGCCAGAGATGACGCGCCACGCGGTCCACCTGATCGAGGAAGCCAGGCGCCAGCACCACGTCCAGCACGGCATTGCCGGCGGCGCAGGCCAGCGGCCCGCCGCCATAGGTGGTGCCATGCGTGCCGGGCTTCAGGTGCTTGGCGACCGCCTCCTTGGCCATGACGGCGCCGAGCGGGAAGCCGCCGCCGATGCCCTTGGCCGAGGACATCACGTCGGGCTCGATGCCCGCCCATTGATGAGCCCAGAGCTTGCCGCTCCGGCCCATGCCGGTCTGGACTTCGTCCAGCGCGAGCAGCAGACCGAACTCGTCGCAGACCGCGCGCAGATCGCGCAGGAAGCGCAGGTCGGCCGGGCGGACGCCGCCCTCGCCCTGCACCGGCTCGATCATGATGCCGGCGGTGGCCGGCGTGATGGCGTCGCGCACGGCATTCATGTTGCCGAAGGGCACATGGTCGAAGCCCTCGACGGCCGGGCCGAAGCCCGCGAGATACTTCTCATTGCCGGTGGCGCTCAGCATGGCGAGGGTCCGGCCATGGAAGGCGCCCTCGAAGCAGATCATCCGGAACTTCTCCGGGTGCCCGTTCTCGGCGTGGTACTTCCGCACGGCCTTGACCATGCCCTCATTCGCCTCGGCGCCCGAGTTGCAGAAGAAGACGCTGTCCGCGAAGGAGGCGGCCACATGCCGAGCGGCCAGCTTCTCGGCCTGGGGCACGCGGTAGAGGTTGCTCACATGCATGACGCGGGCCGCCTGCTCGGCGATGGCCTTCACCAGATGCGGGTGGCCGTGGCCGAGCGAGGAGGTGGCGATGCCGGAGCCGAAATCGAGGAATCGTCGCCCCGCATCCGTCCACACATAGGCGCCCTCGCCCCGCTCGAAAGCGAGGTCGGCACGGTTGTAGGTCGGCATCAGGGCGGGGATCACGCGGCTGCGCTCCTCTGGAATGTTCCGCCCGCGACATGCGGGCGGAAACGGCCAGTTTGAAGGAAAACCGCCGGGAATCAAGCCTTGGCTGGGGAAGGCGGGTCCCGCGTGGGGCATGGCAGGGATCGCCGGGGCGATTCCGCCGGGCGGATCAGGCCCTAGCGACCGCCGGCCGTCGGCGATGGACCGGTCTGCAGCCCGCTGCCGGCGCCCGGACCCGGCCCAATGCGCCCGACATTGCCGAACAGCGCCTGGAGCAGGGTGCGCTCATTGCCGGGGCTCGGCGTCTCGCGGTCCACGAAGGCGACGCGCGGCATGTCGCCCTGCGTCTGGTCGATCTGGCGGATCTCCGCGACGGTGCCGGCCGGGCTGAAGTCGATCGCGACGATGCGCTGGGACCGCAACGCCATGGTGCGGGCGGGCCGCTGCTGCGTGACGGCGCTGATGTAGTACCAGCTGTTGTCGGAGAAGGTGCTC
>JAESGX010000429.1_pt1 | contig 15979 bp, 16 predicted proteins | sample 9269801 | NCBI WGS metagenome assembly JAESGX01 (sample SAMN16773122, study PRJNA677054) | algae metagenome | isolation source: Pleurocapsa minor GSE-CHR-MK-17-07R and co-occurring heterotrophs from wet... | place: USA: Lower Calf Creek Falls, Grand Staircase Escalante National Monument, UT ... | reverse complement strand
GAAATGCTCGCATGCAGGGTCTCCTTGGACTGAGCCGGGAGGCCGGAGTGGCCGCCCGGGGTGGAACATCAGTTGCGCCGCCCGCTCAGCGGTCGGGCACGAACGGCACGCCGAGGCAGGCCGGCGCCCGCGCCCGGGCGCGCGTGCCGGCGATGGCGACGAGCACGACGATCGTCGCGAGGTAGGGGAGCGACGACATCAGCTGCGACGGCAGCCCGATGCCGGCGCCCTGGGCATAGAGCTGCAGGATCGAGACGCTGCCGAAGAGGTAGGCGCCGATCACCAGCCGCCCCGGCAGCCACGACGAGAACACCACGATGGCGAGCGCGATCCAGCCGCGCCCGGCGGTCATGCCGTCCACCCAGAACGGCGTGTAGACGAGCGAGAGATAAGCACCGGCGAGCCCGGCACAGGCGCCGCCGAACAGCACCGCCGCGAGGCGCACCCGCAGCACCTTGCTGCCGAGCGCGTGCGCCGAGACGTGGTTGTCGCCGACCGCCCGCAGCGTCAGCCCGGCGCGGGTGTGGAACAGGAACCACCACACCCCCGCCACCAGCACGAAGGAGGCGTAGACGAAGGCGTCCTGGCCGAACAGGATCGGCCCGACGAAGGGGATGTCCGACAGCCCCTCGATCCAGAGCTTCGGCATCGCATCGCGCCGCGCGCCGACGAAGTCTGCGCCGACGAGCCCCGACAGCCCGAGCCCGAGGATCGTCAGCGCCAGCCCGCACGCCACCTGGTTCGCCGCGAACCCCAGCGTCATCAGCGCGAACAGGGACGAGAGCGCCACGCCGGCGCCGATGCCGCCGAGGATACCGAGCACGGTCGAATCGGTCGTGATGGCGATGGCGAAGGCGCAGGCCGCCCCCATCGCCATCATCCCCTCGACGCCGAGATTGAGCACGCCCGAGCGCTCGGCGACGAGCTCGCCGATCGCCGCTAGCAACAGCGGCGTCGCCGCCGTGATGATCGTCAGGATGGCCGGTTCGAGAAGGGTCATCGCACGGCCTCCGACGGGCCCGGCGCGACCCGCGGCCCCGAGGCGACGAGGCGAAGGCGGTTGACGATCAGCGTGTCGCAGGCGAGCACGTAGAACAGCAGCACCCCCTGCAGCACGCTGGTGAAGTCGAGCGGCACCTGCAGCAGGATCTGCGCCTGTTCGCCGCCGAGCGTCGAGATCGCCAGCACGAAGCCGGCCACCAGGATGCCGACGGGGTTCAGGCGCCCGAGGAAGGCGACGATGATGGCGATGAAGCCGTAGCCGGGCGACACCGACGGCAACAGCTGCCCGATCGGGCCGGCCACCTCGATGATGCCGGCGAGCCCGGCGAGGCCGCCGGAGACGGCGAACACGAACAGCGTCAGCGGCCCCTCCTTGAAGCCGCCGAAGCGGCCGGCGCGCGGCGCCATGCCGACGACGCGGATCTCGAAGCCCTTCAGCGAGCGCGCCATCATCACCGCCGCCACCACCACGACGACCAGCATGATGATGACGCCGGCGTGCAGCCGCCCGGCGAGCAGCGGCACCGTCGCAGCCGGCAAGAACGTCACCGACTGCGGGAAGTTGAACCCCATCGGGTCGCGCCACGGCCCGCGCACCAGCCAGTCGAGGCCGAGCTGCGCCACATAGACGAGCATCAGGCTGGTCAGGATCTCATTCGCCCCGAACCGCACCTTGAGGACCGCCGGGATCAGTCCGTAGAGCGCTCCGCCGACGAAACCGGCCGCCAACATCGCCGGCAGCACCCACGTCTCGCCCGTATCGTGGAAGGTCAGCGCCACCCAGCCGCCGAGAATGGCGCCGGCGACGTACTGGCCTTCGGCACCGATGTTCCAGACGTTGGCGATGAAGCAGATCGACAGCCCGACGGCGATCAGGATCAGCGGCGAGGCCTTCACCGCCAGTTCCTGCAGCCCCCACGCCGAGGTCAGCGGCTCGACGAAGAAGACGTAGAGCCCGCGCGCCGGATCGACGCCGATGACGGCCAGCATGACGGCGGCCGTCGCCACCGTGAGCGCGACCGCGATCACCGGCGACCACACGAGCATGGCGCGCGACTGCTGCGGGCGGCGCTGCAGCTCAAGCCGCATCGGTCGCCTCCACGGCTTCCGGGTGGGCGCCACCCATCAACAGGCCGATCTGCTCCAGCGTGATCGAATCGGCCGGATAGGCGGGCGACAGCCGGCCGTGGTGGATCACCGCGATGCCGTCGGCGATCTCGAAGATCTCGTCGAGGTCCTGGGAGATCACCAGCACGGCGCTGCCGCGGCCGGCGAGGTCGACGAGCGCCTGGCGGATCGTCACCGCCGCCCCTGCGTCGACGCCCCAGGTCGGCTGGTCGACGACGAGCACGCCGGGTCCCGCCAGCACCTCGCGGCCGACGACGAACTTCTGCAGGTTGCCGCCCGACAGGCTCGCCGCCTCCGGGTCTTCGGCTCCCTTGCGCACGTCGAACGCCTCGATGACACGCGCCGCCATCGCCTTCGCCGCCGCGGGCGCGAGCAGGCCGAGGTGCGTGAGCTTCGCGGTGGCGTGCCGCGTCAGCACGACGTTCGCCGACAGGGCCATGCGCGGCACGGCGGCATGGCCGAGCCGCTCCTCGGGCACGAAGGCCGCCCCGCGTCGCCGCCGCGCCGAGACGCCCTCGGCACCCACCGGCGCGCCGTCGAGCATCACCGTGCCGGGGGCCGAGGTGCGCTCGCCGGACAGGGCCTCGAACAGTTCCGCCTGGCCGTTGCCGGCGACGCCGGCGATGGCGACGATCTCGCCCGCCCGCACCATCAGCCTGATGTCCTTCAGCGCCGTGCCGAACGGCGTTTCCGGCGCGAGAGTCAGGCCGCGCACCTCGAGCCGCGGCGGCCCGTCCGGCACCGTCGGCCGGTGCGCCACCGACCCGACGGCGCCGCCCACCATCATGCGGGCGAGGCTGCCGGCGGTCTCCTTCGACGGATCGACGCTGCCGATCAGCTTGCCATGGCGCAGCACCGTCGCCCGGTCGCACAGCGCCCGCACCTCTTCCAGGCGGTGGCTGATGTAGAGGATGGCGCGGCCCTCGGCGCGCAGCCGGCGCAGCGTCGTGAACAGCTGGTCGGCCTCCTGCGGCGTCAGCACCGAGGTCGGCTCGTCCATGATGAGAAGCTTCGGGTCCTGCAGCAGCGCCCGCACGATCTCGATGCGCTGGCGCTCGCCGACCGACAGGTCGCGCACCACCCGCGACGGGTCGAGCGCCAGCCCGAGCTTCACCGACAGCGCCCGCGCCTCGTCCGCCACCTGCGCGACCGACTGCGAGCGCGGCATCGCCAGCGCAATGTTCTCCGCCACCGTCAGCGCCTCGAACAGCGAGAAGTGCTGGAACACCATACCGATGCCCAGCGCGCGCGCCGCCGCCGGGCTGCCGATCGTCACGGGCTCACCGAGGAAGCGGATCTCGCCCTCATTCGGCTGCAGCGCCCCGTAGAGGATCTTCACCAGCGTCGACTTGCCGGCGCCGTTCTCCCCCAGCAGTGCATGAATCTCGCCCTGGCCGATCGTCAGGTCGACGTGATCGTTGGCAGTGAGCGTGCCGAAACGCTTGACGATGCCGCGCGCCTCCAGCACCGGCGGCCGCGCATCCCTCCCGCCGTCAGCGTTCGCCGCCGCCGCCATCCCACCGAACCCCGTTCCAGTGCCCCGCCGCCGATCCTAGTGCAGCGAAATCAGGCACGCCAACGTCCTGTGCAACTTACCGGTGGATGTCAGGCCGTTCCGCTCGCGACGAAGCAGGCGACGTCGCGTCCGGCGACCCGGTCGATCGGCGGCCGCTCGACGCGGCAGCGCGCCACCACCGACGGGCAGCGCGGGTTGAAGGCGCAGCCGACCGGTGGGTTGAACGGGGAGGGGAGTTCCCCCTGCAGCACGATCCGCTCCTTGCGCCGCTCCGGGTCGGCGAACGGCGTCGCCGACAGCAGCGCCCGCGTATAGGGATGGCGCGGGTCCTCGAAGATCGCCTCGCGCGGCCCCTGCTCGACGGCGCGGCCGAGGTACATCACCATCACCTCGTCGGCGATGTGGCGCACCACCGTCAGGTCGTGGCTGACGAACAGGTAGGCGAGCCCGAGGCTCTCCTGCAGTTCGGCGAGCAGGTTCAGCACCTGCGCCCGGACGGAGACGTCGAGCGCCGACACCGGTTCGTCGAGCACCAGCACCTTCGGCTTCAGCACCAGCGCCCGGGCGATCGCGATGCGCTGGCGCTGGCCGCCGGAGAACATGTGCGGATAGCGGTCGGCGTGTTCCGGCCTGAGCCCGACGCGGGCGAGCAGGTCGCGCACCACTTGCGTGCGCTCGGCCGCCGGCATGGTCGTGTTGATCACGAGCGGCTCGGCGATCTGGGTGGCGATCGTCTGGCGCGGATTGAGCGAACCGTAGGGGTTCTGGAAGACGATCTGCACCTCGCGGCGCAGCGTCGCCTTCTCCGCCGGCCCGGCCGCGACCATGTCGATGCCATCGATGACGAGGCTGCCCGACGAGGGCGGCTCGATCGAGGTGACGACGCGGGCGAGCGTCGACTTGCCCGAGCCCGATTCGCCGACGACCGCGAGCGTCCGCCCCGGCGACAGCCGGAACGATACGCCGGCGAGCGCATGCACCAGCGCATCGCCGCGGAACGGCCCGCGCGCCACCCGGTAGGTGCGGGCGAGGTTGTCGGCCACTACCAGCGCCTCGGCCGGCGCGGTCACGAGCTTGCGGGCAGCAGCCATGCTCATCGGGCCATCTCCGTGGTGCGGGCGAGCGGCGTCGGCCGCCCGTCGACGAGCGGGTAGTGGCAGCGCGCGTAGCCGAGCTCGGCCGGCGCCGGCTGCGGCGGGATGGTGCGGCAGAGGTCGGTGGTGAAGGCGCAGCGCGGCGAGAACAGGCAGCCCGCCGGCCGGTCGAAGGCACCGGGCACGACACCGGCGATCGCCGGCAGCCGCCGCTCCGTCGCCCGCTCCGGCAGTGCCGCCAGCATCGCCGCCGTGTAGGGATGCCGCGGCGTGCGGAACAGCCCCAGCGTGTCCTGCAGTTCCACCTGCTGGCCGGCATACTGCACGGAGACGCGGTCGGCGGTCTCCGCCACCACCCCCATGTCGTGGGTGATCAGGACCAGCGCCATCTCGGTCTCGCGCTGGATGCGCAGGAGAAGGTCGAGGATCTGCGCCTGGATCGTCACGTCGAGCGCCGTCGTCGGCTCGTCGGCGATCAGCAGCTTCGGCCCGGCGGCGAGCGCCATGGCGATCATCACGCGCTGGCTCATGCCGCCGGACAGCTGGTGCGGGAAGGCGGCGAGCCGGCGGCCTGGCTCCGGGATGCCGACGAGGTCGAGAAGCTCGATCGCCCGCGCCTTGCGCTCCGCCCGGCCGAGCCCGAGATGCACCTTCAAGACCTCGCCGATCTGGAAGCCCACCGTGAAGCACGGGTTGAGGCTCGTCATCGGCTCCTGGAAGATCATCGCCATCTCGTGGCCGATGAGCCTGCGCCGGTTGCGGGCAGAGATCGTGCGCAGGTCGCGGCCGTTGAACTCCAGCCGGTCGGCCGTCACCGTCGCGGTCGACGGCAGCAGCCCCATGACGGCGAGCATCGCCACCGACTTGCCGGAGCCGGATTCGCCGACGACCGACACCACCTCGCCGATCTCGACGGACAGCGACACGCCGTCCACCGCCCGGAACGGCCCGGCGCGGGTGGCGAAGGAAACGGTGAGGTTGCGGATGTCGAGGAGGGGCATTCTTTTCGCCGTCGTCCGGAGAGCCTATATTGGGTTGACGTTGGAGATTGTGCGCATGACCGGCCCCATCATCCCTGCAGCTTGACGCCCGGCGGCACCGCCAGCCAGAGGCGCTTTGCGCGCAGTGCCGGACGAAAGTCCTCGAGTTGGGCGAGCGCCTCGACCGCCAGCGAACGTTGCACGTTCGCCAGGTCGAGCAGGCCGGCGATGAACTTCCGCCGCTCCTCGATCGACTGCGCGCGAAACGTCTGCCGGTCGATGGCGGCGGTCAGAAGATTGGTCTGTTTCGCGACCTTGTAGTACGCGACGACCTCGTGGATGACCGCTTCCGGCAGGATCGTCAGGTCGGCGGCAATCGAAGCGAAAACGAAGTCGGTATCGTCCGCGACGACGAAGGGATCCTCGTTCTCGATAAAGTAGGCCGCTTCCGCCGGCTGCGTCTGCAGTTCGATGCCGCGCATCGTCGCGCAGATTTCGGCGTGGATGGCGGTGACGATATCGATGACTCTCTGCTCGCGGACGAAGTGCTCCTCGTCGCGGACCCGCTGGCGTTCTTCGCGGGCCCGTTCGGCCTCGCGCCTGGCCTCGTCGCTCGCGCGCCGGCGCTCATCCCGTGTCGTCAGGTACCAGGTGAGCACCGCCGCCGTCGCGCCGAGCAGGGCGGCGAGGATCGTCCCGGCCACCTCGATCAGCGACGTCTGCAGCGTCTCGCTCACCCTCACCCCCGCTTCAGCTTCGGGTCGAGGGCGTCCCGGAGCCCGTCGCCGACGAGGTTGATGGCGAGCACGGTGAGCAGGATCGCGAGGCCCGGGAACGTCACCACCCACCAGGCCCGCAGGATGAACTCGCGCGCCTCGGCGAGCATCGTCCCCCATTCCGGCGTCGGCGGCTGCGCGCCCATGCCGAGGAAGCCCAGCGCCGCCGCCTCCAGGATGGCGTTCGAGAACGACAGCGTCGTCTGCACGATCAAGGGCGCCAGGCAGTTCGGCAGCACCGTCTTCACCATCAGCCGGATCGGCCCGGCGCCGGCGGTGCGCACCGCCACCACATAGTCCTTGTCGCGCTCGGTCATCACCGAGGCGCGCGTCAGCCGGACGAAGTGCGGCAGCAGCACCAGCGTGATGGCGATCATCGCGTTCATCAGGCCGGGGCCGAGGATGGCGACCAGCACCAGCGCCAGCAGCAGCCCCGGAAACGCCAGCACGACGTCCATGACGCGCATGACGACGGTGTCGACCCAGCCGCCGAGATAGCCGGACAGGGTGCCGAGCGTGACACCGGCGGCGAGCGCCAGCGTGACGACGAACAGGCCGATGAAGAGTGAGTAGCGCGCCCCGAAGATCAGCCGCGAGAGCATGTCGCGGCCGACCGCGTCGGTGCCGAGCAGGTAGGTGAGCGAGCCGCCCGCCTCCCAGAACGGCGGCACCAGCAGCGCGTCGCGGTTCTGCACGTCGGGGGCGTGCGGGGCGACCAGCGGCGCGAAGATCGCCACCAGCACGAGCACCACCATGAACACCAGCCCCGCCACAGCGCCCTTGTTCTCGGAGAACGACGCCCAGAAGGCGCCGAGCATCTCGAGGCGGGGGTTCACCGTCCCGCCGCCGGCCGCCGGATCGGTCACGGCCATCGTCTCACCTCCGGTGGCGGATGCGCGGGTTGACGAGCCCGTAGGCGACGTCGACCGCGAGGTTGACGATCATGACGATGCCGGCGATCAGCAAAAGCCCGCCCTGCACGACCTGGTAGTCGCGGCGGAAGATCGAATCGACCAGCCACTTGCCCACCCCCGGCCACGAGAAGATCGTCTCCGTCAGGATGGCGCCGGCGAGCAGCAGCCCCGCCTGCAGGCCGATCGTCGTGATCACCGGGATCAGCGCATTGCGTAGCGCGTGCAGCCCGACGACGCGGCCGGGCGCGAGCCCCTTGGCGCGCGCCGTGCGCACGTAGTCCTCGCTCAGCACTTCCAGCATCGCCGAGCGCGTCTGCCGGGCGATGACGGCGAGCGGAATCGTGCCGAGCACGATCGCCGGCAGGATCAGGTGCGACACCGCCGAGGTGAAGGCGCCCTTCTGGCCCGACAGCAGGCTGTCGATCAGCATGAAGCCGGTCGGCGTCGGGAAGTAGTAGATGAGCGAGATCCGCCCCGACACCGGCGTCCAGCCGAGCCAGCCGGAGAACACGATGATGAGCAGGAGCCCCCACCAGAAGATCGGCATCGAATAGCCGACCAGCGCCGTCGACATCACCGTGTGGTCGAACACCGAGCCGCGCCGCACTGCCGCGATGACGCCGGCGGGAAGGCCGAGCACGACGGCGAAGATCATCGCCGTGATCGAGAGTTCCAGCGTCGCCGGGAACAGCGCCGCGAACTCGGCCAGCACCGGCTGCTTGGTGACGATCGAGTTGCCGAGGTCGCCGTGCAGGATGCCGGTCAAATATTCGAGATATTGCTGCCAGAGCGGCCGGTCGAAGCCGAACTGCGCCATCAATTCGGCATAGCGCTCGGGCGAGAGGCCACGCTCGCCGGCGAGCAGCAGCACCGGGTCGCCGGGCAGCAGGCGGATGAACAGGAAGGCGACGACCGTCACGCCGAGAAAGGTCGGAATGAGCAGGCCGATTCGCTTCGCGAGAAACGGGATCATTGCGGGCCGTCCGGCGCCGCGGCGGAAGCCCGCCGCGGCGCCGAAAGCGGGTGCCGGTGGTTATTCGGCGATGTCGACGCCGTCGAAGCGGTGCGAGCCGAGCGGGTCCATCTTGTAGCCGGACACCTTCTTCGACATCGGGATCGTCACCAGCGAGTGGGCAATCGTCGCCCACGGCGCCTGGTCCTTGAAGCGCAACTGCGCCTGCTCGTAGAGGGCGGTCCGCTCGGCCTGGGTCGGCAGCGACTTCGCCTTCTGGATCAGGTCGTTGAACTCCTTGTCGCACCACTGCGCGCGGTTCGCGCCACCGACGGCGTCACAGCCGAGCAGCACGGCGAGGAAGTTGTCCGGGTCGCCGTTGTCGCCCGTCCAGCCGAGCAGCACCGCGCCGTCCCGCTCCTTCTCCGACGAACGCTTCAGGTACTCGCCCCACTCGAACGAGACGATCTCGACCTCAACGCCGATCTTCTTGAAGTCCTCCTGGATGAGCTCGGCCATGCGGCGGGCGTTCGGGTTGTAGGGGCGCGCCACCGGCATCGCCCACACCTTCATCTTCAGGCCCGCGGCGCCGGCCTCCTCGAGCATCTTCTTGGCAGCTTCGGGATCGTAGGGATCGTCGGAGACGGCCTCGTTGTAGGACCACATCGTCGGCGGGATCGGGTTCTTCGCTGGGCTGCCGGTGCCCTGGAAGACCGACTCGATGATCGCCTCCTTGTTGATCGCCATGTTGAGCGCCTTGCGCACCTTCGGATTGTCGAAGGGGGCGACCGTAGTGTTGTAGGCGAGGTAGCCGACGTTGAGGCCTTCCTGCTGCATCACCTGGAGCGTGTCGTCGTTCATCAGGCCGCCGATGTCGGCCGGGTTCGGGTAGGCCATCACGTGGCACTCGCCGGCCTTCAGCTTCTGCAGCCGCACCGAGGCATCGGGCGTGATCGCGAAGACGAGCTGGTCGATCGCCTGCTTGCCGCCGAAATAGTCGGCGAAGGCCTCGTAGCGGATCACCGCGTCCTTCTGGTAGGCGACGAAGCGGAACGGCCCGGTGCCGATCGGCTCGTTGTCGATGACCTCCGGCGTGCCGGCCTTCATCATCTGGTCGGCATATTCGGCCGACATGATCGAGGCGAAGTCCATCGCGAGGTTCGCGATCATCGGCGCTTCCGGCCGCGTCAGCGTGAACTTCACCGTATAGTCATCGACCTTTTCGATCGTCTTGATCAGGTCCGGCATCGACATGCCGTCGAAATATTCATAGGTCGGGGCCGAGACCTTGTACCAGGGCTCGTCCTTCTTCAGCTGCCGGTTGAACGAGAACAGCACGTCGTCGGCGTTGAAATCGCGGCCCGGCGTGAACTTGTCATTGCCGTGGAACTTCACGCCCTGGCGCAGCTTGAAGACATATTCGAGGCCGTCGGGCGAGACTTCCCATGACTCGGCGAGGCCCGGGATGACGTTGGTGGTGCCGCGCTCGAACTCGACGAGGCGGTTGTAGATGGGCTTCGCCGAGGCGTCGAAGGTCTGGCCGCCGGTGAAGAACGATGGGTTGAAGCCCTCCGGGCTCGCCTCGGAGCAATAGACGAGCGTCTTGGCCTCGGCCGCCGTGAAGGCGAGGCACGTGGAAAGCGCGAGCGCGGAAGCGAGTGTGCGCAGCAGCATGATTCTTCCCTCATTCTGGTTCTTGCCGGAACGGTTTCGCGCACTGCGGAGCCGCAGGGGTACGCAACCGCGCCGTTGGACCTGATGGTAAAAAATCACGTCGCGACGCGCGCGCCAAGGGGGCGGGCAGCAGTGCACCTATTAGCCTTTGGTTTCGATCGTGGGCTGTGAGGGCTGCCCGGTTCAGCCCAGGGGGGCGCACTGCGCCATACGGGCGCACACCGCCGAAGCGCGTGCTCAGCCCGCCGGCAGGCGGTCCGCCAACTGCGGCAGCGCGAACGGCACGCCCGCTGGGGGCACCACGTTCGGCGGCAGCGCCACGCGGAACACATCGGCGAGCAGCCGCCGCGTCACCACTGCGGCCGGTGCACCATCAGCCGCGATCCGCCCCTCGTGCACGACGACGAAGCGGTCGGCATAGCGCGCGGCGAGGTTGAGGTCGTGCAGCACGACGATCGCCGCGCCGCCGGCGCGGGCGTGATCGCGGGCGGCGTCGAGCACGGCAAGTTGATGGGAAAGATCCTGCGCCGCCGTCGGCTCGTCGAGCATCAGCACGCCCGGCCCGCGGCCGATCGCGCCGACCCAGAGCTGCGCGAGCACGCGGGCGAGGTGGACGCGCTGGCGCTCGCCGCCCGACAGCGCGTCGTGCAGCCGGTCGGCGCGGTCGGCGAGATCGACGGCCGCGAGCGCGCGATCGACGATCGCCGCCGCCTCCCGCCGGCCGAGCGCCAGCCCCGGGATCGCCACGCCCAGCGCCGCGATCTCGCGCACCGTGAACGGGAAGGCGAGTGCCGAGGCCTGCGGCAGCACCGCCCGCCGCAACGCCAGCGCCGCCGGCTTCATCGCCGTGATCGGTTCGCCGCCGATCAGCACCCGCCCGCCGTCCGGCCGCATCTCGCCGGACAAGAGTTTCAACAGCGTCGACTTGCCGGCACCATTTGGGCCGATCAGCACGGCGAGGTCGCCGGCCGGGAAGGCGACCGTGACGTCGTCGACGAGCCGCCGCCCGCCGCGCGCCACCACCAGCTTTTCGCCCCGCAGCATCGGCCTCACCCCGTGGCCGCGCGGCGGCGCAGCAACAGCCACAGGAAGAACGGCGCGCCGATCGCCGCCGTGACGATGCCGATCGGCAGCTCCGCCGGTGCCACGACGACGCGCGCCACCGCGTCGGCGAGAAGCGTCAGCGCCGCCCCGAGCAGCGCCGAGGCCGGCAGCACGAAGCGGTGGTCGGGTCCGGTGAGAAGCCGCACGAGATGCGGCACGACGATGCCGACGAAGCCGATGACGCCGGCCACCGCCACCGCCGCCGAGACGGCCGCCGCCACCGCCAGCATCGACAGCCGTTTTGCCGTCTCCACCGGCACGCCGAGGTGGTGCGCCTCCGCCTCGCCGAGCAACAGCGCGTTCAGCGCGCGCGCCACGAACGGCAGCACCAGCGCCGCAAACAGCACGAACGGCGCCGCCGCGGCGATCTTCGCCCACGAGGCGCCGCCGAGGCTGCCGAGGGTCCAGAAGGTGAGGTCGCGCAGCGCCTGGTCGTCGGCCGAGAAGATGACGAGACCGGTCAGTGCACGCGCCGCCGCGTCGACGGCGATGCCGGCGAGCAGCAGGGTGGCGATCGAGGTTGTGCCGGTGCGGGTACCGAGGCGGTAGAGGAAGGCGGTGGCGGCGAGTCCGCCGACGAAGGCGGCGATCGGCACGGCGGCGCGGCCGAGCGGGGCGACGAAGGGCGCCAGCACGCCGCCGCCGAGCGCGATCACCGTCACTGCCGCCAGCGCTGCCCCCGACGACACGCCGATGATGCCGGGGTCGGCGAGCGGGTTGCGGAACAGCCCCTGCATCACTGCCCCGGAGACCGCGAGCCCGCCGCCGACGAGGATCGCCAGCACGACGCGCGGCAGGCGGATGTCGAGCAGGATCAGCCGCTCGCGCGCCAGCACGGCGGCGTCCACCCCGTCGGCGCCGACGAGGCCGAGCGCCCGCGGCAGGGCGGCGAGCGACACGCCTGTCGCCCCCACCGCCAGCGACAGCGCCGCCGCCAGCACGAGCGCCACCAGGGCAGCGGCGATCGCCAGCCGGCCGCGGGCCGCGCGGTCGCCGGCCGGGCGTCCGGCGGTCCGGCCGTCCGGCCGTCCGCGCGATCCACCCGTCACCGGCAGCACCGCGGCTCCGCTCACGGCGGGCCGGCTTTGGCGATCTGGCCCGGGTGGAGTTCCGCCGCGAGCGCGCGCGCCACCTCGGGCGTGCGCGGCCCGAAGCCGAGCAGCGACTGGCCGTCCATGGTGACGAGGCGGCCGTTCGCCGCCGCCGGCGTGCCGCGGAAGGCGGGCATGGCAAGCACGTCGCCGCCGGCCGCGTGGGCGCCGCTCGTCATCATCAGCACGACGTCGGGTGCGGCCGCCAGCACCGCTTCCTCGCTCATCGGCTTGTAGCCCTCGAAGTCGGACGCGACATTCACCCCGCCGGCGAGCGCGATGATCGCGTCGGCGGCCGTGTTGGTGCCGGCGGCCATCGGCACGCCGTCGCGCAGCGTCAGCACGAACAGCACGCGGGCCGGTGTGCGGATGCCGGTGCGCGCCGCGGCGAGCGCCTCAAACCCCTGCTCGACCTCGCCGGCGAGCGCCGCGCCGCGCTCCTCCACCCCCATCGCCGCGGCGAGGAAGCGGATGCGGCCGGCGACCGCCGTCGGCGTCGTCGTGTCGTCGACCATCACCAGCGGCACGCGGGAGGCGGCGAGCACCTCGACCACCTCCGGCGGGCCGGCGCCCTCGGTCGCGACGATCAATGTCGGCGCCGTCGACAAAACGCCCTCGGCCGAGAGCGCCCGCATGTAGCCGACGTTCGGCTTGTCAGTGAGCGCGCGGGCGGGCGCCGTGCTGGTGGTGTCGATCGCGACGATGCGGTCTTCCAGGCCGAGGTCGTAGAGGATCTCCGTCACCGCGCCGCCGACCGAGACGACCCGCGTCGTGTCCGGCGTGCCCACCGGCGTGCCGCGGGCATCCACCAGCGCCTCCGCCCGAACCGCACCAGCGAGCGGCAGCGCCGCCGCCAACACCAGCGGCAGCACCAAAAGGGCGGCGCGGGCCGCGCCGGCGCGGCGCGGCGTGGCGGGTGCCGTCCGTGCGGCGGCGAGTGCGGTCACGGCCAGCACCGGCGTGGCCGGCGTCGAAGCCTCCATCGCCCGAGCAGTGTTCGCTGCGGCACCGCGCAACGCCGCGGGCCGGGCGGCCAGAACCGCCGTCGTCGCGCCCGGTGGCGACCGCATCGATACGGGCCGCGGGTCCAGGGCGGGGAGGAGGGTGGGCAACGACGTCGGCATCGGTGTTTCCTTGCGTCCCGGCGCCGCAGCGTCCCCGTCGGAGCGGGGCGGCGCGGCCGGCCGGCTCACTTCGTCAGGATCAGGCGGCCGCGCGCGGTAATCCGCAGCCGGTAGTCTTCGCCCTTGTGGACGAGGATCGCTTCGCCGGTTTCGCCGCACAGCGTCGCCACGTCCCAGCGCGCCGGTCGCGCTCCCGCCGGCTCCGACGGCCGTTCGACCTGTTGCCGTTCGACTGGCCTTTCGACCGGTCGTTCTGTCGCCCGTGTTGCCAAGGCGCCGCCGGCGGCAGCCGGATCGGGCACCGTCATCGCCGCACCGCCGTTCGCGCGCCATCGAGCGCCTTCTCACCACGGCCGGCGAATGCCACGTCACTCGCGCCGGCGAACGCCGCCTCACCCACGCTGCCGAACGCCGCGCCGCCCTGCCGTTCGACCGGTCGTGCTGTCGCCCGCGTTGCCAAGGCGCTGCCGACGGCGGCCGGATCGGGCACCGTCATCGCCGCACCGCTGTTCGCGCGCCATCGAGCGCCATCGAGCGCCGTCTCACCACGGTCGGCGAACGCCGCGTCACTCACGCCGGCGCACGCCGTGTCGTGCGCGAAGGCGAACGGTGCGCCGCGTACGCCGCCGAACGCCGCGTCGCCCCGGCGGGCGGCCGACACCGCCATTGCCGCGGTGGGCGCCGCTCGCGGCGAGCCGGCCGCCAGGGCCACCCCAATCGTCCGCCACGTGTCGGCAGAGGCGTGCGCCATCGTCCCGGCATGCCCGGTGGCCGGGCGCCGAGCGTCGTCCGTCGTGCCGCGCCGCTGGGCCGCCGGGATCGCCGACCCGGCGGCGAAGGCCGGCTGACTTTGACAGGCGTTCGCGCTTTGCGCCGGCCGTGCTAGCGTCGCCGGTGACACCGGCAGAAGCCGGGCGCCACCGGTCTTGTGCGCCGGTGGTCGGCCGAAGACACCGACAACGGAGGACGCCCGATGTTCATCGCCATGAACCGCTTTCTGGTCTGCCGCGGCGAGGAGGCCGCCTTCGAGGCGGTCTGGCTCGGCCGCGACGTCCACATCGACCGCGTGCCGGGCTTCGTCGCCTTCCATCTGCTGCGCGGGCCGGAACGCGAAGACCATACGCTCTACTCCTCCCACACCGTCTGGACGTCGCGCTCAGCCTTCGACGACTGGACGCGCTCCGAAGCCTTCCGAGCCGCCCACCGCGACGCCGGCTCCGGCAAGCGCCTCTATCTCGGTCCCCCGCAGTTCGAGGGCTTCGAGACGATCCAGGAGGTGCTGCCGGCCGCCGCGGCGGCCGAGTGAGTTTCGCCGCCCGCCGGCGCCGTCGACCGATGCCCCGGCGCAAGCCCCGGAGGTGGGGATCCGGCTGACGTTGTCGACGACCCATCCGACCCCGTCGAGGTCGACGGGTGGGGCGCGGCAGCAGCCGCTCATGTCGCGCACAATGGCCACAGAGCCCGCCGACCCGTCAAGCGCTCGCGACGTTCCGAACAGTCGAACCGCGCAAACAAGAATTGATATAACTACAAAACAACGGCGCCGAACTGGAATAGATAAAATCTAAACTGGCCGTAGCCGATACCAAAGCCTGCAGGCGACATTGACAAGGGCCGGCCACCGGAGACATTTACAGGCAGGCTGCGACCTCACTCGGCGCGGCGTCGTCCAGAATGCTCGAAGACGCCGAGGCTGGGCCGGTCGTGATCGGTCCCTCGTGCTGCCGTTGCGGAGTGCTGCGTGCCCGTCGATCGCTGTCGCCCCGTCGCTCGAAGCCCTTCGGCTGGGCGGCCCTCGGCCAATGGCCCCGGCCACCTGCCGGCCGCCGGCCGCATCGCCGGCGTCATGCTGATGGCGGCCCTGTCGGGCGGGGCCGGGTTCGGTGTGGGCGGCCCCCTCGGCGCGACGGCGGCAGCAGCCCAAGCGGCCGCTGGCCCGCGACAGGCTGCGACGATCCAAGAGACTGCCGACACCCAAGCGACCGCCGCAGCGCAAGCGCCTGCCACGAAGCAAGCGGCTGCCGCGACGCAAGCGCCTGCCACGAAGCAAGCGGCTGCGGCGGCCGGTCCGACGATCGAGCTCAACCGCCTGGAGGATGCCGGCGGGGGCTGCCGGCTGACCCTCGTCGTCGCCAATCCGGGGACGCAGCGCTTCGAGCAACTGAAGCTCGATCTCGTGCTGTTCGACCGCGACGGCGTCGTCGCCCGCCGGCTGGCGGTCGAGACTGGCCCGGTGCGGGCGAACAAGACGGTGGTGCGGCTGTTCGAGGCGGCGGATCTGCCGTGTGCCGGCATCGGCCGGCTGCTCCTCAACGACGTCCTCGCCTGTGCCGGCGACACGGGACCGGTCGCCGGCTGCGTCGATCGCATCGCCACGGCGTCGCGCGCCGCCGTCCCCTTCGAGCGATGAGCCGAACCATGGTGGTGCCCGTCGCTCTGCCCGCCGAGCCGACAGCCTGTCTCGGCATCTTTGTTGCCGGCTTCCTGGCTGCGGTCGAAGCGGCCGTCCATCCGCGGCGGCCCGCCGTGATGCCGGCGCTCGCCGCAGTCCGGAAACCCGATCTCACCGCAGTCTGCGCCGCGGCGATCGCTCTTCTGCTGGCGCTTCCGCTCGATGCCGCCGC
>JAESGX010000428.1_pt1 | contig 15985 bp, 16 predicted proteins | sample 9269801 | NCBI WGS metagenome assembly JAESGX01 (sample SAMN16773122, study PRJNA677054) | algae metagenome | isolation source: Pleurocapsa minor GSE-CHR-MK-17-07R and co-occurring heterotrophs from wet... | place: USA: Lower Calf Creek Falls, Grand Staircase Escalante National Monument, UT ... | reverse complement strand
AGGGTGCGGGCCTTTTTTTGGATCCCCCTCAGACGCCGGGCGCGCGCATCCGCGCGCTTGGCTTCGGAACGCTAAAGCGTTCCGGCTCGCCTATTCGGCTCGCATTCTCGGAGGGTGCGGGCCGTTTTGTTTTGGAGCGCTTTCCCTGATGCCCCCACGCCTTTAGCGTGGGGGCATGTTCACCCTCCCCGCGCTTGAAGCCGCCGAAGCCCTGATCCGCCGGCATTTTCCCGCCACGCCGCAATATGCCTGGCCGCTGCTGGCCCAGCGCGCCGGCTGCGAGGTCTGGGTCAAGCATGAGAACCACACGCCCACCGGCGCCTTCAAGGTGCGCGGCGGCCTCACCTATTTCGAGCATCTGCGCTCGCCCGGCGTGGTGAGCGCCACGCGCGGCAATCACGGGCAGTCGCTGGCCTATGCCGGCGCCAAGGCGGGCATTCCCGTCACCATCGTCGTGCCCATCGGCAATTCCACCGAGAAGAATGCCGCCATGCGCGCGCAGGGCGCGAACCTCATCGAGCACGGCGCGGATTTCGACGTGGCGCGGCAATTCGCGCGCGAATACGCCGCCGAACGCGGCCTCGACTTCGCGCCCTCCTTCGCGCCGGATCTGGTGCGCGGGGTGGCCACCTACGCGCTGGAGCTGTTCCGCGCGGCGCCGCCGCTCGATGCGCTCTATGTCCCGGTCGGCCTCGGCTCCGGCATCTGCGGCTGCATCATGGCGCGGGACCTGCTGGGCCTCTCCACCGAGATCATAGGCGTGCAATCCACCGGCGCCGACGCGTATGCGCGGAGCTTCGCCGCCGGCCATGTGGTGGAGACACCGAGCGCCATCACCAAGGCCGACGGCATGGCCACCCGCATCCCCGACCCCGCCGCGCTGGAGATGATCCTGAAGGGCGCGGCCCGCATCGTCACAGTCACCGATGACGAAGTGCGCGACGCCATCCGCGCCTATTGGACCGACACGCACAACCTCGCCGAGGGCGCGGGCGCCGCCCCCTTCGCTGCGCTCATGCAGGAGAAGGACAAGATGCGCGGCAAGCGCGTGGCGACCATCCTCTGCGGCGGCAACATTGATCTCGCGCTGTTCCGCGAGTGGGTGCTCGCATGATCCTGGAGCATGTCAGCCCGCTCGGCGGGGCGGCGGTGGATGTTCATGTGGCGGATGGCCGCATCGCCGCACTCACCCCCAGCGCGCGCCATGATGCGCCGCGCCTCCTGCTACCGGGCCTGGTCGAGGGCCATTGCCACCTGGACAAGACGCTCTGGGGCCGGCCCTGGTGGCGCAATGAGGTCGGCCCCTCGCTGATGGACCGCATCAACAATGAGAAGGCGACGCGCCGCGCCATCGGCATGGATGCGATGCGCGAAGGCCGCGCGCTCTGCGAGGCGCATCTGGCGGCCGGCGCCACGCGGCTCCGCAGCCATGTGGATGTGGATGAGGAAAGCCGCCTCACCCATGTGGAGCAACTGCTGGCCCTGCGCGAGGAGATGCGGGGCCGCATCGAGATCCAGCTCGTCGCCTTCCCGCAATCGGGCATCCTGCGCACGCCCGGCGTGGAGGAATGGCTGGACACGGCGCTGCGCCTTGGTTGCGACGCGGTGGGCGGCCTTGATCCCTCCCTGATTGATCGCGATCCGGTGCGGCATCTGGACATCGTGTTCAGGCTGGCCGAGCGGCACGGCAAGCCTGTGGACATCCATCTGCACGAGGCGGGCGAACTCGGCGCCTTCAGCATGGAGCTGATCGCGGAACGCGCGCGCGCACTCGGCATGCAGGGGCGCGTGGTGATCAGCCACGGTTTCGCGCTGGGCGATGTGGCGGCCGCGCGGGCCGATGCGCTGCTGGCGCAGCTGGCGGAAGCGGGGGTCGCGCTGTGCACCTCCGTGCCGCCCTCGCGCGCCGTGCCGCCGCTCAAGCGCGCGCGCGAACTCGGCGTCACGCTCTTCGCCGGCAATGACAACATTCGCGACACCTGGAGCCCCCACAACGCGCCGGACATGCTGGCGCGCGCGGCGATGGTGGCGCTGAAATACGAGCTGCGGCGCGACGAGGATGTGGCCCTGGCGCTTGACGCCGTGACCTTCCGCGGCGCCGAGGCCTGCGGCTTCGCGGATTACGGCCTCGCGATCGGCAACCGTGCCGACCTCGTGCTGGTTTCGGCCAGCTGCGTGGCGGAGGCGGTGGTCACCCGCGCCGCGCCGCTGGCCGTCTATTCCGGCGGAAAGCTGGTCGCCGGACCGGAGCGCTGACCTAGCTGTTGCCGCCGGCCAGCGTCTGGTTGGCCAGGCGCTCCGAGAGCTTCGCCACCGCCGTGTGATCCTCGCCGGCGCCGAGATGGGTGGCAGCCGCCGCCCAGAGCTCACGCGTCAAGGCGGAGAGCGGCGTCGGCACGCCGGCCTCCTTGCCGACCTCGATGGCGATGGAGAGATCCTTCACCATCAAGTCCAGCCCGAAGCCGGAATCGAAGCGGCGCGACAGCACGAATTGCCGGAACTTCTTCTGCGTGGAGTTGTTCATCCCCGTCGAGGAATTCAGCACATCCACCATCAGGCCCGGTTCGAGCCCCAGCTTCTGGCCGATCAGCAGCGCCTCGATGCCGATGAGGAAGCCGCCGGCGCTGACCAGGTTGTTCAGCGCCTTCATCGCCTGGCCCGCGCCGATCCCGCCACAGCGGTGCAGCGAGGTGCCCATGGCGCGCAGCAGCGGCTCGGCCGCGTCCAGATCGGCCGTCTCGCCGCCCAGCATGATGGCCAGCTCACCCGTCTTCGCACGCGGCACGCCGCCCGAGACCGGTCCATCCACCATGCGGATGCCCCGTGTGCCGAGCCGCGCCGCGATCTCACGCGTGCGGCTCGGATTGCCCGAGGTCATGTCGATGAAGAGCGCGCCCTCGGGCAGGGCCGGCAGCACGGCGTCGGCGACCAGGGCGACTTCCTTGCTGGTCGGCAGGATGCAGAGAAAAGCCTCCACGCCCTTCGCGGCTTCGGCGGGCGAGGCGGCGGCGTGGCCGCCCACCTCGCTCACGAAGCGCGCCACCCGCTCCGGCGAGATGTCGGTGACGGTGACATCATGGCCGGCCTTGATCAGGTTGGCGGCCATGGGCCAGCCCATATTGCCGATGCCGGCGAAGGCGACGCGTGCCATGAGCTACTTCTTCGCCCGGGCGGCGGGCTTCTTCGCCGCCACCTTGGTGGGCGCGGCAACGGCCTTGGGCGCGGCCTTCACCTTCTTCGCGGGCTTCTCCGCCTTGGGCTGGATCGCGCCTTCGGCCAGCAGCACCTCATGCGTCGCCTTGAAGGCGTCGAGGGCGGCGGGAATGCCGCAATAGGCGGCGGCGTGGCTGAGCGTCGCGCGGATCTCGTCCACGCTCACGCCATTGGCGAGGGCGCCCTTCACATGCAGCTTCACCTCGGGAATCTTGCCCAGCGCCGTCAGCATCGCGAGGTTGATGATGGAGCGCGTCTTGCGGTCCAGCGTCGGGTCGCCCCAGGCCATGCCCCAGGCCCAGCTAGTGGTGATGCGCTGGAAGGCCATCATGAAGTCATCGGCCTTGGCCATGCTCGCATCCACGTATTCGGCGCCGAGCACGGCGCGGCGGATGGGCAGGCCCTTCTTGAAGAGCTTGTCGTCGTCGAGCGCCATGGAGATTTCCCCTCTGTTGAAAGATGCCGCAGGCTAAGCCCCGGAAGAGATGGGTCAATGGGAGGCATGGATGTTCTTTGAGGGCTTCGCGCTGGAGACGCGGCAGGTGGATGGCAGGGCGGTGCGCTTCCGCCGCGGCGGCAAGGGCCCGCCGCTCCTCCTGCTGCATGGCAACCCGCAGACCCATGCGATGTGGCATCGGGTGGCACCGGAGCTGGCCGAGCGCTTCACCGTCATCGCGGCCGATATCCGCGGCTACGGCTTTTCCGAGAAGCCGGGCCCGAGCGCCGACCACGCGCCCTATTCCAAGCGCGAGATGGCGAAGGATGTGGTGGGGCTGATGCGCGGCCTCGGCTTCGATCGCTTCGGGATCGTCAGCCATGATCGCGGCGCGCGCCTCGCGCATCGCGTGGCACTCGATCATGCGGCGGCGGTGGAGAAGCTCTGCGTGATGGATATCGTCCCCACGCTGCATCACTTCGAGCATGCCGACATGAAATTCGGCCTGGGCTACTACCACTGGTTCTGGTTCGCGCAGCCGCATCCCGGGCCGGAGACGCTGATCAGCCAGGATGTGGAGGTGTGGTTCGATATCCACACCTCGCGCGAGCCGAAGGATCGCAGCTTCTTCCATCCGGAGGCGCGGGCCGACTACCTGGCCGCGCTGCGCCTGCCCGGCACGGTGACCGCGATTTGCGAGGATTACCGCGCGGCGGCCAGCATTGATCTCGAGCATGACCGCGCCAGCCGCGCGGCGGGCGAGCGGGTGCAATGCCCGGTGCTGGCGCTCTGGGGGTCCAAGGGGAAGATCGGGCAGTGGTATGAGCCGCTGGCCGTCTGGCGCGACTATGCCGATGGCCCGGTCAGCGGCCATGCCGTGAACAGCGGCCACTACCTGGCCGAGGAAGCGCCGGGCGAGGTGCTGGCGGCGCTGCGGGGTTTCCTTGGCTAAGGCGATCACCCTCCACGTCGCGACGCCGGCCGATGCGGCGCGCGTCGCAGAGGTCCTCGCCGCCTCCTACGGCACGCTGTGGCGCGGTGCCTATGCGGAGGATGCGCTGGCGGCGGTGCTGCCGCTGGTGAGCCGGGCACGGCCGGAACTGCTGGCCTCCGGGCGGTACTTCCTCGCGCAGCGCGGCGATGCGCTGGTCGCGGTGGGCGGCTGGAGCCTGGAGGACCCGGCGAGCGGCGTGGTGCTGCCGGGCCAGGGCCATGTGCGGCACTTCGCGACGCATCCCGACCATCTGCGCCAGGGCGCCGCCGGGCTGATCCTGAGGCGCTGCCTGGCCGAGGCCGAAGCGGCGGGCGTGGCGGAGATGCTGTGCCTCGCCAGCCTGCCCTCGGAAGCCTTCTACGCGGCGCATGGCTTCCGCACGCTGCGGCGCGAGGAGACGCGGATCGGGGGGCGCTTCCTCCTGCCCTCGCTGCTGATGCGTTGCGCGGGCTAGGCGCTCACTGCCGCACCACGGCGGGCAGCAGCGCGGTGGGCCGGTTGGCGGCGGTGCAGTGGTCATTGTCGCGGCGCCGCACGCCGAAGCGCAGGCCGGTCGGGTCGAACGCGACGAGGTCGTGATCCTCGCGGCATTGCGCGACGGGCTTCCAGTTCGCGCAGCCGGTGAGGGAGATGTCCACCTCCTGGTTCGGGCGCAGGTTGCAGTCGCTGAAGCCGAAGGCGCGGATGAGGTTCGGATCCTCGGTCAGCAGCGTGACGAATTTCGCGTCCTCGAAGAAGACGCCCTCGAAGGCGCCGGGCACCGCCGCGGATTCCGCGCCGATGCGGTAGGGGCCCAGGGTGCGGAAGCGGAAGGTCGGGCGCTGCATCTGCGGGTCGAGCGCATGGGTGAAGACCAGGCTCCACTGCCCGTTCTCGAAGGTGAAGCGGCGCGTGCCGTAGCCGCCATACCAGGGCTCGGGCGCCGGGCTGGCATAGGTGCCGGACAGGGTCTCGAGCGCGGCGCGGGGCGCCTGTGCGGCCAGCGGCGCGGTAACGAGGAACAGGGCGCAGGCGAGGGCGATGGGGCGAGGCATGGGGGCTCTCCGGTTCGGCGCGGCCCGATGCCGCCGCCTGACCTGATGAGCCGCCAGCGGCCCTGATTTCGACAGGCGGCCGGGGTTCAGTCGCCGAGCGCCGCGCCGTCCCGCCGTGGATCCGCCGCCCCCTCCAGCCCGCCCGGAACGCGCCGGATCACCTGCAAGCCGGTGTTGATTGGCACCACGCGCGGCGCATGGCCCATGGCCGTCAGGGCCGGCGCCAAGGCGGCGGCCGGTGTGCCCTGTTCCAGCTCCACCACGCCCGATTGCGCGCCCAGGCGGGGGCGCGCGGTGGCGGCCCAGGCATCGCGATTCCAGGCCAGCATCTCCGCCAGGCCGCCGGCCACCGCATCGGGAATCCAGGAGCCGCCGCCGGCGCCGATGACGATCTCCGGCGCGCCCGTGGCGTCGAAGACGAGGGTGGGGGCCATGGTTGTCGCCGGGCGCTTGCCGGGGGCCATGCGGTTGGGCGAGTTGGATTGCGGATTCACCGCGAAATTGGTGTTGCCGTTGTTGAGCGCGATGCCCATGGCCAGCAGATCGGCGCCGAAGTTCAGGTTGTTGGTGGTGGTGAAGGCGACGGCGCCACCCATCGCGTCCATCACCGAGATGTGGCTCGTCATCGGCGCATTCTCAGGCGTGCCGGGCGTGACCTCGGGGCGCGCTTGCGTCGGGCTGATCAGCGTGGCGCGCGCATCGAGGTAGCGGCGGGCAACCATCGCATCCTCTGGCACGGTGACGAAGCGCGGGTCGCCCACCCAGCGCAGCCGGTCGGCGCGGGCGAGCCGGCTGGCCTCGATCAGCAGATGCGCGGCCTCGGGGCTGCCGGGGCTGGCCTCCGCGAAGCCCGTGCGCTCCAGCAGGCCCAACTGCTGCAGCACGGCGACGCCGCCGGAGGAAGGGGCGGCGGCCGTGCAGATGCGCCGCCCGAAGGCCTGGCCGCACAGCGCCTCGCGCGGGAGGGCGCGGTAGCCGCGGAGGTCCTCGGGCGTGATGAGGCCGGGGATGGGGCCCGTGCGCGTGGCGGCGAGAAAGGCCTCGGCCAGCGGGCCCTCGCGCAGGGCGGCGGCGCCTCCGGCGGCGACGAGGCGCAGGGCCTCCGCCTGGGCCGGATTGCGCAGGAGATGGCCGGTCGGGTGGGGCGTGCCGTCCTCGGCATAGAAGAGGGCGCGGAAATCGGGGTTCTGGCGCAGCGTGGCGGCGCGGGCGGTGAGCACCGCGTGCAGATACGGCGGCATGGGGAAGCCCTGCTCGGCCAGGCGGATGGCGGGCGCGAAGAGGCTGGCCCAGGGCAGGCGGCCGAGCGCGGCATGCCCCGCCTCCAGCGCCGCGATGCTGCCGGGGATGGCGACCGCGCGGCCGCTGCGCGCCACGCTGGGCGGCAGGCGGCTGCCATCCGTGTCGATCGTGAGCGAGGGCGTGGCGGCGGCAGGCGCCTGGCCCACGCCATCCCAATGCAGCGTGCGGCGCGCGGCGGGATCCCAGGCGAGCAGCAGCCCGCCCGAGAACAGGCCGGAGGCATGCGGCTCCACCAGGCTCAGCACCGCCTGGGCGGCGACGGCGGCATCCATCGCGCTCCCGCCCTGGCGCAGCATCTCGAGCCCGGCGGCGGAGGCCATGGGGTTGGCGGTGGCGACCATCTGGCGCGTGGCACGCGTGGCCTCGGCGTGGGTGGTGAGCGGCGTGAGCAGGAGCAGCAGCAGGAGGAGGGCGCGCATGGTTCGGGCTTCCGGTGTCCTGGGTTCTTCGGCACGATGCCGGAACTTCCGGGAGTTCACCATGCGCCGCCGTTCCGCCCTCGCCTTGCCGTTCCTGGCCACGCCCGCCTTCGCGCAAACACCCGCGCCGCGGTCCATCCGCGTCATCGTGCCCTTCGGCGCCGGCGGCATCATCGACGTGGCGGCGCGGCTGCTGGCGGAGCCGATGGGCGCCGAGCTCGGCCAGGTGCTGCTGATCGAGAACCAGCCGGGCGCGGGTGCCACCATCGGCGCGCGCAACGCGGCGCGGGCGGCGCCGGATGGGCAGACGCTGCTGGTGAGCGGTGCGGCCCATGCCGTGATGCCCGCGCTCTACAATGACGCACCCGACCCGGCGCGGGATTTCACGCCGATCACGCTGATCTCGCAGCAGCCCTTCCTGCTCGCGGTGCACCCCTCCAACCCCGCGCGCAGCCTGCCCGCCTTCCTGGCCTGGCTGCGGGAGAAGCGGGACGCGGCGACGTTTGGCACGACGGGGGTGGGCGCGGCCTCGCACCTCGCGGGGGAGTTGCTGAAGAAGCTGGCGGGCGTGGATTTCACCGTGGTGCCCTATCGCGGCACGCCCCAGGCGGTGACGGACCTGACGGCTGGCCGCCTCGACTTCATGATAGACAGCCAGACGCTGCTGGCGCCGCTGGCGCGTGCCGGGCAGGTGGTGGGGCTGGCGGTGACGACGGCCGGACGCTCGCAGATGCTGCCGGAGCTGCCGAGCATCGCCGAGGTGGTGCCGGGCTTCGAAAGCTCCTCCTGGCAGGGGATGTATGCGCCGGCCGGGCTGCCGGCGCCCATGGCGGCACGACTGGCGGCGGCGGCGCAGGCGGCGCTGGCGCGACCGGAATTGCAGGCGCGCTTTGCCGATGCGGGGTTGCAGATGATGACACCGGGGCCGGAGGCGCTGCGGAGCTTCCTCGCGGCGGAGACGGCGCGCTGGGTGCCCATCCTGCAGGCGACGGGCGCGCGCGGCGGGTGATGGGGCTTGAGTGCGGGCCGGCGCAAGGCTAAGTCAGGTGCAGAGCGCGGGCGTAGTTCAGAGGTAGAACGTCAGCTTCCCAAGCTGAATGTCGGGGGTTCGATTCCCCCCGCCCGCTCCATTCCCTCACCCCGCCGAAACCATCCGCCCCAGGCGCTTGCCGCCGAAGATGTGCACGTGGAAATGCGGCACTTCCTGCCCTGAATCCCGGCCCATGTTGGTGAGCAGCCGGTAGCCTGGCTCCTCCAGGCCGAGCGACTTCGCCACATGCCCCACGGCGCGCCAGAACCCCGCAATCTCTTCGGTGGTCGCAGAGCCATGGAAATCGGCGGCGCTGACATAGGGGCCCTTCGGGATCACCAGCACATGCGTGGGTGTCAGCGGGTTGATGTCGTGGAAGGCGAGGGCGAACTCGTCCTCATGCACGCGCTTGCTGGGAATCTCCCCGCGCAGGATGCGCGCGAAGATGTTCTGCGGATCATACGGGGGGAGGCCGGAGACGTTCATGCGACCAAGGTTAGAGCAAGCGTGGCCGCGTTGGAATCACCTCACCCTTCGCCAGCCTGTGCCAGGATGCGCCGGGCGCGGATGAGGATGGGCTCATCCACCATCAGGCCGTCCACGACGAAGGAGCCACGGCCCTCTCGCGCCGCCTCTTCGCCGGCGGCCAGTTGGCGGCGGGCCAGGTCCAGCTCGGCGGCGCTCGGCGAAAAACCCTCGTTCAGGATGGGCACCAGCGAGGGGTGGATGCAGCTCGCTCCCACCAGCCCCGCGCGCTTGGAGCGGGCGACCAGGGCGCGGATCTTCTCGGCGTCCTTGTAGTCGGCGACGGTGCCGAGCGTGCCGAGCGGCGCCACGCCTGCCGCCACCGCCGCCAGCACCATCTGGCGCTTGGCCATGGCGATGATCTCGTCATCCGCCGCGGCGCCACATTCAGCGGCCAGATCCTCGGCGCCGATGAGCAGGCCCGCCACGCGCGGCGAGGCGCGGGCGATCTCGTGCAGCGCGCGCAGCGCGGCCGCGGTCTCCACCATGGGGATGATGCGCATATGGCCGGTGAGCAATTCGCAGGCGAGCTGGACGTGGTCGGGCCCGAGCACCTTGGTGAGCAGGATGCCGTCGGCACCCGCCGCCACCGCAGCCTCGATGTCGCCCACGGCAAGCCGCAGCGGCCGGTTCACGCGGACCAGCACCTCGGCCCCGCCCGCGCGCGCGATGGGGATGGCGGTGGCAAGCGCGGCGCGCCCCTCCGCCTTGCGCTCATGCGGGATGCTGTCCTCGAGGTCGAGCAGGATGGCATCGGCGCCGGCCGTCGCGGATTTCTCCACGAAGCGCGGCACATTGGCGGGCACGTAGAGCATCGAACGCCAGATGCGGGCCATCACTTGGTCTCCCCGTCGAGCACGATCCGCGCGGCGCGCAGGCGTGCGAGTTCCTCGGCGCCCAGAAGCGGGGCGAGCAATGCGTCATTGTCCTGGCCCAGGCTGGGCGCGGGGTTGCGGAGGATGCCAGGTGTGGCGGACAGGCGCGGCACCTCGCCATGCATGGGCAGCCAGCCGCCGGGCATCTCGGCATCCGGCACCTCGATCAGCGCCTCGCGGCCGGCGACGTAGTGGTCCTGCTCCAGGCCGGCCACATCCATGATGGGGCCGATGGTGACGCCGTCGCGGTCGAACTGCGCGAGCGCCTCCTCCATGGTGAGCTGCGCCACGGCGTCGCGCACCACGCCGTCGATCTCCTCGATGTGGCGGATGCGGTCGCTGTTGGTGCGGAATCGCGGGTCCTCCACCAGCTCGGGGCGGCCGATGCTCTTCATCAGCTTCACGAAGATGGCCTGCGTCGAACTGGAGAGGCCGACCCAGCCGCCATCCTTGGTCTGGTAGGCGTTGCGCGGTGCTGTGTTGGTGCTGCGGCTGCCGGTGCGCGGCTTGAGCTTGCCGCTGATGCGGTAGTTGGCCATTTGCGGTTCGAGCACGGAGAAGATCGGCTCAAACAGCGAGAGATCCACGACCTGGCCATGGCCGGTGCGCTCCGCATGGCGCAGCGCGATGAGGGTGGAGGCGGAGCCCATCAGCCCCGCATAGGCATCCGCCATGAACATGGGCGGCAGGACGGGCGGCCGGTCGGCATAGCCGTTGATGGCGGCGAAGCCGGAGTAACCTTCCACTAGCGTGCCGAAGCCCGGCTTGTGCGCGAAGGGCCCGGTCTGCCCCCAGCCGGAGACGCGGACGATGACCAGGCGCGGATTGAGCGCGTGCAGCGTGGCGGGCGAGAGTCCCATTTCCTCCAGCACGCCGGGGCGGAAGCTTTCCACGAAGATGACTGCGGTTTCGGCCAGGCGCTTCACCACGGCGATGGCGTCGGGCTGGCGGAGGTCGAGGCAGATGCTGCGCTTGTTGCGGCACCAGGTCTTCCAGGAGGTCTCGACGCCGCCGACCTTCCAGGCGCGCAGCGAATCCCCGGCGGGAGGCTCGACCTTGATGACCTCGGCGCCCTGGTCGCTCAGCATCTTGGTGAGCATGTTGCCGGCGACGAGGCGGGAGAGATCCACCACGCGCAGCCCCTCCAGCGCGCCGGTGGCCGCTGCGTCGAATGCGCGCCGCGTCAGCATCTTGTCCCCGTTTCCCCGCTGCATTGATCGGGGGCGACGCTATGGGCCAGTCTGGATCGGGTCAATGCGGAGGCGGTGCGGATGGCATACGAGGCGAGGCGCGATTTCATCGGCTATGGGGCCAATCCGCCCGATCCGCGCTGGCCCCATGGGGCGAAGCTCGCGCTGAACTTCGTGCTGAATGTGGAGGAAGGCTCCGAGCCCTCCGTGCAGGATGGCGAGGGGTTTTCGGAGACGAACCTCAGCGAGGCGCATGGGCGGAACCAGATCCCCCGAGGGCGGGATTTGGCGGCGGAGACGCTGTTCGAATATGGCAGCCGCGTCGGCTTCTGGCGCGTCACGCGCATGTTCGCCGAGCGCGGCATGCCGCTGACGATGTTCGCCTGCGCCCAGGCGCTGGAGCGCAATCCGGAGATCGCGGCCGCGATCCGTAGTTCAGGCAATGACGTCTGCTCGCATGGCTGGCGCTGGATCAAGCATTTCGAGCTGGACGAAGCGACCGAGCGCGAGCACATCGCGCGCGCCGTCGCCTCACTGGAGCAGACGACGGGGCAAAAGCCCTCGGGCTGGTATTGCCGCTACGGACCCTCGGTGAACACGCGTCGCCTCGTCGCGGAGCATGGGGGTTTCCTCTACGACAGCGACCATTATGGCGATGAGCTGCCCTTTTGGGTGACCATCGAAGGCGAGGGCCACCTGATCGTGCCCTATTCGATGGCGACGAATGACGCGAAGTATTTTGGCGCGATCGGCAATGGCGAGCAGTGGTTCGGCTATCTCCGCGATGCCTTCGACACCATGCTGGACGAAGGCCGGCGCGGGCGCCCGGCCATGATGTCGGTGGGGCTGCATCCGCGCATCACCGGCCAGCCGGCGCGGGCCGCGGGGCTGCGGCGCCTGCTGGACCATGTGATGGCCCAGCCCGATGTCTGGGTGGCGCGGCGCGAGGAGATCGCGCGGCACTGGGTGGCCACGCACCCCTATCCGGGGCGCGGGCTGAACGAGTGATCAGTCGGCCCTGATGCCGGCCTCGCGCACCAGGCGGCCCCAGCGTTGGACCTCGGCCTCCATGAAGCTGCGGGAGCGGTCGGGGTCCCAGCCCAGAACGTCGAAGCCGCCTTCCTCAGCGCGGCGGCGCAGATCGGGGTCGCGCGCGGCGAGTTGCGTGGCGCGGATGATCTCGCCCAGCACCGGGCGCGGCACGGCGGCGTTGGTGAGCATGGCGGTCCAGCTGGTCATTTCCAGCTCGGGCGCATTGGCTTCCAGCACGGTGGGGATGTCGGGCACCAGACGGTGGCGGGTGGGGCTGGTGACGGCGAGGCCGCGGAGCCGCCCACCCTGAATCTGCGCGAGGCATTCCGGCAGGTTGGAGACCATGAAGTCTAGATTGCCGGCGACGAGGTCCGTGACACCCGGCGCGCCGCCGCGATAGGGCACATGGGTGATGTTGCCGCCCGCACCGGAGACGCGGCGGAACAGCTCGAGCCCCAGATGCGGCGGTGAGCCGTTGCCGGAAGAGCCGCCATTCAGCACGCGCGAGCGCGCCTGGGCGATGAGGTCGGCCAGGCTTCGGGCCGGGTTGGCGGCGTTCACCACCACGACGAGCGGCAGGGAGCCCAGCACCGAGACCGGCACGAAATCGCGCATCAGGTCATAGGGCGCATTGGGAAAGAGGCTGACATTCACGGCGTGGGTGAGGGTGATGGCCAGCAGGGTATGGCCATCGGGCGGGGATTTCGCGGCGGCGTCGGCGCCGATCATGGCATTCCCGCCGGCGCGGTTCTCGACCACCACGGGCTTGCCCCAGTTCTCCGAGAGCTTTTGCGCCACCAGCCGCGCCATGATGTCCGTGAGGCCCGCCGGGGTGAAGGGGACGATGTAGCGCACCGGGCGGTCGGGGAAGGCAGGCGCTGGCTGTGCCTGGGCGATCAGGGGCAGGCCGAAGGGCAGGCTGAACGCCGCCCGGCGGGTGATAGACATGGATATTCCTCCGATGGGCGATGTTTGCGCCCTTGGCGGGAAGTGTAGGCGAAGCCGGGGGCGGTTTGGCAAGCGGCGGCGCCTCTGGCGTAATGGCTGAGAAACCGGAGGAACCGACCGATGACCGACGCCTTCCCGCTGCCCAGTGCCAGCCCCGCCGAGCTTGGCCTGGACCCCGCCAAGCTCGACCTGCTCTGCGCCCGGATCGAGGCGGATATCGCGGCGGGGCATCATCCCGGCGCGCAGGTGGCGCTCGCCCGGCATGGCAAGCTCGCCTTCTTCCGCAGCTTCGGCGAGGCGCGCCACGGCGTGAAGGCGACCGACGCCTCGCTCTGGCTGCTCTACTCCAACACCAAGGTCATCACCGCCGCCGGGCTCTGGGCCCTGGCGGAGGAGGGCCGGCTGCGGCTGAGCGATACGATCGCGCAGCACCTGCCGGGCTTCGAGGCGGGCGGGAAGGGCGGCATCACCTTCATCGAGCTGCTGACCCACCAGGCGGGCTTCCCGAGCGCCGAGATCCCGCCCGCCGCCTGGGAGGACGCGGCGCTGCTGCGCGAGCTGGTCTGCGGCTTCAAGCTGGAATGGGAACCCGGGAGCACCGTGCGCTATCACCCGGCGGCGGCGCATTGGGTGGCTGCCGCCGTGATCCGTGCCGTGACCGGCGAGGATCACCGCGCCTATCTCCGGCGCCGGATCATCGCGCCGCTCGGCCTCGATGGCGAACTCTTCGTGGGCGTGCCGGCGGAGATGCAGGGCCGGACGGCCGACATGCACGACGTGGATGGATCGGTGCGCATGCCGGAAGGCACGGCGGCCTTCCTCGCGGCCGGCATTCCCGGTGGCGGCGGCTATGGCACGGCGCGGGCGATGGCGGCCTTCTACCAGGCGCTGTTGAACGGTGGGGTGGTGGCCGGGCGGCGCGTCCTCTCACCGCGGATGCTGGGCTATGCCATCCGCAACTACACGGGCGACCGGCCGGACGAATACAACGGGATGCCGATGCACCGCGGCCTCGGGCCCCATTTGCGCGGCGAGACTCCCGTCATTCGCGGCCTGGGCGACACCGCCCACCCCGGCACCTTCGGCCATGGCGGCGTCGGCTCCTCCTATTGCTGGGGCGATCCGCAATCGGGCGTATCCTTCGCCTTCCTGTCGAACACGCGTCAGTCCGAGGAATTCCATGGGCCGCGCATGAACAGGCTGAGCGACCTGGCCCACGCGGCGATCATTTCGTGAGGAGGCGGACCAGCCCGTCCAGCTGGTCCAGGTCCTTATAGGCCAGCACCACCTGCCCGCCGCGCGCGCCGTGGCGGATGGTGACCTTGATGCCGAGATGGCCGCTGATCTGCCGCTCCAGCGCGCGGGTCTCGGCGTCCGACTTGGGCTGGCGCGGTGCGGGGCCGACATTCTTCGCCGCGGCCAGGGCTTCCGCCTGGCGCACGTTCAACCCGCGATCCACCACCTGAAGCGCCAAGGCCACCGGATCCTTGGCGGTGAGCAGGGCGCGGGCGTGGCCGGCCGTCAGCGCGCCCTCGCGCAGCAGGTCCCGCACGCGCTCGGGCAGGTTCAGCAGGCGGAGCGTGTTGGCGACATGCGGCCGGCTCTTGCCGACGGCGCGGGCCAGCGCTTCCTGCGTCAGGCCGAATTGTTCGGTGAGGCGGCCATACCCCTCGGCCTCCTCGAGCGGGTTGAGATCCTGGCGCTGCAGGTTCTCGACGAGGCCCGCGGCCATCGCCTCGCGGTCGGAGAATTCGCGCACCAGGGCCGGCACCTCGTGCAGCCCGGCAGCCTGGGCGGCCCGCCAGCGGCGCTCACCGCCGATGATCTGGTAGCGGTTGGGCTTGGACTTGGTGGGGCGCACCAGGATGGGCTGCAGTACGCCATGCTCGCGGATGGAGGCGGCGAGTTCGGCGAGCGCCGCTTCGTCCATCGCCTCGCGTGGCTGGAAGGGGCCGGGCTCGATCACGCTGACCTGCAGGGTGCGCAGGCCCGGCGCGCTGGCGCTGACGGCGGCGGCATCGCCCAGCAGGGCCGAGAGGCCACGGCCGAGGGCGGGGGGTTTGGTCATCGGGCGGCCTCCTCGGCCATCCCGGGGCTCAGCCCCGGATGGTCACACTCAACACGGATCAGGATTCGCGCTCCAGATCATTCTTGGCCAGCTCACGCAGCCGGGCGCGGTGGCGGCGCAGAAACTCGGCGGCGAGGCGGGTATAGGCCTCGGCGCCGGGGGAGCGCGGATCGTAGAAGGTGACGGGCAGGCCGTGCGATGGCGCCTCGGAGACGCGCACGTTGCGTGGGATCACCGTGTCGTACACCTGGGACTTGAAGAAACCGCGCACATCCTGCGCGACCGCCTCGGCCAGGTTGTTCCGCCGATCAAACATCGTCAGCACGATGCCGTCCAGCCGGAGCTTCGGGTTGAAGCCAGCGCGGACGCGTTCCAGCGTCTGGATAATCTGGGAGACACCCTCCAGCGCGTAGAACTCCGCCTGGAGCGGGACCATCACGGATTCCGCCGCGACCAGCCCATTGAGGGTGAGCAGGCCCAGCGAGGGCGGGCAATCCAGCAGGATCCACTCGACGCCCTTGAGCGCGGCGGCACCCTTCTCCAGTGCGTCCCGCAGGCGGGTCTCGCGGCGGGCCAGGTCCACCAGCTCCAGCTCGCCGCCCGCCAGATTCGGGTCGGCGGGGATGATCGAGAGGTTGGGGATGGCCGTCGGGCGCAGCACCTCGGCCAAGGGGCGGCCCTCGACGAGCATCGCATAGCTGCCGGCGCCGCGAGCCGCGCGCGCGATGCCGAGGCCGGTGGAAGCGTTGCCCTGGGGGTCGAGGTCGATGAGCACGACGCGTTGCCGTGCGGCCAGCGCGGCCGCCAGGTTCACGGCCGTCGTGGTCTTGCCGACGCCACCCTTCTGGTTGGCGAGGGCCAGGATGCGGAAGGTGGCGGGGTCAGACACCGGCAGGGCGTATCTCGCTGAGGCGGAGGA
>JAESGX010000427.1_pt1 | contig 16036 bp, 17 predicted proteins | sample 9269801 | NCBI WGS metagenome assembly JAESGX01 (sample SAMN16773122, study PRJNA677054) | algae metagenome | isolation source: Pleurocapsa minor GSE-CHR-MK-17-07R and co-occurring heterotrophs from wet... | place: USA: Lower Calf Creek Falls, Grand Staircase Escalante National Monument, UT ... | reverse complement strand
ACAATCAGCAGGAGGTGGCTCAGGATCGCGATCGAGTAGCGCTGAACAGAGCTGCGATAACTGTCCACCGGTTGCTCCCAGGGTTAAGTCGAGAATGGCGTGTCGCGCGGAGCGTACGGCAAGCCCGAGCGGGATGCCAGATTGTGTCGAGCCGTCTTGTCGCAGATCATGAGAGCCACCGTTCCAGATTGTCGCGGACGAAGGCATCGTCGTTCAGGTGCGGATAGGATCCGCAAATGCGGTCGATTTCCTGCAATTGCCCCGGTCCGAGCGTTTCCTTCGGATCCAGACACCAAATGCCTTCCAGTAGTCCCTGCCGCCGGAGAACCTCGTGGCAGCCCGCAATAACGCCATGGAAATCGTTGGCGACATCGAAAATCGCAGAATTGCAGTCGGTCACCTGCGCGTCCATCGCCAGCAGATCGGCGGGCACATGCGGCGCCTCGCTCGCCGCATGAAGTTTCGCCAGCAGATCGACGGCGCTCTTGACCCACACGCTCCAGTGACCGAGCAGGCCACCTTTGATACGCACGGTGGTCGTTCCGGCGCCGGTCACGACCGGAAAGGGAGTTAGCAGGTCGAGCACGATGTGATCGTCGTTGCCGGTATAGAGCATAATCCTGTCCTCCGCGCCGGCTTCCACCACGCCACGGATCACATCCAGGGTGCGGTATCGGTTAAACGGCGCCATCTTGATCGCAACGACATTTTCGATGGCTGCGAAGCGTCGCCAGAAAGACATCGGCAAGACGATGCCGCCGACTGCGGGCTGCAGATAAAATCCGATCAGGGGAATTTTCCGAGCGATCTTGCTGGCATGTTCGATCAGTTCGTCTTCATTCGCCCCCTTCATGGCGGCGAGCGAGAGCAGGCCGGCGTGGTAGCCAAGACCGATTGCAATCTCGGCTTCGCGCAGGGCCTGTTCCGTCCGGCCGGCCAATCCAGCGATCATGATCAGCGTCCTCGACGTCCAGTCGGATGCGGTCTGCATCGCCAGTTCGAGCACGTGCGGGTAAAGGCCTGCTTCGCGGATGGCGAACTGGGTGGTGTGGACGCCGACCGCGAGTCCGCCGGCCCCGGCATCGACGTAATATCGGGAGAGGGCGCGCTGGCGGCGGCTGTCGAGCTGGCGACTGGCATCGAGCGCCAGCGGATGTGCCGGGATCACGGAGCCCTTGCGCAAGGAAGCGCGCACGGCCTCAGGCCAGTCGTGGAAGGTCAAAGCCATGGCGATAGCAATTCCGAGGTAACCAGATGGTTAAATCTTGCCTGTTTAAAACACTGTGTCAACGCGAGCGGGAGGGCTTCGCACGCAGCGCATGAATCATCATGTCGATATTGTGCTTCTTGCGCTGCTCGCAGGCCGTGGCGGTTCCCAGATTGCGCGCGAAAATGGCCGACAATGTCCAGTTGTTGGAGAGGTAGAAATATCCGATCGAGGCGATGGTGATGTAGACTTGGACAGGATCGAGCCCGCGCCGGAACACGCCCTTAGCTATACCTCGTTTCAAGATATCACCTATCATGCTCACGAACGGGCTGTGCAAGTCGCGAACCTTTCGTGACTTGCGCAGATGCGCTGCGTGGTGAAGGTTCTCGTTGTTGATCAGGCTGATCAGTTCGGGATGCTTTCGGCAGTAATCGAAGTTGAATTCGATAAGCCGGCGTATCGCGGTTTCGGGTTGCGTGTGTTCGAGGTTGAGTTTTCGCTCTGCGCCGCGAAGGTCTTCATAGACCCGCTCCAGTACGGCCAGATAAAGTCCGCTTTTGCTGCCGAAATAATAATAGATCAGCCGCTTGTTAGCGCGGGCCTCGCCTGCAATCGTATTCACGCGGCCGCCCGACAGGCCTTTTGCGGCAAACTCGCGCTTCGCCGCGGTCATGATTGCGTCGCGCGTCGACGCTCGGGGCCGTGATGTTCGGGATGATGCCGCCATTCTGTGATATCTGGACCCTAGCGACGATGATTGACAGCTCTCGGCGGCAATCCTATCGTTTTGGTATGTAACCACGCAGTTACTAGAAGACGCAATACGCGTCCGCTTGCGGTTTGATCGCTTTGGCTGCGCTTCAGGCCTGTTTGTCCAGGGAGGACATGATGAGAATCGTATTGAAATCGGCGTTTGCAGCTTTCGGTGCCCTGATGCTGAGCTGCCTCCCGTCAGCCGCGCAGCAGCGCGTGACGTTCACGCTGAACTGGGTCGCGGGCGGGGATCATGCGCCCTATTTCTATGCGCAGAAAATGGGCCTGTACAAGAAAGCGGGGATCGATCTCGACATCGAGACCGGACGTGGATCGGCCGCCTCGGCCCAGAAAGTCGGCGCGGGCTCGTCGCAGCTTGGGTTGTCCGATATGGCGGGTGTCCTGCTGTTCCGCGGCAAGGGCGCGGATCTCGTGGGCCTGATGAACGTCTATGCGAACTCGCCCCAGGGTCTTTATTGGCTCAAGAGCAGCGGCATAAACTCGATCAAGGATCTGGTCGGCAAGAAGATCGGCAATCCCGCCGGTGACGGCGCCCGCACCATGTGGCCCGCGCTCGCCAAGGCGCATGGCATCGATCCGAATTCCGTGACCTGGGTCAATATCGACGCCAACGCCAAGCTCGGCGCGCTGAAGGCCAAGACCATCGACGCCACGACGTCGTTCTATAACCTGCATCATGTCTTCACCCGCGAACTGGGCAAGGACATGGGCTTCCTCGCGTGGAAGGATGCGGGCGTCAACCTTTACGGAAATTCGATCATTGCCAACGGTCCTTGGCTGAAAGCGAACAAGGAGACCGCGGATAAATTCGTCAAGATCACGCAGAAGGCTTTCGCCGATTGCGCCAAAAACCCGGACCCCTGCATCAAAGCGCTGGTCGAGGCGAATGGCGCGCTGCTCTACGACAATGAATTGCAGAACTGGCACCTCGTCACCGTGCTGATGAGCGACGAGACCTCGCGCAATGTTGCGCTCGGCTGGCATGACGATGCTCGCATGGCGTCAGACTATAAGCTGGTCGACGAATACCTGAAGATGGAGAAAGGCTACGACGTCACCACCGCCTATACCAATGAATTCCTGGACAAGACCGTGAAGATGCCCCCGGTCAGTCCGCCCGTTCTGAAATAATCGATCCTCGTTCGCTAATCGAAGAAAGGCCGGCTACCGCGCAGCCGGCCTTTCGCTATCCGAATTCAGGCCCGACGACAGCGAATGTGCGCTTCGGGTCGTCGAATCGTCCGCCCCGGTTGAGCAGCATGCGGGTGAAGGGGCGGGTCGCCGAAAAGCCTGCCGCCTCCAGCCAGGCGCGAACCTCGCCCTGGGAATCCGCGAGATCGATCGATACGGGAGCTGTCAGCGAGCAGAACGCTCCCTGCAGCAGCGCCAAGGCGGTGGCGTAGTCTTCCGCGATCAAGGGACCGAGATGCGCTGCCCGTTGGCCGTCGCGCCCGAGCAAAAAGCCGGTAACTCTGCCGTCGCGCGCCGCATAAAGCTCTGCTTGCGGAAGCCGGCCGCGCAACAGGCAAAGCATCCTGCTGCGATTGGCGCCGAATGATTCCGCGTCATAGGCGCAGATGGCGTTCCATGCTTCACGATTGATCGGATAAATCGCGGTAGTGCGGTGGTCAGGCGCGGAGGCCGTCCGTAGTCCGTCGCGCAGGACCAGCCGGTGATAGCCCCAGGAATCCTGGAATCCGAGATGGCGATACACCTCGCGGCCTTCCGGCGTCGCATCCAGAACGGACACTAGGCCGGATGAAGTCAGATCGTCGATGCAGCGGCGCAGCAGGCGCGTGGCAAGACCCTGCCGGCGATATTGCGCATTCACTAGCACCATGCTGATCCAGGCGAACTGGCCGCCATGCGGAAGCGTAGCAGCGGTAGCGATCACCCGGCCGTCGCTATTGCGGACGGCATAAGCGCTGCCGAGCGTCAGAAATATATTCCAGTCTGCCGAGACCTGATTCCAGCCCGCCTCGCGCACAAGCGCATCCGCGTCGCCAAGCTCCGCGCGGCGAAGCGCTGACTCGGTGGCGAGCGCAGGATCAGAAAGCGCCATCGCGGCGATCGAACTTGGTTTCCTTGCCTAGGCTTACCATGTCGCGCTCGACCCAGTCTGCCGTCCAGTCGATCATTCTCCACAAAGGCACCGAGGGGTAGCCGAACAGGTCAAAGGCCCGTGCCGCGTTGATCAGCCATCCATCCAGAGATTCGGTTCCGGTCAGAACGGGCGGCTTGCCGAATTTGCGCCCGAAGGTCTCGGCCAGCCAGCGCACGCTGATGTGTTCCGGACCAGAGATATTGAGAGGGCTCGAGGGCATCGTGCAATGTCTCAGCGCCCTCAGCACCATGCTGTTGGCGTCGCCCTGCCAGATCACGTTGACGTGCCCCATGGCGAGATCGAGCGGCCTGCCGGAAAAGACGCGGGAGGCGATATCGAACAGGACACCGTAGCGCATGTCGATCGCGTAATTCAGGCGGATCAGCCGTCCCGGCGTGCTGGTGGTGCGGGAGAAATACTGGAACAATTTTTCGCGTGCGGAGCAGGAATTGGCGTAGGCGCCAGGGGGCGGCATCGCAGGCGTGTCCTCGGTAGCCCCGCCATGCAGCACGTTCACATAGGGATAAACGTTGCCCGTTGAATAGGCGATGATGCGGGAGCCGGCAAAGGCTTCAGCCACCATTGCAGGCACCAGCGCATTCATCGCCCATGTCAGATCCTCTTGCCCGCTGGCCCCGAATTTCATTCCGGCAAGGAAGATCACGTTTGGCAGCTTCGGCAATGCTTCGATCTGGCGGCGGTGGAGAAGATCGGCCGGAATGCACTCGATGCCCCAGCCGGTCAGCCTTTCGCGCAGGCCCGGCTCGCTGAACCGCGCGACGCCGACGATGCGCTTTTGCGGTGCGGCCCGTTTCGCAAGTCGGGCTAGTGTCGGCCCAATCTTGCCGCCCACGCCCAGTAGGACGATGTCGCCGTCGACTTGCTGCAAATCCGCGATCAGTTGCGGCGACGGCGTCGTCATCACGTCTTCCAGTTGGTCGACATCGTCAAACCGATCCAGCAGTGAAAGCGTTGTCATGGCATTTGCTCTGGCGAGGGACGTGCGGGAATGCTAAAAAGTTAACCAGTTGGATACCAACTGGCACAGGCCCTGTCCATGCGGTCTGTCGTGTGGAGGATTTTCTATGGCGCGCGAGCCGCTGATCAAGACAACCGTTGTCGGATCGTATCCTGTTCCGGATTGGTTGCTGGCATTGCCGTCCGAGCAGGCAATCGCAGATGCGACACGGGTTGTGATCCATACGCAGGAGAAGGCCGGCATCGACGTGGTCTGCGATGGCGAATTGTCCCGTTTCGATGTCAATCATCCCGAGACCAACGGCATGATCGAGTATTTTCTGCGGCCGATGGCCGGTATTCGATCGGCTGTGACATTCGATGAGCTGGTCAGCTATCGCGGCCTGGAGGCGATGAAATTCCGCAGCCGTCCGCCGGGCGTGGTGGTGGGGCCTGTGGGTTCGGGCACGCTCGATCTGCCGCAGGCCTGCGCGCGCGCCCGGGCGTTTGCGAGCGCTCCGTTCAAGTTCACGTTAACCGGCCCGCATATGCTGGCGAAGACGCTATTCGATCTGCACTACAAAAATGTGCCTGATCTCGCGATGGCTATCGCCGACACGCTCGCCGAGCAGGTGAGCCATCTCGACGCTGATATCGTTCAAATCGACGAAGCCAATCTTCCCGGCAGCCCGGAAGAATGGAAATGGGCGGCCGCAGCGATGAATCGGGTGCTCGATGCCGTGAAAACGACGCCGGCCGTTCATCTCTGTTTCGGCAATTATGGCGGGCAGTCTATTCAGAAAGGCAACTGGAGCAAGCTAATCGATTATCTGAATGCGCTTCATGTTGATCATGTTGTCATGGAAAACGCGCACCGACCGGCCGAAGAGTTGACGGCTTTTCGTGATTTGCGAGCTGAAATTGGTTTTGGACTTGGTGTGGTTGATATCAAGTCCACGGAGGTGGAATCGGCCGAAGCTATTGCACGCGCGATCGAACGGGCGGAAAGTCAGTTGGGACCGGGAAGGATCAAGTATATCCATCCCGATTGCGGCTTCTGGATGCTAAAGCGCGGAATCGCCGACGGGAAAATCCGAGCCCTAGTGAGCGGCCGCGACCTATATGAAGGACGCATGAAGAAATCGGTATCACCCCGGCGAGATTGATCGCATGAAGCCGTCCTTCAGCTCCTCGGGGTAGATTAGTGATTTGCATGCGCGGTGCATCCGGGCCAACTGCCGCGACATCCGCTAACGCCAGCGCCTCCGCCAATTTTAGGGCGGGTGCGCCAGTCGGACGCCTGGGGCCGTTTACCAACTCAAGCCTGCGATCGTTAGCAGCGAGCCGTTGAACCAATGCCGCTAACGGTGTTTCATTTCAGTTCTCCCGGGTTGTCGAAGTAAGGCATGGGCGATCTCTTGGCCTAGCCCCTCGACAATTGCTTCGAGCCATTCCACCTCGGAAATATCCGGCAGCAGCGGCGGTCGGGATAGGAAGTGGAGCTCAATCGCAATAAGGAGTTCGCGCCGGTTCGACGCTGGCTCGCTCTCGATTGTTCGGGTCAGAGCGGAGAGGAGCATCATGGACGCGCCCACGGGATCGGCCCTAGGTACTTTTCTAACCGGTGGCTGTAGAGTTGATCGCTGAATTCTGATGTCCTCCCGCGATAGGTTGGGCGGAATTGGAGATCACTACACCGCTCCCAAGCGACCAACGCCGGATCGATTTTCATTACCGCACAGAACTGCAGGGCCGATCAGGGAGACCCTCGACTCAATCGCGCGCGCGGTGGCTACGGGCCTCGAAACCGGCCGGGCAGGGGGAAGCTCAGGGATAAATCTCCAAATTCGGCTCTAAATAACTGATGTTTATGGAGTTGTGGCGGAGAGAGAGGAATTCGAACTTTCTTTGATGGCCGAGCTGCGCTCCCGCTGGTCGGACCATTTCAAGGCGAACTCATTGCTTCGGTCCGCTTGCGGTTGGGAGGACGAGGCCTCCAGCATTGCGGAGACTACGTGCGGCGCGAGAAAAGCGAGTCGTATCCTGTTTCGGATGATCTTCGGATGGACGTTTTCCTGTTTTGCCAGTTCGTCGAGGTCGTTGACATCGCCGGACAAAACCATCTCCACCCAGCGGTGAGCCTGTACAATTGAATGAATGAGTGCTTGGCCTTTTGGATCGGCCTGGTCTGGTCTCGCGTGATGGGGTGGTCCGTAGATGTTTTTAGCGTCCTTCCACTGCCGCTGAACATGCAGGGGCGGTCGCTTGTCCGCGAACGTGAGTGTTATTCCGTCAGGAGTGATAACCATTCTTTCGATCAACGATTCCAGCAGATCTCGAGGGTTTGTCGATTGCGGCGTTTCATCCGGATCTGCAGCGCCAATGGTGTGAAGCACGGTCGCCTCAATCGCCGAGGCCGTGATGCGCGCTACTGCGCCAGCCTCCGTCTTCCGGCCCTTCAGCAATGCCTGACTGACGTAGAACGGATAGCGTACCCCGTTCTTGACCGAGAAACTGGGGCTCATGCGATGTCCGCGGTCGTCGTAGAGAACGCCGGTGAGGAGAGCGCCGTTGCGATAGCGCTTTCCGCTGCGGCCAGCGGAATTCTCCTTGATGAGGTTCTGGACCGCTTGGAATGTTTTTTTGTCGACGATCGGGTCGTGCTCGCCGGCAAACCATTTGCCGCCATGCCCGCTCTCGCCGAGATAGGTTCGGTTCTTCAACAGATAGGCCAGGGGTCCATAGGTAAACGGCACGCCGCCTGTCTGCTTGTCCTTGACGTATCGTCTTCTGCTGACGATGCCGTTGGCATGCATCTCGTCGATAACCTTCTGAAGAGATTTCACGGCGAGATAGCGGTCGAAAATCATCCGAACGATCTTGGCTTCCGCCGGATTGATGACGAGCTTCTTGTCAATTGCGTCATAGCCGAGCGGAACATTGCCACCCATCCACTTGCCCTTCTTGCGTGAGGCTGCAACCTTGTCCTTGACCCGTTCGGAGGCCAGCTCGCGCTCGAACTGGGCAAATGAGAGGAGCACATTGAGGGTCAGGCGACCCATCGATGTCGTGGTGTTGAATTGTTGCGTCACCGCGACAAACGAGATCGTCTTGGCATCGAAGGCCTCGACCAGCTTGGCGAAATCGGCGAGCGACCGGGTCAAGCGGTCGATCTTGTAGACCACGACCACGTCAACCAAACCGGCCTCGATCGCCTTCAGGAGCCGCTTGAGGGCAGGGCGCTCCATGTTGCCCCCGGAATAGGCCGGGTCGTCGTAGTGTTCCTTGATGACTTGCCAGCCCTCGGAGGCCTGCGACTTTACATAGGCCTCGCAGGCCTCGCGCTGCGCATCGAGGGAGTTGAATTCCAGGTCGAGTCCGTGCTCGGTGCTCTTGCGGGTATAGATGGCACAGCGGATAGGCTGGCCCGCTGTGCGTTTGTCGTTTGATCGCTTCATGGTTCGGCGTGCTCGCCTGAGCGGCGCAAACCGAAGAAGCGCGGTCCGTTCCAGCGGGCGCCGGTGATCAGTCGGGCGATCTCTGAAAGGCTGTCATAGGTCTTTCCCTCGTAGGCGAAGCCCTTCTCCATGACCGTAACCTGATATCGCTGGTCCTTCCATTTCCTGACCAGGATGGCGCCGGGCTTGATACGGCGGGGCAAAACCAGTTTACCGGGATTCCTGGCGTATTCGGCGACCAGCTTTTTCAGGAGCTGGGCGGTCACCTTGTCGAGACCGCCATAAGCCTTTTCCTGAATTCGGTAGGCGATGCTCCGGCGGAGAAGGTCCGGGCCGAAGGCCTTGGGCGGGTCAGACCGGAAGGTCTGCACATAAAGAGTCCGCAGTTCGGCAATGCGCATGGTAGTGAGGCGCTCGACCTGAGCTTCGATCTCTGGATCGGTCCCGATTTGCATCAGCGGCTCCCCTTGCGCTTGGAGGCAGGGGCCGTTGCGGGCTTGCCGGCCACGATCCGGTAGATGCGTTTGCCGTCCACCGCGTTGGATTGCAGGTTCAGGCCGAGCTTCTTGCGCACCACCCCGGCCAGGAAGCCGTGCACGGAATGCTTCTGCCAGCCGGTGGTCTTCATGATCCCGGCAACCGAGGCGCCCTCCTTGCGCCGGAGCATAGTGAGCACCCGGTCCTGTTTCGACGTGGCCTTGCTGGAAAGCTTAGACGTGGCGCTTGGCCGGGCCTTAGACTTACCGTCCCGCTTGCGCGCGGCGGGGCTTTTTGTGGCGGTGTCCCTTGCTTCCTTCAACGCGGTTGGACCTGGGCGAACAGCGGCGGGCTCGCCGCCATTTGCGGGCGCTGGTTCGTTGGGCTGATTCTGGTCGCGGTTCATCATTTCTCTCCTGCAAGCGACGAGATGCCGCTACTGCCGAAGCCCCGCAGATGCTTTGCGCGCTGGCGGGGAGGAGATCTCTGAAAGGCTAGGCGCGGAAGAAGGATATCAGCGCATGGGTCGGTTCAATCTTTAGATCGGCCGAGTCCTGGCGCCGTCATTTTTCTTCTCGCATCAACAGGCTGATCATGCTCAGGAGCGTGCGCGTCTCATGCATGGGTTGATCGGCTTCGAGCAGGATATCGAAGGCGCGTTTGTCGTGACCGTGATTTACCAGGGCGAGTGCCGTTTTCACACGCGAGGAGGCTTCGGTAACCCGCCGCGACAAAAGCGTCAGAAGCTCGCGGCGCATCGATGCGTGGTTGTCCGTTGTCATGCCGCGAACTCCTGCGCCAACGGATGATTGGAATGCCCAGTGCAGCAGGACGCCGTCGAAAACGCGTCGGCGGTTCGGATCAGTTTTCGCGCGTGACGCAGCGGCTCATTGGCTGCGAGCAGGGCAGACCGTGTCTGTCGGTGAAGACCTTGCGCGAGCAGGGCTCGGGCCAAATCGAGCTTCGATGTTGCGATGCCCACTTTGCGGGCTGCCAAGGCGAGCAGGGCGCGCTGGCGAATGTTTGGGCCCCGTTGATCTATAACAGTCATGTCGCATCCTCCAAGGGACGCGACATAAATGCTCCGAGGCGATGGAATATCGAGCTATTTGTGAGCAATTAGATTGCTCTTTTCGAGGCTCGTTGATCATCAATGGTCCGCTCTTCGAGCTGCGCAAGGGAAATATTCGAATGGCGCAGCTCCGGCCGCAGGTCAGGAGGTTTAAGGGCGAAATTGCCACTGGTTGCGCCCTTAACCTCGCCAAGGCGGGCGAAGGATTGCCATGAGATCGGCGAATGTTTCGGGGTCTGGTGCCGCTTCGCCACCTTGCGGCGATGCGCCTGAAAGTGGCGACGGCGTTCCAAAGTCCCAGGTGAACATCACGCTGTTATTCCAATAGTTCAGAAACTGGGAAAGCGCGTCGACTTGGTCGTTGTGACGGCCCCCCGGAAACGAGCGATATTCGTGCAGAAACTCCTCCTTCCAAGGCGCCCAACGCGGCAGGAAAAGCTGCTTGGCCTCGAGCTTCGGCGTTTCGCGAATCATCCGCGCCTCTTTGTCTCCTTCCGGTTCACGCCCGATGATGTGCGGAATTCCGGCCCGCGTTCCTGTTTGGATCAGCGAGACACCGGAGCCCTTCTTTTCGACAAGAATGGCTTGTGGTTTATCTCGCTGGGCAATTTCGATAAAAGCTTTTGACAACTCCGGGAATTCCAGGCGCTCGCGAAACACGCCGATCAGATGCGCCTCGTTTTCGCTCTGAACCAGCAAAGTCAAGCATACCGAATAGCTGCTGCCCTTGCTTGTGGTAAAGGCCGTATCCCAGCTTAGGACGATGCGAGCCTTTGAGCTCGGCACCAGCCGGTCCGGCGAAAGACCCAGCCAGTCGATTTTAAGAAGGTTGCCACCGAATGGGACAGGCTCTTGATCAAATTGAGCCGCGTAGTGATAAGCGGTCAATTCTGCCTTTCTTTGGTTGAGGACCGCTTCATCTTTCAGGGCAGGATTAAGAAGTTCTCCTTCCTCCCACACGTGCACTATGCCGCCGGTGAGCGGCACGTGCTTGCGTTCCTTTGCCATCGCAGGCAACTTGAAGTGGTCCCATCCCCCGTGCGACAGCAAGTGCCCGGACAGATCGTCCTCATGAAAGCGTTGCATGATGACCACGATCCGACTGGTTCTGAAATTGTTGAAGCGCGTCGCAAAAGTACTGCTGATATAGTCGTTGACGGCTTTGCGGCCAGCTTCAGTCTGGGCGGCTTGACCGCCGATCGGTTCGTCGATTAGCCCCACATCGAAACCAAGTCCCGTAATGACGCCACTGATGGAGGTGCCAAATCGGCAGCCATTCATGGTTGTGACGAGTTCTGAAACCGTGTTCCTGGCAATTTCGAATTTGGGAAAGGCGCGCCGATACCAGCTGGTCGTAACAATTTGTCGAAACTGGAACGACAACTTGTCAGCAAAGTCTTGCGCGTAGCTGACGCAGACGATTTTGAGCGCGGGGTTGTTGCCGAGAAGAAAGGCGCAGAACGCCACCATCGAAAACGACTTCAGCTCACGCGGCGGCAGATTGATGATCAGCCGCTTCTTTTTTCCCGCGTAGACCTGCTCAAGTTCATAAACAAGCGCTTGTACTGACCAGTTCGGGATAAAATCATCGGTGGGGTGGACTTCGTAGAAGGCCCTGATCAAGAACAAGTAGAAGTTCTGCGCCAGGAGTCGATAGTACGCGTCGGCTGCCTGTCGGAGTAATTGCTGGGTCATTAATTGTCGTCCTGCGCGCTCACATATTCCACGAATTGCGCAATGACTTTCAGATCGGTTTGGCTGAGCGTTGGAGCCGGAACCGATTCTGGGCTGCCGTCGCCGAGTGAGGCGCACATCTTCAGCAGGTCAGTTGCGGCCTTGGCGTTACCGTTGGCCGCGTTCGCATACAGGCTCAGAAAGAGAGCTTCCTGTCGCGTGACTTGCCGGACTTTCCCGTCCTCGCGGATGGCGACGGGTTTCGACATCAGCGACTCAATGTTGGCCTTGAGATTGCGCTGGCCCTTGGCGCGTCCTTTCGGATTGCCGCTCCTACCTGGCTTGAACTGTGTGCGTTTGGGCGGCTTTCTGTAGCCGACATCGTCGTCATCACTCATGTCTGCGCCTCGCTAGTATCAAGTTCGGTGCCGCTGGTGTCCGTCGGCATCGTGCTGGCCGTCGCCTCGCGCTCCGCAAAGGTCTGACCGCTCGCACGATGGATGGCCTGCTTGCCGGTTTGCGCCTGCCAACGCCGGATCGCAGCATCCAAATAGAGCGGGTCGATCTCGATCGCGGCGGCGCGCCGTTTGGTCTTTTCGGCGGCAATCAGGATGGTGCCGGAGCCGGCAAACGGATCGAGCACGAGATCGCCGCGCTTCGTGCAATCGCGGATGGCGTCGGCGATCAGCGCGAGAGGCTTGACCGTGGGGTGGATAGCCAGCAGCTCAGCGCGGTTAGGCCCAACATTGACGCCGGGATACTCCCAGATATTGGTCCGATATCGCCCGTGGACGCCGAGGTTGATGTTATTGATGTGCTGCGCCTTGCCGGCCTTGAAAACGAAGACCAGTTCGTGCTGTGAGCGGTAGAGAGAACCCATCCCGCCTACCGTCTTGTTCCAGACGACGAGATTTTTGAGCTCGGAGTAGGCGTTCTGGCCGGCTGCCGTCATTTCGGCGATATGACGCCAGTCCATGAACACGTAATGCAGCGAGCCATCGACTGAGAATGCGACGAGATAGGCAAAAACCTTGGTCAGAAATTCCGTGAAGGCCTCAGGCGACATCTCCCCCGACGCCATGGCAAATTCGCGGTGATCGGAGCCCGCGGTGCGCACGTGGCCATCGACCCGTACGTTGTAAGGCGGGTCGGTAATGACGGCCGACGCTCGGTCCTCGCCGAGCAACGCTACATAGCTCGCCCGGTCCAGCGCGCTCCCGCAATACAGGCGATGATCGCCCAGCGTCCAGAGGTCGCCGGGCTGCGTCACCGCGGTTTGCCCGGCCGCTAGGTGCGGGGCGAGGTCACCGTCCGCCGTGACGATGGACGGCTCGAGGATGACGTCGATTTCGGGGGTCTCGAAGCCAATCGCGGAAAAGTCAAAATCGATGTCGTGACCCTGGATTTCCAGGATGACGGTTCGGAGCTGGTCTCCGTCCCATTTGCCGAGATCCTGGATGCGATTTAGCGCAATCGAGAGTGCTTTGATCTCAATTTGATCGAGGTGCCGCAGAACGATCACCGGCACTGCGGCATAACCAAGCTGCTTTGCGGCTTCCAGCCGCACCTCGCCGGCGACAATGCAGTAATCTTGATCAACGATAAGCGGGGAGACAAAGCCGAAGCGAGTGATGCTTCGGACGAGGCTCTGGACCTGGCGTTCGGTCGATTTTCGGGTTTTGCCGGTGCTTGGCTTTATCGACCCGATGTCAACATAGTCGACGCGAATAGTAGGCTCGTTACGCGGTTTTGGGTGCATTTCGGGTCCCTTAGAAGGGACTAAAATTCCCTCCTATAGGTATGGGCCCTACTCACTCATCAACACACGCGGAAAAGCCCACGGGCTCGGCAATCTGAATCAGAAAATCCGCGTTCACCGTGCAGTTCGATGTTGATCGAACTTTTGCGCGAATTTTTTCCGCCGGAAAAACCGCCTGAGTGTAAATCGAGATTGTTGCAACTGTGCGAGCCGATCGGATTCACCGAGAGCATCAACATTGGCGCCACCTCCCGACGCGACACGCTGCGCTGGACGCTCATGGCCTTGGGCGATAATGCTATCGCTCTCGCTCCCTCAGTCGATGCGCGTGGCTGTAAAGGCGGTGTTCCCAAGTACCGCGGTTAAACTGTCGGACAGTGTGGATATTCGCTTCAACCCAGTCGACGTCGAGAACCGACACGCAGGCGTTCCAAATCTTAAGTGAAAACGACAGGTCTTCCCCGCCGTAGAGGCGCTTGATCTCATCGACGTCATCAAGCGGCAAAGTCCGCCAAAGGGAGCTTATTTCGATGTACAGATCATCGATCTTGACCTCAATTTTACATGCTGACGGCCAAATATGGACTCTCCCGTCCGCCATTGCGGTCCGGTGAGCCGCCGTGCAGAGCGATTCTACTGCATGGCTTTCCTCAGGGCTTGGCGCTCGTTTACGACGAGTTTGTTTCTTGGTGGCGGTGGTTGTGCTCATTCAACCATCTTGCGTTGATCAACGAAACGCCCACGAACTAATCTCGATTTCGAAGTTTGCATAGAGGGCGAGGAGCCCATCTCCGCCAGTTTCGAGCTGCTCGTTCGCTTAACTTGCCATGGGCAGGCGAGAAGAGCGGCAAAATATTTGTTGCCATAATTTGGAGAAGTAGTCTTTCCGGGCGGTCGTTAGGCTACAATCGAAGCGGAGAATGACCTGACACCGGGGCCAACGAGGCTATCAAACGTCGATCCATTCACCATCCCGCACGACCCGAGTGTTCGGGATCAAGGTCTTCATTACGTGCGGATCATCAGTGTGGATCGGCACCACCTGACGGGGTTTGAGCGCCTGCGCCAGGCGGAGCAGGGTCTCTCGGTCTGCATGCCCGGACGTGTGGTGGACTTGAAGGTCGATCTGCCTCTCGGTGCACCAGGCGCGAAGATTGTTCTTTTCAAGATATCCGGGCCATAGCGAGTAGAGCAGGGTGGCATTGCTTGGTTCGATCCGGTCCAGATCGGCCATCATCGACTCCCGAAACAGCATGACGAAACGGTTTGGATGGCGTGCAATCTCCTCGTCAAAAATCCGGGCGCCTCGGTATTGCTCGACCAGAGAAAAGGCATGGTCCGAGATGATCCTCTGCCGTTGCCGGGATGGCAGATAGACCCGAAACGCCTCAGACCGCGCACCCGGCAGACTTGACAGCGCGAGGTCGTCCACGAGGTGAGCGAGGTAGACATCCGCAATGAAGGTACGCCCCGCGCGCTTGGTGGCTCGAAAGACCGAAACAAAGCGGTCGATGTTTTGCGGCGAGAAGGTGGTGAGTACGAGCCCCGTGGCCTTGTGGATGGCTGCCAGGATGTCGTTCTCCAAGTCCGCCTCGGTCTGGGCACGTTTTGTGTCGGGTCGGCTTATCGTCGTGCCCTCAAGGATGAGCACGTCAATATCGCTCGGCGGGTCGGCGATCAGGTCGTCGACCAGGCGCGCTTTGCGTCCATGGGCGCGCAGGTCGCCCGAATAGAAAACACGCTTGCCGTTGACCTCGATGAGAAGGCTATAGGCGTCGAATGCCGAATGGTCGGTCAGGAACGGCGTGACCTTAAATCCGCCGATTTCGAAAGCTGCGCGGTTCGCATAAGTCCGGATCATCGACGGCTGCAGCGGAAGCCGCATGAAACGTGCACTCGCCATCAAAAGCTTGCGGGCGTGGGTGCCGATGAAGACCGGAATGTCTGGGTGGACCAGACCCGCAAGGCCGTAATGGTCGCCGTGCGGATGCGAGAGCACGATGCCGGCGAGGTTCGGATTTGACCCGTCCGTCAGGCCACGCACGGCTGGCAGAAGGGACGGCTCCGGACCCTCGGCATTCAGCGGTAGGCCGAGATCAATCAGGATTGAGGAGGGCCCGGATTGCAGCTCGACACAATTGCCGCCGATTTCCGCGGCACCCCGATGAATGCGAAGGCGCATCTCAAAGGACGCGCCGGGCTTCGACGGCAGCGATAAGCTCGTCGCCGCTCATGGCTGCAGGCCACTGGAATGAGGCCGGAAACGCCGTCTGCGAAAAGCTCAAGTCCACGCCGTGCTGCCGGCCGAGGACAGAAAGGCCAGTCCCTATGGCGTGCGCGAGCCCGTCGTCCCGGACCCGTTCATAGAACTTGAGCGGGGCAAGAACGCTTAAATGCAGCGCGGACGCCTCAAGGATGGGATTTTCGCCATAGCCCAGTCGATGTCGGTCGTTGCGAGACAGAAGCCACAGCATCCCATACTGCATGACCTGCATCGTGGCGCTGAGCGGCGTGTCGCTGTCGATCTTCAGCTCAACGAATTCGAAGCCGT
>JAESGX010000426.1_pt1 | contig 16103 bp, 18 predicted proteins | sample 9269801 | NCBI WGS metagenome assembly JAESGX01 (sample SAMN16773122, study PRJNA677054) | algae metagenome | isolation source: Pleurocapsa minor GSE-CHR-MK-17-07R and co-occurring heterotrophs from wet... | place: USA: Lower Calf Creek Falls, Grand Staircase Escalante National Monument, UT ... | reverse complement strand
CGGCTACCGGGCGGTGATGTCGCATCGCTCCGGCGAGACCGAGGACGCCACCATCGCCGACCTCGCGGTCGCCACCAACTGCGGGCAGATCAAGACCGGCTCGCTCGCCCGCTCCGACCGGCTCGCCAAATACAACCAGCTCCTGCGCATCGAGCAGGAACTCGGCCCGACCGGGCGCTATGCTGGCCGCGCGGCGCTGAAGGCGCTGGCGGGCTGATCCCGGGCCGCGGATCGCCCGCGGCCCTTCACCACGTTTTCCCGCCGCCGGTTGGCTTCGCCCTGCCGGCGGCGCATTCTCATGGCAAATCCGACACTTGTCCGGACCTCCTGCCATGAAAGGACGAGCCCGCCGTGGAGCAGCTCGTCGCTCCGAACGCCTTCATCCTGTTCGTCGCCGGGCTGATGCTCGTCGGCGTGCTGTCGAGCCTCGTGGCGCAGCGCTTCGGGGCGCCGCTGCTGCTCGTCTTCCTGGTCGTCGGCATGCTGGTCGGCGAGGACGGCCCGGGCGGCGTGGCCTTCGCCGACTACCAGCTCACCTACGTCGTCGGCTCGATCTCGCTCGCCATCATCCTGTTCGACGGCGGGCTGCGGGCCCGCCACACCGGCGTGCGGCGGGCGCTGGCACCGGCGATCCTGTTGGCGACGATCGGTGTCGTCGTCACCGGAGCGGTGGTGGGCGGGGCGGCCTGGCTGGTGCTCGGGCTCGACCCACTGACGGCGCTCCTGCTCGGCGCCGTGGTGTCGTCGACCGATGCGGCGGCGGTGTTCTTCCTGGTGCGCGCCGGTGGACTGAAGCTGCGCGCCCGCGTCAACGCCATCCTCGAGGTCGAATCGGGCACAAACGACCCCGTCGCGGTGTTCCTGACGCTGCTGATCGTCGAGATCATCCTGGCGAACGGGCGGCCAGGCTTCGAGACGGTTTGGCTGCTGTTCAGCCAGGCCGTGCTCGGTACCGCCATCGGGCTTGTCGGCGGCGCCGCCATCCGCATGCTCTTGAACCGCGTCGACCTGCCGGGCGGGCTGCATCCGATCTTCGTCATCGCCGCGGCCCTAGCCGTCTTTTCGCTCGCCGCCGTGCTGGAGGGCTCGGGCTTCCTCGCCGTCTATCTCGCCGGCCTGGCCGTCGGCAGCCGGCCGATGCGCGCCTCGGCGAGCGTGGCGAACTTCCACGATGCGGCGACGTGGCTCTGCCAGATCGCCATGTTCATGCTGCTCGGTCTGCTCGTGACGCCGTCGAAGCTCTTGCCGCTGCTGGTGCCGGCGCTGGTGGTGGCGGCGACGCTGACGCTCGTCGCCCGGCCGCTCGCCGTGCTCCTGTGCCTGACGCCGTTCCGCATTCCGTGGCGCGAGCAGGTGTTCGTCGGCTGGGTGGGGCTGCGCGGGGCGGTGTCGATCTTCCTCGCGACGATCCCGATGCTGGTCGGCATTCCCGGTGCCGAGCTCATCTTCAACACCACCTTCGTCGTCGTGCTCGCCTCGCTGATGGTGCAGGGATGGACGCTGACGCCGCTCGCCCGCCGGCTCGGCCTGGCGCTGCCGGGCGTCGCGCGGCCGGTGCACCGGGTCGAGATCGACCTACCGGGCCAGTTCGCCCACGAGGTGATCGGCTATCCGGTGACGGCCGACAGCGCCGTCGTCGACCCGGCGATGGTGCCGCGCTGGGCCCGACCGGTGTTCGTCATCCGCGCCGGCCAAGTGTTCGACCCGGCCGCTTCAGGGCCGCCGGTCGCGGGCGACTACGCCTACTTCCTGGCACCGCCCGACCGCGCCGCCGACCTCGACCGCCTGTTCTCCGCCGACGAGAGCGGCCGGGCGGCCCGCGACCTGCCGATCCTGCCGATCGACGCCGGGGCGAAGGTCGTCGTGGTGGCGGCGCTCTATGGCGGCGCCGTCGCCGAGGAAGAGGCTGGCCTCACCGTCGCGGCGCTGTTCGACCGGCGCTTCGAGGGGGCGGTCGCCGAGGGTGACATCATCGATCTGGCCGGCGCGCGGCTGCTGGTGCGCACCCTTCGCGACGGTCACGTCGTGGAAGTCGGCCTCGTGCTTCTCGACCCCGATGCGCCGCCGCCCGCTGCGCCGCGCCCGAGCTGGTTTGCGCGGCTCCGCCGGCGCCTCGGCGGCCGGGGACGGGAAAAAACGCTTCCTTAAGCATGGCTGGGCGACAGTGGGAGATCGCTGCCGCTCGCCCGGCGGCGGCCTGCGCGATCCGAACGGAACCACCCCAGCCATGGCGACCCGCCAGCGCAAAAGCTCCTTCCTCGGCAAGCTGGCTCTGCCGGCTGTGCTCGTCGCGGTGATGGCCTATTTCGCCTATCACCTCGTCAACGGCGATCTCGGCATGCGCGCCCGCGAGCTGATGGCCGCGGAGAAGGTGACCCTGCAGGCAACGCACGCCGCACTGGTCGCCGAGCGCAAGCGGCTGGAGGCACGGGTGCAGCTGTTGCGGCCGGACAAGATCGACGCCGATCTCGCCGACGAGCGCGCCCGGATGCAGCTCGGCTACGCCCACCCGGACGAGATCATCGTCTTCCGCGGGTCCGAGCGGGCGGCGCTGCCGGTCGCCTCCATCGGCAACAGTCAGAACCCATCCTTTCTCTCCCGTTGAAAGTGAATTGCTCGCGTCGTGGGCCTGAGAGGCCGCGTGCGCGCTTTCCATCGGCGCTTCCGGTCGGCTAAGGTTCCCGCGGCCCAGAAAAGTACGCTCGCGGGAGGACACATGGCCGCAGACGAGAAGGCCGCGGCGCCAAAGCGCCAGACGGCAGCGAAATCGGGCACCCGTGGCGTGGCGGCGAAAGCGGCGTCCGCCGTGCGTGCGTCGCAGCCCACCGGGCGCGGCAAGGCCGCAGCCGAGGCGACCGCTCCGAAGGCCGGCGAGACGGCGTCGGCGATGAAGCCGGCCGCCGAAAGCCGAAATGGCGCCGGCAACGGCCCGGCGCCGATGACGAAGGCGGAGGAACTCGCCGCCTATCGCGAGATGCTGCTTATCCGCCGCTTCGAGGAAAAGGCCGGCCAGCTCTATGGCATGGGCCTGATCGGCGGCTTCTGCCACCTCTACATCGGCCAGGAAGCCGTCGTCACCGGCGTGCAGATGGCGCTGAAGCAGGGTGACGAGGTGATCACCGGCTACCGCGATCATGGCCACATGCTCGCCTGCGAGATGGACCCCAAGGGCGTCATGGCCGAGCTCACCGGCCGGCGCGGGGGCTACTCGAAGGGCAAGGGCGGCTCGATGCACATGTTCAGCGTCGAGAAGGGCTTCTTCGGCGGCCACGGCATCGTCGGCGCGCAGGTGTCGCTCGGCACCGGCCTCGCCTTCGCCAACAAGTACCGCGGCAACGACAACGTCTCCGTCACCTATTTCGGCGACGGCGCCGCCAACCAGGGCCAGGTCTACGAGAGCTTCAACATGGCGAAGCTCTGGCGGCTACCGGTGATCTACGTCATCGAGAACAACAAGTACGGCATGGGGACGAGCATCAACCGCGCCTCCTCGACGACCGAACTCTGCCACCGCGGCCGCTCCTTCGACATTCCCGGCGAGGCCGTCGACGGCATGGACGTGCGCGCCGTGCGCGAGGCGGCGATGCGGGCCGTGGCGCACGCCCGCGCCGGCGAGGGCCCCTACATCCTCGAGATGCTGACCTACCGCTATCGCGGCCACTCGATGTCGGACCCGGCGAAGTACCGGACGCGCGAGGAAGTCGACAAGATGCGGGCCGAGCACGACCCGATCGAGCAGGTCCGCCAGCGCATCCTCGCCAATGCGTGGGCGAGCGAGGACGATCTCAAGGGCATCGACAAGGAGGTCCGCGACATCGTCAACGAGGCGGCGGAATTCTCCCAGCACGATCCGGAGCCGGACCCGTCCGAGCTCTGGACCGACATCGTACGCTGAGGGGTGGGCTGCGATGGCAATTACCCGAGAAGGGCTTGTTGCTGCGGTGGCCACGGCACTCGCTGATCAGCCCGAAAGGACCGCGCCGTTAGTCGATGTCGCTCGACACATTTGGAGCCGTCACGAGGCCGACCTTCGCGCAGCGGGCGACCTCTTCTTCACGTGGCAGTACGACATGCGTTGGGCTGCACAAAAGCTGCGTGATGCGAAGAAGCTCGCTTACGAAAGAAAAAATGGCCGCCCCGTCTGGCGGTTGATCGGGGAGGCGCACTAGTGCCGATCGAGATCCTGATGCCGGCGCTCTCCCCGACGATGGAGGAGGGCAAGCTCGCCAAGTGGATGAAGGCCGAGGGTGACAAGGTCGCCCCCGGCGAGGTGATCGCCGAGATCGAGACGGACAAGGCGACCATGGAGGTCGAGGCCGTCGACGAGGGCCGGATGGGCAAGATCCTGGTTCCGGCCGGCACCGAGGGCGTGAAGGTCAACACGCCGATCGCCATGCTGATCGGCGAGGACGAGAAGCCGGGCGACGTCGCCGCCGCCAAGGCCGATGCGAAGCCCGCTGGCGACGCGGCCGTCGCGCCGCCGCCGAAGGAGGCGTCCGCCGACGCCGCCCCGGCCGCCAAGAACGTCGCGCCGGCCGCCGGCGGCACGGTGCCCGCCCAGCCGAAGTCGGCCGGGCCCGCCGCCGATCCCGACATCCCCGCCGGCACCGAGATGGTGACGATGACGGTGCGCGAAGCGCTGCGCGACGCCATGGCCGAGGAGATGCGCCGCGACGGCGACGTCTTCGTCATGGGCGAGGAGGTGGCCGAGTACCAGGGCGCCTACAAGATCACCCAGGGGCTGCTGCAGGAGTTCGGCGAGCGCCGTGTCATCGACACGCCGATCACCGAGCACGGCTTCGCCGGCCTCGCGTCTGGTGCGGCGATGGCGGGGCTGAAGCCGATCGTCGAGTTCATGACGTTCAACTTCGCCATGCAGGCGATCGACCACATCATCAACTCGGCCGCGAAGACCCACTACATGTCGGGCGGGCAGATCACCTGTCCGATCGTCTTCCGCGGCCCGAACGGTGCCGCCGCCCGCGTCGCCGCCCAGCACAGCCAGGACTATGCCGCCTGGTATGCGGCGATCCCCGGCCTGACGGTGGTGCAGCCCTATTCGGCCGCCGACGCCAAGGGCCTCTTGAAGGCGTCGATCCGAAGCCCGAACCCGATCGTCTTCCTGGAGAACGAGATCCTCTACGGGCAGTCCTTCCAGGTGCCGAAGCTCGACGACTTCGTGCTGCCGATCGGCAAGGCGCGCATCGCCCGGCCGGGCAAGGACGTCACCATCGTCTCGTTCGGCATCGGCATGACCTATTCGACGAAGGCCGCCGAGGCGCTCGCCGAGATGGGCATCGATGCCGAGGTGATCGACCTTCGCACCATCCGTCCGATGGACATCGGGACGGTGGTCGCCTCGGTGAAGAAGACCGGCCGCTGCGTCACCGTCGAGGAGGGCTTCCCGGTCTGCTCGATCGGCTCGGAGATCGCCTCCAAGCTGATGGAACTGGCCTTCGACTGGCTCGACGCACCGGTGCTGAAGGTGACCGGCAAGGACGTGCCGATGCCCTACGCCGCCAACCTCGAGAAGCTCGCGCTGCCGAACGTCGGCGAGGTGATCGAGGCCGTGCGGGCGGTGACGTACCGGTGAGCTGAGCGGAGGCCCTGATGCCGGCGTGGGCGCTGTTCGCGGTCGGGCCGGTGGCGGGTCTGATCTGCCTTGGCTGGGCGTCGGCGACGCTCAGGGCGCGGGTGAGGGCGGGGCGGCTCGCCGAGGCGGACGTGCTCTTGGCGCGTCTCGATCTCGCGTCCTTCCTGCTGACGAGCCTCAGCATTTTGACCATCTACTTCGATATCGCCAGGGTGACGGAAAACGAAAGGGTCGAGCAGATCATCGAGGAGTGGGCGCGCTACCTGTTCTTCGTGTTCATATCGACCGGGCTCGGACTGGGGCTCGCCCGCCGCTGGTGGAGCCTGCAGATCAAGAAGGGGAGCGCCTGACGGTGCCGATCGAGATCCTGATGCCCGCGCTGTCTCCGACGATGGAGAAGGGCAACCTCGCCAAGTGGCACGTCAAGCCGGGGGACAAGGTGTCGTCGGGCGACGTCGTCGCCGAGATCGAGACCGACAAGGCGACGATGGAGGTGGAAGCCGTCGACGAGGGCACGGTCGGCGAGCTCCTCGTCGCCGAGGGCACGGCCGACGTGCCGGTCAACCAGCCGATCGCGACGCTGCTCGCCGAAGGCGAGACGGCGGGGGGTGGGAAGGGTGCTGCCGGTGGTGCGGACAAGCCAGCGGCCTCAGCGCCCGCGGCCCCCCCCTCCCAGCCCTCCCCCGCGAGGGGGGAGGGTTCGTCCCCTGCCGGTGTCCAACAAGGAGCGACGTCAGCTGGAGCTTCGACGGGTGCCACAGGCAAACCCTCCCCCCTCGCGGGGGAGGTGGCCGCGCGGAGCGCGGTCGGAGGGGGGGCCGCCGCGGGCTCCGCCGCCAAGAACGGGCACGACGGCGACCGCGTGTTCGCCTCGCCGCTCGCCCGCCGGCTCGCCAAGGAGGCGGGGATCGCGCTGTCGGCCGTCGCGGGTTCCGGTCCGCACGGCCGCGTCGTGAAGAGCGACATCGAGGCGGCGGTCGCCTCGGGCGGCGCCAAGGCTTCCGCAGCGGCTGCGGCTCCGGCTGCCGCTGCACCGTCCGTGGCCACCGCAGCTGCCGCGCCGATGGCGCTGCCGACGGGTGCGTCCGACGAGGCGGTGATGAAGCTGTTCAAGCCGGGCAGCTACGAGGTCGTGCCGCACGATTCCATGCGCAAGGTGATCGCGCGCCGGCTGATGGAATCGAAGCTGACGATCCCGCACTTCTACCTGACGGTGGACGTCTCGCTCGACGCGCTGCTGAAGCTGCGCGAAGAGGTGAACGCGGCGGCCCCCGAGGTCGACGGCAAGCCGGCCTACAAGGTCTCGGTCAACGACTTCGTCATCAAGGCGCTCGCGCTGGCGCTGAAGCGCGTGCCGGACGCCAACGTGTCGTGGACCGACGGCGGCATGCTGAAGCACAAGGTCGCCGACGTGGGTGTCGCGGTCTCCATTCCCGGCGGGCTGATCACGCCGGTCGTGCGTGACGCGGACATCAAGACGCTGTCGGTGATCGCCAACGAGATGAAGGACTTCGCTGCCCGGGCCCGCGCCCGCAAGCTGAAGCCCGAGGAATACCAGGGCGGCTCCACGGCGGTGTCGAACCTCGGCATGTTCGGGGTGAAAGACTTTGCCGCCGTCATCAACCCGCCGCACGCGACCATCCTCGCCGTCGGCGCCGGCGAGAAGCGCCCGGTGGTGAAGGGCGACCAGATCGTCGTCGGCACCGTGATGTCAGCGACGCTGTCGACCGACCACCGCGCGGTGGACGGCGCCCTCGGGGCGGAGCTCTTGGCGGCGTTCAAGACCCTCGTCGAGAAGCCGATGGCGATGCTGGTGTGAGTGAGAGGCTCTGGCGCCGGAGGGCAACGGTGATGCCGCAATCGATCCGTCTTGTGACCGCGGCTGCCCTGCTTTCCCTGTCGGCGCTCACGCCCGCCCACGCCGTCTTGTCGCCCTACTGGCAGCGCGTCACCGAGATGCAGGCGATCGCTGGCCACGCTGCCGTCGCCGAGAAGCTCGAGGCGAGGGGGCCGATCGAGGTGATCGAGGCCACCGGGCCGGATGCCTATGGGGTGAAGGCCGGCGGCTGCACGCTGCAGGTCTCGATCATCGATGTGCCACCGAAGGGCGAGCCGATGCCGGGGCCTCGGCATTTCGACGTTCGCGTCGGCGCGCTGAGCTGCCCCTGAGCCAGTGGTCCCAAGCGATCGGGGCCCAGGCGAGCGGAGCCCATGGAAGCGGCCCCCGAAGCCTCTAGAACGCTCGCAAGCCTTGACCGCCATCGCACGACACGGCACTCATGATGTCGTGCGAACGTTTGCACAGATCTTTCCCCCGGCGGTGCCTGTGTCGTCCGTTGGCGGCTCCAACGTCTGCGCAGACCAGTCCCGCGCGCTCCGCCGCTGGAGAATTCCCCGCCAGCCTGTAGGCTTCCGACGCGCTGCCGCAGAGCGGTGCGTGCCCTGAAGAGGAAACGATCCGAGCCATGGCCGACACTTCCTACGACGTCATCGTCATCGGCGCCGGTCCCGGCGGCTACGTCACCGCGATCCGCTCCGCCCAGCTCGGCTTCAAGACGGCGATCGTCGAGAACAAGCACCTCGGCGGCATCTGCCTCAACTGGGGTTGCATCCCGACCAAGGCGCTGCTGCGCTCGGCCGAGATCTACCACTACATGCAGCACGCCAAGGACTACGGCCTGTCGGCCGGAACTGTCGGCTTCGACATCGGCGCCGTGGTGAAGCGCTCGCGCGGCGTCTCCGCGCAGCTGAACACCGGCGTCGGCTTCCTGATGAAGAAGAACAAGATCGACGTGATCTGGGGCTCCGCCACCCTCGCCGCCGGCGGCAAGGTGACGGTCGCGGCGGCCGACGGCGCGCCGAAGGGGGCGCTCGGCGCCGGCACCTACACGGGCAAGCACCTGATCGTCTCCACCGGCGCGCGGCCGCGCGTGCTGCCGGGGCTCGAGCCCGACAAGAAGCTGGTGTGGACCTATTTTGAGGCGATGGTGCCGGACGCGATGCCGAAGTCGCTCCTGGTCGTCGGCTCGGGCGCCATCGGCATCGAGTTCGCCTCGTTCTACCGGACGATGGGGGCCGACGTGACGGTGGTCGAGGTGCTGCCGCAGATCCTGCCCGTCGAGGACGCCGAGATCGCCGCCCACGCCCGCAAGCGCTTCGAGAGGCAGGGCATCAAGATCCTCACCGAGGCGAAGGTGACGGGCCTGAAGAAGGGCGGAAACGACGTCACCGCGACGATCGAGACGAAGGACGGCAAGACCCAGACGATGACGGTCGACCGGGTGATCTCGGCCGTCGGCGTCGTCGGCAACATCGAGGGCCTCGGCCTCGAGGCGCTCGGCGTCAAGACCGAGCGCGGCTGCATCGTCACCGACGGCCTCGGCCGCACCAACGTCGCCGGCGTCTATGCGATCGGCGACGTCGCCGGCCCGCCGATGCTCGCCCACAAAGCCGAGCATGAGGGCGTCGTCTGCATCGAGGCGATCAAGGGCCTCCACCCGCACCCGCTCGAGAAGGCGAAGATCCCCGGCTGCACCTACTGCACGCCGCAGATCGCCTCGGTCGGCCTGACGGAGGCGAAGGCGAAGGAGACGGGCCGCAAGCTGAAGGTCGGCCGCTTCCCGTTCATCGGCAACGGCAAGGCGATCGCGCTCGGCGAGCCGGAAGGCCTCGTCAAGACGATCTTCGACGCCGACACCGGCGAGCTCATCGGCGCCCACCTCGTCGGCGCCGAGGTGACCGAGCTCATCCAGGGCTTCGTCGTGGCGATGAACTGCGAGACGACGGAGGCCGAGCTGATGCACGCCGTCTTCCCGCATCCGACCCTGTCGGAGACGATGCACGAGAGCGTCCTCGACGCGTATGGGAAGGTGATCCACGCCTGAGGGAGCTGCGAGGCCCACTTTCCCTCGGTCTTCCGTTTACATATACTTTCAGTATGTACAGGCAGAAGGCTGGGGTCATGGGCAGGACAAAGCTCTTTCTCACGAACCGGACGCAGGCGGTTCGCCTGCCGAAGGACGTGGCCTTTCCTGAGGGTGTCGAGGACGTGATCGTCCTCCGGGAAGGTGGTCGACGCGTCATCGTGCCGGCCAACGCCCTGTGGGACGACTTCTTTGATCGTCCTGGCATCGACATCGACCGTGGCGAGCAGCCGGAGGCCCAGAGCCGCGAGGCCTTCTGATGCTTCGCTACATGCTCGACACCAACCTCTGCATCCGCGTCCTACGCGACCGGCCCAGGGGGCTCAGGCAGCGCTTCAACGATGAGGGCGACGCGCTCTGCATCTCCACGATCGTTCTGACCGAGCTCTTCTACGGAGCGGAGAAGTCGGCACGGCCCCTGGAGTCGCGTCGGGAGGTGCAGGCGTTCGCTGCGCGGCTGGAGGTCCTGCCGTTCGATGTGACCGCGGCTGCTCACGCGGCGGAGATTCGCCGCTCTCTCGAATGCTCGGGCCAGACAATTGGCGGCTACGACGCGCTGATCGCCGGCCACGCCCGCAGCCGCGGATTGACGGTCATCACCGGCAATCTTCGCGAGTTCCGCAGGGTCGCGGGACTGCGGTCCGAAGACTGGCTTGCGGAAGGTGGCGACGCCTGATGTGAATGACAGCCGTGTCGCTGAGACTCATTGCACGGGAGGGCAGCATGGGCTCGATCGAGATCAAGGATATCGTCGTCTGGGTGATCATCGGCCTGATCGCCGGATGGCTGGCGAGCTTCATCGTCGGCGGCGGTGGCATCATCACCTACATCATCTCGGGCCTGCTCGGCTCGATCGTCGGCGGCATCCTGCTGAGGGTGAGCGGCATCAAGCTCAACCTCGGCAACCCGATCGTCGACCAGATCGTCGTCTCGGCGATCGGCGCGATCATCGTCGTGATCATCGCGCGATTGGTCGCCTGAGTTGGGAACGACGGGGCGGCCGGTGCGTTGCCGCCGGCGGCTTCGTCTTCAGACGAAACGAGGCGATGGTGGATCAAGTCGACCCGAGGCGCGATGTCGCCCGGGTTGTCGGCAAACGGGAGTAGGGCATGGTCGGCGTAGGCTGGTTTCTGACGATCGTCATCGGCATCCTGGCCGGCTGGATCGCCGAACGGGTGATGAGCCGCTCGCATGGGCTGATCACCAACCTGATCGTCGGCCTGATCGGCTCGGTGATCGGCAAGTTCCTGCTCGAGAACGTCTTCACGGCTTCGCCGCTCGGCTCGGGCTTCTGGGCGAGCCTGATCATCTCGACGATCGGGGCGATCGTGCTGCTCTTCATCGTCGGGCTGATCTGGCGCAAGTGAAGCGGCCGTACTCCAACATGCGGCGGCAGGCGGGGCGGGACGGCCGGGCGCGGGACTGCATCAGCTGTGGCGCCTCGAGCGCGACAGCCATGCGGTCGCGCCACCCTCGACGGACCGCCGTACCGACGCTAAGACACCGGTGACAGGAGGCTCGTCGCGCATGGTCACCGTCCTCGACACCGTCAGCGGCTCGGCCGCCCGCCCGCGCCATCCGGAAAAGGCGCACCGACCGGATGCGCCGTTGTTGCGCAAGCCGGACTGGATCCGTGTGCGCGCGCCGGGCTCGGAGGCGTTCAAGGAAACGCACGGCATCGTCAAGGAGCACGGCCTCGTCACCGTCTGCGAGGAGGCCGGCTGCCCGAATATCGGCGAGTGCTGGTCGAAGCGGCACGCCACCTTCATGATCATGGGCGACACCTGCACGCGGGCCTGCGCCTTCTGCAACGTGCGCACCGGCCTGCCGGGGCCGCTCGACCCGGCCGAACCGGCGAAGGTCGGCGATGCCGTCGCCAAGCTCGGGCTCGCCCACGTCGTCATCACCTCCGTCGACCGCGACGATCTCGCCGACGGCGGAGCGGCGCACTTTGCCGCCGTCATCCGCGAGATCCGCGCCGCCGCTCCCGGCACGACGATCGAGATCCTGACGCCGGATTTCCTGCGCAAAGCGGGGGCGCTCGAAGTCGTCGTCGCCGCGAAGCCCGACGTCTTCAACCACAATCTCGAGACCGTCGCCGCCAACTACCTGACCGTCCGCCCCGGCGCGCGCTACTTCCATTCGATCCGGCTGTTGCAGCGGGTGAAGGAACTCGACCCGACGATCTTCACCAAGTCCGGCATCATGGTCGGCCTCGGCGAAGAGCGGAACGAGGTGCTGCAGTTGATGGACGACCTGCGGACGGCGGAGGTCGACTTCCTCACCATCGGCCAGTACCTGCAGCCGACGCGCAAGCATCACCCGGTGATCCGGTTCGTCACGCCCGACGAGTTCAAGGGGTTCGAGACGGTGGCCTACACCAAGGGCTTCCTGATGGTGTCGTCGAGCCCGCTGACGCGCTCCTCGCACCATGCGGGAGAGGACTTCGAGCGCCTGAAGGCGGCGCGGCTCGCGCGGCTGGGGCAAGGGCCGCAGACGACGGTCGCGGTGCACGGCTGATCGTGCCACGCTTCGAGACGAAACGCCGGGTCGGCCATGCCGCCAACGAGATGTTCGCCCTCGTTGCGGATGTGGAGAGCTATCCGCGCTTCGTGCCGCTCTGCCAGTCGCTGGTGGTGCGCGGCCGCAAGCGCCAGGACGACGGCACCGAGATCGTCGTCGCCGACATGACGGTGGCCTACAAGGTCTTCCGCGAAACCTTCACGTCGCGCGTCGTCCTCGATCCGCTGAAGCAGCAGATCGATGTGACCTATCTCGACGGCCCGATCCGCCACCTGGAAAACCGCTGGCGCTTCCATCCGATCGACGAGACGCACAGCGAGGTGGTGTTCTACATCTCCTACGAATTCCAGAACCGCGCGCTGGCGGCGATCATGGGTGCGGTGTTCGAGCAGGCTTTCCGACGCTTCGCCGAGGCGTTCGAGGCGCGCGCAGACGAGGTCTACCGGCGCGCCTGACCCCGCGCTTTCAGTCGGCGCCCAGACGCTTGCAGTCGGCGTCCAAACGAAAGCCCCGGGCGCGGGGCCCGGGGCTCGCTCGGATACGTCGACGAGCTCAGCGCTGGGGATCGCGCTTCTGTTCCGTGTTCAGGTGGCGATCCTGCTCGGTCCCCGGCTGGCCGCCGTGCTGGCTGTCGCGGCCCGCCTGGGCCGGCTGCTGGGTGTGCTGACCGCCGTGCTGGCCCTGCTGACCGCCCTGCTGGCCGTCGCGGCCGCTCTGCTGGGGATCACGGCCGGTCTGCTGGTTCTGCTGGCCGCCGCGCTGGTCCTGGCTGGAGCCCTCCCGGTCGGTGTGCTCCTGGCCACCCTGCTGATGGTCGCGACCCGGCTGACCGGACTGGCCCGGCTGCTGGTTCGGCTGTCCGCCGTGCTGGTACGGCTGGCTGCCCTGGTCACGACGCTGGTCCGGGTTCTGGTTCGTCATGGTCGATCCTCCTCAAACCCCGCAGGTCCTCAACGCCGGACCGCACGGCGCTGTTCCCCGCCGCCTGCGCTAAATCTCTGAAGATCAAAGACTATGCACGGAAGCCGGCTGCTTCTTCCGTGTGCACTGGCGAGGTGGTGCGGCGTGGTGGCGCGTGGCGCGATCGGTGTGTATAACGCCCGCCACCCGCGCGCGTCGGCGAGGCTCGCGCGGGCCATCTGATCGAGGGCCGGACGATGACGAACAAGGCGAGCCCGGTGAAGCCGGTGGCGGGGCAGGGCGGTGCGGCGCGCCAGCCGGCGTGGAGCCCGACCACGTGGCGCTCGCTGCCGATCCAGCAGGCGCCGGACTATCGGGACGCGGCGGCGCTCGCCGCCGTCGAGCAACGGCTTGCGAGCTATCCGCCGCTGGTGTTCGCCGGCGAGGCACGCAAGCTGAAGTCGGCGCTCGCCGGCGTCGCCGCTGGCGAGGGCTTTCTGCTGCAGGGCGGCGACTGCGCCGAATCCTTCGCCGAGCACCATGCCGACAACATCCGCGACTTCTTCCGCGTCTTCCTGCAGATGGCGGTGGTGCTGACCTATGCGGCGGCGCAGCCGGTGGTGAAGGTCGGCCGCATTGCTGGCCAGTTCGCCAAGCCGCGCTCGGCGCCGAACGAGAAGCAGGGTGACGTCGAGCTGCCCGCCTATCGCGGCGACATCGTCAACGACATCGCCTTCACGCCGGAGGGGCGCTACCCCGATCCGCAGCGCATGGAGATGGCGTACCGGCAGTCGGCGGCGACGCTGAACCTGCTGCGTGCCTTCGCGCAGGGCGGTTACGCCAACCTCGACTACGTGCACCAGTGGATGCTCGGCTTCGTCAAGGACAGCCCGCAGAGCCACCGCTACCAGACCATCGCCGACCGCATCACCGAGTCGCTCGCCTTCATGCGCGCCTGCGGGGTGAGTTCGGATTCGGTGGCGCAGCTGCGCTCGACCGACCTCTACACCAGCCACGAGGCGCTGCTGCTCGGCTACGAGCAGGCGCTGACGCGCGTCGATTCCACCAGCGGCGACTGGTACGCCACCTCGGGCCACATGCTGTGGGTCGGCGACCGCACCCGCCAGCCCGACCACGCGCATGTCGAGTTCTGCCGCGGCGTCAAGAACCCGCTCGGCCTCAAGTGCGGGCCGAGCCTCGAGCCGGACGGACTGATCCGCCTGATCGACCTGCTCAATCCGGACAACGAGCCGGGCCGGCTGACGCTGATCGCCCGCTTCGGTGCCGACAAGGTGCTCGAGCATCTGCCGCGCCTGGTTCGGGCGGTGGAGCGCGAGGGGCGGACGGTGGTGTGGTCGTGCGATCCGATGCACGGCAACACGGTGTCGATGAACGGCTACAAGACGCGGCCGTTCGACCGCATCCTGCGCGAGGTCGAGGGCTTCTTCGCCGTCCACCGCGCCGAGGGCACGCACGCCGGCGGCGTCCATATCGAGATGACCGGCAAGAACGTCACCGAGTGCACCGGCGGCGCGCGGGCGATCACGGCGGAGGAACTGCAGGACCGCTACCACTCGCACTGCGACCCGCGCCTCAATGCGGAGCAGGCGATCGAGCTCGCCTTCCTGATCGCCGAGAACATCAAGAAGGAGCGCGAGGACCGGCGCCAGGACGCGCCGGCCGTCGCTGTCGGCTGAGGCCGAACGGGCGGTGACGACGATCGTCTGGTTCGTCGTCGCCGCCCTTGCCGAGATCGCCGGCTGTTTTGCGGCCTGGGCGGTGCTGCGGCTCGACAAGTCGCCCTGGTGGCTGTTGCCGGGCGCGCTGGCGCTGGCGCTGTTCGCCTATGCCCTGACGCGCGTCGACACCGACTTCGCCGGCCGCGCCTACGCCGCCTATGGCGGTGTCTACATCGCCGCCGCGCTCGCCTGGCTGTGGCTGGCCGAGGGGCGGATGCCGGACCGGTGGGACGTCACCGGCGCCGGGCTCGCTCTCGCCGGCACTGCCATCATCCTCTGGGGACCGCGCAGCTGAGGTGTAAGCGCCGCCAGCGCCGTTCGGTTCGGGCAGACGGATTGTTCAACCATCAGCACCTCGCGGTCGGCAACAGGTGGGATTATCTCTCTGTCAGTATCCAATGCGGACGCTGGCCATGTTTCCGACCCTTTTCATCTCCCACGGTTCGCCGATGATCGCCGTCCAGGATTCGCCCGCGCGGCGGTTCCTGATCGAGTTCGGTCGCAGCCTGCCGCGACCGAAGGCGATCGTCATCGCCTCGGCGCACTTCGAGACGCCGATGCCGGTGATTGTCACCGATCCGGCACCGGAGATGATCTACGACTTCGGCAACTTCGACCCGCGGCTGTTCGAGATCGTCTATCCGGCGCCGGGTGAACCGGACCTCGCGATGGTCGTCGCACAGCGGCTGCAAGCGGCGGGGCTCGCGCCGCGCATTGCGCCGAAGCGTGGCTACGACCACGGCACCTGGGTGCCGCTGTCGTTGATGTATCCGCACGCCGATGTGCCTGTCGTGCAGGTGTCGATCCAGCCGCAGGCCGATCCGGCACATCATCTCGCCGTCGGTCGCGCGCTCGCCGGGCTCGCCGAAGAGGGCGTGCTGGTGATCGGCTCGGGCTCGCTGACGCATAATCTCGGCGAGGTGTTCGACCGGCGCCGCGGCGGCATGCGGCCGCTGGATGGGCCGATGGACGCCTGGGCCATCGGCTTCGCCGACTGGTTCGCGGACAAGATCGCCGGCAACGACGTGGCGGCGCTCGTCGACTACAGGGCATTGGCGCCGGAGGCGGTGCGCAATCATCCCCACGACGACCACCTGCTGCCGCTCTATGTGGCGCTCGGCGCGGCGGGGGAGGGGGCACGACCGGAGCGGGTCCACACCTCCGGCCAGCACGGCTCGCTGATGATGGACACTTACGCCTGGTGGCCGAAGGCGGCAGCGTCGCGCGCGGCGGCCTGAGGCTGCAGACTCTGGACGAGGAGGCTGGATCCGGCTCGACATCCATCCCTCCCCTACCAGGGCAGGGCTATCGCATTTGGGCGAGGGCGTTGAGGAGGTAGTCGTCCTCCCAGGCGCAGCGCTTGAAGCGGCGGCGGATCGGGGTCTTCGGATCGTCGATGGCTCTTGCGATGTTGAGGGCGCAGCG
>JAESGX010000424.1_pt1 | contig 16183 bp, 11 predicted proteins | sample 9269801 | NCBI WGS metagenome assembly JAESGX01 (sample SAMN16773122, study PRJNA677054) | algae metagenome | isolation source: Pleurocapsa minor GSE-CHR-MK-17-07R and co-occurring heterotrophs from wet... | place: USA: Lower Calf Creek Falls, Grand Staircase Escalante National Monument, UT ... | reverse complement strand
AGTCGCCGCTCGTCGGCACCGGCATGGAGAGCTACGCGGCTGTCGACGCAGGCGATGTCATCACCGCCACGGCGGCCGGTGTCGTCGCCTCGGTCTCGGCCGACTCGGTGACGGTGCAGCTCGACGAGGGCGGCACGCAGGACTACTTCTTGCGCAAGTTCGACCGCTCGAACCAGGGCACGAACTACAACCACCGCGTCGTCGTGAGCGCGGGCGACCGGGTCGAGGTCGGCGAGGTCATCGCCGATGGCCCGGCCACCGAGAACGGCGAGCTCGCGCTGGGCAAGAACCTGCTCGTCGCGTTCATGTCGTGGGAGGGCCACAACTTCGAAGACGCGATCATCCTCAGCCAGAACCTCGTGAAGGACGACACGCTGTCGTCGATCCACATCGAGGAGTACGAGGTGGATGCTCGCGACACGAAGCTCGGAAAAGAAGAGATCACCCGTGATCTGCCGAACGTGAGCCCCGAGCTGCTGGCCGACCTCGATGAGCGCGGCATCATCCGCATCGGCGCCGAGGTGCGCCCCGGCGACATCCTCGTCGGCAAGGTCACGCCCAAGGGCGAGACCGAGCTCTCGGCCGAGGAGCGCCTGCTGCGCGCGATCTTCAACGAGAAGTCGCGCGAGGTGCGCGACACCTCGCTCAAGGTTCCTCACGGCGAGCAGGGCACGATCATCGGCGTCAAGGTGTTCGATGCGCAGGACGGCGACGACGAGCTCGGCTCGGGCGTCAACCAGCGCGTGGTCGTCTACATCGCCCAGAAGCGCAAGATCTCCGAGGGCGACAAGCTCGCCGGCCGCCACGGCAACAAGGGCGTCATCTCGAAGATCCTGCCGGTGGAGGACATGCCGTTCCTCGAAGACGGCACCCCCGTCGACATCGTGCTCAACCCGCTCGGCGTCCCCGGCCGCATGAACTTCGGCCAGGTGCTCGAGATCCACATGGGCTGGGCCGCATCGCGCGGCTGGAAGATCGATGGCGCACCCGAGTGGGCCGAGGGCATCCCCGCGAACGCTCGCGAGGCCGCTCCCGGTACGAAGATCGCGACGCCCGTGTTCGACGGCGCGCGCGAGGACGAGATCGCCGGTCTGCTCGACTCGACCCTGCCGAACCGCGACGGTGTGCGCATGATCGACTCGACCGGAAAAGCGCGTCTCTTCGACGGCCGCTCGGGCGAGCCCTTCCCCGACCCGATCTCGGTCGGCTACATGTACATCCTCAAGCTCCACCACCTCGTCGACGACAAGATCCACGCGCGCTCGACGGGCCCCTACTCGATGATCACGCAGCAGCCCCTGGGCGGTAAGGCCCAGTTCGGCGGCCAGCGGTTCGGCGAGATGGAGGTGTGGGCCCTCGAGGCGTACGGCGCGGCCTACGCGCTGCAAGAGCTGCTCACGATCAAGTCCGACGACATCCTCGGCCGCGTCAAGGTGTACGAGGCGATCGTCAAGGGCGAGAACATCCAGGAGCCCGGTATCCCCGAGAGCTTCAAGGTGCTGATCAAAGAGATGCAGTCGCTGTGCCTGAACGTCGAGGTGCTCTCGGCCGACGGCTCCGTGCTCAGCCTGAAAGACACGGACGACGAGGTCTTCCGTGCCGCTGAAGAGCTGGGCATCAACATCTCCACCCGCTTCGAGTCCTCGTCGATCGACGAGATCTGATCCGGGCCCCGTACTCGCACAACGCTGACGACTGCAAGTAAGAGAAGAGAAATCTGTGCTCGACGCAAAAACTTTCGATGAGCTCCGCATCGGCCTCGCGACCGCCGACGACATCCGTCGCTGGTCGCACGGTGAGGTGAAGAAGCCGGAGACGATCAACTACCGCACGCTCAAGCCCGAGAAGGACGGCCTGTTCGGCGAGCAGATCTTCGGGCCCTCCCGCGACTGGGAGTGCTCGTGCGGCAAGTACAAGCGGGTGCGCTTCAAGGGCATCGTGTGCGAGCGCTGCGGCGTGGAGGTCACCAAGTCCTCCGTGCGCCGCGAGCGCATGGGCCACATCGAGCTCGCCGCTCCGGTCACGCACATCTGGTACTTCAAGGGTGTGCCGAGCCGCCTCGGCTACCTGCTCGACATGGCGCCGAAAGACCTCGAGAAGGTCATCTACTTCGCCGCCTACATGGTCATCTCGATCGATGAAGACGGCCGCCACGCCGATCTGCCCGGGCTCGAGAACGAGCTGCGCCTCGAGATCAAGACCCTCGAGGGCCAGCGCGACGCCGGCATCGCGACGCGCATGCAGCGTCTCGAGACCGAGCTCGCCGAGCTCGAGGCCGAGGGCGCCAAGGCCGACCAGAAGCGCAAGGTCAAAGACGCCGGCGAGAAAGAGATGGGGCAGATCCGCAAGTCGTTCGACGAGCAGATCGCTCAGCTCGAGCGCGTGTGGGAGGACTTCCGCACCCTCAAGGTCGGCGACCTCAAGCCGGAGGACTCGGTCTTCCAAGAGCTGCAGGACCGCTTCGGCCTGTACTTCGAGGCCCACATGGGCGCCGAGGCCATCAAGAAGCGCCTCGAGGCCTTCGACCTGGCCGCCGAGAGCGAGCTGCTGCACGAGCAGATCGCCACGGGCAAGGGTCAGAAGAAGATCCGCGCCATCAAGCGCCTGAAGGTCGTCAACTCCTTCCTGCAGACCGGCAACTCGCCGGCCGCGATGGTGCTCGATGTCGTGCCGGTGATCCCGCCCGAGCTGCGCCCGATGGTGCAGCTCGACGGCGGCCGCTTCGCGACCTCCGACCTCAACGACCTGTACCGCCGCGTGATCAACCGCAACAACCGTCTTCGTCGTCTGCTCGACCTCGGTGCACCCGAGATCATCGTCAACAACGAGAAGCGCATGCTGCAGGAGGCCGTCGACGCGCTGTTCGACAACGGCCGCCGCGGTCGTCCGGTCACGGGCACCGGCAACCGCGCGCTCAAGTCGCTCAGCGACATGCTCAAGGGCAAGCAGGGCCGGTTCCGCCAGAACCTGCTCGGCAAGCGCGTCGACTACTCGGGCCGTTCGGTCATCGTCGTCGGCCCGCAGCTCAAGCTGCACCAGTGCGGCCTGCCGAAGCTCATGGCGCTCGAGCTGTTCAAGCCGTTCGTCATCAAGCGCCTCATTGACCTGGGCCACGCGCAGAACATCAAGAGCGCGAAGCGCATGGTCGAGCGGTCGCGCCCGCAGGTGTGGGACGTGCTCGAAGAGATCATCCGCGAGCGCCCTGTGCTGCTGAACCGCGCGCCCACGCTGCACCGACTCGGCATCCAGGCCTTCGAGCCGCAGCTCGTCGAGGGCAAGGCCATCCAGCTGCACCCGCTCGTCTGCGCGGCGTTCAACGCCGACTTCGACGGCGACCAGATGGCCGTGCACCTTCCGCTGTCGGTCGAGGCGCAGGCCGAGGCCCGCATCCTCATGCTCGCGTCGAACAACATCCTGAAGCCGTCCGACGGCCGCCCGGTGACGGTTCCGACGCAGGACATGATCATCGGTCTGCACCACCTCACGACCGTGCGCGAGGGCGCTGCTGGCGAGGGCCGCGCGTTCTCGTCGGTCGCCGAGGCGATCATGGCCATGGATCAGGGCTCGCTTCACCTCAACGCCCCGGTGCGCATCCGCCTCTACGGCGAGAAGTTCGCCGACGGCCGCGAGCTGCGCGAGACCACCCTCGGTCGCGCGCTCTTCAACGAGCAGCTGCCCGCCGACTACCCGTTCGTGGATGCTGTGGCCGACAAGGGAGCGATCTCGCAGATCGTGAACGACCTCGCCGAGCGCTACCCGAAGACGGTCGTCGCCGCGACGCTCGACAAGGTGAAAGACGCCGGCTTCTACTGGGCGACCCGCTCGGGCGTCACGGTGGCGCTCAGCGACGTTCTGACCCCGCCGAAGAAGAAGCAGATCGTCGCGGAGTACGAGAAGAAGGCCGCGAAGATCCAGGGGCAGTTCGACAAGGGTCTGACGACCGATGACGAACGGCGCCGCGAGCTCGTCGAGCTGTGGACGGAGGGCACGAAGGCCGTCAACGACGAGATGCGCGCCAACTTCCCGGCCGACAACACGATCAACCGCATGGTCACCTCGGGTGCCCGAGGCAACTGGCTGCAGGTCGGCAACATCGCCGGTATGCGCGGTCTGGTGTCGAACCCGCGCGGTGAGATCATCGCCCGCCCGATCATCAACTCGTACCGCGAGGGCCTGTCGGTGGCGGAGTACTTCATCGCCACGCACGGTGCCCGCAAGGGTCTGGCCGACACCGCTCTGCGCACGGCCGACTCGGGCTACCTGACCCGACGTCTCGTCGACGTGGCGCAGGACGTCATCATCCGCGAGGAGGACTGCGGCACGGGCAAGGGCCTCGACTTCACGATCGCGCATGCGGTCGACGGGGGCTGGGTGCGCGACGACAACGTCGAGAACCTGGTGTTCGCGCGCACGCTCGCGACCGACGCCGTCAGCGCCTCGGGCGAGATCGTCGCGCAGGCCGGCGCCGATGTCGGCGACGTGCTGATCGACGAGCTCGTCGCTGCGGGCGTCGCCGAGATCAAGGTGCGCTCGGTGCTCACGTGCGAGTCGGCGGTCGGCGTCTGCGCCGCCTGCTACGGCCGCTCGCTGGCCACCGGTACGCGCGTCGACCTCGGTGAGGCCGTCGGCATCATCGCGGCGCAGTCGATCGGCGAGCCCGGCACGCAGCTCACGATGCGCACCTTCCACACTGGTGGTTCGGCCTCTGCGGCCGACATCACGCAGGGTCTGCCCCGCGTCACCGAGCTGTTCGAGGCGCGCACGCCGAAGGGCGCGAGCCCGATCGCCGAGAGCGCCGGTCGCATCAGCATCGACGACAGCGGTGCGCAGTTGAAGATCGTGCTCACGCCCGACAACGGCGAAGACGAGGTCGCGTACGTCGTCTCGAAGCGCGCGCGCCTGCTCGTGGAGGACGGCCAGCACGTCGAGCTGGGTCACCAGATCTTCGTCGGCACCGTCGACCCGAAGGAGGTGCTGCGCGTCAAGGGCGTGCGCGCCGTTCAGCAGCACCTCGTCGAGGGCGTGCAGGGGGTCTACCGCTCGCAGGGCGTGCCGATCCACGACAAGCACCTCGAGGTCATCGTGCGTCAGATGCTGCGCAAGGTCACGGTTGTCGATCACGGCGAGACCGAGCTGCTGCCCGGTGAGCTCGTCGACCGCTCGAAGTACAACCAGATCAACCGCGCCGCGCTGGCCGAGGGCAAGAAGACCGCCTCGGCCCGCCAGGAGGTCATGGGTATCACCAAGGCCTCGCTCGCGACCGAGTCGTGGCTGTCGGCCGCGTCCTTCCAGGAGACCACCCGCGTGCTCACGCAGGCGGCCATGGAGGGCAAGCGCGACCCGCTGCTGGGCCTCAAGGAGAACGTGATCATCGGCAAGCTGATCCCGGCCGGTACCGGTCTGCCCGCGTACCGCAACGTCACGGTCGAGGCGACGGAGGAGGCGAAAGCCGAGCGGTACCCCAACCGCATCTTCGCCGACGACACCGCCCTGACCGAGGCCGACCTGTCGTTCGTCGACTTCGACACCTTCTCGAGCGACGACTACACGCCGGGTACCTACAACTAGGCACGAGCTCGACTCAGTGCGCCCGCGGAACCCCTGGTTCCGCGGGCGCACTCGTTATGGGGGCAGACCCGAGCCGTGTTGTGCGCTTGACTATCGCTCATGAGATCGATTCGGGATGCGGGGTTCACGCTCGTCGAGCTCGTCGTGGTCATGGTGATCATCGGCATCCTCGCCGCGATTGCGGTTCCCATCTTCCTCAGCACTCTCGACCAGGCGCGGGCCGCGGCCCTGCAGGCGGCGCTCGCGACCGCACGCCTCGAGGTGGCGCTCGTCGTCGTTGAGGAGGAGGCCCTCGCGGCCGAATCCGAGCTCGATGCGATCCTCGAGGCGCACGGCGACGTCGACATCACCCTGACCTTCACCGGCACGGCAGCCGAATTCTGTATCCAGGGTGTGCACGCTCTCGTCGACACGACATGGGCTGTGACGCAGCGTCTCGCTCCCGTTTCGGGCGCGACGTGCGCGCCGGGTGGCTCGCTCGTCGTCCCCTGACCCAACCGCACGGCTGTCCGGTTCGAAGACAGTGTGAGGCACGTCGACATGGTGTGGCTCGTGTGATCAATGTGACTGGTGTGGACTACCCCCGAACGCGGGACTATTGTCGGCAGTACGGCGTGTCGTACCGTGACGGTCAGGCAGTCCGTGCAAGCCCCCCATCGTCGGGTGGCGAGCGTCCAGGGGGGAGGGTTCTGCTGTGGTATCCGTGAGCGAAGTACTCATCATCCGTGGGCTGCTGCCCATCGAGACGCTCGACAAGGTGCGCGACGAGGGTGATGACGCCGTCGTCGGCGATCTCATCGAGCGCGGCCTCGTCAGCGCCTCGCAGGTCGCATCGGCCAAGGCCGAGGTCGCCGGGCTCTCGTTCGTCGAGCTCGCCGAGTACCCCGTCGACCGTGCCGCCGTGGCGCTCGTGCCGGCCCAGCTCTGCCGCCGGCACAACATCCTGCCCATCCATGCCACCGCCACGACGATCACGCTCGCGATGGTCGAGCCCGGCGACGTGCTCGCGATGGACGACGTGCGCGCCCTCACCCGTATGCACGTCGTCGCGGTCGTCGCGGAGAAGAACGACCTCGTCGCGGCCATCAACCGGCTGCACCGCGCCGACAGTGAGCTGAGCGATCTCTCGACCGCGATTCAAGAGGAGTCGACGCCGAGCCAGACCGACGAGGTCGCGTTGCGCGAGGCCGACGCCGACGACGCGCCCATCGTGCGCTTCGTGAACCTCATCATCGGCCAGGCGATCCAAGACCTCGCGTCCGACATCCACATCGAGCCCGGAGAGTTCGAGATGCGGGTTCGCTACCGCATCGACGGCGTGCTGCACGATGTGCAGCAGGCGCCCAAGAACATCCAGAACGGCGTCATCTCGCGCCTCAAGATCATGAGCGACATCAACATCGCCGAGCGCCGGCGGCCGCAGGACGGCCGCATGTCGGTGCAGCACGGCGGCCAGGTGATCGACCTGCGCGTCGCGACCCTGCCCACCGTGTGGGGCGAGAAGGTCGTCATGCGCATCCTCGACAACAACGCCACGCGCCGCGATATCGGTGACCTCGGCATGCTCGATCGCAACCTCACCGTCTACCGCAACTCCTACACGAAGCCCTACGGCATGATCCTCGTGACGGGGCCGACCGGCTCGGGCAAGTCGACGACGCTCTACACGACCCTGCACGCGGTCGCCCGGCCCGAGATCAACGTGATCACGGTCGAAGACCCGGTCGAATACCGCATGGCGGGTATCAACCAGGTGCAGTTCAACCCGAAGGCCGGGCTCACGTTTGCGAGCGCGCTGCGCAGCATCCTCCGCTCCGACCCCGACGTCGTGCTCATCGGTGAGATCCGCGACCAAGAGACCGCGCAGATCGCGATCGAGGCCTCGCTCACGGGTCACCTCGTGCTCTCGACGCTGCACACCAACGACGCGCCGAGCGCGATCACGCGGCTCATCGAGATGGACATCGAGCCCTTCCTCGTCGGCTCGGCGCTTGACTGCGTCGTTGCCCAACGACTCGCCCGCAAGCTCTGCGACCGCTGCAAGCAGCTGCAAGAGTACGAACTGGGCCACCTCGACCACCTCGGGTTCGGTCGGCGAGAAGACGAGATCAACCCGCGGTTCTACCACGCGGTCGGCTGCTCGGCCTGCTCGGGAACGGGGTACCGCGGGCGCCTCGCGCTGCACGAGGTCATGTACGTGACCGAAGAGATCGAGCGGCTCGCCGTCGCTCGTGCCTCGAGCGCCGAGATCATGCACACCGCGACGCAGCAGGGAATGCTGACGCTGCGGCAAGACGGCTGGGCGAAGGTTCGCGCCGGCATGACCTCGATCGAAGAGGTCCTGCGCGTGGTCGCTTGACGACACGCGCTCGTTGCGCGGCCGCGTCGGGGGGCGCGGCCGCGCGACAATTCGACTGATGGATGCCACGGCTCACGCACACGAGGGGGAACACATGACGGACTCGCTGGCCTTCGGGGCAACGGCGGGCGACGCCGGCCCGGCTCGACGCGTCTGGACGGTCGCGACCGACGAGGGCCCCGGTGCGGCGGCTGCCGCCGCCGAGGCCGCGGTGCTCGCGGCGCAGCAGCCGGTCGCCGCCGCCCCGCACCACCTGGCGCCGCCGCCCCCGGTCGGGCAGCCCGTCGCGCCCCCGCCCCCTGTGGGCCAGCCCCTCGTCGCGCCGCCGCCGGCCGTCGCACCGACGATCGCCGCTCCGCCCCTCGCGCCTCCGACCACCGGGGTCGGGCCGGAGGCCCCGCCGCCCGCGGGGTCGGCCGCCGCCGCCGCGCCGCCGCCCGTCGCCACGGCGGGTACGCCCATGGCGGGCATCCACCCCGCCCTGCTCGCGGCGCTCGACGAGGTCATCGCTCGCGGCGCATCCGATCTGCACATCGCCGGTGATGCGCCGCCCATGGTGCGGCTCGACGGCGAGCTCAAGCCCGTCGTCGGGGCTCCCGTGTGGAGCCGCAGCGAGGTCACGACGATCCTCGAGAGCATCATGAACGACCGCCAGCGCGAAGCCTTCGCGCACGAGTGGGAGCTCGACTTCGCGATCAGCCCGCGCGGAGACTTCCGGTTCCGCGTCAACTTCTACAAAGACCGCGACGCCATGGCGGGGGCGTTCCGCCTCATCCCGACCGAGATCAAGTCGCTCAAGCAGCTCGGCGTGCCGGCCGTCGTCTCGAAGTTCGCCGCCCTGCCGCGCGGGCTCGTGCTCGTGACGGGGCCGACGGGCTCGGGCAAGTCGACCACGCTCGCCGCGCTCATCGACCTCGTCAACAAGTCGCGCGCCGACCACATCGTCACGATCGAAGACCCGATCGAGTTCGTGCACCAGAACCAGCGATCGCTGGTCAACCAGCGCGAGGTCGGCAGCGATACGCACTCGTTCGCCGACGCGCTCAAGCGGGTGCTGCGGCAAGACCCCGACGTCATCCTCATTGGCGAGCTGCGCGACCTCGAGACCGTCTCGACCGCGCTCACCGCCGCCGAGACGGGCCACCTCGTCTTCGCGACCCTGCACACGCAGTCGGCGGCGCAGACGATCGACCGCATCATCGACGTCTTCCCGCCGCATCAGCAGTCCCAAGTGCGATCGCAGCTGGCGCTCACGCTGCAGGGCGTCGTCTGCCAGACCCTGCTGCCCCGCGCCACCGGCCAGGGCCGCATCATCGCGACCGAGATCATGATGACCACGGGCGCCATCGCCAACCTCATCCGCGAGGGCAAGACCTACCAGATCACCTCTGCCCTGCAGGCCGGTCGGGATTCGGGCATGCACACCATGGACCAGCACCTCGCCGATCTCGTCAACAGCCACATGGTCACGCACGAGGCCGCGATGTCGAAGATGCAAGACGCCGAGAACTTCAATCGCCTCGTGCACCGCAGTGCGACGGGAGCCGACGCCGCGCCCTTCGCCGACGGATTCGGAGGAGCCCGCTGATGGCCGCCACGCTCACGTTCTCGTACACCGGCCGCGACTCCAGCGGCAAGCTGGTCAAGGGCCGGGTGGATGCTGCGGGCGAGGCCTCGGTCGTCTCGCGACTGCGCACCATGGGCATCGCCCCCGTGTCGATCCAGCAGACGACCGGGGGAACGGGGCTCAACCGCGACATCTCGCTCGGGGGCCTCTTCGACAAGAAGGTCACGATCAAGGATCTCGCCGTCATGAGCCGGCAGCTCGCGACCATGATCGGTGCGGGTCTGCCGCTGCTCAAGTCGTTGACGATCCTCGCCGACCAGTCCGAGAACCCGAAGCTCGCCTCGACGCTCGACGAGGTGCGCGGGCTGGTCGAAGACGGCGGAACCTTCTCGGACAGCCTGGCGAAGTACCCCCGGGTCTTCCCGCCGATCTTCGTCAACCTCGTGCGTGCCGGCGAGGTCGGCGGTTTCCTCGAGACCTCGCTCGAGTCGGTGGCCAAGAACTACGAGAAAGAGGTCGAGCTCAAGGCAACGATCAAGTCGGCCCTGACCTATCCGGTCGTCGTGCTCATCATGGCCCTGCTCGCGGTCGTCGGCATGATCGTCTTCATCGTGCCCGTGTTCGAAGACCTCTTCGCCGACCTCGGGGGCACGCTCCCGATCCCCACCCAGATCCTCGTCGTGATCTCGAACAGCATGATCTGGGTCGGCCCCTTGCTCATCGTGCTCGGTATCGCCGGAACCATCTGGTGGCGCGCGAATCGACAGACCCCGAAGTTCCGTTCGGTCTACGAGCCGCTGCTGCTCAAGATGCCGGTCTTCGGCGACCTCTTCAAGAAGATCGCCATCGCCCGCTTCACGCGCAACTTCGGAACGATGATCGGTTCCGGCGTGCCCATCCTGCAGGCGCTCTCGATCATCGGCTCGACCTCGGGCAACTGGCAGATCGAGCAAGCGGTGCAATCGGTGCAGGACTCGGTGCGGCAGGGCCGCACGATCGCTGCTCCGCTCGCGCAGCAGCCCATCTTCCCGAGCATGGTCACCCAGATGATCGCGGTCGGTGAAGACTCGGGCGCGCTCGAGACGATGCTCGAGAAGATCTCCGACTTCTACGACAGCGAGGTTCAGAGCACCACCGAGGCGCTCACCTCGCTCATCGAGCCGCTCATGATCGCCTTCCTCGGCGTGGTGCTCGGCGGCATGATCGTGGCGCTGTATCTGCCAATCTTCGACATCTTCAACCAAGTCCAGTAGGCGCGCCCGTGAGGCCCCCGGAATGGGGGCTGTGCGGCAGATGCGGGGTCGACACAATAGCAAGTGGGGGGCCGGTTTCATGTTCCGTGGGGGGCCCACCTATCAACCTTCACTTGATGGGAAAGGAAACGGACACATGTCCTTCAACACCGCACTCGCCGCACAGCGCGCTCGCCTCGCCGAGGGCAAGAACGACAAGGGCTTCACCCTGATCGAGCTGCTCGTGGTCGTGATCATCATCGGCATCCTCGCCGCGATCGCCATCCCGGTCTTCCTCGGCCAGCAGGACGCCGCTCGTGAGGCCAGCTACAAGTCCGACCTGGCCACGGCCAAGGTCGCCTTCGTCAGCAGCCTCGTCAACAACCCCGACGGCGACGCCGACGCGGCGACGCTCACGAACCTCGGCTTCCCGAGCACGGTCACGCTGTCGGCCACGCCGACCGCCGCTGACTTCTGCATCCAGCACAACGACGCCGAGTGGATCGTCGACGAGACCAACGAGGGCCCGCGCGCCGGCACCTGCTAGCACGCGCGTCCCACGGGGGCGGATACGGTCGATTGACCGGTCCGCCCCCTTCACGCTCAACACGATGACACCGGGGGGAGGACACCGTGAACAAGAACGACGACGGCCTGGGCCTGCTCGAGATCGTGATCTCGATGTTCTTGATCGCGCTGCTCGCGATCGCCTTCGTGCCCGTCATCATCTCCGGAGTGCGAGCGTCGGCGCTCAACTCCACCTCCGCCACCGCGACGCGCCTCGTCGCGCAGGCGATCGATCAAGCGCGTGCCGCGGCTCCCGCGACCTGCGCCGCCGCGCAGCTGCTCAACGCCTCTGTCACCCAAGTCGATGCCCAGGGCACGACGATCCGGGTCGAGACGACGGTTCCCGCCGTGGCCGACTGCGTCGATGGCGAGGTCATGACCATCACCGTCGTGGCGTTCGATGACGCTGACGAGGATGAGCGCCCCCTCGCCGACGCGCGCACCCAGATCTACCTGGGCGGCTGATCTCTATGACCGACCGCACCATCACCAACGACGATCGAGGATTCACTCTCGTCGAGCTGCTGATCTCGATGGCGCTGCTCAGCGTCGTCGTCACGATCGTCGGCGGCATCATCGTGAGCTCTCTGCAGGCTGACCGGACGATCCGTGAGGTCACGACGTCGACGACCGACGGCCAACTGGTGATGAACGCCATCGAGCAGACGGTGCGAAACTCCACAGCCGTGTCGGTCGTTCCGAACGCCGACGGGTCCTCGGTGTTCGCCGTCGTGCGCACCACCGCCGGCGGCACCGCTCGGTGCGTGGCCTGGTTCTACGACATCGAGTCCGAGGCGATCTTCCAGCGCGACAGCACCAGCGCCATCTCTGCACCCACCCCCGGCGCCGTCGGCTCCGAATGGCGTGAAGTGAGTGGTGGAATCGTCGCTGATGACGATGCGACCGGAACGCCGTACCCTGTGCTGCAGGCAGACGGCGCTCGAGGGCTCGCCGTTCGGTTCGCTGTCGAAGGCGGATCGAGCGCTTCGACCCTCTTCATCTCCTCTGTCACCGGCCGAGGGCCGCAATCGAATGTGAGTCCGCAATGCTTCTGAGCACCTGGTTCCGTGGCGCACGACGCTCCACGTCGGATCGCGGCAACGCGATGATTGCCGTCATCGGCCTGCTGGGCGTGACCTCGATGATCACGCTAACGGTCACCGGGGCGACGGTGCAGGCGCTCGGCTACACCTCGCTCAGCCGGGCGGGCGTGCAGGCCAACGCCGCCGCTGAGTCGGGTGTCGATGCGATGCTCGCGGCCCTCTTCGCCGATGACTGCCCGGCGTCCGGCGCCTTGGAGGCGACGCAAGGTGCCATCGATCCCTCGCTCACCGGTGACGAGGCGGCCGACCCGTTCTACTCCGCGACCATCGCGTACCGGATCAGCACGGCGGCGGCGTGGACGCCCGGGTGCCCGGCCGAGGCCGCGACACAGATTCGCATCCAGTCGACGGGTTTCGCCGCCGATCAGGGAGTCGCCGAATCGGCATCGGCGCAGGACGCCTCCGCGATTCAAGCGGTGTACGAGTGGGTGCCCGGGGCGAACTCCGCAGCCGTAACCGGCGCCGCGGTCTTCAGCTACGGCACTCCTGGCCTTGCGAACAGCCTCGAGCTGCTGTCGTTCAACGGCAATTCGGCCAACGTCATCGTCGCCGAGGGCAACATCCTCTGCAGCAACAGCGTCTACGTGCAGGGAGATATCGTCGCCGCGAACGGCAACATCCAGCTCGACAACACGTGCAGTGCCGGTGGCAAGGTCTGGGCGTCCGGAACCGTGACGCTGCAGGGAAACAAGACGATCGGTGGCGACGTCATCGCCGCCGGTACGGGTCTGACCCGCATCGATCCGAGCACGACGATCGGCGGCGGCGTGTACGCGCGCGGCGAGATCGACAGCTGGGGTCAGCGCTGCTCGTCCGGAGCGACCGGCTGGGACGCCGCCGGCGATGCCTGTTCCGTTGCGCGCAACACCGGCGCTGATCCGGTCTTCTACAACCGCGCTGACGTTGTGGCGCCGACGAAGCCCGCCTGGGTTGACGTCGCCTTCGTGGCGGCCGACTGGCAGAGCCGCGGATGGACCGTGCGTACCTATACGGGCCCGTGCAACATCGACAACAACGGCGTCAAGAACGCGCAGGTGCTCGCCTTCAGCACCTACACCACGCCCACCGTCATCGATATGCGCGGATGCTCGTCGGTCACCATCTCGACGAGCGCCAAGCTCAAGGTCACCATGAAGACCGACCTGACCTTCATCATGCCGCGCACCGTCAACATCGAAGACTTCACGGCCACGTCGAGCACGAGCATCGACCGCGCCCTGCGGTTCATCACGCCCGACACGGTCGCCGACGGCAAGCCGACGACGACGGGTTGCGGCAAGGTCGATATCAACAACCAGAACGAGCTCGAAGCTCCGATCGCCGTCATGGTCTACACGCCCTGCCCCGTGACAAACAGCAACCAGCTGACCTGGCGAGGTCAGTACTACGCCGGAACCGTCGCGTTCTCGAACAACAGCGAGCTCACCTACGTGCCGATCGGCATCCCCGGTTTCGACCTGGGTAATGGCGCGGGTGGCCCTGGTGGCGCCGGCGCGGTGGGCGGAACGCCGACCCCCGGCACTCCGGGCGACCTGATCGAGTACACCGACATCGACGTGCCGGCCTGATCGCTCAATCATGATCGTCGTCGTCCCGAGCCTGCTCGGCGTGCTCGGAGCGGCCATCGGCTCGTTCCTCAACGTCGTGATCTACCGGGTTCCGGCGGGCATCTCGGTCGTCAGCCCGCCGAGCGCGTGCCCGTCGTGCGCCGCGCCCGTGCGGCCGTGGGACAACATCCCGGTGATCTCGTGGTTCGTGCTGCGCGGCCGATGCCGCGACTGCGGGTCTGCGTTCTCGGTGCGGTACGCCCTCATCGAGCTCACCACGGCCCTCGCCTTCGCGGCACTCGCCGTGCTGCATCTGCCCGGCATCCTCGCCGCCGCGAGCAGCGTCGAGGCCATCGCGGCGACGCTCGTGCTCATCGCGCACCTCTACCTCGCGGCGATCTCGATCGCGCTCGCCGCCATCGATCTCGACACCCACCGGCTGCCCGATGCCATCGTGCTGCCCTCGTACGCAGTGGGTGGCCTCCTGCTGGGCGCGGCAGCGATCATCGGGGGAGACCTCGAGGCGTTCGCCCGCGCCGCGGCCGGGGCCGGTCTGCTCTTCGCGGGGTACCTGACCCTCGCGCTCATCTCGCCGCGCGGCATGGGCATGGGCGACGTCAAGCTCGCCGGAGTGCTCGGCCTCTACCTCGGATTCGCCGGGTGGGCCGCTCTGGCGGTCGGTTCACTCGCCGCCTTCCTGCTGGGCGGGGTGGTGGGCATCGCGCTCATCGTCGTCGGCCGGGCGCGTCGCAACACGGGAATCCCCTTCGGGCCGTGGATGCTGGGAGGGGCCTGGGTAGGAATCCTGCTGGGTGAGCCGATCGCGCGCTGGTACCTGGCGCTGTTCGGACTGGACTGAGAGGGATGACATGGCTGTCGGAGTAGTGGGCGTCGACATCGGGAGCTCCCTGTTGCGGGGCGTCGAGATCGACGACGCGTCGAAGGCGAACCCGACGGTGCTGCGCGCGCACGAGGTGCCGCTGCCCGAGGGCTCGGTCAAGCGCGGCGAGATCCTCGAGGTGCACACGGTCGCCTCGGCGTTCAAGCGGCTCTGGGCCGGGGGCGGATTCCGCTCGAAGGATGTCGCACTCGGCATCGGCGGGCAGAGCGTCATCGTGCGCGACCTCGCCGTGCCGCGCATGCCGCTCGCGCAGATCCGCGAATCGCTCCCCTTCCAGGTGCAGGATCTGCTGCCGGTGCCCGTCAGCGACGCCGTTCTCGACTACTACCCGATCGGCGAGGGGCAGAACGAGTCGGGCCCCGTCGTCAACGGCCTTCTCGTCGCGGCCTTCAAGCAGGCCGTGACGGTCAACGTCACGGCGGCCACGCTCGCGGGGCTCAACCCCGTGAGCATGGACCTGCTGCCGTTCGCCATGACCCGTGTGCACACGATGTCGGGGCCGACGAACGGGTTTGCCGTGCACATGAACATCGGTGCGAACGCCACCTCGATCGTGATCGTGCAGGCAGGAGTGCCGCAGTTCGTGCGCATCGTGCCCGCGGGCGGTGATGACGCGACCCGAGCCCTCATGTCGCGCCTCTCGGTGCCGCGCGAGCGGGCGGAGGTGCTCAAGCGCGAGCTCGGCCTCACGTCGGCGGGCTCGACCGATGAAGACCGCGTCGCTGCCGAGGTCATCCACGAATCGACGAGCGAGCTGCTCACCGCGGTGCGCAATACGCTCGCCTATTTCGCCGGCGTGCGAACGGGGGTCGTCTTCGACCACCTGTCGGTGGCGGGCGGGGCGACCCGGATGCGGGGCTTCGCGAGCGCGCTCGCCGAGTCGACCCGTATCTCGGTGGTTCCCGTGAACCCGACCGCCGGCGTGACGCTCGCGCGCTCGTTGCGCGGCAAGACGACCGACGAGCAGATGCAGACCTGGATCACCGCCATCGGCCTGGCAGTGGGGAGTGCCGCATGAGCCGGCGAGAGCAACGCGAGCAGGGGGCGCTCGTCTACGGCGCCGTTCCCCGGGCCAACCTCATGCCCCCCGAGGTGGCGATGCGGCGCAAAGAGAGCGCGCGTCGCCGCGGTCTCATCGCGGCGAGCCTGGCGGTGGTGCTCGTGACGATTGCGGGTGTCGCCGGAGCGTTCGTCTACGCCGCCGCGGCCGAGGCGCGCCTGGCCGATGAGCGTCGCATCACCGACGAACTGCTCGCGACCCAGCTCGAGTTCACCGAGGTGACCCTCGTGCGCGGGCAGCTGCAGGCGATCACCGAGGTGCGGCAGCAGCTCGCCGGGG
>JAESGX010000423.1_pt1 | contig 16196 bp, 12 predicted proteins | sample 9269801 | NCBI WGS metagenome assembly JAESGX01 (sample SAMN16773122, study PRJNA677054) | algae metagenome | isolation source: Pleurocapsa minor GSE-CHR-MK-17-07R and co-occurring heterotrophs from wet... | place: USA: Lower Calf Creek Falls, Grand Staircase Escalante National Monument, UT ... | reverse complement strand
CGACCGCATCCTGGGCCTGCTGGATTCCAAGACCCGCAAGGCCGAAGACGGCGAAACCCTCAAACCGCACCTGCTGCTGACACGCTACAGCCCCGTGCGCGTGGAAGGCGGGGAAATGCTGAGCATCAAGGACGTGGAGGAAGTGCTGGGCCTGAAGACCCTGGGCGTGATTCCCGAATCCGGCGACGTGCTCAACGCCTCCAACAAGGGCGAGCCGGTGATCCTGGACCTGGAATCGCAGGCCGGCCAGGCCTACGACGACGCGGTGGGCAGGCTGCTGGGCGAAGACCGCCCGCTGCGCTTCACCACGGTCGACAAGAAAGGCTTCTTCAGCAAGCTGTTCGGGGGCTGAGCATGGGACTGTTCGATTTCCTCAAGCCCAGAAAAGAAACCGCCTCCATCGCCAAGGACCGCCTGCGCATCATCGTGGCCCAGGAGCGCACCCACCGCGGCGCACCGGACTACCTGCCGATGCTGCAGCGCGAACTGCTGGAAGTGATCAAGAAGTACGTCAACGTCGACGCCGAAGCGGTGAAGGTGGATCTGATCAAGGAAGACGGCCACGACGTGCTGGATATCTCGGTATCGCTGCAGGAAGGCAGCGCCTGATGCGCTGAGTGCTTTCGGCGGCGATCGCCGAAAACCAACGGCCGCGCATTTCCCATGAACTCCGTCTTGCTCGCCGCCGACCGCGCGCATGAAGTCCTGCGGGTGCGGGATCTGGACTCCGGCAGCCTCGTCGTCTTGCTCGCGCGCCACGACCTGCAGATTGAGTTAGTGGAAGACAACGCGCCGATTCCCGGCAGCTTCTGGGGCGAGCCCGAAGCCGGCGTGATCGGCAGCCGCGTCTACGCGCGCGGCGACACGCCGCTGCATTCGCTGCTGCACGAAGCCTGCCACCTGATCGTGCTGCCGCCCGAACGCCGCGCCCGGGTGCACACCGACGCCAGCGATTCGGTGTTGGAAGAAGACGCCACCTGCTACCTGCAGATCGTGCTGGCCGATGCGCTGCCCGGCGTGGGCAGCGCCCGCCTGATGGCGGACATGGACGCCTGGGGCTATTCGTTCCGCCTGGGCAGCACGCGCGCTTGGTTCGAACACGACGCGGAAGACGCGCGTGCGTGGCTGCTGGAGCGGGGTTTGCTTCCGGTTTGAGGCTGTTGGTTCTTGCTCCATCGATCCCGTGAGACGCGGCAAGCGGGTCGGGTAAAACCCGAAGGGCGGCGCGCACGATGCGCGCCGTTTCCGGACTGCATATGGATGTGCATTCCGGAAATTCCCGGGGCGCTTGCGAACCCCATGGCTTCATCGTGGGGTGCGGCTACAGGGTGTGCTTTCTTTGGTTACTTTCTTTGCACAAGCAAAGAAAGTGACTCGCGCATAGCGCGAAACGCTTTTGCTTCTAAATGCAAATCCGAAAGCAAAAAGCGCTGGGTCCAGGCGTTTTCCGGGATGACGAGCAAGAACAGTATCCGAGCAGGAGCGGAATCAAAGGCACCCCTCCTCAATCCTCTCCTGCGCCCCGTAGGAAGTCCCCTTGGGGGGCGCTGTGCGCAAGGCAGGAGGCCAAAGCAAGCTCAAAGGCAATTCAAGATTGCGCCATGATCACGGTTCGCCGCGCAACGCTTTGAGGCAAACTGGCGCGCATGCTTCAGCAGACCAGAACAAGCCCAAACAACCACGTCTGGAACGGCCTGGAGATCATCTCCCGCGGCGCCAACCGGCTGTGCGTGCGCGATCCCGACGATCCGGCGTACTGCCTGAAATACGAACTTCCCACCTCGCAACGCAGCCAAGTCAGTCTGCGTCAGCGCCTGCGCCGCGGGCTCGCGCAGCGGTTTCCGAACTTCGGCGAAAACCGCACAGAACTACGCGCCTACCGCCGATTGCAGGCGCGCCTGCACAACGGGCTCGACGGAGTCGTGGCCACGTGCCACGGTCTGATCGCCACCCCGCAGGGCGAGGCGCTGCGCTGCGGCTGCGTGCTGCTGCAGGACGGCACGCCGGCGCGCAGCCTCTACCGTCATCTGTTCGGAGACCGGGCCTATCCGGCCGACATGCTGTGCGAAGCCGTCGATCGCTTCGAGGCCTGGCTGCTGCGGCACGGCGTTCCGCTGTTCGACCTCAACGCCGGCAATTTCGTCGTCGTGCCGCAAGGCGACGGCGTGGCGTTGGTCTGCATCGACAGCAAATCCCTGCTCATCGGCAAGGAAATCCTGCCGTTTTCGCGCTGGTCGCGGCTTCTGATGCGGCGCAAGATCGCGCGCCGCTGCGAGCGCCTGCGTCAGCGCATCCGCGCCGCGCTGGCCGGCGATGCCACCCTTGCAGGACCGCGTCCGCCGCACTAGCCTTCCGGTTCCTGCGCCCGCCGCGCCCGCCAAGGATTCCCTGTGAAGCCACGCCACCTCCTGCTTGCGCTCGCCGTCGGCGCGTGCGTGATTTCGCTCGCCGCCTGCAAGAAAGAGCCGCCCGAACCGGCGAAACCCGCCGCGCCGGCGGCCGCCAAGGGCGAGAGCGCCGACCAATTCATCGCCCGGGTCAACGACGAACTGCGCAAGCTCTATCCGGAAGTCAACTCAGCGCAGTGGCTGTCTTCCACCTACATCAACGACGACACCGCGATGCTCGCCGCCAAGGCCAACGAACGCTATCTGTCGCAATTGAACGGCTGGATCGAACAAGCCCGGAAATTCGAAGGCCAGCAGATGAGCCCGGCCACCGCGCGCTCGATCCATCTGCTGAAGCTGGCCACGGCGATGCCCGCGCCCAAGGATCCGGCCAAGCTGTCCGAGCTCACCCAGCTCGCCACCAAGATGGAAGGCATGTACGGCGCCGGCAGCTACTGCACCGGCGAAGGCGAGGCCAGGCAGTGCCGCCAGCTGGGCGACCTGGAGGACGTGCTGCGCAGCAGCCGCGACTACGACCGGCAGCTGGACGCCTGGCAGGGCTGGCACAGCATCGCCCAGCCGATGCGCGGCGACTACACGCGCTTCGCCGGGCTGGTGAACGAGGGCGCCAAGGAGATGGGCTTCGCCGACGCCGGCGAGATGTGGCGTAGCGGCTACGACATGACCCCTGCGGAAATCGCCGCGGAAACCGACCGCCTGTGGGGCCAGGTGAAGCCGCTCTACGAGCAGCTGCACTGCTACACGCGCACCAAGCTGGAAGCGCAGTACGGCAGCGACAAGGGCCAGGTAAACGGCCTGCTGCCCGCGCATCTGATGGGCAACATGTGGCAGCAGGACTGGGGCAATCTGTGGGACATGCTGCAGCCGTACCAGAACGCCGGCAACCTGGACATCACCGGCGCGCTGGAGAAGCAATACCAGGGCGACTACGCGCGGCAGATCGCCAAGGCCGGCGCCGGTGCGACCACCGACAAACTGTTCGCCGCCGAGCGCGCCGCGCAGCTCGACGTGGCCAGGCAGATGACCGAACGCGCGCAGGATTTCTACACCTCGCTGGGCATGCCCAAGCTGCCCGACGGCTACTGGCAGAAGACCCAGTTCATCAAGCCGCTGGACCGCGACGTGGTCTGCCACGCCAGCGCCTGGGACATGAACATGGCCGGCGACGTGCGCACCAAGATGTGCATCAAGCCCAACGAGGAAGACTTCACCACCATCTACCATGAGCTGGGCCACGTGTATTACTACCTGGCCTACAACAAGCTGCCGCCGCTGTTCCAGAACGGCGCCAACGACGGCTTCCACGAAGCCATCGGCGACACCATCGTGCTGGCGATGACGCCGCAGTACCTCAACTCCATCGGCATGGTCGGCACGCCGCAGCTGGGCAACGAAGCGCTGATCAATTCGCAGATGCGCATGGCTCTGGCCAAGGTGTCGTTCCTGCCGTTCGGGCTGATGATCGATCGCTGGCGCTGGGGCGTGTTCGACGGTTCGATCAAGCCGGAGCGCTACAACCAGGCGTGGTGGGAACTGAAAGCCAAATACCAGGGCGTGGCCCCGGTCGCCGCGCGCGGCGAGGACTTCTTCGACCCGGGCGCGAAATACCATGTGCCCGGCAACACGCCGTATACGCGCTACTTCCTGTCGCACGTGCTGCAGTTCCAATTCTACAAGGGACTGTGCGACGCGGCCGGCCACCAGGGGCCGCTGTACGACTGCAGTTTCTACGGCAATAAAGTGGCCGGGCAGAAATTCTGGGCGATGCTGGAAAAAGGCGCCAGCCAGCCGTGGCAGGGCGCGCTGAAGGAACTCACCGGCAGCGAGAAAATGGACGCCAGCGCGGTGCTGGAATACTTCGCCCCGCTGCAGACCTGGCTGAAGCAGCAGAACGAAGGCAAGACCTGCGGCTGGCAGGCGCCGGTGGCGGCAGCCGCACCGGTGCAGGCAGCGCCCGGCAAGGGCTGATCTGTCCTCGCAACAGCGCCCGCGAAGGCCGGCGATGGCCGGCCTTCGCGGTGAGAGCCGCGCTTCTCGATCGAAGGCCACCGCCGTGCGCGTTCCTACGCCTTGGCGGCCTTACAATCGGCATCCGGAACTCGCGCAGGAAGGAACCCGCACATCATGAAGTACCGCATTCCCGCTTTCTTCTTCTGCCTCTGCGCGCTGGCCATGGCCGGTATCGCGACCACGGTCTCGGCCGCCGAACGCGTCGCCAGCGAACGCAGCGCAACCGCGGCGCCGGCGCCGGCGCTTCGATGGCGCGCGGAAAGTTTCCCCGCAGGCCTGGTGGCGCGCCTGCAGTACCGGGACATGCCGGTGCAGAGGCTCCTGCAGCTCGACCGCAGCAACGCATCGCGTCGCGCCAAGCCCACCCAGATCGGCATTCCGCGCGCTTCCGCCAGGGAGGCCACTGCTGCCTTGCCCGCTCTGGGTTGGCTCGCGTTGCGCGGCGGCGGCTCGGTGGCGCGTCTGCAAATAAGTTCGCGCGACGCCATGGCCCTGCGCGTCGGGCTGAAGATCGTGGCGCTGGATCCGCGCGCCGAACTGCGCTTCGGCGGTTCGCTGGGCGCATCGCCGGTGGTGGCGGCGATGAGCGGCGCGGAAGTGCTGCGGCTTGCCGATGGCAACGGCATGTTCTGGACCCCAAGCACCGACGGCGACACGCAAATCATCGAAATCCATGCGCCGTCCGGCGTCGCCACGCGCGGCATCCGGATTCGCGCGCCGGAACTCTCGCATCTGCTCGCCAACAGCCTCAACGATTTCAAGATATTGCCCAAGATCGGCGAATCGGGTTCCTGCAACGTGGACACGGCGTGCAGGGTCGGCGAACTCGGCCCCAACTTCGTGAGCGCCAAGAACGCCGTCGCGCACATGCAGTTCAATCTGTACCAGGCCAACGGCAGCCTCGCCGGCACCTACATCTGCACCGGCACGCTTCTGGCCGACACGGTGGCGGCCACGCAGATCCCGTACTTCTATTCGGCTAACCATTGCTTCGCCGGCGGCGATGACGGGATTCCCGCGCAGAACTTCCAGACCGTGGCCAATAGCCTTAACACCTATTGGAAATACGAAGCCACCGCCTGCGGCAGCGGCGTGCAGGCGGCCAAGGTGCTGCTGGCCGGCGGCGCCGACTATCTGTATTCCGATGCCGACACCGACGCGATGCTGCTGCGCCTGAAGAACGCGCCGCCGGCCGGATCCGAGTTCGCCGGCTGGGATTCGGCGGCGCTGCCCGCTTCCAGCCCCGTGTTCGCCATCCATCACCCCGGCGGCGACGCGAAAAAAGTATCGTCCGGACAGCGCCTGCAGCAGGACGCCTCGCAGAGCGAGGTCGGCTGGCTCAGCGGCACCACCGAAGGCGGCAGCAGCGGCTCGGGCTTGTTCACCGCCGACGCCAGCGGCTATCGGCTGCGCGGCGGCCTGTTCGGCGGCAGCGCTTCGTGCGCCAACACCGGCTCCTTGGGCAACAGCGGCAACCGCGACTACTACTCGCGTTTCGACCTGGTGTTTCCGGGCATCAAAACCTACCTTTCCCCCGCCAGCAACGTCGCGCCCGTCGCCGCGTTCGCGTTCAATTCCAACGGCCTGACCGCCAATTTCACCGACGCCTCGGCCGACCCCGACGGCTTCATCGCCTCGCGCGCATGGAATTTCGGCGACGGCAGCAGCTCCACCGCGCCCAATCCGATGAAGGCCTTCGCCGCGACCGGCACCTACAGCGTCACCCTGACCGTCACCGACAACGGCGGCGTGTCGCACAGCATCGTGCGCAGCGTGTCGGTCAACGCCAATCTGCGGGTCAATGGCTCCCAGCCGCTGATCCCGCCGCGCGCCGCCAGCCCAGCCGCCGCATCGCGCATCAAACTGCAGCGCCGGGCGCCTTCGAGGCGTGATTCGGCCGTAACGCGGTAGCGGCGCATCCAGACGAAGCGCAAGGAAGCCGGCGCGAGCCGGCTTCCTGATTTCCGGCGGCGGTTGCGCAATACTCGCGGCATGCAGTCCGACCTCCACCCGCAGCCGCTGGAAACCGCCACCGCATTGCCCGCGCATTTCTATACCGACGCGCGCATGCCGGCGTGGGAGCGCCGCGCTATTTTCGACCGCGCCTGGCAGCTGATCGCGCACACGTCGCGGTTGCGCAACGCCGGCGACCACGTGGTCTGCGATTTCGCCGGGCTTCCGGTGCTGGCGGTGCGCGGCGAGGACGGCGAACTGCGTGCGTTCCACAACGTGTGCCGGCACCGCGCCGGGCCGATCGCGCAGTGCGACGGGCTGGCGGCCAAATCGCTGCGCTGCCGCTATCACGGCTGGAACTACGGGCTGGACGGCGCGCTGCGCTCCGCGCCGGAGATGGGCAGCGCAGCGGATTTCGACGTCGCCGACGTGCGCCTGCCGCGGCTGCGCACTCGCGTATGGCAGGGCATGCTGTTCGCGGCGGTAGGGGACGACGCACCGGATTTCGACGCGTTCGTGGCCGGCATCGACGCGCGTCTGGGCGAACGCCGCGCGCTGGCGCGATACGCGCACCATCAGCGCGTGGCCTACGACATCGACTGCAACTGGAAGGTCTATGTGGACAATTATCTGGAGGGCTACCACATTCCCCACATACATCCGGCGCTCAACCGCATGCTGGACTACCGCAGCTACGTCACCCGGACCGCCGCATGGCATTCGCTGCAGCACAGCCCACTGGAGAGCGCAGGCGATCTCTATGGCGACGGCGATGCGCTGTACTACTGGCTGTGGCCCAACACCATGCTCAATATCCTGCCCGGACGCCTGCAGACCAACCGCGTGCTGCCGCTGGGCGTGGACCGCTGCCGGGTGGAGTTCGATTTCCACTACGCCAACGACGACCCGCAGCGCCGCGCCGCCGATCTGGCCTTCAGCGATGAAGTGCAGGCCGAAGACCTGGCGATTTGCGCGGACGTGCAGCGTGGCCTGGCTTCGGGTTCGTACACGGCCGGCCGCCTCAACCCGCTGCGCGAGAACGCGGTGCATCATTTCCACGAACTGCTGCGCGCCGCGTACCGCGACGTGGCGGACGCGCGATTTCCCGAAGCAAGCATCGAACGATGAGGACGCCGCGGCTCGCGCTGTGCCTGCTGCTGCTCGTGCCCACCGCGTTCGCAGCCGATCCGCCTGCTGTCGCTATGCAGACGGCATTGCCGGATTCCGCGCCGGCCCGCACGCTGCGCGAATGGATGGACGCCTTCAACAGCGGCGCGCTGGAGCCGCTGCAGCGCTTCCATGGCGCGCATCCGCAGCCGCAGCGCTCGGCGCAGGACGAGTTCGACTGGCGGATGCAGGCCGGCGGTTTGGAACTGGTGACGGTCGAACGCGACGAGCCGCGGCGCGCGGTTGCGCTAGTGCGCCACCGCTTCAACACCGATGAGCGTCAGCGGATCACGCTGACGCTGGATACGGCCGGCCGGGCCACGGTCGATGCGCGCGAACTCGAGGTCCCGCGCCGCACCCTGCCAAGCGCGCTGGCTGGGCTCGGAACGGAGCTTGACCGTCTTGCCGCCAACAACCAGTTTTCCGGCGCAGTGCTGGTCGCGCATCATGGCGAAGTGCTGCTGCGCACCGCGCGCGGGCTGGCCGACCGCGACGCGCGTACGCCAATAGACGAGTACACGCGCTTCAACCTGGCGTCGGCCAACAAGATGTTCACCGCGGTCGCGGCGCTGCAGCTGGTGCAGGCAGGCAGGCTGTCGCTGGACGCGCCGATCGGCACGGTGCTGACCGACTACCCGAACCGCGAGGTCGCCGCCAGCGTCACCCTGCGTCACCTGCTGAGCCACCGCAGCGGCTTGGCCGAGATGGACTTCTGGGACGCGCCCGGCATGACGTCGCAGGCTTGGGCCGCGCTGTGCGACCGGCTGCGCTCGCATGCAGATTATGTCGCGCGCTATGCGCCGCGTGCGCGCGTCAGCGCCCCGGGCGTGGAGACGCGCTACAACAACTTCCCCTTCGTGGTGGCCGGCGCGATGATCGAACGCGCCAGCGGTATGGACTATTACGACTACCTGCAGCGGCACGTGTTCGACCCGGCCGGCATGACGCGGACCGGCTTTCCGCTTGAGGCCGAGCGCCCTGCTGGACACGCCGTCGGCTACACCCGCGAAGGCGAGGGCTGGAAGCCGAACCACGATATCGCCTGGCGGCGCGGGCTCGCCGCTGGCGGCGCGCATTCCACCGCCGGCGATCTGTTGCGCTTCGCCCAGGCGCTGCAAGAGGGCCGGCTGCTTGAACCGGCGATGCTGGCCGAAGCCACGCGCGCGCAGATCCCGGAAGGTTGGTACGGGCTGGGCTTCACCGTGGTCGGCCAGGGCCCGCTGCGCCGCGTCGGCCACAGCGGCGACGCCCCAGGGATGGGCGCGGACGTGCGGATCTTTCCGGAGTCCGGCTACGTGCTGATCGCGTTGTCCAATATCGATCCGCCGGCCAACTACCGCCCGTTCCGCTGGTTCGAGCCGCGCATGCCGCTGCAGCGCGCGGCCGCAGCGGCGGCGGCGCGTTGAGCAGCCATCGCACAACCGTTGAAAACTTGAACGCATCCTCGCCGCGTCCGCTGGGAATATGGTCCGCCACCGCGCTGGTGGTGGGCAGCATGATCGGCTCTGGCGTATTCCTGCTGCCGGCGGCGCTTGCGCCGTACGGCGCAGCCAGTCTGTACGGCTGGGGCATCACCCTGTGCGGGGCGATCCTGCTGGCGCTGACGTTCGCCGCGCTGGCCGCGCGCTGGCCCGACAGCGGCGGCCCGTATGCGTATGCGCGGCATGCGTTCGGCGAAACCACCGCGTTCGTGATCGCGTGGAGCTACTGGATCTCGATCTGGTGCGCGAATGCGGCGATCGCGGTCGCGTTCGCCGGCAGCGTCGGCGCGGTGTTTCCCGCCGCCACGGCCACGCCGCTGCGCGCGCTGGCCTGCGCGCTGGGCGCGCTGTGGGTATGCGCGGCGATCAATCTGGCCGGCGTGCGCGAGGCCGGGCGCATGCAGCTGTTGACCGCCGCGCTGAAGCTGGCGCCGCTGCTGCTGTTCGGCGCGGTGGCGGTGTGGTTCGTGGACACCAGCCATTACCGCCCCTCGCCGATGCTGGAAGGGCAAACGCTGGCGCACACGATCCACGCGACCGTGGCGCTGACGCTGTGGGCGTTTCTGGGGCTGGAAGCGGCCACCGTGCCGGCCGGCGCCATCGACGATGCGCCGCGCACCATTCCACGCGCCACGGTGCTCGGCACGCTGCTGGCCGGCGCGGCCACGATTCTGGCGTGCACCGCGGTGCTGGGGCTGCTGCCGGCCGCCACGCTGCAGCGCTCGGCCGCGCCGATGGCCGCCGCGGCGCAGAGCCTGTGGGGTTCGGGCGCGGGCATCGCATTGGGCGCGGTGGCGGCGGTGTCGTGCTTCGGCGCGTTGAACGGCTGGGTGCTGCTGTCCGCGCAATTGCCGCTGGCGGCGGCGCGCGACGGGCTGTTTCCGCGGGTGTTCGCCAGACTCGATGCGCGCGGCACACCGGCGTTCGGCGTCGTCGCCGGCAGCGTGCTGGCCAGCGCGCTGGTGGTTTCCAACTACACCCGCTCGCTGGTACAGGTGTTCACTTTCTCCATCCTCCTGTCCACCGCGGCCACGCTGCTGCCATACGTGGTCAGCAGCGCAGCGTGGGTGCGGTATGGCGAGGGCAAGGGCCGCGTCATCGCCGCGCTGGCGCTGGCCTACAGCCTGTACGCGCTGCTCGGCGTGGGCGGCGACGCGCTGCTGTGGGGCGCGGTGCTGCTGCTGGCGGGATTGCCGCTGCATGCCTGGCTGCGGCGAAGCCGCTGAACGCGTACGCATAAGACGTATACATAAGAATGGGTGTTGGTATCGCGTGAAGCACCGCGGATCATCGGCGGACCATGCGCCACGGAGTGGCCGAACTGTGCGGAGCCGCGCAGATTCTCCCGACTACGGGAGTCAGCATTCGACGCTCCCTCCACACAGGTACTGCGATCATGGATCGAACGGACGCTTGGGCGCGAACGCGCGTCGCCTTCCACACGACGGCTTTCCTCTGTCTGGCCGCGTTCGCGGCAGCACTGTCGGCTGCGCCGGCGCACGCCGCGGTGGCGCCGCTGTCGGTGCAGGGCAACCAGATCAAGGCCAACGGCCAACCCGCCAGTTTTTCCGGCAACAGCCTGTTCTGGAGCAACACCGGCTGGGGCGGCGAAAAATACTACAACGCCAACGCGGTGGCCTGGCTGAAAAACAATTGGAAATCCACCCTGGTGCGCGCCGCGATGGGCGTGGACGAATCCGGCGGCTACCTGAGCGATCCGGTGAACAACAAGAACCGCGTGCTGGCCGTGGCCGACGCCGCCATCGCCAACGATATGTACGTGATCATCGACTGGCACTCGCACCGCGCCGAACAGAACCAGGCGCAGGCCATCGCCTTCTTCCAGGACATGGCGCGTCGCTACGGCAACACCAACAACGTCATCTACGAAATCTACAACGAGCCGCTGCAGGTGTCGTGGAGCGGCACCATCAAACCGTACGCGCAGGCGGTGATCGCCGCGATCCGCGCCATCGACCCGGACAACCTGATCGTGGTCGGCACGCCCACCTGGTCGCAGGACGTGGACGTGGCCTCGCGCGACCCCATCACCGGCTACGCCAACATCGCCTACACGCTGCATTTTTACGCCGGCACCCACGGGCAGTTCCTGCGCGACAAGGCGCAGACCGCGCTCAACAACGGCATCGCGCTGTTCGTGACCGAATGGGGCGCGGTCAACGCCGACGGCAACGGCGCGGTGGCCACCAGCGAAACCAACGCCTGGGTCGCCTTCATGAAGCAGCACAAGCTCAGCAACGCCAACTGGGCCTTGAACGACAAGTCCGAAGGCGCATCCGCTCTGGTCCCGGGCGCCAGCAGCACCGGCGGCTGGGGCGCTTCGCAGCTCACCGCCTCCGGCACGCTGGTCAAGAGCATCATCGGCGGCTGGGCCAGCAGCAGCCCACCGCCGCCGCCGCCGCAGGGCGGGCAATGCAACTGGTGGGGCACGCGCTATCCGCTGTGCGTCACCACGCAAAGCGGCTGGGGTTGGGAAAACAACAAGAGCTGCATTTCGCGCAGCACCTGCACCACCGAGCAGCCGGTGCCGCCGTACGGCATCGTGCCCTAGCCGCGACGACGCTTCGGATCGCATCCATCGGCCCACGCGCATCGCTCAAACAGCGATGCGCGTCGCAAGTCGCGCACCAGGCGCCGTCACTTCGCGGATTGAAGCAATTCGGTCAAGCGCGCGCAATCTGCGTCGCCAATGCTGCGGGGGCCGGCGCTGGGGGAGCCGGCATTCCCCCAACTGCCGAACGAGGTTGCCACCATGCGTCCGCTTTCTCTTCCGTCACTGCTGTTCGCCGGCGTGCTGACGCTCTGCGTTTCCAGCTTCGCCACTGCCGCCACGCCCGACACCAGCGCGCAGCCCAGCCATCATCGGCAAGACCGCCAGGGCCTGATCGTCATCGGCCACCGCGGCGCCAGCGGCTACCGCCCCGAACATACGCTGGAAGCCTATCGCCTGGCGATCCGCCAGGGCGCCGACTTCATCGAGCCCGACCTGGTCGCCACCAAGGACGGCGTGCTGGTGGCGCGCCACGAGAACGAAATCTCCGGCACCACCGATGTGGCCGCGCGTCCGGAATTCGCCGGCCGCCGCACCACCAAGACCATCGACGGCGTCGCCCTGACCGGCTGGTTCACCGAAGACTTCACCCTGGCCGAACTCAAGACCCTGCGCGCCAAAGAGCGCATCCCGGCGATCCGCCCGGACAACACGCGCTACGACGGCCGCTACACGATTCCCACCTTCGCCGAGGTCATCGCCCTGGCCAAGCGCGAAAGCCACGGCAACCGCAAGGTCGGCGTGTATCCGGAAACCAAGCACCCCACCTACTTCGCCAGCGAAGGCCGGCGCCTGGACGGCACCCCGATCCGCATCTCGCTGGGCGCCAAGCTGATCGAAACCCTGGTCGCCGAAGGCTTCACCGACCCCAACCGCGTCTTCATCCAGAGCTTCGAGGTGCAGAACCTGATCGAGCTCAAGCGCGAGCTGATGCCCGCCGCGGGCGTGTCGTTCCCGCTAGTGCAGCTGTACGACGATATCTTCGCCGCCAAGCCCTACGACATGGTCTACAACGTCGCCCAGGGCGCGAACCTTCCTGCGCTCTACGGCGGCCTGACCACGCGCATCGAAGGCGGCATCACCGGCGACACGCTGTACGGCGCGCTGGCCACCCAGTCGGCGCTGAACTGGATGAAGGCCAACTACGCCAGCGGCATCGGCCCGTGGAAGGTGAATCTGCTGCCGCGCACCGCGCTGGATCCGAAAGTCGACAACGACGGCGACGGCCGCGCCGAGCTGGGCACGCGCAACAGCGGCCTGGTGCACCCGCTGCTGGCGCGCGCGCTGAAGGCGCAGCTGCTGGTGCATCCGTACACGCTGCGCGCCGAGGAAAACTACCTGACCCAATCGCCCAATGGCGTCGCCCAATCGGCGCTCGGCGAAGCGGTGCAGCTGTACGGCTTGGGCGTGCATGGTTTCTTCATCGACCAGCCCGACGTGGGCGTGGCGGCGCGCGAGATTTTCCTGGATCTGAACCGGGCGGAGCCGAAGCGCTCCGAGCGCTCCCCCTGACTGGGTTGCTGGACGCTTGCCGCAACAAGAGAGCCGGCGCGAGCCGGCTTTCTTCTGTGCTCGTCATCGCCGCTTGCGGGGACAGCGCTATTCGGAGGTTTTTTCTGCCCTCGAATCCCCGCTCTCCATCTCTTCCCGCAATCGCGCCTCGAACTGATCGAAGGTCAGCCCCTGCGCCGCCGCTTCCGCCTGCGCCGCGTCCTTCAGCGCGTCGGACACGATCAGCCGCACCGGCCTGTCCTGCAGCTGATGCAATCGCGCCGCGCGCCGGACCATGGCCAACACATGCGCGGCGCTGGCGGAACTGCCGGCGATCTTCCCGCCCATGCCCAGCACCCATTCGCCGTCGCGGCGCACGATCCCGGCCAGCAGCGCGCCCTGTTGATCGCGCAGCTCAGCATGCGGCTCGATCGCCGCCTCGCGCGGCTTGTCCGGGCGTTTGCCTTTGCCGCGTTTGCCGGCCTGGCGTTTGATCTTGGAATGGATTGACATGGCTCGCTTCGTGCCGTCGGCGGAAAGTGGAGAGGAATCGGAATCGGAATCGGAATCGAAAACGCAAGCGCGCGCTCACAGCGGATTGGGCGATTCCACCGCAGCCACTTCCGGCGGGCACGGCGGCAGCCGCCTGCATACGCTGCGCTCCCAGCGCCAGAAGATCCAGCCCAACAGGGTCAGCGCCGCGCTGCCCAGGGCCAGGTGCAGCGGATCGTGACTGAGCCATGGCGAGACGACGCCCGAGACCAGGGCCGCGACGATCAGACTGGTGAACGCCTGCAGCGAAGACGACGAACCGCGCTGGCGCGGATACATGTCCAGGATGGACAGGATGAGGATCGGAAACACCAGGGCCACGCCCACGCCGGTCAGGAACAGCGGCATCACCGCCCACGGGATCGCGATGGGATCTACCAGCGCGGCGTAAGCGATGTGCAGCGCCGCGCCGACGCCGCCGACCGAAAAACCGATCGCGATCAGCCGCTCCCCGCCGATACGCCCGGCCGCGCGTCCCGACAGATACGAACCCACCACCATGCCGCCGATGGTGGGAATGAACAGCCAGGCGAAATCGCGCTCGCCCAGATGCAGATGCTCCATCACCAACACCGGCGCCGAGGCGATGTACAGGAACAGCGCGGCGAAATTGAACGAACCGGCCGCAGCCAGGCGCTGGAAGCGCGGGTTGAGGAAGATCGATACGTAATCGCGCAGCAGGTGGCGCGCCACCCACGGCGCGCGCGCGCTGGGCGGGTGGGTTTCCGGCAGCCAGATCCAGGTCGCCAGCAGCAGCACCGCCGAGAACGCGGTCAGGAACCAGAAGATCACCGGCCACTCGCCCCACCCCAGGATCCATCCGCCGACGATGGGCGCGATGGCGGGCGCGATGCCGAAGATCATCGACACCTGGCTCATCAGCCGCTGCGCGTCGTCGCCGTGGAACAGATCGCGTATCGCCGCGCGCCCGACGATCTGCCCCGCGCCCGCCGACAAGCCCTGCACTGCGCGAAAGGCGAGCAGCGTGGGCAGATCGCTCGCCAGCGCGCAGCCCACCGACGCCAGCGTGAACACCACCATCCCGCCCAGGATCACCGAACGCCGGCCGATCGCATCCGACAGCGGTCCGTGCACGATGCTCATCGCCGCGTACGCGACCAGGTACACGCTGATCGTCTGCTGGATCGCCAGCGGCCCGGCATTCAGCTGCGCGCCCATTTGCAGGAACGCGGGGAAGATGGTGTCGATGCAGAACGGACCCAGCATGGACAACCCACCCAGCAGCCAGGCGAAGCGGCGCAGGGAAACGGGGGCAGTGGGCGGAATATTCATGCATTCGGACTGGGCATCGATGGGCCATGTTACGGCGAGAGTCGTCGGGGTTGAAGAAACCGCCCCTCTGGCGCCACGGGCGTGAATGCGAAGTCGGCGAAGGAATGCCCCCTCTCTCGCTGGTGGGAAAAAGACCGGCAAGTCCTGCTTTCAAGCGGCTATAATCCCCCGCAGCACGCAGTGGAAGAAGCGGCCAGCCCCGAATGAGGCGACCCGCTGCCGAAGGCGCAACGCCCGTAATCGCTCAGGCCAGTGACCGCCGCGTGCACACACTCTGGAGAGATCGGCCTCAGGCCGGCGCCGAAGGGGCAAGAAACACGCGAGCAGTCCGCTGCCCTCGGCCGTGTTTCCAAACTCTCAGGCAGAAGGACAGAGGGGCGCCCCACGTGCGGCTTCGCGCGTGCAGCTCTTATCGAGCCCTTTCGGACGTCCCCGCCATGTCGAATCATCCCTCGCCCTCCCTGCGCGACCTGGAGCACCATTCCGCCTTCGTCGAGCGCCACATCGGCCCCAACGACGCCGAGATCGCGCGCATGCTGCAGGTCATCGGCCACGATTCGCTGGACGCGATGACCGACGCCATCGTGCCGGCGAAGATCAAGTCGCCCGCGCCGCTGGCGCTGCCCGACGCCATCGACGAAGTCGAAGCGCTGGCCAAGATCCGCGCCATCGCCGACAAGAACCAGGTGTTCCGCAGCTTCATCGGCCAGGGCTATTACGGCACGCACACGCCCAACGTCATCCTGCGCAACATCCTGGAGAACCCGGCCTGGTACACCGCGTACACGCCGTACCAGGCGGAGATTTCGCAGGGCCGCATGGAAGCGCTGATCAACTTCCAGACCCTGGTGACCGACCTCACCGGCATGGAAATCGCCAACGCCTCGCTGCTCGACGAAGCCACCGCCGCCGCCGAGGCGATGACCCTGGCCAAGCGTTCGGCCAAGTCCAAGTCCAATACGTTCTTCGTTTCCAAGAACGTGCACCCGCAAACCCTGGAAGTGCTGCGCACGCGCGCCGAGCCGCTGGAGATCGAACTGCTGATCGGCGACGACAGCGAAGCGCTGCATGCCGACACCTTCGGCGTGCTGTTGCAGTACCCGGACACTTTCGGCCGCATCGGCGACCATCGGGCCCTGGCCGACGCGGTGCATGCGCGCCACGGCATCGTCGCCGTCGCCACCGATCTGCTGGCGCTGACCCTGCTCAAGGCGCCGGGCGAATGGGGCGCGGACATCGTGATCGGCAACAGCCAGCGCTTCGGCGTGC